>Ga0070731_10001413_pt1 | contig 24862 bp, 16 predicted proteins | sample Coa_R1_2_FD_66448 | JGI IMG/M metagenome (GOLD analysis project Ga0070731, IMG submission 66448) | Surface soil microbial communities from Centralia Pennsylvania, which are recovering from an underground coalmine fire - Coalmine... | ecosystem: Environmental > Terrestrial > Soil > Unclassified ... | reverse complement strand
TATCGCTCGAACGATGGCGGTACCACCTGGAAGCAGCTCACCGAGCATGGTTTGCCGAAAGGACCCTACGGCCGCATCGGCGTTGCCGTCGGCGCCAACTCCGATCGCGTGTACGCCTTGATCGAAGCCCCGCAAGGCGGTCTCTTTCGCTCCAATGACGGCGGCGAAAACTGGGAATCCGTCACCGACGATCGCAATTTGTGGCAGCGCGCCTGGTACTACATGCACGTCTTCGCCGATCCGCAATCGCCTGACACGCTCTACATCGCCAACGTCGAGTTCTACAAATCCACCGACGGCGGCCATACCTTCAACAGAGTCAGAGTCCCCCACGGCGACAATCACGGCATGTGGATCGATCCCAGAAATCCCGCTCGCATGATCGTCGCCAACGACGGCGGCGTCACCCTCAGCCTCGATGGCGGCAAAACTTGGAGCCGCGAAGACAATCAGCCAACCGCGCAGTTCTATCACGTCATCACCGACACCCGCACACCTTATTACGTTTACGGCTCGCAGCAGGATTCCGGTACCGTCGCCATTGCCAGCCGCAGCAATCAAGGCGCCATCGAACGCTCGGATTGGTATGACGTTGGTGGCGGCGAAGCCGGCTACATCGCTCCCGATCCTCGCGATCCTAACATCGTTTACGCCTGTGATTACGAAGGCCTGATCACTCGCTTCGACAAGCGCACCGGCCAAATCAAAGATATCGACGAGCAGCCCGAAATCAGCGATGGTGGCGGAGCCGCCATCCTCGAGCATCGTTTTCAATGGACCGCGCCCATCCTGATTTCTCCGCACGATCCCAACAGTCTTTACTACGGAGGCGAGCGCCTCTTCAAAACCACCGACGGCGGCATGCACTGGGAGGCAATCAGTCCCGACCTCACGCGCAACGACAAAACTAAGCAGCAACCATCCGGCGGTCCTATCGACATCGATGACACCGGCACTGAATACTACGACACCATTTTTGCCATCGCCGAATCTACGCTCACTAAAGGCCTCATCTGGGTTGGTACCGATGACGGCCTTATTCAGGTCACGCGCGACGGCGGTGCCAATTGGACCAACGTCACTCCGAAGAGTCTTCCGGAATGGAGCCGCATCAGTCAGGTTGAAGCCTCACCGATCGATCCCGCAACCGCTTTCGTCGCCGCCGATCGCCATCAGTCTGACGACCTCCATCCCTATATCTTCATTACCCATGACTACGGAAAAACTTGGACCAATCAAGTCAATGGAATTCCTGATACCGCCTTCGCACGCTCCGTGCGCGAAGATCCCAAGCGCCGCGGCCTTCTCTATGCCGGCACCGAAAGCGGGGTCTACGTCTCTTTCGATGACGGCGCCAATTGGCGCTCGCTCCAGCTCAACCTTCCCACCACCCCCGTTCACGATCTCGTCGTGAAGGACAACGATCTCGTCCTCGCCACGCACGGCCGCGCCTTCTGGATTCTCGACGACATTTCTCCTCTCCGCCAATATAAAGATGAAATTGCCAACGAAAATTTTCATCTCTACACGCCCGCAACCGCGGTTCGCTATCACGATTCCTTTGAGCACGAGTTCAAGCCGGTTGTCGCCGGCCAGAATCCTCCCACCGGCGCGCTGATTTACTACTTCCTGAAAGACAAGCCCAAAGGCGAAACCACCATCGAGATTCTTGACGCGAGCGGAAACGTCATCCGAAAATACTCCAGCGCGAAAACTCAGGAAATCGAAGAACCCCTCAGCCCTGACGACAAGAAGCCGGAAAAGCAGATCAAGCCGGATGCCGGCCTCAACCGCTTTGTCTGGGACCTTCGCTACGCGGAAACCAGTCACGTCCCCGGCTATTATCTTTGGGAATACCAGCCCGGAAGTCACGGCCCGCTGGCCGTTCCGGGCAAATATCAGGTACGCGTGACTTCCGATGGCAAGACCCAGACCGCACCCATTGAGGTTGCGCTCGATCCTCGTGTCCACGTCGATCAAGCCGATGTGCAAAAGCAGTTCGACCTGCTCCTGCAGATTCGCGACGAACTCACTCGCGTCTATGATACGGTCAACCAGATCCAGGACGTCCGCTCACAATTGGATGGCCTCAAGAAGCGTTTGCCCACCAATACCAGCACCAAACCGGTTCTCACCGCAGCCGACGGCCTCGATCAGAAGCTGCTTGCGGTTCGCGACGATCTCGTCCAGGTGAAGGTCCGGTCGAATGAAGACTCGCTCTCCTACCCGCAGCGCGTCGACAGCAAGCTCGCCGCGCTCGCCATGAAAATCGGCAGCAACACCGATTCGGCTCCTACCGAATCCGAATCTCGCACTTTCGAAAAACTCAAGCGCGAAACCGACGACTCTCTCGCCCACTGGACCGAGCTCCAGCGCACCGATCTCGCCGCCTTCCAGAAGATGATGGCTGGTGAGAATATCCAGGCCATCGTCATTCCCGCGGGCGAATCCGTGGGCGCGCCCGGCGAGGAGCCGAAATAGTTTCGGTGTCCCAGGCTGGTGGCCCAGAGCCTGCCCTGAGCGAAGTCGAAGGGTTCGCGACCGCTTGCCGCGAGCTAACCTGGGTACAACTGAGAACTGAGAACCGCCCACTGAGAACTGCTTCGCTCCGCACACGCCTCGATGCTTTCCAACAGCCCTTCGTCCCCGGGCGTTCCATGTCTGCGTTTTCTCTGCAGCAGCCTCCACGCCTCCCGATACCGCCCATACTTCGACTTCTTCAGTTTCGGATACAGCGCCACGCTTCCTTGTCCTTTCACCTTCTTCGCCGGAATGATGTACCACAAGTCTTCCGGAATTAAATACACCGCCAGAAAATCAAACGCATCTCCTTCATACGGACCGCGGCATCCCCGCACTGAACACGAATACCCACCGCGATCCACAAACATTGTCGACTTCACCTGCACTCGCACAAACTGTCCTTCGTGTTCAACCGCAAAGTCGTACTTTGCCGTCTCACCCCACGGTTTCGTCACGCACAATCCATGCTCTGCCGCCCGTGTCATAAAACATAGCTCCGCCCATTCACCCCGCAGCTTGGGGTGCTTGTCCTCATCCCGTTATTTTTCATGACTGCTCGATAACCTGACCCCCAATCCCAAATTTCACCCAAACAAAAGCGCGGCCCCGAAGGACCGCGCCGTCTATTACTCCAGTTTCCACTATGCCACAACCCTCCCCAATCCCATCCCCATTTGCGCGAAAAACTTCACTTCCATTCCCGCTTCGGAACTCGTCATCGAAACTCGGCACCACCGCGATGGGTGCCCCACCCAAGCCGGTTTTGCTTGGGTGGGTGAACGTTAGGGCGAGAGGCAATCGACCTCTCTAATCCAAATATCTGCCATCCCGAGCGAAGTCGAGGGAGCCCTGCGCTGGATGCCCCACCCTTAACCGAGCGTTTTTCTTGAGGTTAGGGTGGGAGGCAATGACGACTGTGAACCACCTCCGCTGTCATCCTGAGCGGAGCAACCTGATTCGCTCGCGAATCAGGTTGTGTAGTCGAAGGATCGCTACACCCTGACCGATCGCGGTGGCCACAGGGAATTCTCTTCTCGACGCGAAGCTGAATTAACCGCGGGTGCCCCATCCTAACGGGAGCGTCTTCGCGACGTTAGGGTGGGAGGCAACGCGCCACCAGCCTTAATTCCCCCCTGTCATCCTGAGCGCAGCAGGCTGATTCACTCGCGAATCAGCCTGCGTAGTCGAAGGATCCCTGCATTGAAAGCATCACCGCCGGCACGGCAGGGGAATTCTCATGCAATCTTCGGGCAGGGCACGGCTTCAGCCGTGCCGAAAGGATACCGCCATTGATCCAGGCGCCGATGCGGTGCGACTGCATCTGCTTCCCAGCTTAGCTCGCAAAATCGGCTCGCGGAACCTGGGCCACCAGGCAACATAACGGTCATCTCGAGCGAAGCTGTTTTTCAAGCGGAGTGAGGGATCTCGCGTGCGGCGCCACGATAATGGGTGCCCCACCCTTAACCGAGCGTTCTTTGCGAGGTTAGGGTGGGAAGGAAGATCGCCGAAGGTCGGACAAACCGCCTTGAAAGGGCACGGCTTCAGCCGTGCCGAAAAAGCGCCAATCTCGATTGAGGCGCCGTTGCGGCGCAACCGCGGCTATCCGGTCACCACCCCGCGGGCTCCGCACATGCGAAGATCGCACAGGCACTCGAATCGGCCCCAGGCGTAAAATGTCGCCGTAACTTTGAAGGAGTCGCCCCATGGCTTTGCAAACTGGTACAGCGGTCCAAGCCACCGTTCCTACATATGAGCAACTGATGTCCCCTCCTCATGCAGGTGGCCGCCGACGGCAAGCCTCACCGCGTCCGAGAAGTCGCGGACGAAATCGCGAGGCAGGTTTCCTTGCCGGAGGCGCTCCGCCGCGAAACGCTGCCCGACGGACGCAACAAATTGATACACCGACTTGAGTGGGCGCGCACCTACCTGAAGAAAGCCGGGTTGCTCGAGTACCCGAACCGAGGGGTCTTCAGGATCACCGATCGCGGGCTGCAAACAGTCAAGGAAAACCGCTCACCCATTGACAACAGGTACCTTCAACGGTTTCCTGAGTTTCTAGAGTTCAAGCATTCGAGAAGCGAGCGAAATGAAAATGTACCGGCAGGTGTCGAGACTTCAGAACTCGACCCGGAAGAAGCCATCGAAAACGCGTACCAAGCGTTACGCAGAGAAATAGAGTCCGAACTTCTGCGTCGCGCCAAGCTCGGTACGCCAGACTTCTTTGAGCAACTCGTGGTTGATCTTTTGTTGAAGATGGGCTACGGGGGATCCCGCAAGGAAGCCGGGCGAGCAATAGGAAAATCGGGCGATGAAGGAATCGACGGCGTGATCGATGAAGACGCGCTCGGCTTAGACGTCGTTTACGTGCAAGCAAAGCGCTGGTCAAATCGGACAGTTACGAGACAGGATATCCAGCAATTCGTTGGTGCTCTTCAGGGTAAAAGGGCACGAAAAGGAATCTTCATCACAACCAGCGATTTCGCGGGCACTGCCAGAGACTACGTCAAGACGATCGACAACAAGGTCGTCCTGATAGACGGGTAACTCTAGCGGGGCTTCTGTTTGACTACGGAGTAGGAGTTTCTGAAACGAAAAAGTACACCATGAAACGAATCGACTCCGACTACTTCGAAGAGTAGTCCACAATCGATTGTTCTTCGGTTCCTAATTCAACATCACCCTAGCTGCGCCGCATACAGCCTTACCGGCAGCACCCGAGCATAGCGCTCAAAATCACGATCGGTCGTGAATATCTGCCACTCGCGGCGATGAGCCACGGCACAGATCAGGAAATCGATGGTCGATCCGGCGATTCCGCGAGTGCGGCACTGGTTGTGCATGCGTGCCGCATCTTCATAATCGAAGATATCCAGCGCAGGTTCAGGAAAGGCACGCAAATGTTCCCGCAGTTTTTCGAACCGCTCTGCCTCACGAATACCGGACAGCAGCTCTTGCCGGATCACACCCATGATCTGCGCCCGGCCATCGCGGATCAATTCGGCCAAGGCGTGAGTCTGGCGCTGCTCCTGCCCACTCAACTGCTCCGGTTTCCGGCGCAACGCCAGCGACCACACAGGAGTGTCCACCAGCACATTCATGAGCGTCGCTTGCGCTCAGGTTTGTAGTCGTAGGCTGGATCGAAATCGAATTTGCCAAACGCGTCAAGAATGCGCAATTGCCTGCGCCGCTGGATGTACTCTTCCAATGCTGCGCTAACGGCCTCTTTCTTGGTCTTGTGTTTTCCCGCCCGTCGGGCCGCTTCGATCAAGTTGTCGTCCAAGGCCAGGTTGGTTGCCATGTGTAGAGTATTACACATAGATATGTGTGGATCAAGTTACCCTCTGTCCATCATCGCGGCGCCTCAAGAAATCAAAGCGAAAAGCCCCACCCAAGCAAAACCGGCTTGAGTGGGGCACCCGTCCTGTCCAGCTACACTCTCTGTCATCGGAAACGAATGAACAATCAGTCGCCCGGTGCCCCTAACGGGAGCATCTTTCGCGACGTTAGGGTGGGGAAATACAGATAAAAATAAGCGCGGGATAATTCGCGACAACCGCACAAAAGCAAAACCCCTGACTACTTCGTCCGGGGAGTAACCTGTCCAGCTACATCCCCATTATCGACAGCAATCAAACGATCTTCAATCCAGACCTTCTCCGTGCCTCCGTGTCTCCGTGGTGAAAAACAAAGGGCGGCTCGCGCCGCCCCGAATCCTAGCTGCTATCTACCAGCTACTAGCTACTACGTTCCCTCGCTCCAGCCCGCCAGGTATTCTTCCTGCTCGGGTGTCAGCTTGTCGATTTTGATGCCCATGGACTCGAGCTTCAGTTTGGCAACGCGCCGATCGAGTTCTTCGGGAACTTTGTAAACTTTCTTTTCCAGAGTCTTGGCGTTCTTCACCATGTACTCCACCGACAACGCCTGGTCGGCGAAGCTCATGTCCATCACCGACGCCGGATGTCCCTCGGCCGACGCCAGATTGATCAGACGGCCTTCACCCAGCAGATTGATCTTGCGGCCGTCCCTCATCGAATATTCTTCGACGAAGTTGCGCGTGGTGCGCTTGGAGGAAGCCATCTTCTCCAGTGCCGGAATATCGATTTCGACGTTGAAGTGGCCCGAGTTGGAAACGATCGCGCCATCTTTCATGACTTCGAAGTGCTCTTTGGCCAGAACGTTTTTATTTCCGGTGACCGTGCAGAACACATCGCCGAGTTTGGCGGCTTCGGGCATCGACATCACGCGGAAGCCGTCCATCACTGCTTCCAGCGCCTTTGTCGGATCAACTTCAGTGACGATGACTTCAGCTCCGCAACCGCGTGCGCGGCTCGCCAGACCGCGACCGCACCAGCCGTAACCGGCGACGACGAATTTCGATCCGGCCAGCAGAAAGTTCGTGGCGCGAATGATGCCGTCAATCGTCGATTGTCCGGTGCCGTAGCGATTGTCGAACAGGTGCTTGGTATCGGCATCGTTGACCGCGACGATCGGGAAGCGCAACACGCCTTCTTTCGCCATCGCGCGCAGGCGGATCACGCCGGTGGTGGTTTCTTCCGTTCCGCCAATCACGCCCGGCAGCGCGTCGGTGCGCTTGGTGTGAAGAACGGTGACAAGGTCGGCGCCGTCATCCATGGTGATGTGCGGCTTGTGATCGATGGCCGCGAGAATGTGGCTGTAATAGGTGTCGTTGTCCTCGCCCTTAATGGCGAAAACCGAGATGCCGTTGTCGCGCACCAGGCTGGCGGCAACGTCATCCTGGGTAGAAAGCGGATTCGACGCGCAGAGTACAACGTCGGCGCCGCCGTCACGCAAGGTGATGGCTAGGTTTGCGGTCTCGGCGGTAACGTGCAAACACGCGGATACACGAATGCCTTTGAGTGGCTGATTCTTGATGAATTCTTTGCGGATGATCTGCAAAACTTTCATCGACTGGTTGGCCCAGTCGATGCGCTTTTTGCCCAGATCGGCAAATTCCATATTCTTAACGTCACACTGTGCTTGGGTTGCTATCGTTGCCATACGTCTCCTGCGGCTTTGCCGCTATGTATTTGTGTTTTGAAAGGGCGCACCTTCAGGCGCGCCGTAAAATTAATGATTTGTCATCCTGAGGAGCCTTCTTCTCGGCGACGAAGGATCTGGGCGAGCCGCGCGTTGCGTCGCGTTCTTGAGCGGCGCAATCATCGCGCGTTCGGCTCGCATCCTTATTACCGTCTCACCGTTTGCGCGACCGGCTCGCCTACACCGGCATCGCTCGCGAGCTTCGCCGCTTTGTCGGTCGCTTCCCAGGTGAAGTCCTTATCGTTGCGGCCAAAATGTCCGTAGGCCGCGGTCTTCTTGTAGATCGGACGACGCAGGTTCAGCGACTCAATGATTCCTTTCGGGGTGAGCTTGAAGTGCGCGCGAACTAAATCGGGGATGGTCGTCGGATCAACCTTCGATGTGCCGAATGTATCGACCAGCACGCTGACCGGATCGGCCACGCCGATGGCGTAGGCAAGTTGAACTTCGCAGCGATCGGCCAATCCTGCCGCGACAATATTTTTAGCGATGTAGCGCGCCAGGTATGCGGCCGAACGATCGACTTTCGTCGGATCTTTTCCGCTGAAGCATCCGCCACCGTGGCGTCCCATGCCCCCGTAGGTGTCGACGATGATTTTGCGACCAGTGAGGCCCGTGTCGCCCATCGGCCCGCCCACTACGAATCTTCCTGTGGGATTGATGTGGTACTTGGTGTCGGCATCGAGCATTTCTGCGGGGATCGAATGCTGAATCACGTGCTGCAAAACTTCTGCTCGAAGTTTTTTGTTGTCGACCGACTCCGAATGCTGCGTCGAAACAACGACTGCGTCGACTCTCACTGGCTTGTGCTTCGCATCGTACTCAACTGTGACCTGGGATTTTCCATCCGGCCTGAGAAAATCCAACTGCCCGCTCTTCCTGACTTCCGCCAACCTGTGCGTCAATCGATGCGCCAAAAGGATCGGCGTCGGCATTAATTCCGGATTTTCGTTCGTCGCATACCCAAACATCATCCCCTGGTCGCCGGCGCCGCCGGGATCTACGCCCATGGCGATGTCGGGAGACTGCTCGTGAATGGAAGAGATGACGGCGCAAGTTTCGTGATCGAAACCGTAAGCGGCGTCGGTGTAGCCGACGGACATCACGGTGCCGCGGACGATGGAGGGGAAATCGACGTAAGCTTTGGTGGTGATTTCGCCGGCGATGAAGGCAAGGCCGGTGGTCATCAGGGTTTCGCAGGCGACGCGGCTTGCGGGATCTTCGGCAAGGCAGGCGTCGAGAATGGCGTCGGAAATTTGATCGGCAATCTTGTCCGGATGACCTTCGGTCACGGACTCTGAGGTGAAGAGATAGCGGTTCTGCGGCAAGTTACTTCTCCTTTATGGCAATTTCGATGGTGCCTCTGGCGGGGGCGGAATCAGAGCACAAAGATAATGAAGCGAACATCGTGCAGTCCATGAAAGCCTACCAGAGAAGATACCAGCATGCAACGATTTTGGATGGGGGAACAGGGGTTTTCAGCTAACGGTTATCGGCGCAGTGCCAATGGTAAATCTGAATATTAATCAACAACTTGCGACAGAATGGCTGGTCACTGAGGGGATGGCTCAGCGGCGGGAATTGACAGTTTGGGAAGGGACCGCAAGCCCTGGCTGCCAAACATCAAGGTCTTAACCTCGCCGGACTGATGCGGCAACGGCTTGCCATTGAATTCAAAATCCAGGGCGCCAACATTCCCGGTTTTGACGATAACGTCGTTGTGGGCGTGGACAGTTTTCTCGCCTGATGCGGGTAACGTGATCTCGGTGGTAACTTCTCCATCCACGGTGATCGACAACCGAGCTTCCTCATTAGCGGTGATGCGGAGCACGATGCCATGAGTGACGACGGGATTTTGTTGGGAAAGAGTAACCGAGTTTGAAGTTCGGGTCGGAAATTCGCTTGGCGTAGACGTTGCTTGTCCAGCGGACTCTGCAGAACCGGATGGAGGTAAAGACGGGGACGGGTTTGCGATTGTGGCCGGCGCAGCTTGGGTGGGAGTCGTCGATGGCGGGGCAGACGGAGTGGTTGATGGCGAAGTCGCGGGAGGCGTGGCTATTGTTTGTGGTTGAGCAGATTGTGGCGGCTCCTTCTCGCGAGTTGTAGCTCTAAAAAAGAAACCCCAGGTAGCGAAGCCGAATGCCGTGATAAGAAGAATGGTAGCGAAAATTCCCCAGGGCAGGCTGGCAGCACGTTCGCGTTTGGGTTCCGGCGGAGGCTGGAGAACAGGAACTTCATCCAAGGCCGCGGCGGTTGGCTGATTGGCGCCGGTCGCGGCGAGGTAATCGGCTACGGCCTGCTCTTCATCGAGACCAACGCACCGCGCATAGGCCCGGACGAATCCTTTATTGAAGATGCCGCCGGGAAGACGCTCAAACTGGTCTTCTTCTAAAGCTTCGAGGAAGCGCGTCGCAATCTTTGTGGATTTGGAGATTTGCTCCAAAGTGATGCCGCGTTTCTCGCGCTGTTGTTTGAGGCGGGGACCGAGGAGAACGACACGCGGATTTTCCTCGTGGCTCGGCTCCTGGGTTGTGGGGGCGCTCACAGGATAATTTTATGGTATGTCGGTCGCGGGAATGCAGGATTTTTCCAGCGGGGTTGGTAAGGGATATGCGTGGAATAGTCCTGCCCTGCAGATTGAGGATTAGATTTACTGATTTGGCAATGCATAGATCCTTCCTCGGGAGACTTCACTTCGTGAAGTCTCCGCATCGTCAGGATGACAGGCGGTCGAGAGTGAGGATCCGATTTCATTGCAGATTTCAGATTGAAGATTGCAGAGTTGCGAATGGATCGACCCAGGTTAGCTCGCGGAGGACGGTCGCGAACCCTTCGACTTCGCTCAGGGCAGGCTCTGGGCCACCGGCCGGACACAGACATTAACCGGCCCTCCAGGCGGGATATAATGCACGCGTCGTGTAGCAGTCCCATCCCGGGAACTCCAGCATGCCTTCCGAGCGGGAATCCGTGACGCTGTTGCTGCGAGAATGGAGCGGCGGTAACAAAGGAGCGCTCGATAAACTCATGCCTCTGGTGTACGACCAACTGCACAAGCTCGCCTCCGGTTATTTGCGAGGGGAGCGTCCGGACCACACGCTGCGGACCACAGCTCTGGTTCATGAAGCGTATTTGCGGTTGGTGGATTCGGATGTGGCGTGGCAGGACCGAGTGCATTTCTATGCGATTTCAGCGCGACTCTTGCGGCACATTCTGGTCGACCATGCTCGCAGTCAAAATCGGCAGAAACGGGGCGGCGATTTCGCCAAAGTTCCGCTGGAAGAAGCCATCGTGGTCGGCCCGCAGAGTGATTCTGCAATCGTGGAACTCGATGAGGCGTTGAAGCGGTTGGCGAAACACGATGCTCGTAAGAGCGAAATCGTCGAGTTGCTATTCTTCGGGGGAATGACCTACGACGAAACGGCCGCGGCCCTCAACATCTCCGCCGCCACGGTAAATCGTGAACTCACCATGGCCAAGGCCTGGTTGCATCGTGAGTTGAGTGGGAAACCAGCCTAGGGGAGCATAAGCCCGTGACTCCCGCAACCGGCGCCGAGCATTGGAACCGAATCGAAAAATTGTTCTACCAGGCGTTAGAACTGGATCGCTCCGAACGGGCTGCGTTTCTTGAGCAGACGTGCGGAGAGGATGCCGAAGTTCGCAAAGAAGTGGAGTCGCTTCTCGAATCATCCGAGCAAACTTTGGGGTTTCTCAAGAAACCGGTGGAGCAGGCTGCGCAACAACTCGCAGCAAAGGACCTGGAGCAACAAGTCGGCCCCTACCGCCTGATTGGATTACTAGGCGAAGGTGGGATGGGGAAGGTGTATCTGGCGTCGCGGGCCGATGAAGTTTATGAGCAAGAAGTTGCGGTCAAGCTCATGCACGCGGGTCTTCGGGATGCGCAAGCCATGCTGCTGCGCTTTCATGCGGAACGCCAAATTCTGGCGAATCTGAATCATCCGAATATCGCGCGACTGCTGGATGGAGGAATCACGGCGGATGGCGCTTCCTATCTGGTGATGGAGTATGTAAAGGGGATCCCGATTGACGAGTATTGCCGAGTAAATCATCTCGGAATTAAAGATCGGCTGGAACTTTTTCGGGTGGTGTGCGATGCCGTCGAGTACGCACACAAAAATCTGGTAGTGCATCGCGATATCAAGCCGGCAAATATTCTGGTAACACCGGAAGGCGTGCCGAAGCTGCTTGATTTTGGGATCGCGAAATTGCTCAGTCCGGATTCCAGCGAAGCGGTATTGACGCGGACAACCGAGCGCCTCATGACGCCGGAATATGCCAGCCCGGAGCAAGTTCGAGGCGATCCGGTCACCACGGCAACAGACGTTTACGGACTCGGAGTTTTGCTTTACGAGTTGCTGGCGGGCAGGCGACCGTTCCGACTGGAGACGAAGAGTCCGCTTGAGGTGATGCAGGTCATCTGTCAGCAGGATCCGGAGCTGCCGAGTGCGATCAAGGAAGCGAGGACAGAATCGGGTTCTGCTCCCGGGAAGCAACTTGCCGGCGATCTGGACAACATCGTCCTGATGGCCATGCGCAAAGAACCGGGGCGGCGGTATATTTCGGTCTCGGCGCTGGCGGCCGATATTCAGGCGTATCTGCAGGGATATCCGGTTCGGGCGCGAACCGACAGCTGGAGTTATCGCTCGGGAAAGTTCGTGCGACGGCACCGAGCGTCTGTCGTGGCGGCTGGTGTGGTGGCGTTGGCATTGGTGGCATTCAGCATCGGGATGGCGCTTTTGGCCCGGCGTGCCAACCGGGAACGATTGACGGCCCAGCGCGAATCGCAGTTTCTGGCCAGTGTGTTTGAGGCGGCGACACCGGAGGAAGCGCGCGGGAAGCAGGTGACAGCACGACAACTGCTGGATGCCGGCGCCAAGCGGATTGACCAAGAGTTGGCGGACCAGCCACTCTTACAAGCCAGCATGCTGGACAATCTGGGGCGGGCGTACAGTGCGCTCGGCGTATACGAACAAGCGGAGAAATTGTTCCAGCGCGCGTATGACATCCGCAGAAAAATTCAGGGGCCGAATGCACTGGACACGGCCGAGAGTCAGGACGGTCTGGCAATGTCCCTGCGGCTGGAAGATAAATTTAAGGATGCGGAGCCGCTGTTCCGACAATCGCTGGCAGTCCTGAGGAAGTCGCTCGGGGAAAATGATCTGCGGGTTGCGGAGAGCATGAGCAATCTTGGGGAGTGTCTGTATTGGGAGAGCCAATGGAATGAGGCTGAGCCGCTGCTGCGGCAGGCGCTGGCGATCAAGCGGAGACTGCATGACGAAGCGGATACCGGCACGTGGAACTTTCTGGGATTGGTATTGGAACGGAAAGGAGAGTATCCGGAGGCGGCGGAACTGTTGAACGAAGTGGTAGATCTCTGCCGGAGGAAGGAGGGAACGGACGGCCCGAATTACCTGGTTGCTCTCCACAACCTGGCGGGAGTGCTGATCGATGCGGGCGATTTATCGGGCGCTGAGAAGATGGAACGCGAGACACTGGAAACCAAGCGCCGCATTATGGGGAACGATCATCCGGAACTGTTTTACTCGCTCAATAATCTTGGCTGGATTTTGTTGCAGAGAGGAGATTGGAAGTCAGCAGGGCCGTTTCTTCGGGAGAATATCGAATTGGTGCGGAAGGCGTTTGGCGACCAGAGTCACAAGATGGTGTACGCGCTGAAAAACTGGGGGCTTTTCCTGCAGGAGAAAGAGGATTACGCCGACGCAGAAAAGATTTTCAAGCAAGCCCTGGAACTGGCGAAGCAAACGACCGGGGATTCGAGCTTCAGCGTGGAAAAAATTCTTGCGGGTTGGGGAGAACTGGAGTTCGATCGCGGACGTTATGATGCCGCGGAAGTTTACGCACGGCAGGCTTTGGAACTAATCCGAAAGCTGGGAGAAAACGGCACACCGGATGAAGCTTCCACGTTGATCGATTTGGGCGAAGCTCGAATATTTCAGAGCGATGCCGCAGGCGCCGAACCGATGTTGCGCGAGTCGCTTAAGATCCGAGAGGAGAAGTTTAACGGGGAAAATCCGGCGATCATGGTTGCCGAGATTCGACTCGGAGAAGACTTGACGATGGAAGGAAAAAGCTCAGAGGCGGAGCCGTTGTTGCGACGAGCGCTGCGTGGGCTGCAATCGGAGCCGTTTCCGATAGAACGCTGGCAAACCGCCGAAGCGGAGAGCGCGTTGGGAGCGTGTCTGTTGGCGGAGAAGCAGGGGGAAGAGGGAGAGACTTTGCTTCGTGAGAGTGAGCGCGATCTGGCGCGCGACCCACGCCCCGCGTTTCGAAGGCCTGCGAATGCTCGGAGTTCGCTTATTCGAGGCAATTCTCGATGATGTGTTCGCTCAGGCAGGCTCTGGGCCACCCCAACCGAAGAGCGCTCGCGAAGCTGGGGCACCGAATCGGATTGCAGATTGGAGATTTTAGATTTACGAATTTTATCTGCCCAGGTTAGCTTGCAAAACATGCTCGCGGAGCCTGGGCCACCCACACGAAGGGCACTCGGGAACCTGGAGCACCGAATCGGATTGCAGATTGGAGATTTCAGATTTACGAATTTTATCTACCCAGGTTAGCTTGCAAAACATGCTCGCGGAGCCTGGGCCACCCCAACCGAAGGGCACTCGGGAACCTGGGGCACTGAGTTACGATGGTCGCATGCCGAGCGTGGCCAGCCCCTGATCATCCTCGCCAATCGCTGCCTAAGAATTTGTAACTAATTGTTACACTTTGAGTTTCGAGGCTTGTCTAGAATCCAGACAATTACGAAGGGTATACATATTTCTGCTTAGACGTGATTACCGGTGTAGGTTGCACCGAGCGCGGACTGTTTGTTGAAATAATCGACTAGAAATCGAAGCCCTCCTCCAGCTGCAGGCCAATTGAGGAGTACCTGCTGTGAAGGGTGTTGTGTCATTTTGTGCGGTTGCATTGGTTGCGGGAATAGCGTCGGCCCAGAATAATTATGAACGCCTGCCCCCACGCTATGGCCCCTATCCGCCCAATGCCGCAACAAATAGCTCGCCGACCGGTTGGGTTTTTAGCGCAATCGTTGAGCGTCCCAGCAACCGGCTGACGCTGAGCGGCATAGACTTCTCACCAAATGGAAAGACTCCCAGCGTGGTTCTCGGTTCTCGTACGCTGAAAGTATTGTCATTTTCAAACACGGTGATCGTTGCGCTCTTGCCGAATCTCGCGGTCGGTTCATACATGGTACGAGTTGATACAGCTGTGGGGAACGTCTACTTTTTCGATTTTGCTTACGGCGACGGAGAGCAAGCAGGCCCGATGGGGCCTGCAGGACCGCCGGGGGCGACGGGTGCGCAAGGACCTGGTGGCTCGGCAGGTCCACAAGGAGCCACTGGAGCACGCGGCCCCGCGGGGCCAGCGGGTGCGACTGGAGCGACTGGTCCTCAAGGCGCGACGGGCTTGACAGGAGCTACGGGCGCGACTGGGCCGGCAGGGGCGCAAGGACCAATGGGTACGACTGGATCCCAAGGCCCGGCGGGACCGCCGGGTGGGACGGGAGCCACCGGTCCTCAAGGTCCAGCGGGTTCGCCGGGAATTTCGTGGAAGGGATTCTATTCGGCATCGCAGAGTTACAACCAGAATGACGCTGTGTTCTACAGCGGCACGAGTTATATCTCACTGCTCAACGGCAACGTGGGAAATGAACCGGATGTAAGTTCATCGGACTGGGCGGTGCTGGCGGAACAAGGCGCAACAGGTCCTCAAGGAGCAACAGGTTTGACAGGGGCAACGGGCGCGACTGGGGCTGCTGGACCACAGGGAGCGGCGGGAGCGACTGGCGCTCAAGGAGCCGCCGGGCCCGCGGGTCCCCAAGGCGCCGCTGGTCCGCAGGGGCCAGCGGGTGCAACAGGTCCTCAAGGCGCGACTGGCTTGACAGGGGCAACGGGCGCGACCGGAGCTGCTGGGCCGCAGGGACCAGCGGGAGCACAAGGTCCGACAGGGCCAGCGGGTGCAACTGGCGCGACAGGAGCGACTGGGGCCGCTGGTCCTCAAGGTCCGGCGGGTTTGCCGGGAATTTCGTGGAAGGGATTCTATTCGGCATCGCAGAGTTACAACCAGAATGATGCCGTGTTCTATGGGGGCACGAGCTACATCTCGCTGCTGAGCGGCAACGTGGGAAATGAGCCGGATGTAAGCCCGTCGGATTGGGCGGTGCTGGCGGAGCAAGGCGCAACGGGTCCTCAGGGTGCAACAGGTTTGACGGGAGCGACGGGCGCGACTGGGGCTGCAGGGCCGCAAGGACCAGTTGGTGCGACTGGATCACAGGGGCCCGCTGGGCCGACGGGCGCAACTGGAGCCACGGGCGCTCAAGGGCCGACAGGACCAGAAGGGCCTTCAGGGCCTACGGGACCTCAGGGGCCGGCTGGACCTACAGGCGGAGTGTTGTCGTATGCGACCGGGAGCGGAAATGCTGTCATGACCGAAGGGACGCCAACGCCGATCGCGAGTGTCACACTCGAGGATGCTGGAACCTATCTGCTGCAGGGATCCGGATACATGGTGAACAATCAAACTCTCACGGTGATGGGTTCATGTTCGCTGCGTGACTCGGACGGCGACATGGGAACTTTTTCGACCCAAGCCTCACTGAGCGCGTCGTTCCTCAGCGGGCTCACGACGGTGCCAGGCGCAACTGCGGTGGCGTTGACGGGGTGGGTGACAACTTCCGGAAGCGACACGGTTAGTTTCGACTGTACCTACACGTCAACGGGATCGCTCGGCACCGGGATGACGGCAACCGCCGCGCTCACGGCCATTCAAGTGAAGTAGGTTTGTGCAAGGCGCCACCGGTTGGTAATGCATAGATCCTTCCTTGGGGAGACTTCGCTGCGCGAAGTCTCCGCATCGTCAGGATGACAGGAAATTGAGGGAGTTGGTCACCCAGGTTAGCTCGCGAAAATGCGCTCGCGAAGCTGGGACACGAGCGGGGAAGTAGTTGCTGATCCGGACACTAGCTGGTTACCAAGGTTCCTAGCCCACCCTTTTGAAAGCCACATATAATCATAGGATTCCCGCTTACCGCCTAGGGTTGAAGTAGATGACCAAGGTCGTTGAGACCGACAGTAATCGCCAAAGCCAGGAATTGGCCATTTTCCACGATGTGGCCAAGGCTTTGACGTCGTCGCTGGACCTCGACTGCATCCTGCAAACCATCATGGAAAAAATGGCGGAGTACTTCCGCCCGGATACCTGGTCACTGCTGATGGTGGATGAGGAGCGGCAGGACTTGTATTTTGCAATCGCGGTGGGGACGGCTTCGGAAGCTCTAAAAAATGTGCGATTGAAGGTGGGGGAGGGAATCGCGGGATACGTGGCGAAGCACGGGGAGCGTTTGGTTGTGCCCAATGTGTACACGGATCCGCGATTCGCCAAGCGGATTGATGAAATGACACGTTGGGAGACGCATTCCATCATCTGTTTTCCGGTGCGGTCGCGGTTGCGCGTGCTGGGAGTGATTCAGCTGGTGAACGTGGATATGGCGCATTTCGGTGACCAGGAAATTTATTTTCTGCAATCGTTGTGCGATTACGCCGCCATTGCCATTGAGAATGCGCGGGCGGTGGAGCGGATCCAGGAACTGACGATCACCGACGATTGCACCGGGCTGTTCAACGCGCGGCATCTGTATAAAGTTTTAGAGACCGAGGTGTACCGGTCGGCGCGGTTCGGATACGAGTTCACGGTGCTGTTTATTGATCTGGATCATTTCAAAGCGGTGAACGATACGCATGGGCATTTGATCGGAAGCAAGCTGCTGGCGGAAGTTGGGTATCTGATCAAAGCGCAACTGCGGTTGATCGATTATGCGTTTCGTTACGGTGGAGATGAGTTTGTGGTGCTGTTGCCGCAGACGGGAAAAGATTCGTCGCTGGTGGTGGCGAAACGTTTGCAGGAAAGCCTGCGGGCGAGCCGGTTCTGCCGCGAAGAAGGATTGAATCTGAATGTGCGGGCCTCGATTGGGCTGGCAACCTATCCGGCGGACGCCAAGAGTCCACACGACATCATTCGTCAGGCGGACGAAATGATGTACCTGGTGAAAAATACGACGCGCGACAATATTGGAATTGCGCAGCGTGGGGTGTTGAAGTAAAGCCCACTTTTCCCGGGTTACCTCACGAAAAACGCTCGCGAACCCTTCGACTTCGCTCAGGGCATGCTGTGGGCCGAACTGCGGTGGTAATCATTGGTGACATACCTTCGGCCTACAGTGGGGGCTGTATGCCTGCTGGTTTTCCACAGCTCACGATTAAGAAGTCTCCGAGAATTAACCCTGCTTTAACCAATTCGTAAAGTTTCGGGCTTGATAATCCAGTGCTCTGGAGGAAACTTCATGGCATTGAACGATTCAGTCGCAAGCAAATGGCGCGCCACAGCATGGATAGGTGTGGTCGCGATGATGAGTCAACTAGTCGCACCCGCCTTCGCCGCAACTGATAATTCCGCAAAAACTACTAGCCCGATCAAACACGTGATTGTGATCATTGGCGAGAATCGCAGCTTTGATCATGTTTTCGCCACCTATAAGCCGGTTGCGGGCCAGACGGTCAACAATCTGCTATCGGAAAAGATCGTCAACGAAGACGGTACGCCCGGGCCCAACTTTAACAATGCCTCGCAATCGTGGGCGGTAGATACGCACGCCGACGGCTACCAGTTAAGTCCTGGGCACAATGTGACCTTCGAGAAACTCCCCCCGGTACTGGCCGGTGGATACACGACACCGCCATTCAGCACGGCCGCGGCCGCGAAGGCGGTGGAAAACGGTTTGGAGAACCAGGATTATGTGCTGCTCACGACTGGCGGCACAGGGCTGGCGCATGGCGCGGTCGACACGCGGGTTCCGAACGCGACGTCGCTGCCTCCCGGGCCGTTCCAGCTCACATCCAAAACACACCCGTACGACGTGTATGACAACAGCCCGGTTCACCGCTTCTACCAGATGTGGCAGCAACTGGACTGCTCGGCCTCGAACATCAATCACTTCAATCCCACGGGCTGTCAGCACGATTTGTTTCCCTGGGTAGAAACCACGATCGGCGTCGGATCCAACGGTGCGCCGCAGGCGCAGGGGTTCAACAACCGGAGCACTGGTGAAGGCTCAACGGCGATGGGCTTTTACAACATGCAGCAAGGTGACGCGCCGTATCTGAAGTTTTTAGCGGACAACTACGCGATGAGCGACAACTATCACCAGCCGATCATGGGTGGCACGCTGGCGCAACACATCGCCATGGGCTCGGGAGACGCGGTCTGGTTCACCGATTCTAAAGGTAATCCCGCCATGCCTCCTCACAACCAGTTCATTTCAGCGGGAAAGAACTCAGGGACAGTGGACGAGATCGAGAATCCCACGCCTGCGGCCGGCACCAACAACTGGTACACGGAAGACGGCTACGGCAGCGGTTCGTTTGGATCTGCATCGTCCGGCGGTGGGAGCTATACGAATTGCTTTAACACGCAGAACCCAGGAGTTGCGCAGATCACAGCTTACCTAGCGGCGCTGAACCGGCCGATCGATCCGCACTGCGAACCGGGTAAGTATTATCTACTGAACAACTACAATCCCGGCTACTACGGCGATGGAACCAATGCCTACACGCAAATCAGCGATCCGGCTGAGACCGTGTTCACCATTCCGCCGGCCCCGCTGCATACGATCGGCGATCGCTTGCTAGAAGGCAATGTTTCGTGGGCCTACTACGGCGACCAGTGGAAAGCCTACGTCGCCGACCCGGACAACAACTATGTGACTCCCAACAACCAGTATTGCAACATCTGCAACTTCTTCCAGTTTTCCAGCTTGATCATGACGGACCCTGCGAAACGTTCGCACTTGCAGGACACGACTAATCTGTATGAAGCGATCAAGGACGGGAGTCTACCCGCGGTTTCGTTCGTGAAACCCAGCGGCTGGCTGGACGGACATCCGGCGTCGTCGAAGCTGGATCTGTTTGAAGGCTTCGTAAGGAAGATTGTTGATCTGCTGCAGGCAAATCCGAAGCTGTGGAGCGACACGGCAATCTTCATTACCTTCGACGAAGGCGGCGGCTACTATGATTCCGGATATATTCAGCCGCTGGACTACTTCGGCGATGGCACCCGCACCTGCCTGCTGGTGGTTTCGCCGTTCACCAAGGCTGGACACATTTCGCACGATTACACCGACCACGTTTCGATCCTGAAATTCATCGAGCGGAACTGGGGATTGCCACCGGTGACGACGCGGAGCCGGGATAACTTCCCGAATCCGCAGTATGACTCGGCTAATAAGTACGTACCGATCAATAGTCCAGCGATCGGGGATTTGTTCGATCTGTTCTCGTTCTAGAAGTGGTGAGACTTGGATCCCAGGTTCGCGCGCCGAACACGCTCGTGAACCTGGGGCCACCAAGAAGTCAGAAGTTAGAATTAAGAATTAAGAAGTCAGAATTGAAGATTACGGAAGCGGGCGTGGTAAGCTGGCGGCAGCGTGAGGGAGCGGCTGCTGCAAATTTTTCAGGAAAGCTATCGCCAACTGCGGCCGCGTGCACCTATCCCGGAGTTGAAGGTCGAGTTCTTCGCCTTCGCGAACATCAATAACACAATCAGATTGCGTGAGGGAAAGCTGCTGGTGCGGCTTTCTGACCTGCTGGAAGGTGCACCGGAAGCGATTCTGCGGGCGATTGCGCACATTCTATTGGCCAAGATGTATCGCAAGCCGATCGAGCGGAAATATGCCAGAAGGTATCGGCGGTATGTTGCGAGCCATGCCGTTCGAACCAAAGCGCACCTGGTGCGACAGATGCGTGGACGGAAGCGGATCGAGACGGCGCAAGGCAGAGCCTACGATCTGGATGCGATCTTCGAAGAACTAAATACGCGATATTTTTACGGGTTGCTGGCACGTCCGCAGATGACCTGGAGCCGCGATCACGCGCGCAACAGTCTTGGGCATTACGATCCGGCGCACAATGCGATTGTGGTGAGCCGAGTGTTTGATCATCCGGGCGTGCCACGATATGCGGTGGAATACATCGTGTATCACGAGATGTTGCACCTGAAGCATCCGGTGAAGCTGCGGGGGAGCCGGAGGTGCGTGCATTCGGCGGAGTTTCAGGCGGAAGAGAAGTTATTTCCGGAGTTGGAGAGTGCGAAGCGCTTCCTTCGGCAGATCTGAACACAGCTTTACCAATCAATTTGCTTCCAACTTAGCGAATTCCAGTTTAGCTTCTTTCAGGGCGGGAATGTCGGGATCGGCATCTTTCCAGGAAGCGAAGAAGTTCTGGTAGGCAGTGCGGCTGTTGGTTCTATCGCCGGCTAAAGCGTAGGCGCGTGCCAGACCGAGTTGATCAAACGGTAAGGTCATATCAAGGCCGAAGTAATTTCTGAGTGCAAGGGCTCGCTGAAAGGATTCGATTGCTTCGGCGGACTGGCCGTTTTTCAGGAATGTGAGGCCACGGAGGTAAAGCGTGCCGGAATCGACCCGGGCGTAAACCAGGGCACCATCCAACAGGTTGGCCGCTTCAGCGAAGTTACCGTGTTTGAGGGCAATGATGGCTTTGACATCGGGAACCGACACGAACTGGACCATGGTGTCATAAGGGCGCGATTGGGCCACGTCCAAGGCCAGCTTAAGGGCCCGATCCTCATCTCCAGCAAAAGCCACGATTGAGGCACATGCAAGTCTGACCACATAAGAGTTGGAAGTTGCCAGTGCTTGTTCCACGTCAGCCAGAGCACGGGAGCGGTCACCGGCCAATGCCTCCATGACGGATTCCTGCTGCAACTCCGAGGCGGCCGGTTCCTTCAATCCGAGGCGGTCCGCCGCGGCACGCGCTTGTTTGCCGAGTTCGCGGGCATCGCGCAACTTGCCATGCAGACCTGCGACTCCTGCTTTGAAGTTCAGGATCATCATTTCTGCATTGGGAGTTTTCACGAGCTGGGTTTGGCGATCGAAAGCGGCGGTGTCGTTTTGCAGCCAGGCGATGTAGGCCAGCTGTCCGTGGACGTCGGCCCCTTGAAAATTATGCTGCACGGCTTGCTGCAAAATGGCTTTGGCCTCATCCAGACGGTTCACGGCAACGTAGGCTTGCGCAAGATCGGTATAGCTGCTGGCGCTATCAGGGTCAACCTGCAGTCCGGTGCGGGCGTTCTGGAGCGCGTTGTCGAACTGTCCCAGCCTCATATAAATGAGAGACAGGTTGGTGTAAGGAACGGAGTCGCGCGGGTAAATTTGCTTGTAGAGTTCCAAGGCGGCGATTCCCTTGTCCAATTGGCCGGAATCCGCATAGTAATGCTCGGTGATGTAAAGCTTTTCGTGTTCGCTGACCCGGTCGCGCAAATCGAATGCCCTCAGCCGGAATTTCTCCGCTTGTTCATTCTGCCCAACGTTCCCGTAGGCTACGCCGAGGCGGGCATAAGCCAGCGCGAAATTGGGATCAAGCTCAATGGCGTGCTGATAGAGGGGAATGGCGTCGAGATCGTCGCCGCCGAAGTGCTTGGCGTCTCCCAGGGTGAACGCCTGGAGCGCTTCGAGGGACGAAGTGGTGGCCTGGGGAAGAGGCTTGTCGAATTTCTGAATGGAAGCGAGCGATTCGCCCAATTTTCTGCGGAGTTTGGTGCTGGCGGTGTGGAGTGCGTCCAAAACATCTTCTTTGCTATCGGATTGCACCTGCTGTTGCGCCAGGTCATCTCCGCTGCTGGCGTTAACCGCCTCCAGCGTGATTACATATTGCGAACCGATATTGGAGATGGAGCCAGTGAGCATGGCTTTAATGCCATCGCGGAGGCAAATCTCTTTTCCAACCTCGCTGGTGAGCCGCTCGTCCGGGGTTTTTCCCATGAGTTGGAGGGTTTCGCGAATCTTCTGCTCGGGGACGACGTTGACGTACGGGGATTGCCCGAGATCAACCGCAACGGCTTTTTTCAGAGTCCCATCGAAGACCGGATCGCCGGTGGTGTTTACAAAATCAGTGAGCAGGACAGCGTCCTTTTCGGTGATGGCGGCGCTGCGTTTCCGAGCCAGGAACACGAACACCAAAGCGGCGATCGCGACTCCGGCGATGGCGAGCACGGTGTAATTCCAGAGGCGGTGGGCTGTCTGCCGCGGTGTGACGAATCGATGAAGGCTACTGCTGGCGGCCGTGACCGCTCCGGATTCGGAATCACGGCGTACTCGTTTGAGGTCGGCGCGCAATTCGGCGGCGCTCTGGTAGCGCAGTTCGCGATCTTTCTCGAGCAATTTGGTGAGGATGGAATCGAGCGCGAGAGGCAAGCGCGGGTTGAGACGGAGAGGCGGGACGACCGGGCGGTTTAACAGCGCGTCAAAAATGACGGCCGAGGTTTCTCCCTGAAAAGCCAAGGTTCCGGTGAGCATCTCGTAGAGAACAGCGCCGAAGGAGAACAGATCGGTACGCGGATCGAGTTCCTTGCCGCGGGCCTGTTCGGGAGACATGTAAGCCACAGTTCCGACGGTGGAACCGGGGCTGGTCAGCATGGCATCGCTCACAGTGGTGGCGGAGGCAAGTCCTGAGGAACCGGCCTTCACGTATTTGGCGAGGCCGAAATCCAGGAGCTTCGCCTGGTTACGGTTGGTTACAAAGATGTTGGCGGGCTTAAGGTCGCGATGGATGATGCCTTTGGAGTGGGCGGCATCGAGGGCGTCGGCGATTTGGATGGCAAGCTCGGTTGCAAGCTGCACGTCCACAGGATGTGTTCCGATGAGCTGCCGCAGATTTTGGCCTTCGAGCAGCTCCATGACAATAAAGTGCCGGTGATCGGCCTGAGCAATTTCGTAAATGGTGCAGATATTGGAGTGATTCAGGGCGGAAGCCGAGCGTGCCTCGACCTGGAAACGTTCGAGAGCGGCGGGATCTTTTTCCAGATCGGGAGGAAGGAATTTCAGGGCAACATGGCGGCCGAGATTCAGGTCCTCGGCCTCATAAACTACGCCCATTCCACCGCCTCCGAGCTTGTGAAGGATGTGGTAATGGGAGATGGTTTGGCCGATCACAGGTGAATGTTAGGTCTGGCGATGGGGCAAGTCAAACCAGGGGGGCGCGAATTGCTGCAGACGGGCTTCGGTGTGGCGTCCAGATTGGCTCGGGTTCTGAGAGCGCTTCGGAAATGAGAAGTGGGCAAGAGAATCCAGCACCCGATCCCAGTTTCGGCCGGCGAAGGATCAACGCAATGGGCGAACTTAGGGCGCAAGCTTGTGAAATCAGATGATGATTTATTTGAAGTACATAATCCTCTGAAATCGCTTGTTCTGGGCAATTGGTTCCAGATTGCGCTTAATCCTGGGCCGCGGTTTTGAGTCTCATCGCCTGGGAATGTCAACCCGTCATTTCTTCGGAAAATTCGGGTCGTTCTTTATCTCACGAATCTGGTTGATGTGGCGCTCAGCGTGCGTGGAGATCTCCAGCATCCACTGCCAGCAGTCGATCAAGCCTCCATACTCTTTAAAGCTGTGGCCACGCAAGTCGTCGTTGGTGGTCTTAATATATTCGATCATGGTGGCGCGCAGCGCCTGAAACTTCCCGAGAGCCTCGCCCAAGTCTTTGTACGTGTCGACTTTCTCGTGCCCGCCTCCCGTCTTGGTATGCACCACACGATCGATGCCGTACCACATTATGTCGGCGTCGGTCGCCTGCGATTTCTGGTCCTTCATATCCGGTGGCGGCTTGAGAGCTTTCTGAATGTCGCGCCAGTAGTCCGGCTCCGCCACCGCGAGATGCGAAACGACTTCCCGTATGCTCCAGCGATCCGGCGAGGCTTTGTACTCCAGTTGCGCTGGAGACAAGCCGCGCACCTGCTCGGCCAGCATTTGCGTGGTCATCTCAAAGTGCACCAGCAAGTGTTCGCGGTCCGGGTTGGTCATGGGATCCGCGAGCAAAGGAGCGGTAAATAGACCAACGGTTAGGGTCAGATCCAGGAGCAGCAAACCAGGTCGAGTGTTCCTTCGAAGAGTGTTCATACTTGTGCACATGGTAGCAACCTCCGTCTCCAACATCAGACGGATGGGACGGTTGGAAGAAAGCAAGGTACCATCTCACGTCTAAGGAAGATGACCTACGGACTTTCGAGTGTGCTCATCATCCTACTGGGCGCGGCCGGGCAATGAGTGATAAAACCTGTGGGTGTTGAAAAAGTCACTGCGATTAGCAGGTGAGATTTAGCGAAAGCATGGTAGTTGTTTGTCATGCTGCTCTGGATTTCAATCTGTGGAGGCCTGCTGATCATGATGGGGCAC
>Ga0070731_10001412_pt1 | contig 24883 bp, 22 predicted proteins | sample Coa_R1_2_FD_66448 | JGI IMG/M metagenome (GOLD analysis project Ga0070731, IMG submission 66448) | Surface soil microbial communities from Centralia Pennsylvania, which are recovering from an underground coalmine fire - Coalmine... | ecosystem: Environmental > Terrestrial > Soil > Unclassified ... | reverse complement strand
GCCGGCGTCGCGGTCGTCGTCGCGGGTCTCTGGGCCGATGTCGGCGACGTCGGGATCAGCGCCGCCGGTTGGGTCGCGCTGATCCTCGGGGCGCTGGTCACGCTGGCGCTCGGCGTCGGGCTGATGGCGCTGGTTTTCATCAGCAGCCGGCGCGGCTATGACGACCCCACCGGCGGCCCTGGGGGCGATCCTGGGGGCGAACAACGTTGATCCGGGGCGTGGCGCCACTACCTAAACGGTTGCGCGCGCCGTCGCCGGCGGCCCGAGCCGCTGCGGAGGCGCCCCGATGCCGATGAAAAAAGAGACGCAATACCACGCTTGGTATTGGATCGCCGCGATCTTCGCGATGATGGCGATCCAGGCGGTGTTCGCCGCCTATACCCAGGTCCAGACAATTCCCTACAGCGATTTCCAGAACGATCTGAAGGCCGGCCGGGTCGCCGAGGTGCGGGTCAGCGGCAATTACATCCAGGGCAAATTCAAGACGCCCGACAAGACCGGCTTCACCGATTTCATCACCACCCGGGTCGATCCGCAGATCGCCACGCAGCTCGATAAATACGGCGTCACCTTCGCCGGCCAGATCGAGAGCACCTTCCTGCGCGATCTCCTGTCGTGGGTGATCCCGATCGCGCTGTTCGCCGGCGTGTGGATTTTCATCTATCGGCGCTTCGCCAGCCAGCAGGGGTTTGGCGGGTTGATGTCGGTCGGCCGCAGCAAGGCCAAGGTTTATGTCGAGACCGACACCAAGACGACGTTCGCCGACGTCGCCGGGGTCGACGAAGCCAAGGCCGAACTGGAGGAAATCGTCTCGTTCCTCAAGGATCCGGAGCGCTACGGACGGCTTGGCGGCCGGGTCCCCAAGGGTGTGCTGCTGGTCGGGCCGCCGGGCACCGGCAAGACGCTGCTCGCGCGCGCCGTCGCCGGCGAGGCCAATGTGCCGTTCTTCTCGATCAACGGTTCGGAATTCGTCGAGATGTTTGTCGGCGTTGGCGCGGCGCGGGTGCGCGACCTCTTCGAGCAGGCAAGGGCGAAGGCGCCGTGCATCATCTTCATCGACGAACTCGACGCGCTGGGGCGTGCCCGTGGCGCCTATCCCGGCGGCGGCGGGCATGACGAGAAGGAGCAGACGCTCAACCAGCTGCTCAGCGAGCTCGACGGCTTCGACACCCGCATCGGGATGATCCTGCTGGCGGCGACCAACCGACCCGAGATCCTCGATCCGGCGCTGCTGCGCGCCGGCCGCTTCGACCGCCAAGTGCTGGTCGACCGGCCGGACAAGGTGGGCCGGGTGCAGATCCTCGCGGTGCATACCCGCAAGATCCACATGGCCGCGGGGGTCGACCTCGAGATCGTCGCGTCGCTGACCCCGGGTTTCACCGGCGCCGACCTCGCCAATCTGGTCAACGAAGCCGCGCTCTTGGCGACGCGCCGCGGCGCCGACGAGGTGACGCTCGCTGATTTCACCGCCGCGATGGAGCGCATTGTCGCCGGCCTCGAAAAACGCAACCGCCTCCTCAACCCGCACGAGCGCGAGGTTGTCGCGCATCACGAGATGGGGCACGCGCTGGTCGCCCTGTCGCTGCCCGGCACCGACAAGGTGCACAAGGTCTCGATCATCCCGCGCGGCATCGGTTCATTGGGCTACACGATCCAGCGGCCGACCGAGGACCGCTTCCTGATGACCCGCCAGGAGCTCGACAACAAGATGGCGGTGCTGCTCGGCGGCCGCGCGGCCGAGCACATCGTGTTCGGCGAACTCTCGACCGGCGCCTCCGACGATCTCGCCAAGGTCAGCGACATCGCCCGCAGCATCGTCACCCGCTACGGCATGACCGCCGAACTCGGGCAGGTCGTCTACGAGCGCAGCCAGCGCAGCTTTCTCGGCGGCGAGCAGCCGCAGATGGCCTATACCGAGCGCAGCTACAGCGAAGAAACCGCGCGCGAGATCGACGACGCGGTCAAGAAAATCATCGACGAAGCGTTTCGCCGCACGGTGAATTTGCTGCGGGCGCACCGCGCGACGCTCGAAGCGGGTGCGCGCGAACTGCTCGAGCACGAAACCCTCGACGAAGCCGATCTGGCCGCGCTGATCAAGGAACCGGCCGCGGTCGCCGAATAAGACGACCCGGCGTTTGCGCGCCGCCGCTGTTGCATGCGGCGCCGGCGCGGCCGATGATGCGCCGCGCCAATGTAATCGGCAGGGAGCCTTGTGAAAAAATCGACGAAAGACAGTAGCGTCGTCCCGCTATACGGGCGCGGCACCGGCGTCCCCGATCCGATCGACGTGCAGGTGGGGGCCCGCGTCCGCACGCGTCGCCTGTTGATCGGGATGAACCAGGAGACGCTAGCCAACGCTCTCGGCTTGACCTTTCAGCAGGTCCAGAAATACGAGGGCGGCGCCAATCGCGTCAGCGCCTCGCGGCTGTCGCAGATCGCCGAGATTCTCGACGTACCGATCGCCTATTTCTTCAGCGATCTCGAGCCCGCCGACGGCGGGCTCGACGCGCACGAGGCCGAGCAGCGCGAGCGCATGCAGCGCGCCGAGACGATCGAATTGATCCGCTGCTATTACGCGATCCCCGATCCGCAGCTGCGTCTCCAGTTTCTCGACATGGTGAAATCGGTGGCGCAGGCGCAGCAGCGCGACGCGTAGTCGGCCTGAGCGATGTGCGGCATCGCCGGTTTCGTCCTGCCGCAGCGGTCGATGTCGCGCGCCGAGATCGAGGCGCGGCTGTGGGCGATGATCGCGCCGCTGAGGCATCGCGGCCCCGATGACGAGGGGGTGTGGACCGACGGGCTGGGGGCGCTGGCGCATGCCCGGCTGTCGATCATCGACCTGACGCCGGCCGGGCACCAGCCGATCGCCAGCATGGCGGGCGATGTCTGGCTGACCTTCAACGGCGAAATCTACAACTTTGCCGAACTGCGCGCCGAGCTGGTGGCGCGCGGCTACCGCTTTCGCAGCCGCGGCGACAGCGAGGTCATCGTCAACGGCTGGCATGCCTGGGGGCCGGCGCTGTTCTCCCGGCTGCGCGGCATGTTTGCGCTGGCGCTGTGGGACCAGCGCGCCCGCCGGCTGATCCTGGCGCGCGACCGCGTCGGGAAAAAGCCGCTCTATTACGCCGCGACCCCCGGCGGCTTGCTGTTCGGTTCGGAGATCAAGGCGCTGTTTGCCTGGCCGGGCTTGCCGCGCCTCGCCGATCTCGGCGCGATCGACCATTACCTCAGCCTGCAATACGTACCCTCGCCCGAGACGGCGTTTGTCGGCGTGCGGCGCCTGCCGCCGGCGCATTATTTGGTGGTCGATGTCGCCGAGGAGGGCTGGCGCGAGCCCGCGCCGGTGCGCTACTGGGACCTGCCGGCGCCGGCCGCCGCGCCGGGCGCCGCGAAAGCCTTGGCCAGCCCGGCGGCGCTGCAGCAGGAGCTGGTCGCGCATCTCGAAGAGGCGGTGCGGCTGCGCATGATCGCCGACGTGCCGCTCGGCGCGTTTCTCTCGGGCGGGGTCGATTCGAGCGCGGTCGTTGCGATGATGGCGCGGGCCGGCGCCGGGCGGATCAAGACCTTCTCGATCGGCTTCGCGGCCGCCGAATACGACGAGACCCGCTATGCCCGCATGGTCGCCGAGCGCTACGGCACCGAACACGAGGAGTTCGTCGTCGAGCCCGACGCGGCGGCGATATTGCCGCAGCTGGTGTGGCATTACGGCGAGCCCTTCGCCGACCCGTCGGCGATCCCGACCTGGTACGTCTCGCGACTGGCGCGCCGCCACGTCACGGTCGCGCTCAACGGCGATGGCGGCGACGAAGCCTTTCTCGGCTACTCGCGCTACCAGGCGATGCGGCACCTGGGTCGCCTCGACCGGCTGCCGCACGCGGTCCGCACCGCGCTGGCAAAGCTCTGCGGGCTGGCGCCGCGCGGCCTCGCCCGGCGGCTGCGCCTGACGCAGATCGGCGCGATACTCGCGGCGCCGGCGGCGCAGCCGGCGCGGCGCTACGCCGGTGCGATCGCCTTTTTTGGCGATGCCGACAAGGCGGCCGGCTATGGCGAGGCAATGCGGCCCTTGTTGTCGCACTCTGCGCTAGACCTGCTGGCGCCCTATTTCGCCGCTGCCGGCGATCTCGTCGCCGGCGCCAACTGGGCCGACCTCCACACCTATCTGCCCGACGACCTCCTGGTGAAGGTCGATGTCGCGAGCATGGCGCATGGCCTGGAAGCCCGCTCGCCGCTGCTCGACCACGTGCTGCTGGAATGGGCCGCGCGCCTGCCGCCCGACGTCAAGATGGCGGGCGGCGCCACCAAGGCGCTCTTCAAGGCGGCGATGGCGCCTTATCTGCCGCGCGAAATCCTTCGGCGCCGCAAGATGGGGTTCGCCGCCCCGATCGACCAATGGCTGCGGCGCGAACTGAAGGAGCTGGCCTACGATACCCTGCTGTCGCCGGCGGCGCGCGCGCGGGGCCTCATGCGCCCGCAATACGTCGAGCGGCTGCTCGCCGAGCATTGCGGCTGCCGCGCCAACCACCATAACCGGCTGTGGGCCCTCTTGATGCTCGAATTGTGGTTCCGCACCTGGATCGACGGGGCGGCGGCAACCGACGCCTACCGACCTGCCGCCTGACGCGCCGCCTCGGCGGCTCTTGATCATCGTCAACCCGGCGGCCGGGCGCTTGCGCGGGTTGCGCCGCCGGTTAGATCGCGTGGTGGCCGCGCTGCGCCGGCGCGGCTGCGCTGTCACGCTGCGCCATGCCGGTGCGCCGGGCGACGCCGAGCGGCTGGCGCGCGAGGCCGAAGCGGAGTTCGACGTGATCGTCGCGGCCGGCGGCGACGGCACCCTCAACGCCGTGCTGAACGGCATCGCGGGAAACGTCGCCGCCCTCTCGCGGCCGCTCGCGCTGCTGCCGTTCGGCACCGCCAATGTGCTGGCACACGAGATCGCGATGCCGCGCGACCCCGAGGGCCTCGCCGCGGTGCTCGCGGCGGCCCCGGCGCGGCCGGTATGGCCCGGCCGGATCGGCGAGCGGCTTTTCCTGGCGATGGCGAGCAGCGGCTTCGATGCCGCGGTGGTCGCCGCGGTAAACCCGCGGCTGAAGCGGCACTTTGGGCGATTCGCCGTTGTCTGGGCGATCCTCGCTTGCCTGGCGCGATACCGGCCTTGTGAGCTGAGCGTCCGCATCGGCGACATCGAGCACCGCGCCGCGGCCGCGATCGCAGCGAAAGGCCGCTGCTATGCCGGCCGCTACGTGGTCGCGCCTGAGGCCAGCCTCGCCGCGCCGTCGCTCGACCTCGTGCTGTTCGAGCGCGACGGCCGCCTCGCCGCGCTGCGCTACCTCTGGGTGCTGCTGCGCGGCCGGCTCGCCGCGCGGCCGGATGTCAGGATCGTGCGCTGCCGCGGCGCGTTGATCTCGGCTGCCCAAGCACTGCCGGTAGAGGCCGACGGCGACATCGTTGGGCGCCTGCCGATCGCGGTCGGCGTCGGCCCGCTTCCGGTCCTCCTGGTGCAGCCGGGGCCAGCCGCCGCCAACCGGCGCGGCTAGGTGTTGATTTTCTGCAACAGTGGGTGCCGACCCGCGGTCCGCCCCGCCTGAGGGCTTTGGTCGCGCGGTGCCGCCCTGTAGTTTTGCGGCGGGGTTTTCCATGGGGTGGGGAATGGCGACAGCGTGGCGCAATCGCCGATGGCTGCTCGGCGTGATCTTCGTCGTTGCCGCAGCGCTGCTGCCAGCGGGCGCGCGGGCGCAGAACCTAACCTACGGCGAAGTAAAGCTCGGCGTTCTCGGCCACGACGTCCATTTCCTCGGCGGCAAGGAGCACGGCGTCGACATCAACCCCGAACTGATCCTGCCGTCGCCGGTCAGCAATGAGTGGGCCGCCGGGGTGCCCGATTATCTGCGCTGGGCGGTGCAGCCGCGCCCGACGGTCGGCGGCGAAATCAATACCGACGGCTTCACCAACCAGGCTTATTTCGGCGCGACGTGGACCTGGCAGCTGGCGAGCAATCTGCTGCAGCCGGGCGACGGCATCGCGCTCAGCTATTTCTTCGGGCCCGGCTTCAACGACGGCGACATCATCGGCCGGGCCTCCGACCGCAAGAGCCTCGGCTCGCATGTGTTGTTCCGCGAGGCTTTGGAATTGGGCTATCGCATCAACGCGGTCTACGAGATTTCCGGGTTTATCGACCACGTGTCGAACGGTGGCCTCGCCAAGCAGAACGAAAGCATCAACGATGTCGGGGTGCGCTTCGGCGTCGGCTTCTGAAGGCCGGCGAGGAACGCTCTCGCAGCCCTATCCGTTTGTGGCAAGGACTGGCCCGGGTCGCTCATTCCGGTTTTCGGGCCGCGCCGCAAATGGAGAAAAACGATGCTGTACTGGGCTCTGGTGTTTCTGGTGATTTCGCTGGTCGCCGCACTGTTCGGCTTTGGCGGCGTGGCCTCGACGGCGGCCGGCATCGCTCAGGTGCTGTTTTTTATCTTCCTGATCGTCTTCGTCGTGACGCTGGTCATGGGCCTGATGGGGCGCCGCTCGCCGCCGCCGATCTGATCGTAACCGATGAACCGCAGCCGGCGGGGCGCCGCACTACGCCCCGTTGGCTGCATAACTGCCGCGGGCCGCGGCGGTTAGTCTGCCGCGAGGACGCGGGCCAGCTGGCTCAGCGCTTCCTGGTGGCGCTCGTTGGGGATCTGCGCGAAGTTGCGCGCGAGCTCCAGGCACATCCGCTCGCGCGGGCTGATTGAGCGAGTGTTCTGCCCGTCGAGCCCGTCGAAAAAATAGCCGACCGGGACGCTGAGGACCTGGGCGATCTCGTAAAGGCGTCCGGCCGAGACGCGGTTGATGCCGCGCTCGTATTTGTGCGCCTGCTGGTAGGTGACGCCGATCAAGTCGGCGAGCTGCTGCTGGGTCAGCCCGAGCATGATCCGGCGTTCCCGGACGCGCGCGCCGACATGGCGATCGACATCCTGCGTCCGGCCGGTCGAGCGCCGGGAAGCCGCGGCGCGGTAGGGCGAGCCGCCTTCGCCGCCGGTTTCCGGCCGCGGCTGGGTGGGGACGGGGTGCTGCTGGGTCATCACTGGGTCCACTCGATGAAATCGCATGTGCCGAGACTTGTCTGCGCGCGTCCGGCGGTTGGCAAGACGCACGTGCGAGGCGAATTATCGCGCCTCGCGGGCATTCGACACAAGTGCGGAGAGCCAACCCTTCCGCTAGGTGCGCCGAACCCCCGCAACCGCCGGAGCCAGCACAATTGGATCGGCTCCATGTGTCAAATTTTAGGCAGGGTTGTGCTGCCGCGACGGCCGGCTCCGCGAAAATCATCCTCAGCGCCTGGTGCATGGGCGCCTTGCCTCTGTTGTCGTTTGACAGCGTCCTTGCCCGGTGATACCGACGCTGCGTCCAGTCAATGGTGGGTCCATGCCGCGAATCGTGGTCGGCGATGGCGCGCTCTATTACGAGCGGCAGGGCGTCGGGTTTCCGGTCCTGTTCGTTTCGGGGCTGTCCGGGTTTGCGTCGTTCTGGCAGGACCAGGTCGCGGCCTTTGCCAAGACCTTCGACATCATCACCCACGATCATCGCGGTATCGGCCAGAGCGATCTGACCCGCAGCGGCTTTACCGTCGACCGCATGGCGGCCGACGTGATCGGGCTGATGGACGCCTTAGAGATCGAGCGGGCGCACATCGTCGGGCATTCGACCGGCGGCGCGATCGCGCAGATCCTGGCGATCGAGCACCCGAAGCGGCTGGCCAGCGTCGTGCTGTCGGCCACCTGGACCAAGCCCGACGCCTATTTCCGCCGGCTCTTCACGCTGCGCAAGGACATCCTGCTGCGACTGGGCCCGAGCGCCTATGTCCAGGCCAATACGCTCTACCTCTACCCAAGCTGGTGGGTTCGCAGCAACAACGAGCGGCTGCGGCAGCACGAGGCGCAGAACCTGGCGATTTTTCCGCCGACCGAGATTGCCGCCAGCCGGATCGATGCAATCCTCGCGTTCGACCGCACCGAGCAATTGTCGCGCATCACGACGCCGACCCTGGTGGTCGGCGCCGAGGACGACCTCGTCACCCCGGCCTATTTCTCCGAGGAACTGGCGCGGCTAATCCCGGCCGCCGAAATCAAGATATTCCCGCGCGGTGGGCATGCTTTCACCCAGGTGCGGGCGCGCGAGTTCAATCAGGCGGTGCTGCCGTTTCTTGCCTCGCACACGCCGAACTGAGTAACGCGCCCCTCGCTAATGCGGCGCCGAGATAGATCGCATTTAAGGGTTCTTCAACATATCGGCGCAATTCTGTCACCGCTTCCCTACGGCCCGTAGCCCGCTGCGGCTTCGATCAAGGTGACAGTCTGATGCCCCTCAGCAACGACGAGTTCCCAGGCCACCTCTCCGCCGCCCTCGCGGCCGCCGGAGATGTCGCCTACACCTGGGAACTCGAGGGTGATCGCCTCGACTGGTTCGGCGACCTGAGTGTCGCCGGCATCGACTTCGCGAAGGAGTTGGCGAGCGGGCGCAGCCTGGCCAATCGCGTGCACCCCGACGATCTGGTGCACCGGCAGCTCTCGCTCGCCTCGCATTTCGACGGTGAAGGCGGCTTCGATTGCGAATATCGCCTGCGCGACGGCGCCGGCGGCTTCTCCTGGGTGCATGAGCGCGGCCGGGCGCAGCGCGACGCCGACGGCCGGCCGCATGCCATGCTCGGCGTCATCCGGGCGCTCGGCGACCGCAAGGCCCACCAGACTCGACTCGAGCGGCTGGCCAATTACGACGAGCTGACCGGGCATTTCAACAAAACCCGGCTGCGTGAGGTGGTCGACCAGATCATCGCCGCCAACCAGCGCAAGCACAGCCCGGCGGCGTTCCTCTCGGTCGGCGTCGACAACATGACTATGATCAACGACGTCTACGGCTACGAGGCGGCCGACAGCGTGCTGATCGAGATCGGCCGGCGGCTCGACAGTTGCGTGCGGGTCAGTGACGTAATTGGCCGCCTCGGCGGCGACCGCTTCGGCCTTGTCCTGGCGCATTGCCCGCCGGACGGCGTCGGCTCGGCCGCCGAGAAGATCCTGGCGGCAGTCAATTCCAAGCCGGTGACGACGGAGCGCGGCCCGGTATACGCGACGGTGTCGATCGGCAGCGCCGCCTTTCCCGATCAGGGGCTGACCTCATACGACGTCATCACCCGGGCCGAGAGCGCGCTCTCGGAAGCCAAGCGCGCCGGCCGCGACTGCCACGCCCACTACCGCATGACCGAGGAGCAGCGCGAGCGCCAGCGGCGCAGCCTGTCGATCAGCGAGCAGGTGCAATCGGCGCTGCGCGAAGAGCGCGTCATGCTGGCCTTTCAGCCGGTGGTGTCGGCGATCACCCGGGAGGTCGATCATTACGAGTGCCTCTTGCGCATGCGGACGCTCGACGGACGCCTCGTCTCGGCCGGCGAATTCGTGCCGGTCATCGAGCAGCTCGGCTTCATCCGGCTGATCGACCATTACGTCCTCGAAAAGACCATGGAGGAGCTGGAGCGCCATCCCGGGGTCAAGCTCGGCTTCAACATTTCCGGGCTGACGGCGGCGGACCGGCCGTGGCTGCGCTCGCTGATCGCGCAGGTGCGCAACCGGCCCGAAATCGCCTCGCGGATGATCGTCGAGATCACCGAGACCGCGGCGCTCTACGACATCGAAGAATCGGCGCGCTTCGTCAGCGCGCTGCGCCATGCCGGCTGCCACGTCGCGCTCGACGATTTCGGCGCCGGCCATACCTCGCTGCGCCACCTGCAGAGCCTGGCGGTCGACACCGTCAAGATCGACGGCTCGTTCATCCGCAACCTCGCCGGCAATCCGGAGAGCCAGGTTTTCCTGCGTCACCTGCTGGGGCTCGCCCGCGGGTTCGGCTTCCATACGGTGGCCGAATGCGTCGCGAGCGCCGAGGACGCGGCGATCCTGCAGCGCGAGGGGGTCGGCTTTCTGCAGGGCTATTATTTCGGGCACCCCTCGTTGGAGCGTCCCTGGCTGGCCGAGCCCATCCCGGCGCCAACAACGATCGTCGACGGCGGCCGGGTCGTCGGCATCAAGCGGGTCGGCGGCGGCCGCAGCTAACGGCGGATCAGCGCTTCTCGCCGGCGCGCCCGAGCGCGTCGAGCTGCTGGCGCAGCATTTCGATCTGCGCTTCGAGACGGCGCAGCCGCGGGTCCTCCGGCTCGCCGCTGGCCGGCGGCGCCTCGGGCGCGGCCGGCTTCGCGTCGCGCGGGAACGGCGCCAGCATTTTGAGGGCGCCCTCGAACAGCTTCATGTTCTGCTTGCCCATCTCCTCGAACTGGCCGAACGGAAACATCCCGAACGTCGCGCGCAGGCTGTCGCGCATCTGTTCCTGGTTGCGCGCGAAGGCGCCCATCGCCTGTTCGAGGTAGCCCGGCACGAGGAATTGCATGCTGTCGCCGTAAAGGCTGATCAGCTGCCGCAAAAAGCTGATCGGTAGCAGGTTCTGCCCTTTCTGCTCCTGCTCGACGATGATCTGGGTCAGCACCGGGCGGGTGATGTCCTCGCCGGTCTTGGCGTCGTAGACCACGAAATCGCCGCCTTCCTTGATCATGCGGGCGAGGTCGTCGAGCGTCACGTAACTGCTCGTCGCCGTATTGTAGAGCCGGCGATTGGCGTATTTCTTGACGATGGTGGGCTGCTTGGCGCCCGCCGGTCGCTCGCTCTGTGGCTCGCTCATGCCAGGGATGTCCCGCAAAACACAAATTGCTGCGCTGCGACAATACAGCGAATCTTGCGATTTGCCTCATCAAAGCGAAATGCCTGCGCCGGCCCGTGTAGCGCACGCGCCGCGCGCGTATAGTGCCGAGGATGAACGAGGCCGACGAGCTGGCGCGCGGCTTTTTCGAGCTGTGGTCGCAATATCTGACGGCGCTGCTGGCCGACCCGAAGGCGGCCGAGCCGCTGCGCCGCTGGCTCGCGCTGGCGGCTGGAGCGCTGCCGTCCGATGAGCCCCTCGGCCACCCGCCTCGACCGCAGAATGACGCCGCGGCCGCTGCTGGGGCACCTGGCGAGCGCGATCGGCTTGTGGCTGAGCTCGCGCGCCGGGTTGACGAGCTTGCCGGCCGCCTTGCCGCCGTGGAGCGCCGCGCCAGGCCAAAAAGAGGACCTGCAAGCAAAGCTCGCGGCCGAGATCCAGGAATTCGGTCCTGAGCGGGTCGCCGCCGCGCTCGACCGGCTGCTGCGGCGCCGCGCCGCCGGCTTTCTCGACGGGCTCGAAGCCTATCGCCGGCATCCCTTCCGCCGCGCCCCGCCGCGCCTGCCGGTGCGCTGGCGCCACGGCGCGGCGCGCCTCATCGATTACGGGGTGGGCGCGGCGGACCCGGTCGTGCTGCTCGTGCCGTCGCTGATCAACCGCTATTACATCCTGGATCTGCTGCGCGAACGCAGCTTTGCGCGCCACCTCGCGGCCGCAGGCCTGCGCCCGCTGGTGCTCGACTGGGGCGAGCCGGGGAGAATAGAGCGCGATTTCACCCTCGGCGACTACATCGGCGGGCCGCTCGACGCCGCGGTTGCGGCCGCCGCGGCGCTGACCGGCCGGCCGGTCGCGCTCCTCGGCTATTGCATGGGCGGGCTCCTGGCGCTCGCCGCCGCGTTGCGCCGGCCGAACGAAATCGCCGCCCTGGCGCTGCTCGCGACGCCATGGGATTTCCACGCCGAGCGGCCGGCGCAGGCGCAGCTCCTCGGCTCCCTGGTCGAATGGCTGCCGCTCTTCCTCGGCGACGGCGCGGCGCTGCCGGTGCCGGTTATCCAGAGCCTCTTCCTGGCGCTCGACCCGTTTCTCGCCGAGCGCAAGTTCGTCCGCTTCGCCGGGCTCGACCCCGGGAGCGAAGCGGCACGGGGCTTCGTCGCGCTGGAGGACTGGATCAACGACGGCGTGCCGTTGGCCCGCCGCGTCGCGCTCGAATGCGCCCGCTCGTGGTATCGCGACAACGACCCGGGCCGCGGGCTATGGCAGGTCGCGGGCCACCCGGTGCGGCCGCGGGAGGTGCGCGTCCCGGCCCTCGTCGTGCTGCCGAGCCGCGACCGCATCGTGCCGCCGCGCTCGGCCCAGCCGCTGGCGAGCGCGATCCCCGATGCAACCGTGCTGCGGCCGCCCTTCGGCCATATCGGGATGATGACCTCAGAAGCCGCGCCCGAGGCGGTGTGGCGGCCGATCGCGGATTGGCTGCGCGCGCAATTCCCCTAGCCTTGAGGGCGCGCTCGCCTACATAAGCTGACAGAAGCGCCGCCCATCCACGCCGGGAGATCCCCATGACCGACATCGTCATCGCCAGCGCCGCCCGCACCCCGATCGGCGCCTTCAACGGCGGCCTCGCCGGCCTGCCGGCGCACGAGCTTGGCGAAGTCGCGATCAGGGAGGCGCTGCGCCGCGGCGGGGTCGCGCCGGCCGAGGTGTCGGAAGTCATCCTCGGCCAGATCCTCTCCGCCGGCGAGGGCATGAACCCGGCGCGCCAGGCCGCGGTCGCGGCCGGCATCCCGCACGAGGCGACGGCCTATTCGGTCAACCAGGTGTGCGGCTCGGGGCTACGCACCGTGGCGCTCGGCTACCAGGCGATCCGTAACGGCGATTCGGATATCGTCGTCGCCGGCGGGCAGGAGAACATGAGCCTCTCGCCGCACTGCATCCACCTGCGCAACGGGGTGCGCATGGGCGACGCGCAGATGGTCGACACCATGATCAAGGACGGGCTGTGGGATATCTTCAACGGCTACCACATGGGCACCACGGCCGAGAATGTCGCGACCCGCTGGCAGATCACCCGCGAGCAGCAGGACGAGCTCGCGGTCGCTTCGCAAGCCAAGGCCGAGGCGGCGCAAAAGGCGGGCCGCTTCAAGGATGAGATCGTGCCGGTCACGGTCAAGACGCGGCGCGGCGACACGCTTGTCGACAGCGACGAACACCCCAAGCACGGCACCACGTTCGAGGTACTGGCAAAGCTGCGGCCGGCCTTCGACAAGAACGGCACGGTCACCGCCGGCAACGCGTCGGGGATCAATGACGGCGCCGCCGCGGTGGTGCTGATGACCGCCGAGGCGGCGGCGAAGCGCGGCCTGAAGCCGCTCGGCCGCATCGTTTCGTGGGCAACGGCCGGGGTCGACCCGGCGATCATGGGGACGGGGCCCATCCCGGCCAGCCGCCTGGCGCTGAAGAAGGCCGGCTGGTCGGCCGCCGACCTCGACCTGATCGAAGCCAACGAAGCCTTCGCGGCGCAGGCCTGCGCGGTCAACAAGGACCTCGGCTGGGATACCGCCAAGGTCAACGTCAATGGCGGGGCGATCGCGCTCGGCCATCCGATCGGCGCCTCGGGCACCCGCATCCTGGTGACGCTGCTCTACGAGATGCAGAGGCGCGGCGCGAAAAAGGGCCTGGCGACGCTGTGCATCGGCGGCGGCATGGGAATTGCGATGTGCGTCGCGCGCGATTAGCGCGCTAGGCTGCATCAAAGCAACATGTCTTCCCGTCATTCCCGCGCAAGCGGGAATCCAGGGTAAGCGAAAAGCCACGGGGCTCTGGACCCCCCGCTTTCGCGGGGGTGACGGGAATTGGAATGGGAGGAACGCATGGCCAGAGTGGCGGTGGTCACCGGCGGGACGCGTGGCATCGGACGCGCGATCTCAGTGGCGCTGCACGGCGCCGGCTACAAGGTCGCGGCGAATTACGGCAATGACGACAAGACCGCGGCGCAATTCTCGGCCGAGAGCGGCATCCCGGTCTTCAAGTTCAACGTCGGCGATTTCGCTTCGTGCGCCCAAGGGATCGCGGCGATCGAGGCAGCGCTCGGCCCGGTCGAAGTCTTGGTTAACAATGCCGGCATCACCCGCGACGCGACGATGCACCGGATGAGCTTCGAGCAGTGGAACGCGGTCATCCAGACCAACCTCTCGTCATGCTTCAACATGTCGAGGGCGGTGATCGAGGGCATGCGCGAGCGCGGCTTTGGCCGCATCGTCAATATCGGCTCGATCAATGGCCAGGCCGGGCAGTACGGCCAGGTCAACTACGCCGCCGCGAAATCGGGCATCCACGGCTTTACCAAGGCGCTGGCGCAGGAAGGCGCGGCGCGCGGTATCACGGTCAACGCGGTGGCGCCCGGCTATGTCGATACCGAGATGGTGCGCGCGGTGCCGGCCGACGTTCTGGAAAAGATCGTCGCGCGCATCCCGGTCGGCCGCCTCGGCAAGGCCGAGGACATCGCCCGCACCGTCCTCTTCCTGGTCGCCGACGAAGCCGGCTTCATCACCGGCTCGACCCTCTCGGTCAACGGCGGCCAGCACATGTATTGAGGCGCCCCGGCCCCGGGGTTATTTGCCGAAGAACATGCCGCCATTGACGTGGATCGTCTGGCCGGTGACGTAGCGGCCTTCCGGGCCGGCGAGGAAGCGCACCATCGCGGCGATCTCTTCGGGCCGGCCCTGGCGGCCGAGCGGGATGTCGCGGCTGATGCTGCCGCGCCCGTGCGCGCCGCCGGCCGACGCCCCGCGCACCGTGTCGATCGAGCCGGGGGCGACGCAATTCGCGGTGATGTTGTGCGGCGCCAGCTCCATCGCGAGCCCGCGCATCAGCCCTTCGAGGCCGGCCTTCGAGGCGTTGACATGAACGCGTCCAGTCGCGCCGGCATGGTGCGAGACGCCCGACAGGCCGATCAACGCGCCGCCGCCGCGCTTGATCATCTCGGGCGCTACTGCCTTGGCGAGGATGAAGGCGCCGTCGAGCGCGACCGAGAGGATCTCGTGCCACTCCTCGAGGTTCATCTGGAGGAACGGCGTTTGCCGGCGCAGCCCGGCATTGCCCACCGCGATGTCGACGCCGCCGAATTCCTTGACCGCGGCCGCGACCATCGCCGCCACCTGGTCGGGTTTCGAGACGTCGGCGAGGTAGGGCAGGGCGCGGCCGCCGGCGTCGCGGATCTCCTTCGTGGTCTCCTTGATGATGGCGCGGTCGCCGCGGCCGTTGACGACGATCGCGGCGCCGTCGTGGGCCAGCGCCAAGGCGATCGCCTTGCCGATGTTTTTGCCTGCGCCGGTGACGATCGCGACCTTCCCCGCGAGCGCGTTCGCTTCCGGCATTTATTCCTCCAACCTTGGCTCCGTCGCCGGCCGGGAGGTAACCACTTCGGAGCGCAAGCGGTCAACCGCGCGCGAGCCCCAGTAGCGCTAACCGCGGCGCCCTTGTCAGCGCGATGGCGAGCGGCGAATACTGTCTCGCACACCTCACCCGGGGGTCGCCAACCTCAGATGCAGATCGACGACGCAACCAGGCTGGAGGGCGCCGCCGCCGGCATGGCGCTGCCGCCGCGGCGTTGGCTTGGAATGCTCGGGCGCCTCGCGGCGCAACGCGGCGCCACGCCGGAGCAACCGCCCGGCCGGCGCTTCTTCGATCGGACGATCGCTCGCTATGGGCTGACGCTCGTCTTTGTCGCCGCCGCCATCCTCGCGACCTTTCTGATCGACGATGCGACCGGGCGGTTTCTCGCGTTCCCGTTCTATGCCGCCGTCGTCGCCAGCGCCTGGCTCGGCACTGGCCCCGGCGTGCTCTCGCTGCTGCTGACGGCGGTCGTCGTCGAGGATTTGTGGACCCCGCCGCTATTCGACATGCGGATCGCCTCCGACGAATTGCCCTCGTTCATCGCCTTTATCGTATCGGTCTTGATCGCGCTGGCCTGGAGTTCGCAGCGGCGGCGGGCGCAGCTCGTGCTCGAGGCGACGGTGCAGACGCGCACCGCCGATTTGGTGCAGAGCAACACCGCACTGCAGATCGAGATCGCCGAGCGGGAAGCAGCCGAACGGGAGCGCCGGCGCACCGAACTGGCGCTGCGCGACGCCGAAGCCGAGCTGGCGCGCACCCTGCGCCTCGCCACGGTCGCCGAGCTTGCCGCCGCGATCGCCCATGAGATCAACCAGCCGCTCGCCGCGATCGTCGCCAATGGCGCCGCCTGCTCGCGCTCCCTGGCGCAACAGCCGCCGCTCTTCGACAATGCCCGCGAGGCGGCGGATTGCGTTGTCGCCGACGCCCACCGGGCCGGCGATGTGATCGCGCGCATCCGCTCGCTGTTCAACAAGGAAGCGCCGCGCTGGGAGGCGCTCGACATCAACGAATTGGTGGGGCGCGTCCTCGCTCTGTCGCGCGGCGCGATCGAGCGCCAGCGAGTTGTCGTGGAGCTCGCGCTGGCGCCCGCGCTGCCCTCGGTGATGGGCGATCCGGTGCAGCTGCAGCAGGTCATCGTAAACCTTATTACCAATGCGCTGGAGGCGATGGCGGAAAACCGCGGCCGGCCGCGCCGGCTGTGGCTCCGCTCGGCGGTCGAGGGCGGCAACGCGGTCGTCGTCAGCGTCGAGGATTCCGGCGACGGGCTCGACCCGGCGCGGGTGTCCCGCCTGTTCGACAGCTTCTATACCACCAAACCCGGCGGGATCGGCGTCGGGCTGGCGATCAGCCGCTCGATCGTCGAAGCGCATGGCGGCTCGCTGCAAGCGTCCTCCCTCGAGGATCGCGGCGCGCGGTTCGTCCTGACCCTGCCGCTGGCGACCGCAGTGGATCCACCCGCCGAGTCACCGCGGGCATAAGCACATACCCCAATGGGTCAGCGCCGTGTTCCTTGTCGCTAGCCCAGTATCCATGCGGCCGGTCGCCCAGGCTTGGCAGTCCGGCGTATGCTGCGAACCAATGCAAGGTGACCCCGTTCCCCCGATGGTGCCGCAGATCGCGATCGTCGATGACGATCAGGCGGTCCGCGACGCCTTGCAGCGCATGCTGAAATCTCATGGTTTTATTGCCGAGGTGTTTGCATCGGCGGAGCAGTTCTTGGTCGCCCCGGGGGCAACCCGATCCTCATGCCTGATCCTCGACATCAGGATGCCCGGCATGACCGGACTGGCGCTTCACCAATACTTGCTCTCCCAGGGTTGCCGGATACCGACAATCCTGATAACAGCGTGCCCGACGAGCGCCGAAGAAGAACGTGCCGTGGCGAGCGGAGCCGCCTATCTGGCGAAGCCGTTTGGCGAGCAGGAGCTGCTTGGCACCTTGCATGGGGCGCTGGCACGCGGCGAAGAGGCAGCGCCGGAGAGCTTGCCGGGCTGAGGGAAATCGGGGATCTGGTTTGAGCGACAGCAGCGTTGCGCCGGTGGCGACCGGTTCCCCGCGTGGTGGCGCGCTGCCGCGGCATCTGCGGCGGCTTGAGGCGGAGTCGATCACGATCCTGCGCGAGGTCGCCGCCGAGTTTCGCAACCCGGTGCTGCTGTACTCGATCGGCAAGGATTCGAGCGTCCTGCTGCACCTCGCGCGCAAGGCGTTTCACCCGGCGCGGCTGCCCTTTCCGCTGCTGCATGTCGATACGACGTGGAAATTTCGCGAGATGATCACGTTTCGCGACGCGACCGCCCGAGAGTTCGGGCTCGAGCTGATCGTCCACACCAATCAGGAGGGGCTGGCGCGCGGCATCAACCCGGTCAGCTCCGGCTCGGCCCTGCATACCGAGGTGATGAAGACCGAAGCCCTGAAGCAGGCGCTCGACCGGCATGGCTTCGATGCCGCGGTCGGCGGGGCGCGGCGCGACGAGGAGAAGAGCCGCGCCAAGGAGCGCATCTTCTCGCTGCGCGGCGCCGCGCACGCCTGGGACCCGCGGCGGCAGCGGCCGGAACTCTGGCGAGTTTTCAACACGCGGCTCGGGCCCGGCGAATCGATGCGGGTTTTCCCGCTGTCCAACTGGACCGAGCTCGATGTCTGGGAGTACATCGCCGCCGAAGAGATCGCCGTGGTGCCGCTCTACCTCGCGCGGCCGCGGCCGGTGGTGCGGCGCGACGACGTGTGGATCATGCGCGACGACGAGCGGCTGCCGCTCGTCGCCGGCGAGGCGCCGGAACTGCGCACCGTGCGGTTTCGCACGCTGGGGTGCTATCCGCTGACCGGGGCGATCGAGTCCGCGGCCGCGACGATCGCCGAGATCGTTGCCGAACTGCGCCTGTCGCGCCTCTCCGAACGGCAGGGCCGGCTGATCGACAACGACGACACCGCCTCGATGGAGCGCAAGAAGCGGCAGGGATATTTCTGATGCCGGACGACCGTACCCGCGTCTCCGAGGCCGGCGACAAGGGCCTGTTGCGATTTCTGACCTGCGGCTCGGTCGATGACGGCAAATCGACGCTGATCGGCCGGCTGCTCTACGACGCCGACCTGGTGATGGGCGACCAGCTCGAAACGCTGCAGCGCGAATCGCGGCGCTATGGCACGACTGGCGACGACATCGATTTCTCGCTGCTGCTCGACGGCCTGGAGGACGAGCGCCAGCAGCGCATTACGATCGACGTCGCCTACCGCTATTTCTCGACCGCGCGGCGCTCGTTCATCGTCGCCGACAGCCCGGGCCACGAGCAGTACACCCGCAACATGGCGACCGGCGCCTCGACCGCCGATCTCGCGGTGTTGCTGGTCGACGCGCGCAAAGGCGTCGTGGCGCAGACCCGGCGGCACTCGTTGATCTGCTCGCTGTTCGGCATCCGCCACATCGTCCTCGCGGTCAACAAGCTCGACCTCGTCGATTTCGACCGCGCCGCGTTCGATCGGATCGCGGCGGATTACCGGGGCTTCGCCGCCGCTCTCGGTTTTGCCTCCCTCCAAATCATTCCGCTCTCGGCGCGCTTCGGCGACAATTTGACCGAGCCCTCGGCGCGCACCCCGTGGTATGGCGGCCCGTGCCTTTTCGATTACCTCGAAAAGGTCGAGGTCGAGGGCGCCCCGGCCGACCAGCCGTTCCGCTTTCCGGTGCAGTGGGTCAACCGGCCGAACGGCGAATTTCGCGGCTTCTCCGGGATGGTGTCGGCCGGCTCGGTGGCGCCGGGCGATGCGGTCCAGGTGATGGGCTCGCAGCGCACCTCGCGGGTCCGCGAGATCGTCACGTTCGACGGTACGCTGACGCGCGCCTCGGCCGGGGATGCGGTAACGCTGACGCTGGCGGACGAGATCGACGTCTCGCGCGGCGATCTCCTCGTGCATCCGTCGGCGCCGGCCGAGTTCGCCGACCAGTTCGCCGCGCACCTCGTGTGGATGAAGGACGAGCCGCTGGTGCCGGGGCGCTCCTACTGGCTCAAGCTCGGCCCGCGCACGGCGTCGGCGACGGTCACCGCGCTGAAGCACCGGATCGATGTCGACAGCGGTGCGCACATCGCGGCGCGCACGCTGGCGATCAACGAGATCGGCTTCTGCAATCTGGCGACCAGCGTGCCGCTGGCGTTCGACGGCTATGCGACGAGCCGCGACACCGGCGGCTTCATCCTGATCGACCGGCTGACCCAGGAGACTGCGGCGGCCGGGGTCATCGCCTTCGCGCTGCGGCGCGCCACCAACATCCACTGGCACGAGGCGACGGTCAGCCCCGGGCAGCGCGCCGACCTCAAGGGGCATCGCCCGGCGGTGCTGTGGTTCACCGGACTTTCAGGGGCGGGCAAGTCGACGATCGCCAACCGGCTCGAGCAGAAGCTCCTGGAAGTCGGCTGCCACACGATGCTGCTCGACGGCGACAATGTGCGCCACGGGCTCAACCACGACCTCGGCTTTACCGACGTCGACCGGGTCGAGAACATCCGGCGGGTCGGCGAGGTTGCCCGGCTGATGAGCGATGCCGGGCTGATCGTGATCTGCGCCTTCATCTCGCCGTTCCGCGCCGATCGGCAGATGGCGCGCGAGATCGCCGCGCCGCACGCCTTCCTCGAGGTCTTTGTCGATACGCCGATCGAGGAATGCATCCGGCGCGATCCGAAGGGGCTCTACGCCAAGGCGCAAGCGGGCGCGATCCCCAATTTCACCGGCATCGATTCGGCTTACGAAGCGCCGGAAGCGCCGGAAATCCGGCTCAACACGGCGGCGGGCGACCCCGATGCGCTGGCCGACCGGCTGGTCGAGGTGCTGCGCCGCGCCGAGGTTCTCGCCTGAGCGGCCTTGCAGGCCGGGTTATCGCGCCCGTCGCGTGATGCGCAGCTGCATGCCTTCGAGCGGGTCGTTGTCGCGCGCCGAACGGCACGGCGCGCCGTTGCGCGCGGGCCCGGCGGTCGTCCCGGAGGCGAAGTAGCCGACATATTCGCAATCGAGCCGCACCTCGCCGGGAACCGCCCGCTGCCGCAGCGCGAACCCGATCAGCGGCTGGCCCTGGCCGGTAGTGCCGCAGGCCGCGCCGCTGGCGAGCCACGGCGTCTCGGCGCCGCTCGCCGTCAAGCCCTTGTATTCGATCGAGGCGGCTGCTGCCGGATCGCGCGGCAAAACCGTGAACGCCTCGATCCACAGCCCCGCTCCGAGGCGGCCGATCCAGGGCGCATCGACAAAACGAAGATCGCCCCGGGTGCGAATATGGGCAACGATTTCGAGGCCGATCTCGTCACCCGCCGCGACCTCCGAAACCTCGCCGCCAAGCGACAGCACCACCGCCGGCCCCGGCGGATCGAGGCGGCGCAGCTCCAGCCGTGCCGGTGCATCGTCGCGATCGGGCGACCGGTATGCGGTAATCAGCGCCGCGCCGCCGGCCGCCGCGGTGACGAAGAGGATCGTGTGGCGAGCGCTCAGCCAATTCCGGGCGCGGCCGAACCCGTCGCGGACTGCGAGGGCGCGCTCGCCGCCGGGCGGTGCGCAGACCTGGATCGCCGGCAGCGCAAGTTCCACCCCGGCGGAATGGGAGTGCCCGCCAACGCGCCCGGGCTCGTCGAGCCGGCGCAAGCTGTAAAGGCCGCGGTCGAGCGCCACCAGCCGCGCCACGGCGCGGGCGGTCGCGGCCCGCACCGGGGAGGCCGTGATCAATGGGCCGAGACCAGGACGGGATGCGCGGCGCGGCGGCGTCGGCGGGGCCGCGCCGCCGGGTCGCTGCCGGTCAGGCGGTGGATCAGCGCCAGGTGCGCCGGCAGGCAGGTGGTGCGCAGGTTATAGTGCTCGACCACATGATCGCGGGCGTGGCGCCGCATCTCGCTCGTCGCGGCGGGGTTCTGCAGCACCGTGCAGATCTGCCGCGCCAGCCCGCCGGTGTCGAAAAAATCGACGAGGTAGCCGTTGTCGGTGCCGTCGATGACCTCTTCGACCGGCGCCGTTCGCGACCCGATCACCGCGCAGCCGGCCGCCATCGCCTCGAGCAGCCCCCACGACAGCACGAACGGATAGGTCAAATAGACGTGCGCCGCCGAGATCTGCAGCACCGCGAGATATTGCGCATAGGGCAGCCAGCCGACGAAATGCACCCGGCTCAAATCGAGCCGGCCGCTCAGTTCGGCAAGCATGTGCTCGCGCCAGCTTTTGCCGCTGCTCGGCGGCCGGCCGTAGCTGACCCCGTCGCCGCCGATGATCACAACCTGCGCGTCCGGGCAGTCGCTGAGGACCTGCGGCAAGGCCCGCATGAACACGTGAAAGCCGCGGTAGGGTTCGAGCCGGCGGGCGCTGTAGGTCAGCACCCGGTCGTCACGCGACAGCGACAGGCCGCCGCGCAGCCAGAGCCGCGCGGTCGGCTCGGGGTGGACGATCTCGGTGTCGATGCCCTCATGGACGACGCTGATGCGGTGGTGATATTCGGCCGGGTACTGGTCGCGCTGCCAGATTGTCGGGGTGTGGCCCCAATCGGCGGCATCGAGGCTCAACAGGTTGGTCGCGTTGCGCAGCCGCACCCGCATCGAATCGGCCGCCGTCGGCGGAAATTCGGGGTCGAAATCCAAATCGGACCCCGACCCGTGGTAGAAAAATTCGAAATAGCCGAGTAGCGGCACGCTCGGCCAGATGTCCTTGATGAACAGCAGCTCGCCCCAGCCGGTATGGCCGATCACGATGTCGGGGTGAAACCCCTCGTGCTTCAGGCCCTCGCACAGCCGGGCGGCGGCGAGGCCGTTCATCGCGTTGCTTTCCAGCTCGTTGACGTAGGATTGCGTCGCCGGGGTCAGCGGCGCCGGCAGATATTCGAGCATCCGGATGCCATCGATCGGCCGGTCCTGGCGCTGGGTGATGAACGCCACGGTGTGTCCAGCGTCGCGCAGGTACTGGATCAGGTGCAGGTATTGCCCCGGGAAATTCTGATGAACGAACAGGAAATTCATCGTGCCTCTAATAAATAAGCGATCCGGCGCAGCCATGACGGGCGCCGTTGATTGCCCAATCGGGTGGGCGCCTAGCCGGTGTGCTCGGGCGAGCGATCGATCAGCCGGACGTTGATCGCCTCCAAGGGATCGTCTGGCGACGCTGCCTGGCAGGGCTCGCCATTGCGGTGCAGCGCGGAAATTCCTCCGGCGAAAAACGAGCCCTGGTAAACCACCTCGAACCGGTCGGCGCGCTGCGGCACGACGCGTACCGCGAACCCGGTCAACGGCAGGCCGCGGCCGCGCGTGCCGCACAAGACGCCGCCCGGGATCCACGGCGTCTCCTGGCCGTTCGGCAGAAACCCCTTCAGTTCGATCTCGGCCGGCGCCATCCCTTCGACCGGGCGGATGCTGAAGGCCTCGATCCGCATCCGCCGGCCGAGCGCGCCGACCCAGCCGCGGCCGGGGAACAGGCGATCGCCGGCCCGCTCGATGTGCAGCAGAATTTCGGTCGCGACGTCGCGGGTCGCGCCCGGGGCGTTTGGCAGGGCGTTTGGCAGGGCGTTTGGCAGGGCGTTTGGCAGGGCGGGCGCCATGTCGCTCGCCGGGGCGGCTGTCCGCTCGGCGAAATTCTCCTCCGCCTCGCCGTCTTCGGGTCCGGCAAGGCGCTGCAGATCGAGCGCCAGGTTGCCGGGCGGCCGCCCCGGCGCATCGTAGAGCGACACGATGATGAAGCCGCCGCCCGGGGGCGAGCGCAGGATCACCGTGCCCCCTTCGCGGCCGAGCCACGGCCCGCTACCGGGAAACGCCGCGACGATCTCGACTTCGTCGCTCTCCTCGCCGAGCGGGGTTCCGATCTGCGCCGCCGGTACCGCCATGCCGCCAACGACGCTCGGGGCGCCGGCCAATTCGCCGACGCGCAGGCTGTAAAGTCCCTCGCCGAGCCGCAGCATCCTGACCGTTGTCACCGCCACCGATGGCGGCTCACGGACGCTGGGCGCAGGCGCCGCCGCCGGCGCCGGCGGCAATTCGGGCGCCGCTCGTGGGCGTCGGCGCGCGGCGCTCTCGGCGGAAGCGGCCCGAGAATTTTGTGCTTCGGCTGTGGTCCTCATTCCCGCGACTTCCCGTTCCCCGCAAATGTTGCCTGCGTGATCCGGCAGGCGGCGACGCCGGCCCCGATTTTGGCCTTATTCACGAACGATAGCGGCCGCTTCTATACGCGCTTACCCGGCCCGCGAACAGCATTTGCCGGGCCGCGGCAGACCATAAACCGGGCGGGCGGCGGCGTCCAAGCGGTGACGCGACAAAAATCCTGGCAACATGGTGCGGTGTCGTCAACCGGTGCCCGGCTGCTCGCAGGGCCACGCGTATGATTGTTGACGCGCTTGGGGCTCTCGGGTCAGGCTGGACGCGATTGGTTTTCTGAACGCCGTTCGGAAGGACGTGGCCGATGAAGCTGATGTGGTTCCACCTGATGCCCTACACCGAATTGCCCGAGGATTTCCGGGAGAAGAACCCGAGCGTGTGGGTCGACATCCACTCCTCGCTGTTCGATCCCCGGCGGGCCCATCACATGTACAACGACTTCATGGACGAATTGGAATTCGCCGCCGAATGCGGCTTCGACGCGGTGTGCGTCAACGAGCATCACAACAACGGCTACGGGCTGATGCCGTCGCCCAACCTTGTCGCCTCCTCGCTGGCGCGGCGCACCACCGACACCGCACTGTGCGTCCTCGGCAATTCGCTGGCGCTCTACAACCCGCCGACCCGGGTGGCCGAGGAATTCGCGATGATCGACGTGATCTCGGGCGGGCGGCTGATCGCCGGCTTTCCGGTCGGCTCGCCGATGGACACCTGCTACGCCTATGGCCAGAACCCCTCGATGCTGCGCGAGCGCTATCTCGAGGCGCACGACCTCGTCGTCCGGGCGTGGACCGAGCCCGACACCTTCACCTTCAACGGCCGCTTCAACCAGCAGCGCTACGTCAACATCTGGCCGCGCCCGATACAAAAGCCGCGGCCGCCCATTTGGATCCCCGGCGGCGGCTCGGTCGAAACCTGGCGCTGGTGCGCCCAGATGGACCACGTCTACTGCTATCTCTCCTACTACGGCTACAAGGCCGGGCAGGCGACGATGGACGGGTTCTGGGCCGAGATGGACCGGCTCGGCAAGGACAGGAACCCCTACCAGGCCGGCTTCCTGCAATTCGTCGGGGTCGCCGAGACCCGCGAGAAAGCCTTCGAGCTCTACCGCGAGCCGGCCGAATATTTCTACGGCCGCTGCCTGCACATCGACCCGCGCTTCGCCGGCCCGCCGGGCTACGCCACCGAGGAGACGCAGCGCCGCGGCATCCAGGGCCAGGTCCAGCAGGCCGCCGCGCAATCGCAACGCTACGAGACCAAGTTCCAGATGCTGGCGCGCGAGATGGACGCGATCGTCGACAAGGGCTACGTCATCATCGGTTCGCCCGACGAGGTCGCCGAGCAGATCAAGGAAGTGGCGCACAAGCTCAATGTCGGCCACCTGATGCTGCTGCTGCAATTCGGCAACATGCAGAAGGATTTGGCGAAGTACAACACAAAGCTGTTCGCCGAGAAGGTCATGCCGCAACTCCAGGATGTTTTCGCGGAGTGGGAAGACCGCTGGTGGCCAACGCCGATGGCCAAGGCCGAGCGGGCCACGCTGCCGTCGTTCGGCGCGGCGGCGATCGCGGCAGAGTAGTGCCGATGTACTCCCACCCCGGCCCTCCCCCGCAAGCGGGGGAGGGGGTATGAAACCGCTCCGACCTCACTCCCTCCCCCGCAAGCGGGGGAGGGCTGGGGTGGGG
>Ga0070731_10001411_pt1 | contig 24895 bp, 18 predicted proteins | sample Coa_R1_2_FD_66448 | JGI IMG/M metagenome (GOLD analysis project Ga0070731, IMG submission 66448) | Surface soil microbial communities from Centralia Pennsylvania, which are recovering from an underground coalmine fire - Coalmine... | ecosystem: Environmental > Terrestrial > Soil > Unclassified ... | reverse complement strand
GACCGTCGCCAATACGGCCGCTGCCGTATTCGCGTTGGCGATGGCGATCTTCAGCGGCGAACGATTCCCGGACGACCCGGCGCAAATTGCGTCTGCGTTCCTGACCGCGCTTTTCCTCACCGCCGGCATCGGTTATCTCGCCGTCGAGGTATGGGCGCGGTTGATCGTCCGCGTGCGGTGAAGTCGATCGCGATATAGTCACGCGCGTGTCTTCGACCGAGCGCCGATCGCTCGCATGTGTCTGCCTGATCGGCGCGGCGTTCTCCGCCAACTACACGAACCACGCGCCGGTCGTGCCCGCGCTCGTGGCGCAGTTTCATTTCAGCCAAACGCTCGCCGGTTTGCTCACGACCGGAATTTTTCTCACGCACGCGGCCATGCAAGTGCCGGGCGGCCATCTCGCGGACCGCTTCGGTCCGGTGCGGCTGGTCACGATCGCCATGCTGGCCGTCGTCGCGGGCAATGTCGCCATCGGCTTCGCCGAGTCGTATGCGCAGTTGCTCGCGTGCAAGATCTTCGTCGGACTCGGCACCGGCACGAGTTTTGTCGCCGGCGCGCGATATTTGTCGAGCGCGGTCGAGACGAAGCGCCTGCATGTGGCGCAGGGATTGTTCGGCGGATCGATCCTGCTCGGATCGGGATTTGTGATCTTCGCGGTGCCGCAGTTTCTGGCGGCCCTCGGATGGCGCGGCGCGTTCTTTGCGACCGCGTCGGTGGCCGCCCTCGCGCTCGTCGTTTGGATCGCCGTGGCGCCATCCGTCGTTCCTAAACTGCACCCGCCGATCGCGGTGGTTCGGATGCTGACCGATTCGCGTCTCTGGCGGTTGGGCCTTGTGCAAATGTCGTCATTCGGATTGGTTATCGTTGTCGGCACGTGGATCGCGACGCTGCTGCGCGCCGAGTTCAGCTGGTCGGCGTCGCGAGCGGGTCTGGCGGGGTCGATGGTGTTGCTGCTGGGGATCGTGACGCGGCCGCTCGGCGGCTGGATCACGCCGCGCACGGGCGTGCGGCCGCTGATTCTCGCGAGCCTTCTGGCGAGCGCGGCCGGCTGTTTCATTCTGAGCGCGCCGCCAGCCGCGCCGGCGCTCGCGGTCGCGGCCATCGGGCTCCTGGGGATAGGCTGTGGACTGCCGTACGCGGCGCTGTTCAATCGCGCGTCGGCCCTCTACCCGGGCCGCGCCGGCGCCGCGATGGGCCTTGTGAACATGCTCGGCATCGTGATGATTCTCGTGGGGGCGCCGCTGGTCGGACGGCTGGCCGACTGGAGCGGCACGTTTCGCGCCAGCTTCATCGCACTCGGCAGCTTCGCGGCGCTGTCGTCTCTCGGCGCTTTGGGAATCAGCGAGTAACGGGATCGCATGGAGCCTCTTCGCAATTTCATCGGCCATCGCTGGGTGCCGTCCTCCGGGACGGCCGGCCTCGACGTGTTCAATCCCGCTCGCGGATTGGTGATCGGGCGCACGCCGCTGTCGACTGGCGAAGATGTCGACGCCGCCGTGGCCGCAGCCGCGCGCGCCTATCCGGACTGGAGCGAGACGCCGCCGGTCGCGCGCGCGAGGACGATGTTCCAGTTTCGCGCGAAGCTCGAGGAACACTTCGACGAACTTGCGCATCTGGTGACGACCGAACACGGCAAGACGCTCTCGGAATCGCGCGGCAGCGTGCGGCGCGGGATCGAGTGCGTCGAGGTGGCCTGCGGCGCGCCGTCGCTCCTGATGGGCTATGGCCTCGAGAACGTCGCCTCCGGCATCGACTGCGTCGCCATGCGACAGCCGATTGGCGTCTGCGCCGCGATCGCGCCGTTCAATTTTCCCGCGATGGTGCCGCTCTGGTTCTTGCCGTTCGCCGTCGTCTGTGGCAACACCTTTGTGCTGAAGCCGTCCGAGCAGGTGCCGCTGACCCAGCAGCGCATCTTCGAACTGCTGGCCGAGTGCGATCTGCCGGCCGGCGTCGTGAACCTCGTGCACGGGGGCCGCGGCGTCGCCGAGGCGATCTGCGATCATCCCGGTATCAGGGCCGTGTCGTTCGTCGGATCGACGCCGGTGGCGCGCGCGGTGTATCAGCGGGCGAGCGCGGCGGGTAAGCGCGTCCAGGCCCTCGGTGGCGCCAAGAATTTCATCGTCGTCATGCCGGACGCCGATTTGGATCGCGCGATTCCGACAATCGCCGAGTCGTTTTACGGCTGCGCCGGCGAGCGGTGTCTGGCCGGCAGCGTGCTGCTCCCCATCGGCGGCGCGCACGCCGGCGTGCGCGATCGACTCGTCGAGACGGCGCGATCGATGGTCGTAGGCGACGGTCTCGATCCGGCGACCGACATGGGACCGGTGATCAGCGCCGCGCACCGCGATCGCGTCAACGGATATGTCGAACAGGGCGTCGTGGAAGGCGCGAGACTCGTGCTGGACGGGCGCCGGCGAAACTTGCCGGACATCGGATTTTTCGTCGGGCCGTCGGTGTTTGACGCCGTGTCGCCCGACATGCGCATCGGCCGCGAGGAGATTTTCGGGCCGGTCGCGACCGTGTGTCCGGTGAAAGACCTCGACGAGGCGTTTCGCATCATGAACGGCCACGCCAATGCGAACGCGACGTCGATTTTCACCACCAGCGGAAAAACCGCGCGCGATTTCGCGCACCGCGCCAGCGCCTCGATGGTCGGCGTCAATATCGGCGTCGCCGCGCCGATGGCGTATTTTCCGTTCGGCGGCGCCCGCGACAGTTTTTTGGGCGACCTGAAAGTGCACGGCCGAGATGCATTCGAGTTTTATACGGACAAGAAGGTGACGATTACGCGGTGGTGATGGGGACGGGTCTCGCTCGCGGAGCAGACCCGTCCCCGAAGACGCCAGAGAGTAGCCGAAGCAGACCCGTCCCCAAGAACAAGCGCTTTCCACTCATGACAAGCGACGAAATCATCTCTCTCTCCAAACGCCACACGCTCTTCGAGTGGACGGCGCAGGCGTCCGTCGATCCCATCCCCGTCGCGCGTGCCAAGGGCGTCTACTTCTGGACGCCCGACGGCAAGCGCTATCTCGACTTCAACAGCCAGTTGATGTGCGTGAACATCGGCCACGGCGACGAGCGCGTGATTCGGGCGATTCAGGAACAGGTCGCCACGCTCGCCTACGTCAGTCCGTCGCTCACGACCGAGGTGCGCGCAAGACTCGGCGCGAAACTCGCGGAGATTTGTCCCGGCGACATCGACGCGTTTTTCTTTACGAACGGCGGCGCCGAGGCGAACGAGCACGCGATGAAGATCGCGCGCTGGGTCACCGGACGGCAGAAGATCGTCTCGTTCTATCGCTCGTATCATGGCGCCACGGCCGGCGCGATCGGCGCGACCGGCGATCCCCGCCGGTGGACCGAGTCGGCCATGCCCGGCATCGTCCACGTGCTCAATCCGTATCATGGCGTCGAGCGGGGCTCCGACACGGCCGCGGCGTCGCTCGCGTATCTCGAGGAAGTGATTCAGCTCGAAGGGGCGTCGACGATCGCGGCGTTTCTGCTCGAGCCGGTCGTCGGTACCAACGGCATCCTGATCCCGCCCGAGGGCTTTCTCGCCGGTATCCGAGCGTTATGCGACCGGCACAAGATTCTGCTGATCTGCGACGAGGTCATGTCGGGTTTCGGCCGCACCGGCCGCTGGTTCGCGGTCGATCACTGGAATGTGGTTCCGGATTTGATGACGATGGCCAAGGGTCTGACAAGCGCGTACATTCCGCTCGGCGCGGTCGGCATGCGGCGGGGCATCGCGGATCAATTCAAGGATCGCGGATTTTCGAGCGGTCTGACCTATGGCAGTCACGCGGTTGGATGCGCGGCCGCTCTCGCCACCCTTGCGGTCTACGAAGAGGACGGGCTGATCGAACACGCGCGCTGCATGGGCGATGTCATGCAGCGGCGGCTGACGGACCTCTTGGCGCGTCATCCATCAGCCGGCGCCGCCCGTTCGATCGGTCTCTTCGGTATCGTCGAGCTGATTCGCGATCGCGCGACGCGGGAGCCGATGGCGCCGTTCGCCGGCAGCTCGCCAGAGATGGCGGCGCTTGGCAAGTTCTTCCGCCAGGAAGGACTGTACACGCTCGTTCGCTGGCATACGTTCTTCACCAATCCACCGCTGTCGATCACGGAGGCTGAGCTCGATGAAGGATTCAGCATCATCGATCGCGCGCTCGATGTGGTCGACCGGGCGATCTGCTAGGACCGGCGGATGACGCCGACACGGAAACGAATCGCGGTGGTTCTCGGCGTCGCGCTGGCCTGTGCGCCCGCGTGCCGTCGCGAGGTCGAATCGCCCGAATCGATCATGGCCAGGCGATTCGAGTCGCTGCGATCGCAGCCGGATGCGCTGCTGGCATTTCTGAGAGACATGCCGAAAGGCGGCGATCTTCACAATCATCTCGTGGGAGCCATCTACGCCGAGTCCTTGGCGGCCTGGGCGGCAGATGAGCGCTTGTGCGTGGCGCGCGCGACGTCGGCGCTGTCGTCGCCGCCTTGTGATCCGGCGCAGGGCAGGCGTCCAGTCACGGATGCCGTCAAGGATCCGGCGATGTACCGCGCGATGATCGACGCCTGGTCGATGCGGGGGGGGGCACCTGCGGCGGGGCTGGGGCACGATCACTTCTTCGCGGCCTTCGACAAGTTCATGCCGGCGACGGCCGGCCGGCTCGGCTCGATGTTGGCCGAAGCCGCGTCGCGCGCGGCCGCCGATCATGTCAGTTATCTCGAGCTGATGATCACACCCGATGACGGACTCGCAGGACAGGCGGCTCAGCAGGCGGGCTGGCGGGGCGACCTCGCGGCGACAGCCGCGAAGCTCGAGGGGGGCGGACTCGCGCCGGCGGACAAGAAGGTGCGCGACGCGGTTCGCGACGGCGAGGCGGAACGCGATCGCCTGTTGAAGTGCGGGACGCCGCAGGCGGCGCCGGGATGCGCCGTCACGATGCGGTATCTCTATCAGGCGCTGCGCGCGCTGCCGTTGCCGGCGGTGTTCGCACAGCTCGTGCTCGGGTTCAGACTTGCCAGCGATCCCGGATCTGGATTCGTCGGCGTCAATCTCGTGCAGGCTGAGGACAATCCGTCGGCGCTGAAGAACTTCGACGCGGAAATGCAGATGTTCAAATTCCTGCGGCCGAGGTATCCACGCGCGCATCTGAGTCTGCACGCGGGCGAATTGGTGCCCGCGCTCGAGGGAACCGCCGCGAGCACGCGATCGCACATTCGCGATTCGGTCGAGATCGCCGGCGCCGATCGCATCGGCCACGGTGTCGACATTCTCGACGAGCCGAATCCCGATCAGTTGCTCGGCGAGATGGCGCAGCGCCACGTCCTTGTCGAGATCTGTTTGACGAGCAACGCGGTCATCCTCGGCGTCAGCGGCGTGGCGCATCCGCTTGCGGCGTATTTGTCACACGGCGTGCCGGTTGCGCTCGCGACCGATGACGAGGGCGTGGAGCGCACGGATATGACGCACCAATATCTTCTGGCGGCGACCGATCAAAAGCTGGGATACCTCGCGCTCAAGAACATGGCGCGCGCGAGTCTCGAATATGCGTTCGTCGAGGCCGACACCAAGGCCCGGCTGCGGTCGGATCTGGATCGAGCGTTCACAGAATTCGAGAGTCGGGCGGCGCGTTGAGGCGAGTTCGGCCTCGGCGCGCTACTTCACGATCGCTGCAAGTCCGGTCCAGTCGATCTGCGCATCCAAGGTCGTGGCCAGGTCGGGCCACTTGTCGTCGGCGCGAATCGAGACCGCCAGAATCTGCGCCGATCCGCGCGGCGCGCCCGCTGACATCAGCGCCGGATTGAGCGTCAGAATCGGGTCGGCGCCGTTGTCGGCCGACGTGTCGAACTGCGGCGCCTCCGTGTCGGGTCCCGAGATCACGAATGCCGGAGCCGCGCGATCGGCCGCCGACATGCCGGCCAGTTGCGTATTCATCGCCCCAACGGCCGCGTGCACTTGCGCCAGCAACTCGCGCGCCTCCGCAATCGGACCGGCGAGCTGTGCGTTGTTGGCCGGCATCTTCGCGAGGTTCGCCTCGCCGCGGTCGATCGACGTCTGCGCCTTCTTGAGGCGGAACTTGAGGTAGCGCTCGCGCGATACGGGCACGAGAATCGGCACGCCCGGCTTGCGGATCACGATCCACCGATCGTTGCCCTGCTCGTAGACCGGAAATCCGTGCAGCGTGTCGTCCGGCTCGCGCGCGCCCTTGATGAAGTCGCCTTGGTCATCGCCGAACGTCACGTAGCCGTCCTGGACCGTGCCGCCGCCGACGAGGACGAGGTCGTTGATCTCGATGACGATCGAACCGGCGAAATCGTGGTCGCTGCTGAAGACGCCTTTCGGGCCGGTCTCGTAACAGCCGAAATCAAGGTGGATCGTGCCTCCGACAAACTGCGGCCGCGCTGATCCCGAGTCGAGCCGGTCGAGCCGCGCAGACGTGTACTCGATGACGTCAAATCCCTTCGGCGCGGCCAGAGCCGGGGAGCGGCGCAGCACGTCGAGCACTTTCGTCACCGACGCGAGAAAGGTGGTCTTATCCGCGGGCGGCACGAGATAGCCGATGTTCTCCGGTCTTGTCTGCCAGACGCCGGCGTGATCGCGGACGAGTGGATACTGCTGGGCCGAGACCGACATGGCAGCCAGGAATGAAATCAACAAGATCGGTTTCATGGCTTATTTGTCCATCGATTCATTTCTTCATTGATTCATTGGCCACTCACGCAGTCGCACATTCACGCATTCACGCATTCACCCATTTCCTACTTGTCCCCGACCGGCTCCAGTCCCAGCCGTTTCGCTTCGACGTTGAATGCGGCGAGATCGACCAGGATCACTTTTGCCAGCCGATCCGTTTCGCCTTTCAGCTCGAGCTTCAGATCGTTGAAGATCGGCAGCGCATTGCCCTGGGGCTTGCCGTCGCCGTGATCGATCATCTCGAGCAGCGAGCCGAGACGATTGTTCGTCTTGATGGGGAAGTTCAACGGATCCTGTCCCGCTTGATTCTTCACCTGATAGATATCCTGCTCGACGGCGCTGAGATTCTTGAGGAGCGTGTCGCCGGCCGTTTTGAGTTTGTCGTCGGCGTTCGGTTTGCCGGTGCGATCGGCCACTTGCGACTTGATGCTGCGGATCCGAATGACCGCGCCGTTCGCTTCGCTCACCTTGTCGCGCACCTGAATCGCGAGATCGAATTGCTCTTGCAAGTCTGCGTCCGTGACGTCTTTGTACAGCGGATGACGCTTGACGACGAGCGGCTGCGTCTGAGTCTGGCCGTCGACGGTCATGCGCACCTGATATGTGCCGGGTGCGGCCGTTGGACCGGCCGTGCCGCCGCCCCACATGATGTCGTTGGGGAAATCGATCGCATTCGCGTAGCGCAGACTCCACGTGACGCAATTCAAGCCGAGGCCGATTGACGCCGCATCAGGACCGGTGGCGCCGCCGCCTCCGCGTCCTCCGCCGCGGCCGCCAAATCCACCGCCGCCGGCGTTCACGCAGTTGTCCGCTGCCGCGCCCGTCGCCGCCGCCTCAACCGGAGCCGCTGGCGCGCCACTCGCATCGGCGCCTCGTCCTCCGGCACCGCGTCCGCCGCCGCGTCCGCCGCCGCGCCCACCCGCGGCGCCCTGGCTCGCCGAAGCGGCCGCACCGCCCGCGAACGCATGCGCGACGTTGCCTTTCGGATCGACAATGTCGATCGTCAGACTCTGAATCGGCTTGCGCACCCAGTACGCGATCGTCGCCGTCGTCGCGGATCGAATCGCGGCGTTCGGTTTGAACAGATACACATTCGCCGCCGCGACGTCCTGCGAGTACTGCCGGATCGGGCCGACGTTGTCGAGGATGTAGAACCCGCGGCCATGCGTCGCGATGGTGATGTCGTTGGCCTCGACCCAGATGTCCGAGACCTGCACGTCCGGCAGATTCAGCGACAGCGACCGCCACGTGTCGCCGTCGTCGTATGAGTAATAAAAGCCGTGCTGCGTGCCGGCGTAGAGCAGGCCTTTGCGCGTCGGATCTTCGCGGACGGAATGAACGTAGTCTGTCGGGCCGAGGCCGTTGACGATCTTCGTCCACGTAGCGCCGAAATCGTGCGTGCGGAAGATGTACGGCTTCTGATCGTTGAGCAGCGGCTTCTTCACCGCGACATACGCCGTCCCCGCGTCGAACTTGGACGCGTCGATGATGCTGACGCGGCCGAAGTCCGGCATGTCTTTCGGCGTGACGTTCTTCCACGTCTTGCCGGCGTCGCGCGTCACGCTGACGATGCCGTCGTCTGAGCCGGCCCAGATGATGTTGACGTCGGTCTTGCCGGGACCGATCGCGAAGACGGTCGCGTAGACCTCGGGGCTGTTCATGTCGTGCGTAATCGGTCCGCCCGAGTCGCCCATGGTGGATGGATCGTGGCGGGTGAGTTGATCCCCGCCGAGCTTGTCCCAGCTCTGGCCGCCGTTCGTGCTGCGCCACACGTGCTGCGACGCCGTGTAGAGCACGTGCGTGTCGACGGGCGAGAAGATGATCGGGAACGTCCACTGAATGCGCTCGACGAGATCTTTCGACGCCTGGCCGGAGAACTCGAGTGGATAGGGACCGACTTCGCGATTTTCGCCCGTCCGGCGATTGATTTTCGTCAGGAACGATCCGTTGTTGCCGCCGGCGTAGAAGATGTCGGGATCGTTCGGATCGGGCGCGATGTAGCCGGGCTCCGCGCCGCCCGCGCCGTACGTGTTGGCCAGCGGACCAGCCGCCGCACCGCCGCCTCGACCCCCCGCACCGCCGCCGCCACCGCGGCCGCCGCGCCCGCCGCCGCCACCGCCAAGACCCGTGTCGCTCGGCACGCAGATCGTGCTCGAATCCTGCTGCGCGCCGCATACGTGATACGGCACGTGCGCAGTCGTGATGACGTGGTAGAACTGGCCGGTCGCGTAGTCGCGGCTCGTCCATTGCGGCTGTGTGAGCGCCGTGAACGTCTCTTCGCCGCCGCCGTCATTCGCATACATGAAGTGATTCGAGTCGTCGGGATCGATCCAAATGTCGTGCGAGTCGCTGCCGCCAAACTGCGAGAAGGTCTTGCCGCCGTCGCGCGAGACGAACGTGCCGACGTCCTGCGCATAAACGAGATCCTTGTTGTGCGGATCGGCGGTGATGTGCGTGTAGTAGAACGCGCGCTGCCGCAGATTGCGGCCATTGTTGACATTCGTCCACGTCGCGCCGGCGTCGTCCGATCGGAACACGCCGCCGTTCTCGTTTTCGACCAGGGCGTAGACGCGGTTCGAATCAGCGCCCGATACAGACACGCCGATCTTGCCGTCGATTCCGGACGGCAAGCCGGGATAGTGCGTGATGTCGGTCCAGTGCTCGCCGCCGTCGGTTGATTTGTAGAGGCCGCTGCCGGGACCGCCGCTCGACATCGTGTATTCCTTGCGGAACGCCTCCCAGAGCGCCGCATAAATCACGCTCGGGTTGTTGCGATCGATCCACAGATCAACTGCGCCGGTCTTGTTGTCGTGAGACAGCACCTGACGCCACGTGTCGCCGCCATCGGTGCTCTTGTACACGCCGCGCTCGGGGCTGTCGACGCTGTATTTGCCGAAATCGGCGACGAACACAATCTGCGGATTGGTGGGATCGATGCGGATCTTCGAGATCGCGTCGGAGTCTTTGAAGCCGACGTGCTTCCAGGTCTTGCCCGCGTCCATCGAGCGGTACACGCCGTCGCCGGGCTGAATATTCCCTCGAATGCAGGACTCGCCGGTGCCGATGAAGACCTCGTCGACGTTGGTCTCGGAGACCGCGACCGCACCGACAGAAGAGCTGTGGATTTGGAAATCGGTCACCGGCGCCCACGATGCGCCCTTGTCCGTTGTCTTCCAGAGTCCGCCGCCGGTCGCGCCGAAATATCCAATCTCCGGATGCCCTTTGACGCCGCTGATCGCGATCGATCGGCCGCCACGCTCGGGGCCGATGCTGCGCCACTTGAACCAGCTCAGGATCGTCGGATCGGCGCCCGGCGGGGGAGCGCCGGCCTGCGCGGCCAGGTGCGACTCAATCGCGTGCAGCGACCATCCAACGGCAACGACGGTCAGGGCGAGGCCAATCAAAAGGGAATAACGGCGGGACAGACGACGCGGCATCGAGTCCTCCTACGGACAGTAGAAGGAGTGTAATCCAGTTGGTCGAGAGCCGCGCCATGCCGTCGGCACTCGGCGCCCGGCACTCGGGATCTCGAATGCCGAATGCCGAATGCCGGGTGCCGAAACTATTTCAAGAGTTCTTGAAGGAACGCGGCCGCGCGGGGATCTTTTGAATGTCCCAGCTGCTGAATGGCCTGCTTGCGCACGTTCATGTCATGGCCGTCGCGCGCCAGTTGCATGAGCGGCGGGAGGCTGATGTCCGGCGGCAGCGTGCCAAGACCTGAAATCGCGCGCTGACGGACGTTCGTCGATCCGTCGGTGTTGGCGATCTTCACGATCTCCGGCACCATCCGTTCGCCGCCGCGAGCGGCGAGGTTGTAGGCTGCGTCGCCGCGCACTTGCTCGTCGGCGTCGTTGTGCGCCAACCCGAGCAACAGGTCCGCGGTTTGCGGCTGCCGCGTCCGGGCGATCGCGTTCGCGAGACTTCGGCGGACATCGACGGACTTTTCCGTGTCGAGGAGGCGCTTCAACGTCTCGAATCCGTGCGCCGTCCGCGCATCGGCCAACTGACCGATGGCCTGACGCCGCACGTTGGAATCCGAGTCGGTGGCCAGGCGATCCAGAATCGCGTCGGCTTCCGGTCCGCGATGCAGTCCGATCGCCGACACCGCGCTCGACACGAGGCCGTCCGCGCCGCTGCGGATCATCGTCGAATAATCCGGATGCGTGAGCGTCTCCAGAAACTTCAGGCTGTCGGCGACCGAGACGCCGGTGAGCATGTACACCGTACGCCCGTTCGCGTCGAGCGGGCAGTCGTCCGAGAACGTCCGCATGCGCTCGACCCGGCTGTTGACGATGCGCGCCATGATGACGAGCGTCGTGCCGCCTTCGAGCGGCACCGGTCCGGTGGGCGGCGTAATCTGCGGCGGTTTGAAGTTGCCGTTGACGTCCACGCTGTTGAACTGTTCCAGCACGTTGCCCCGAATGCCGTTCGGGTAGGTGTCGTCGCTGTACCAGCTGCACATGTTGCGGCGGCCGTCGATCATCGGCTCGCGCCACGCGACCCAGATTGGGTCGGTCGAGGTCGCGCCAAGCGCCGTCACGTCCTTGTCGATCGACGACACCTGGCGCGTTTCGACGCGGCCATTCTGGATTTGCGGCTGCTGCGCGACAGCCGTGAGAGGGATCAGTACGACGAACGTCCCGGCGATGAGTCGCTTCATGGCTCGCTCCCTCGTCACTGAACGGCTAATTCAAGCCTGGTCCCTTGAGCAACTCGAGCAGGTAGTTCATCGCCACCGGCGAGTTCTTCGCCATGTTCGCCAGTTCGCTGACGATTTCGCGTCGCAGCTCCGGATCCGTCTCCTTGCGCGCAATCGCGACGAGACTCTCAGCGTTGTTCTGGTTGCCGAGGGCGCTGATCACGGCCGTCTTCACCTCGCGGTCGCCGGTCCCGTACATCTCGACGAGCGCCGGACCGGCCTTGTCGGATCGCGTGTTGCCGAGACTGCGGATGGCGCGCGAGCGCACCGTCGGATCCTTCTCGGTCTTGATGATCTGCATCAGCTGATCGATGGCGCCCATCGCCGAGAACGTGCTGATCCACTCGCCGCGCAGATCGGCGTTCTCTTCCTTCTGATACAGCGGCCAGAGCTCTTGCGGCGACGCGAGGTCGACGAGGCCGTTGATGGCGAGGCGCTGCTGCGCCATCTGCGACAGCTGCTCGGAGCTCATGTTGCTCGGGTTTGCGCCGGCGCCCGTGCCGTTCGGTCCGGCCATTGCGGCGCCGCGTCCACCGCGGCCGGCCGCCACGACGGCATTGGCCGAACTATCGCTGCTCGTGACGTAGGTCGTGCCGCCAAAGCCGCGGCCCGACGCGATCCGCATCAACGGCTCCTTCGCGCCGGCCGATCGGAACGCGCGAATCACCGCCAGCCGCACATCGAGATTGCTCGAGCCGTTGTAGATATCGATCAGCTCGGCGCTGGACGTCTTCTGTCCGCGATTCGCGAGATAGCCGATCGCGGCGCGCTGCAGATCCGGATTGCCGCCGCCCTTCGCGTAGCTCAGCAGAATCTGATGCGCCCGCGGCTGGTCGTTGGTCGCCAGCACGTAGAGCGCGCGCTCGCGGAGGTGCTCCGAATTGGTCGGCTTGTTGAGCACGGATTCGAGCGCGGGAATCGCGGCGTCGGGATTCTGACTCTGGATGCCCTGAATCGCGAGCAGCTTGATGTCGTCGTCATCCACCTGGCTCGGACCGAGCTTCTTCACGTCGACTTCGAGCGCGCGCGCATCCTTGAGATACAGACTCTGGCCGTAGTCGCGCTTGAGTTCGGCGAGCGTCGTCACGGCTTCGTCCGACTTGCCGAGCTTCGCCTGGCACCACGCCTTGTGGTACAGCGCGCCGTCGGCGTGTGTGCCTTTCGACGCGATCACTTTGTCGAAGTACGCGATGGCCTGGTCGTAGCGGCGTTGCGTCTCGTTGTTCAGTCCGTTGTTGTAGTTATTGGCCTCGGCCGATCCGCCCATCGTCATGAACGGGCCCTGGCCGCGGGCCTGGAGATCCGCGAGCTGCCACTGCACGTCGCTTTGGAACGCCTGAAAGCTCGGTACCGCCGGGACCGCCATCTGCATCTGGTCGGCCGCGAGCTGAATCGAGTTCTGCACGGCTTGCATATCGATGGCGCGTACTTGTGCCTCAGCGGCGCGCATCGCCTCGCTGATCGCGTAGGTGTCGACGGTCGCCGGCATGAAGACCACGGGCGCCAGAGGCGCGACGGACGGAAGCGCGGGCGGCGCGGGCACGGCTGGAGGCGCGGGCGAGGCCGGCATCGGGACCGGCGCCGCAGGTGCGGGTGGTGGCGGCGGAGGCGCGGTTTGCGCGACGGCCAAGGCCGGCGCGACGATCAACAGAGCAGCACACAAGACGATGCGTTTCATGGGGGTCCTCACTCGCTGATTGCGGATTTCTTTTCGAGATCTCGAATTTCGTTCGACATCGCGCGCACCTTGAACAGCAGACTCGCATCGTCGATGCGGGTGCGAAGCGATTGCAGGTCGTGCCGATCCATCTTCTCGGGCGCGTGCGCGACGTCGACGAGCACCGGCTCGAGATCGTCGAGAATGCGCGTGAACTGGACGTCGCCGTTCTGTCTTGCCGTCACGCGATACAACCGGCCCGACGAGAGCAGCTCGCCGGCGGTCGTTCGCACGAAGGTCAGGTCCTCGCTGCCGCCGCTCACGTCTGCGTCGGGCGCATTCATCAGCTCGACGAGCAGCGTCTGCGTCGTCTCGAGATGTTCGCCCAGTGCGGCGCGGAGCACGCGCTCGCGCGCCGCCGTCTCGCTCTTGGCGGCCGCCGCCGGGGCTGTGGGCGCCGGCCGATGCCATGGCCACGCGCGCGGGCCGACCACGATGCCGATGACGACGGCCGCGGCCGCTGCGGCGGCGATCGGCAGCAGTCCGGCGACCGACCACCAGGGCGCGCGGGGCTTCGGCAGCGCCGGCTGCAGGCGCGCCCAGAGCACGCGCTCGAATCCCTCTGACGGCTCGGGCGCGGTGGACTCGTCGACCAATCTCAGCGTGTCGCACAGATCCAGCCAGGAGGCCCGGCACGGCGCGCACGTCTCGAGATGCGAGCCCACGCGCGCATGCTCTTCGCGGCTGCTCTCTTCGTAGAAGTGCAGCACCAGGTCGTCTTCAGTCGGGTGCCAGGTCACGTCGTGTCTTGCTCCTTTGAGTCGAGCGATTCGCCCGACGTCGTTCACTCCGCCACACTCTCGACGCGCGCGTCGACAAACGGCCGCAGTGCCACGCGCATCTTCTTCACCGCTCGAAACACGGCGTGTTTCGCCGCGTTCGTCTTCAATCCCAGTTCTTCGCCGATCTCGTCGATCGAGCAGCCGTGATAGTGCCGCATCAGAAACGCGGCCCGCTCCTGCTCGGTCAGTCCGACGAGCGCCGCCTGCACCCGCGCGCTGATCTGGCCGGCGTAGACCAGGTCGTCCATCGAGGGTGTCTGGCCCGTGGGCTGCGATCGTCCCTCGAGCACATCCATCGTCTCAGGCGATTCGCGATGCGGCCGGGCCCTCATGTAGTCGATCGCGCAGTTGAAGCCGATTCGATACAGCCACGTCGAGAAATTCGACCGCTCCTCAAACCGGGCCAGCTGCTTGAACGCCCGCACGAAAGTCTCTTGAACCACGTCTTCAGCATCTTCAGGTTTGCCCGTCATTCGGTACGCGAGCCGGTAAATGCCGCGCCCATGCCGCTCAACCAGGACCCGAAATGCGTCTTCATCGCCGGCCCTCGCTTGCGCGACGGCAGCTGCGTCATCCAGCTGCATCTGTTGGGTTAGACGGCGGGGGGGTGGCATGGTTAGTGCGGCGACGAGGCGACAGGCGCCAAGTCGACGGGCGACAGGCACCAGGCATCAGTAGAGCCTTCAGGCTGAGAAAGGGTCTCTGGAGATCTACTGAAGCCTGGCGCCCGTCGCCTGATGCCTGAGTGAATGTCGCCTGAAATGTTATTCTGCCCCGAATGTTCAGGCGTCAAACGACCGGATCGGTCGTCTGCGTGTCGTGCGGGTACCTCGTCGGCGTCAACGATCCCCAGTGTTATCACTGTGGGCGGCGCAATCCCGGGTTGTGGGGTTTCGCGCCGGCGTTTCGGAAGCTCGGCGGCGACATGGGCTTCGTGCCCTTTGTCATCGGCACGTGCCTCGTGCTGTACACGGTGACGCTGCTGCTGTCGGGGCCGTCCGTGCTGTCGGGCGGCGGCAGCCTTCTGAACTTTCTGGCGCCCAGTCAGAACGTGATCATGATCTTCGGCGCGAGCGGGTACTTCCCCGTGTTTCTCCTGCATCGCTGGTGGACGATTTTCAGCGCCTCGTGGCTGCACGCGAGCCTGCTGCACATCGGCTTCAACATGATGTGGATTCGGCAGTTGGGGCCAACGGTCGGCGAATTTTACGGGGCCGGACGGATGGTGATCATCTACACCGTCGCCGGCGCCGTCGGGTTTCTGGTCAGCAGCCTGGCCAACAACGCGGTGACACTGGGCGCGTCGGCGTCCATCTTCGGATTGCTCGGCGCGCTCGTGTACTACGGGCGCCGGACTGGATCGAGCCACGTGAGCGGCCAGGCGCTCTCATGGGCGGTCACAGTCTTCGTGATGGGATTCATCATGTCTGGCGTCGACAACTGGGCGCACGCCGGCGGATTCGCCGGCGGCTATGTCGCCGGGCTGGTGCTCGACCCGCTCAAACCTGAGCGCATCGACCACCTGGTGATTGCCGTCGGCTGTCTCGTCGTGTCAATTCTCTCCATCGTCGTCTCGATCGTTCACGGCTTGAGTTTCTTGAGGTAGCGCGTGCGTAAATCTGCGGTTTTGATCACGGGTGCGGGCGGGGAAATTGGACACGGACTGATCGATCGTCTGGCCCATGACGGCGCGCGGGCCATCGTCACGCTCGATGTCTCGCCGCTCGATCCATCGCTCGCCAAGCTGGTGCAGCGCGAGGTCGTCGGATCGATTCTGGACAAAGGCGCGCTCGAGCGCATCCTCGCCGAGTTCGACGTCGACCTCGTGTTTCATCTCGCGGCGCTGCTGTCGACGCGCTCGGAGTTCTCGCCGGTTACCGCGCACGAAGTGAACGTCGAGGGCACGTTGAACCTGCTGGAGTTCGCGCAGCACGAAGCCGAGTCGCACGGACGTCCGGTTACGTTTCTCTATCCCTCGTCGATTGCGGCGTACGGATTGCCGTCGCTCGCCGCGAAGCGCGCGGCCGGCCGCGTGCGCGAGGATCAGTGCACGCAGCCGACGACGATGTACGGCTGCAACAAGTTGTACTGCGAGCAGCTCGGACAGTATTACGCGCGGCACTACAAGCAGCTCGCGCCCGAGACGCTGAGCGGCCGCGTCGATTTTCGCGCGGTGCGGTTTCCCGGATTGATCTCGGCGATGACCGTGCCGTCAGGTGGAACGTCAGACTATGCACCTGAGATGATCCACGCTGCGGCGGAAGGCAAGCCGTACGCCTGCTTCGTGCGGCCCGACGCGAAGATTCCGTTCATGGCGATGCCCGACGGCGTCGAGGCGCTCATGGCGCTGGCGCGCGCGCCGAAAGCGAAGCTGACGCAAACGGCCTACAACCTCGGCGCGTTCGCGCCGACGGCCGACGAGATCCGGACCGAGGTGCTCCGCGCATTTCCGGCTGCGACCGTGACGTGGCACGTCGACGAAAAGCGCCAGGGCATCGTCGACTCGTGGCCCGAGGATGTCGATGACGGCGCCGCGCGCCGCGACTGGGGCTTCGCGCCGAAGTACGACTTCGCGCGCGCGTTTCGGGAATACTTGATACCGACGATTAGACAGAGATACCAAGACACAGACATCAGGCACTAGTTAGTTCAGGCATTCAGGCGACAGTAAAGACCTTTTGCCCTGTCAGAAGAGCTCTACTGGCGCCTGGACCCCTGGTGCCTGTCGCCTGATGCCTGTCGCCATCCAGTGTCGCCGATGATTGACCCCGCCTTGCTCGTCCGCGCCTATCGCGAGGGCATTTTTCCAATGGCGCTCGAGGACGGTGAGATTGGATGGTTCTCGCCCGATCCGCGCGGGATTCTGCCGCTGGACGCGTTTCACGTGTCCAGCCGCCTGGCGCGCGTGATTCGCACGGGACGATTTGCCGTGACGTCAGACGACGACTTTGCCGGCGTGATGCGGGCGTGCGCCGAGCGGCCGGACGAAGGCACGTGGATCAGCGACGAGATACTCGAAAGTTACGTCGCGCTGCACCGGCTGGGCCTGGCGCACTCGATCGAAGTCAGAACGGACGGCGAGCTCGCCGGCGGCCTGTACGGCGTTCATCTCGGCGGCGCGTTTTTCGGCGAGTCGATGTTCCATCGCGTCACCGACGCGTCGAAGGTCGCGCTCGCGGCGCTCGTCGATCATCTGACGCGCGCCGGATTTCTGCTGCTCGACATCCAGTGGGTGACGCCGCACCTCGCGCAGTTCGGCGCGATCGAGATCCCGAGATCGGACTATCTGCGTCGGCTCAAAAAGGCGCTTGAGAAGGACTGTGACTGGACTCGGCACTCGGCATTTGGCACTCGGCACTCGTAACGGCACCCGGCATTTGGCACTCGCATTGAACTCGGCCTTGGGGCCGAATGCCGAAGCGAGCGCCGAGTGCCGGATGCGGGTTAGTGGACGGTGTACGGCTCGCTGAGCGCGAACGGCGCGATGATGGCGTCGAATTCGTCGCCGGCCTTCGTGACCATTTGATAGGTCCCCTGCATCGTGCCGAATGACGTCCGCAGCGGACAGCCCGACGTGTAGGTGAACGATTCGCCGGGATCGAGCGTCGGCTGCTTGCCGACCACGCCAGGGCCTTTCACCTCTTCGATTTGGCCAGTGCCGTCGGTGATAATCCAGTGCCGCGAGATGAGCTGCACCGTCTGGGCGCTTTCGTTGGCGATCGTAATCGTGTACAGGAAGAACCACTGGTTCTTCGCGGGATTCGATCGGTCGGCTGCGTACTCCGACATCACGGAGACGCGGACGCCCCTCGTGACGGTTTCGGACGTGAACATGGAGCGATCATGAACGATCGGCCCGATCAGGAGCAAGCCGCGCGCCCCGACCGTTCCGCCGGCTTGTGCGCGACCTGCCTCCACGCGCGCGTCATCACCACGGATCGGGGCAGCCGCTTCGTCATGTGCGAGCTCTCGAAAACCGACCCTCGATTCAAGCGATATCCGCCGCTGCCGGTGCGCCAATGCGACGGGTATGCGACAGAGACACTGACAGGTGCGTGAATGGGCGAGTGGGCGAATGGGCGAGTGTGTGAATGCGCGAATGTGTGGATGGGTGAATGTGTGGATGGGGGAATGAGATGCTTGTTCCTGTTGGTACGCTTGAGTTGATCGATTGACGGCCTGAGTGCGATCTTCCCATTCGCCCATTCGCCCATTCGCCCATTCGCCCATTCGCCCATTCGCCCATTCGCCCATTCACCCATTACCATTGTCCATGCACCGCATCCATCCCGCCGTTCTCAAGCCAGGCGTCACGCTCGATTCGCTGCCTGACGCGCCGTCCGCGTCGCCGGACGCGATGTCGTCTCAGCTCATCCGGGGCCGGGCCCTGGTCTTCTGGGATCCCAAGGCGCCGCCCAAAACGAAGAAGCTCGACGCCATCGACACCGACCAGATCACGCCGGCCGCGGATTGCGTGTCCGAGAGCCTCGGCACGCTCGACGAGCGGTGGAAGGCCGGATCGTTTCGCTACCTGATGCCGGACTTCCGCAAGCGCGTGCACAGTGGACAGACGTTTCTCGTCGCCGGCGACCGGTTCGCGATTGGATCGTCGCGCGAGATGAGTCCGGCCGGCCTGAAAGGCGTTGCCGAAGAAGTCGGCCGCGAGATGGTCATCGTCTGCGGCCACAACATGGGCGACATCTTTCGCCGCAACGCCTTCAACCTCGGGCTGCACGTCGTGCAGTGTCCCGACGCCGTCGCCGACGCACAGGACGACGATGAGTTCACGTTCGATCCGGTGAGCCGGAAGATTGCCAACCTCACGCGGGGCAAGACGTACGAGCCGGTGCCGTTGTCGTCGAAGGAAGAGGAAATCCGCCGCGGCGGCGGCATCTTCGCCGTCGGGCGGCGGGAGTTTCGCAAATCGGTCCAGACGACGCCCACGCTCGATTGGCCCGACGAATCCATTGCGCGCGACATGACGTCGACCGAGCAGATCCTCTGGGCGCATCGCGTCGATCGCGACGTCAAAAAGGCGGATTTCAAACCGGGGCTCACGCTGCGTGCCTACGCCGATCTGCTGCCGGCATCCGACGGCACCGCGCCGTTTTCGATTCACACGTTCAATCAGATCACGGGCGGCCAGACGATCTTCCCGCGGCAGGCGGCGATCGCCAACGATCACTTCGTCTTCACCGGCAAGGACGAGGATGACAAGCAGACGTCGATCGGCCGTCAGTTCGCCGACGCGCACGGACTGAAGAAGCCGTACTACGCCACGCCCGGCGACGGCATTTTCCATTTTTATTTTCCCGAGCAGGGACTCGTGCTGCCGGGCCAGTTCATCCCAGGCGCCGACTCGCACAGCCGCGCGTACGGCGCGTACGGCGCCGTCGGCATCGGCGTCGGATCGACGACGCTGGGATTTGGATGGGCGACGGGCGCGATCTATGTGACGCTGGCGAAGCAGCGTCGCGTCGTATTCGAGGGCAAGCTCAACCCCTGGGTCGGCGGCAAAGACATCGTGCTCGAGTTGCTGCGCCGCTGGGGCGCGAAGCAGTCGCAGGGCATGTCGGTCGAGTTCGTCGACCGAGGCCGGCAACTGCCAATGGTCTCTCGCAACACGATTGCCAACATGATGGCCGAGGCCGAGGCGCTCAACGGCATCTTCGCGCCCGATGAGATCACAATCGCCTGGTACCGTGCGAAGGGCATCACGACGCTGCCGTATCCGCTCGTGCATCCGGGCGCCAACGCGCGATTCGAAATCGACGAGACATTCGATCTGTCGAGTGTCGCGCCGATGATCGCCAAGCCGTTCAGTCCGGGCAACGCGTTTCCCGCCGAAGAGGTCGCGCGCGAGCGACTGACGTTCGACAAGGCGCTCATCGGATCGTGCACGAACGGCAGCTACGAAGATCTGCTGCAGGCCGCGCTGGTCATCCGCGCCGCTCGCGCCAAGGGCGTCACCAAAGCGGCGCGCGAGTTCAAGGTGTTTCCAGGATCCGGCGGCGTGGTACACGCGATCGAACGCCCGGATCAGCGCCTCGGAGGCGAGTCGATCGCGCACGTCTTCCGCGAAGTTGGCGCGGTGATTCGCCGCTCGTGGTGCGGCCCGTGTTTTGGTCAGGGCGAAGATGCGCTCTCGCCGGGCCAGCGCGCAATCACGTCATTCAACCGCAACTGGCAGAACAGAATGGGACTCGGCGGCGAAGGCTACCTCGCAAGTCCGGCCGTCGTCGCAGCCTCCGCGCTCGCCGGCTACATGGCACCGCCGGAAGAGTTGGGAATTCGCTGGGACGCGGAGGTATTTGGTGTCTAGTTCGGTGTCAACTTAGAACTTGGAACTGGGAACTCAGAACGGTTGTGGCGCCTTCGGCGCATCTTCGGTTGTTCAGCTTACTCTTGATCAATGGTGGGCAAGTATTCTCGTTCGTCCGTTCCAAGTTCAGAGTTCCAAGTTCTAAGTTTGATCGTCGCTAGCCCGCGCCCAATCGTCTCGGCATCTCCGCGATCGCGTAGATCATCACCGCGATGGCCGCGGCGTTGGCGGAGACTTGCGACGGCTTGATCCGTGCGATCGTGTCCGCCGGGGTGTGGTGAATCAAGAAGTACTCGCCGCTCTCTTCGCCGACGTCGATATGCGCGATCATCGGGATGTTGCCGGCGATCGCCGCCGGCTCGATGTCGGTGCCGCCGCCCGCGTCGGTGATCTTGTCGGAGCCCAATCCGCTGAGCAGGCTCGCGATCGACTTCAGCGTGCGCATCGCCGCGTCGCCGCCGGGACGGCCCGTCTTTGCGGGATCGAACGTCAGCCCGAAACCCGACGGATCGAAGATGCCGCCGTCCGATTCGAGAATCGCGACGTGATTGGCGAGCTCGGCCTTGTGCGCGTCGCGATAGCCGGCGCCGCCGCGCGCGCCGTTCTCCTCGTTTGTAAATAGCACGACCCTCACCGTCCGCCGCGGGCGCAGATTCAACTTCTTCATCAACCGCAGCGCTTCCCACGTCACCACGCAGCCGCCGCCGTCGTCCGTCGCGCCGGCGCCGACATCCCACGAGTCGATATGGCCGCCCATGGCGACGATCTCATTCGGCAGCTCGCGTCCTTTCAATTCAGCGATGACGTCGTACGACTGCGCGTCGGGATCGAAATGCGCCTCCATCGACAGCTTGACGCGCACGGCGACGCCGCGATCGGTCAATCGCTGAAATCGGTCGGCGTCCTCGGCAGGGATCGCGGCCGCAGGAATTTGCGGCGCGTCAGCAGCGTAGACGAGTGAACCCGTGTGCGGCGTCCGCAGTCCGGTCGGGCCGACCGATCGAATCAGCATCGCCGCCGCGCCGAGCTTCGCCGCCCGAGACGCGCCATCGCGACGGTACACGACGGTTTGTCCGTACGTCGTGAACGCGACGTTGTAGAGCACGATCTTGCCTTTGACGGAGGCGGCATGCCGATCGAGATCCTCGAAGTCGCGGACGATGACGACGTCGCCTTCGATGCCGGCCGGGGGAGTCGCCACGGAGTTGCCGAGGCCGAGCATGACGAGCGGCTGGCGCACCGGCGTGACGAGATCCAGACTCTCGCGGCCGCGAATCCACTTCGGCACCATGACAGGTTCTTTGTGGACGTTCTCGAGTCCGTCCGCCTTCATTGCGGCGACGGCCTAGTCGATGGCTTTCTCGAGGGTCTCGGATCCCGACAGCCGGTTTCCGAACGTGTCGGTCAGCTCGGCAAGGCGCTGCCAGGCGAAGTCGCTGGACTGCGACGCGGCGATGAGCTTGTCCGCGGTCGGCTTGTACGCGGCGACCCAGGCTCGATCGGGCGACTGGGCCGAGACTGCGATCGGAATGAAGATCAGTGCGAGCAACAAGCGGCGCATATGGCGTCCAGTATGCATCGCCCCGCGAGTGTTTCGTGAGCTACAACGCGACGCGATGCCGGCCCGAGTGCAGATAATTCATGGTCTGCACGGTCAGCATGAGGGTGAAGTCCAGTTTCGTGCGGTCCGCCGGATATTTCAGTCGCAGGTGCAGCTCGTCCGACCGGGCGATCATGTCTTCGATCACTTGATCGATCGTGTACTGATACGAGCCGGTGGACTCGGCGATCAGCCGGCGCGTTTCGCGCCGCATGCGATGGATGAAGCGCGACGCCTTGGGATTGCGCGCGTAGGCGGGATCATCCGAGAACAGCCGCCGCAGATCCCGATCGTAGAATGTCGGCCGATCGACGCCGTAGTGCTCACGCTTTTTCGCGTAGTGCTTGCGCAGCGTCGTCTTCAGCCGCGAGAGCGGCTCGACCGTCCGGCGCGTGAGCGTCACCGGCGGTTGGCCGGCGATCTCGGTCATCAATTCGTCCATGTATTCCAACTTCTTCAACGCGGGCCAGCCCTGGTACCGCTCCTGCCAGCGGCTCTCGGACGTCAGCCACACCGCGAATGTCTCGGCGAAGTCTTCGTCCGGATGGCTTTGCGCGTACCAGGAGTCGAGGTGCAGGACGAAGCTCTTCGAGTAGGGCTTGGGAAAATAGAAATCTGGATACGGCGTCGATGGCTTGCCGAACAACCGCACACGCCGCTGCCGCCGTCGCAGCTCGTACGCGTTGTCGATCGCATGCCCGGCCTCGTGCCTGAGAATCTGCAGGCACCATTCCGGCGTGCCGCCCTCGACTTCGAGCATCTGTGATTTTTCGAGTCGCATCAGCCGCGGGTGCGCGAGATAAAACGCGATGGCGATGCCGGGCACGCCGTCGGGTGAAAACCATTCCGACGACAGCCAGTAGTGCGGCCTGAACGAGAGGCCGCGCGCGGCGAGATCCGCTTCGAGCGCCGCAATCCTGGCCTCGAGCCAGCTGCCTTCGATCGTCAGTCCGAGATCGCAGAGGCGCACATCGAGCAGCGCCTCGTCATCGAGGTCGGCCCAGGCGGGCGAGACGACGGCGGCAGGCGGAGCGGCTGGGGGATCAGACACGGGACCGGCCATAATACGTCCGAAGTGCGCAATTTCGCCGGGCCGATATCCACACCACTACAATCGGCATCGACGACACGGAGCGGGCGCCGATGACGCCGCGTCTGCGCCGAATCGTCTTCGCGCTGTTTTTTGTCTCCGGATTCAGCGGCCTCGCGTACCAGATGGTGTGGACGCGGCTGGCCTTTGCGGCGTTCGGCATCATCACGCCGGTGCTCTCGGTCGTGCTGTCGGTGTTCATGCTCGGCCTGGCCGTGGGCTCGTGGGCAGGTGGACGCGCGATTGCCCGGTTGACGTCGATGACCGGGGCCAGTCCGCTTGTCTTCTACGCCGCCGCCGAAAGTGTCATCGGCCTTGGCGCCGTCATCGTGCCGAATCTGTTCGCGCTCGGCAACAGGATGCTGCTGACGTCGGGACAAACCAATTCGACGATCTATCTCGCGCTGTCAGCTATGGCGCTAACGGTGGCGCTGGTGCCGTGGTGCGTCGCGATGGGCGCGACGTTTCCGTTCATGATGGCGTTCGTCCGCGAGCGCGCCGGCGCCGGCACCAGTTTCAGTTTTCTGTATGTGGCGAATGTCCTCGGCGCCATCGCCGGCACGTTTCTGACGGCGATCGTCCTGATCGAGATGCTCGGTTTCCGGCGGACGCTCTGGGTGGCCGGCGCGGGAAACTTCACGGTCGCTGCCGTGAGCCTGTGGCTCGCGCGTCAGCGGCCGGCGGAGGCGATCAGGCCGGGTGAGGCGCCACCAAAAGAGACGCGCCGCTCGAGCGCGAAGGCTCCCTCGCCAGCGCGCGGCCGCTCGCGCCAGGCTGCCGTCGCGGATCGCCGTCCGTCCGTATCGTTCATCAAGTGGGTGCTCTTCGCGACGGGATTCGTCGCGATGGCCTCCGAGGTCGTGTGGACGCGCGACTTCACGCCGGTGCTCAAGACGCAGGTCTATTCGTTCGCGCTGATCGTCTTCACGTACCTGGCGGCGACGCTCGCCGGTTCGGTCTGGTATCGGCGCGCACTCAGGCGCGAGGCCGTGACCAGCGTCGCATGGCTCATGGGCGCGCTCCTCGTGGCCATTTACCTGCCCATCCTCGCCAACGATCCGAGAGTCGTGAACAGCGACTGGGTGTACACGATCGATCTGAGAAGCGCCGTCATCGTTCTGGCGAGCATCTGTCCCGTGTGCATCGTCCTCGGCTACCTCACCCCACGTCTGATTGACGAGTCTTCCGGCGGCGATCCGGCCTTGGCGGGACGAGCGTACGCCGTGAACGTGCTCGGGTGCATCGCCGGTCCGCTCGTCGCCTCGTATGCGCTGTTGCCGTGGATGACTGCGCGGTACGCGTTGATCGTCCTGGGCGCGCCGCTCTGGGCCCTGTTCTTTCTGGACAAGAGCGCACCACCGGCCGGCCGGCGGCTCGGCGTCATCGCGGCAGGCGCCCTCGTTCTGGCCGTTGCGCTGTTCGCCTCGGAAGATTTCGAAGGTCTGATCGCCTCGCGCGCGTCGAAGTTCGAGGTGCGCCGCGACTACGCCGCGTCGGTCGTGTCGGCGGAGCTCGGCAACAGCAAGACTCTCCTGGTCAACGGCATCGGCATGACCGTGCTCTCCCCGGTGACCAAGGTGATGGTGCATCTGCCGCTCGCGCTGCGGCACGATCCACCGAAGTCGGTGCTGGTCATCTGTTTCGGGATGGGCACGACGTTTCGCGCTGCGATGAGTTGGGGCGTCGATACGACTGCGGTGGAACTGGTGCCTGGCGTGACGCAGGCGTTCGAGTTCTATCATTCGGATGCGGCTCAGGTGCGGGCCAATCCCCATGGCCGGATCGTCGTCGACGATGGCCGGCGGTTTTTGCTGCGCACGCGCGAGACATTCGATTTGATCGTCGTCGATCCGCCGCCGCCGCCGGAAGCTGCCGGCTCGAGTCTGCTGTTCTCGCAGGAGTTCACCGAACTGGCCAGGCAGCATCTCAATCCCGGCGGCATGCTGCAGACGTGGTTCATCGGACAGGAAGTGCTCGTCTTTCAGGCGCTG
>Ga0070731_10001410_pt1 | contig 24910 bp, 28 predicted proteins | sample Coa_R1_2_FD_66448 | JGI IMG/M metagenome (GOLD analysis project Ga0070731, IMG submission 66448) | Surface soil microbial communities from Centralia Pennsylvania, which are recovering from an underground coalmine fire - Coalmine... | ecosystem: Environmental > Terrestrial > Soil > Unclassified ... | reverse complement strand
TCGAGCTCGCGCTCTTCGCGACGCTGCTCGCCCTCCTCGTCAGCATCCCGCTCGGCGTCTACGCGGCCGTCCGTCACGGGCGGGCGGCCGACCGCGCCGCCCGGGGGATCAGCTCGCTCGCGGTCTCGATGCCGTCGTTCTGGGTCGCTCTCCTCCTCATCTACGTCTTCTACTTCCGGCTCAAGATCGGCGCCGCGCCGCTGGGCAGGCTCGACCCGACGGTCAATCCGCCGCCGAACGTCACCGGCCTGTACACGGTCGACAGCCTGCTCGCCGGCCAGTGGGGGACGTTCGTCAACGCCCTCTGGCATCTCGTCCTGCCGGCGGTGACGCTGGCGATCGTCGTCACGGCCCCGCTCGTCCGGATCACGCGCGCGACGATGCTCGAGGTGCTGAACCAGCCGTACATCACCTGCGGCCGGGCCCTCGGGCTCTCGGAGCGGCACGTCGTCCTGCGCGACGCGCTGCAGAACTCGCTGCTCTCGATCCTGACGGTGGCCGGGCTCGTCTTCGGCTACCTCGTCTCGGGTAGCGTGCTCGTCGAGCAGATCTTCGCGTGGCCGGGGATCGGGCAGTACGCGTTCTCGGCGCTGACGAACAACGACATCCCCGGAATCGAAGGGTTTGTGCTCGTCGTCGCCGTCACCTACGTCGGCATCAACTGGCTCGTCGACGTGCTTTACGGTGTCATCGACCCTCGCGTTCGCGCCTAGGCACGGATGTCGATCGCCGCGGAGATCAGGGTCCGGCGCCGGGTCATCGTGCCGTCGTGGGCGAGCGGGCTCGCCCGCGAGCACGGCCTGACGGTCGGGGTTGGCATCCTCGTGCTGCTGGTGCTCGCGGCGCTGCTCGGGCCGCTTGCGAGCGGCGACAGCGCGACGTCGACGTCGTACGGGAACCTGGCGGCGCCCTCGGCCGCGCACCTGTTCGGCACCGACGACGTCGGCCGCGACGTCCTCGTGCGGGTGTTCCACGCGATCCGCCTCGACCTCCTGCTCGCTCTCGTCATCTGCGGCCTGGCCACCGTCGCCGGAGCCGTGATCGGTCTCTTCTCCGGGTTCGCGGGCGGCTTCGTCGACCTCGTGGTCATGCGCCTCGTCGACATCATGATGTCGATTCCCGTCTTCATCCTCGCGCTGATCACGGCCGTCGTCCTCGGCAACGACGAGCAGACGATGGTGCTGGCGATCGCGTTCGCGTACACACCGGTCGCGGTCAGGGTCGTCCGTTCACAGGTGCTGTCGCTGCGCGAGCTGCCGATGGTCGAGACGTCGCGTGCGATCGGCACCCCGGCCTGGCGGATCGTCCTCTGGCACATCCTTCCGAACACCTACTCGGTCCTGATTGCGCAGTCGACGCTCTTCCTCGCGTGGGCGATCCTCGACACGGCCGCGATGAGCTTCCTCGGCGTCGGCGTCCACCCGCCGACCCCCGAGCTCGGCGCGATGATCTCGGAGGGCTCGCAGTACATCGTCTCGGGCCAGTGGTGGGTCTCCGTCTTCCCGGGCATCTTCATCGCGCTGCTCGTGATCTCGTTCAACCTCGTCGGCGACGGCCTGCGCGACTATCTCGATCCGCGGAGCCGCAGGTGAGCGAGGCGGCCGCCGAGCTTCTGCGTGTCCGCGGGCTCACTGTCGCGCTCGAGACGCGGCGACGCGGCGCGGGCCGCGTGGTCGAGGGCGTCACGTTCGAGATCGGGCGCGGCGAGTCGTTCGGGCTCGTCGGCGAGAGCGGATCGGGAAAGAGCATGACCGCGCTCGCGATCGTGCGCCTCTTGCCGGATGCGGCCCGCGCGGAGGCGGGTCAGATCACGCTCGGCGGCCGCGACGTGCTGGGCCTCGACGACGACGAGATGCGCGAGCTGCGCGGCGGGCAGGTCGGCATGATCTTCCAGCAGGCGCGCGCCTCGCTCAATCCGCTGATGCGGATCGAGGACCAGATCGTGCGCGTCGCGGCCTTGCACGGGCGCGCGAACGGACGGCGAACGCGTGGCACGCTGGCGCGCGAGCAGCTGCGCGAGGTCGGCCTGCCGAGCCGCGTCGCGCGGAGCTATCCGCATCAGCTGAGCGGCGGGATGGCGCAACGCGCCTTGATCGCGATTGTGCTCGCCGCGCGGCCGAAGCTCTTGATCGCCGACGAGCCGACGACGGGCCTCGACGTGACGACCGAGGCCGAGATCTACGACCTGCTGCGCTCGCTTCGCGCCGAGCTCGGCCTCAGCCTGCTGTTGATCACGCACGACCTCGCGCTTGTCGCACAGAACTGCGACCGCGTCGCCGTGATGCACGCAGGTCACGTCGTTGAGACGGGCGCCGTCGACCAGGTGTTCGAGCGGCCGCTCCATCCGTATACGCAGGCGCTCCTCAACTCGGTGCCGACGCTGGAGGGCGATGCGAACGAGGCGCTGGCGCTCGAGGGCAGGGCGCCGAAGCTCGACGAGTTGCCGCAGCACGGCTGCCGCTTCGTCGAACGCTGCCCGCACCGGATGCCGAAGTGCAGCGACCCGTTCGGCATGGTCGAGCCCGAGCCGGGGCACAGGGTGCTGTGCCGACTCTATGACTGAGCTCGCCACCGAACGGCCACTCGTGCGTGTCGAAAGGCTGACGAAGGTCTTCGGACGCGCTGCTTCGCTGCGGCGGCGACGCTCCGCCGGCCACGGCCAGGTGCGCGCCGTCGACGGCGTCGACTTCGACATCGAGCCGGGGCAGGTGGTCGGGATCGTCGGCGAGAGCGGCTCCGGCAAGACGACCGTCGCGCGCTGCCTGCTCCGCCTGATCAAGCCGACCGACGGGACGATCTCGTTCCAGGGCGCACAGGTCCTCCGTCTCTCGGGGCGCGAGCTGAGCTCGTTCCGGCGCCAGGCGCAGATCGTGTTCCAGGATCCGTTCACGTCGCTCGACCCGCGCTTCACCGTGCAGCGGGCGATCGCCGAGCCGCTGCGCGTGCACGAAATCTGTCGCCGGTCGGAGATCGCGGCCGAGGCCGAACGCCTGCTCGCGAGCGTCGGTCTCGGTGAGGACTTCCTGCCCCGCTACCGCCACGAGCTGAGCGGCGGGGAGGCGCAGCGCGTCTCGATCGCACGCGCGCTCGCGACGAAGCCGCGCTTTCTCGTGCTCGACGAGCCGACCTCCGCCCTCGACGCCTCGGCGCGGCTCAAGGTCATCTCGCTCCTGCGCCGATTGCGCGAGGAGCTCGGGATGACGTACCTCGTCATCTCGCACGACCTCACGATCATCCGCTACCTCTGCGACCGCATCCTCGTCATGTACCTCGGGCGGGTCGTCGAGGACGCGCCCGCCGACGAGCTGTTCGCCGCCCCGCAGCACCCGTACACCGAGGCGTTGCTCTCGGCGACCCCGGACGCGCGGGCAAAGGGAGCGGTGATGCGCATTCGGCTCCACGGCGAGCTGGAGTCAGCCGGCGCGGGGAACGGTTGCTCGCTCGCGCCCCGCTGCCATCGAGCGGTCGACGAATGCTTCGTCCGCCCGCAACGGCTCGAGCAGATCGCACCCGCCCGCTTCGTCGCCTGCCACCGCGTCAGCGAACGGCAGATCACGCTCCCGAGCCGGGTCGAGCCGGACGTCGTCGCCCGCGCGGGAGGTGAGCGGTGATCATCGACTCGCACAGCCACCTCGGCTACTCGCAGATCTTCTCGGCCGGGGTGACCGAGGAGCTGCTGCTCGGGACGATGGCCGCAAACGGCATCGACGTCTCGGTGGTCATGCCGGCGGCCGGCTCCGAGCCGCGCGCCACGCACGACGCGATCGCGGAGCTGTGCGAGCAGCACCCCGGGCGCCTCTTCGGGATGGTCAGCATGACGCCGCTGATCGGCCGCGCCGAGTATGAAGCCGAAGCCCGGCGGTGCATCGGAGAGCTCGGCTTCAAGGCGATCAAGCTCCATCCGCAGGCGCACGCCGTCTCGCCCGTGTTCGAGGTGAGCGACGTCGTCTTCGAGTGCGCCGTCGAGCTCGGCGTGCCCGTGATGGTGCACACGGGCTCCGGCGCGCCGTTCGCCCTGCCGTCGTTGTTGATCCGCCGGGCGCGCCAGTACCCGGAGCTGAAGATCATCCTCGCGCACGCCGGGTTTGCGATCTACTCGGAGGAGGCCATCGTCGCCGCCGAGGTCTGCGACAACATCTTCCTCGAGCCGACGTGGTGCATAGCCGGCGATATCAGGCGCATGGTGCGGAATATCGGACCGGACCGCGTGATGTTCGGCGGCGATCTGCCGACGAACGTCCCGGTCGAGCTGACCAAGTACCGCACGCTCGACCTGAGTGACGAGGAGCGCGAGTGGTGCCTCTGGCGCACCGCACGCGACGTGTTCGACCTGCCCGTCAACCGCTAGCCGAAGAACAGGAGGACTGCTTGTTCACGCCGACGCTCTCCGATCCCTCCGTCGAGAACCTCGTCACGGCGATCCGTGACGATCTGATCGGCGGCGCCGCCGACATGGCCCGTGAGAGCGCCCGCGCTCTCCGCACGCTGGCGCTGGACGAGTCGGTCGGCGACTCGGACTTCCCGGCCCGCTTCGACGAGGCGCTCACCGAGATCATCGAGGTGACGCCGTCGATCATGCCGGTAACGCGAGTCCTGCACGCGACGGCAGCCGCGGCGGAGGCGGCGCCCGGCGGCGAGCGGACGGCGATCGCCGAGGCGGCGGAGAGCTTCATCGACTGGCTGAACGCGGCGCTCGACGAGATTGCGCGAATCGGCGCCGATCTGATCCGCGACGGCGACCGGCTGTTCCTCTACTCCATGAGCTCGACCGTGTACCGCATGATCGAGGCGGCAGTCGACCGCGGCAAGCGCGTGACCGTCGTGACCACCGAATCCCGGCCGGGCAACGAAGGGCTGATGACACTCGCACGGCTCTCTCCGAAAGGCGTCGCCGTCGACATCGGCATCGACGCTGCGATGACGCCGCTGATGCGCGACTGTACCGCCGTCTACGTCGGCAGCGACGACGTCACCTCCGGCGGCGACTGCCTCGCCAAGGTGGGCTGCTACGCGACGGCGCTCGTCGCGAGCCACTACGGCATCCCGTACTACGTCGCCGGCGACACGTCGAAGTTCGATCCGTCGAGCCTACGCGGCGTGCCGATCAAGATTCGCGAAATGCCGGCGAGCGACATCGTCGCGGGCGACGTGCCGACGGGCGGACGCGTTCGCAACCCGGTCTTCGAAGTCGTTCCGGCGTCGCTGATCACGGCGTACGTCACCGAGCTCGGGATCATGCATCCGGGTGCCGTGTACCAGGTGATGGGCAGCGTGCCGTGGAGCGGGCGGGTGGGCGAGCTCGTCGCCGAACACAATCGGCGCTGAGCTCCGTGCCGCCGCGGATCCTCGCCTCGATCAGATCCGTCGATCCGCTCCGGACCGGCGTCGACTGCGAGCGGCTGCTCGCCGCCGGCGTCGACGGCCTGCACGTCGACGTCGCCGATGGCCTCTTCGTGCCCGAGCTGACGGTCGGGCCGCACGTCGCGGCGGCGCTCGCCGAGCGCACGGGTGCGCTCGTCGAGGTGCACCTGATGGTCTCGCGTCCGGAGCAGTACGCGCCGGAGCTCGCGAGAGCGGGTGTGGGTCGCGTCTCGTTCCACCTCGAGGCGGAGCGCTATCCGTGGCGCGTCTGCTCGCTCGCGGCGTCGCTTGGGCTCGAGGTGGGCGCCGCGATCAATCCCGCGACGCCGCTCGACGTCCTCGAGCCAGTTCTGCGCGCGGTCGACTTCGTCAACCTGCTGACAACGGAGCCCGACTTCGCCGGCGAGCGGCTGCTGCCGGGCTCTGCCGAACGGATCGCGGCGGCGCGCCGCCTGCTCCCCGCAGGCGTCCGCCTCGAGGTGGACGGGGGCGTCAACCGGGGCAACGCCGTGGCGCTCGTCGACGCCGGTGCGGACGACCTCGTCGTCGGGCGCGCGCTCACGGAGACGGATGACTGGGCCGCGACGCTTGCCGAGCTCCGCGACCTCGTCGGGGCCGGAGTCGACTCACTCACCTAGACGAAAGGAGCTGTACTTGCGCGACGAGCGCTGGAACCGGCTGGCAGAGATCCTCGTGTCCTACTCGACGCGCGTGGGGCCCGGCGACCGAGTGCTGATCAACATGATGGAGGTCGAGACGCGACCGCTCGTGGAAGCGGTGTACGAGCAGGTCGTGAGGGCCGGCGGCCTGCCCGAGGTCTACTACTCGTCCGACTGGCTGAAACGGATCCTGCTCCGTGACGGATCCGGTGAGCAGGTCGACTGGGTGCCTGAGCTCGAGCTGCACGGGATGGGCTGGGCAGACGCGTACATCGGGCTGCGCGGCGCGCGCAATCCGTACGAGTTCGGCGACGTCTCGGCGGAGCGCCTCGCCGCCCACCGCCGGGCGATGGGAAAGGTCTCGGCCAAGCGCAACGAGCTCGAGCGGTGGGTGCTCGTCCGCGTGCCGAACGAGGCGTTCGCGCAGCAGTCGGGCTTGAGCCTCGACGAGACGATGAGATTCTTCTTCGACGCCTCCTTGCGCGACTGGGTGCACGAAAGCGAGCGGCTGCGGCAGCTCGCCGAGCGCTTCGAGGCGGCGGAGACGGTTCGCGTCGTCGGCGAGGCGACCGACCTGACGCTCTCGACCCGCGGGCGGCGTTACGTCGCCGGCGACGGCCGCATGAACATGCCCGACGGCGAGATCTTCACCGCACCGGTCGAGGACAGCGCCAACGGCTCGATCTACTTCGAGCTGCCGGCGATGTACGCGAACCGGCGGATCTCGGGGATCCGGCTTCGCTTCGTCGACGGCGAGGTCGTCGAGGCGTCGTCGGACGAGAACCAGGAGCTGCTCGAGCAGGTGCTGAGGATCGACGACGGTGCGCGCCGGCTCGGCGAGCTCGGCATCGGCCTCAACTTCGGCATCCAGCACTGGACCGGGGAGGTCCTTTTCGACGAGAAGATCGGCGGCACGGTGCACCTCGCGCTCGGTCGCGCCTATGCCGAGTGTGGCGGGTCGAACGAGTCGGCGCTCCACTGGGACATCGTCAAGGACCTGCGCACGAACGGCACGCTCTACCTCGACGGCGAGCCGGTGCTCGAGGCCGGCCGCTACCTGATCTGAGACCGATGGACCGCGGTCCTGTCAAGCTCGGGCTCAGCGTCTACCCGCACGAAACGTCGTGGCAGGCCATGGCCGAGGTCGTGCAACGTGCGGACGAGCTCGGCTTCGACTCGCTCTGGACGTGGGATCACCTGGTCGGGATCGGCGCCGGCGGACGCCAGCGCGTCTTCGAAGCGTGGACGACGGTCGCCGCCTGGGCCGCGACGACGACGGGGCCAACGGTCGGTCTCCTCGTGTGCGCGAACACGTTCCGCAACCCCGGGCTGGTGGCGAAGAGCGCCGTCACCGTCGATCACATCAGCGGCGGCCGGTTTGTGCTCGGGCTCGGTGCCGCCTACCGCGAGCTCGAGCACGAGACGCACGGAATCGAGTTCGGCAGCGGCTTCGGCGAGCGGCTCGGCTGGCTGCGCGAATCGGTCGGCATCGTCAGGCGGCTGCTCGCCGGCGAGACGGTCAGCTCGGCGCCAGGCGACCACTACCGGTTCGCCGGGGCGGTGCACAGTCCCCAGCCGGTGCGCGGGCCGGGGACGATCCCGATCCTGATTCCGGGCGGCGGCGAGCGGAAGACGCTTCCGATCCTCGCGGAGCACGGCGACCTGTGGCACGTGCGCGGGACGACGGAGACGCTCGCGCACAAGATCGAGCTGCTGCGCGGTTACTGCGACGAGGCAGGTCGCTCGCTGGGCGAGATCGAGTTCATCACGGGGCACCCGGTCATCATTCGCGACGACGCCGCGAAAGCGGAGGCCGTGTACGAGCAGGCGGTGCGAGCGAACGGCCAGACGCGCGGCGGCACCGGCGTCGAGCGCGCCGCCGGGGAGCTGCTGTGCGGGTCCCCACAGGCGATCGCGGACGCGTGGCGGCCGTTCGTCGCGCTCGGCTTCCGCCATCTCGTCGTCGACTTCCCGGCCCCGTACGACCGCGAGACGCTCGAGCGCCTGCCGGCGGTACGCGAGCTCCTCAATGGTTGAAGCGCGCGGCCCGCTGCTCCTCACGGTCGACCTCGGCACGACGAACTGCAAGGCGGCGGCGTTCACGCTCGACGGCCGGCAGGCCGCAGGCGCGACGGCGTCGTACCCCACGCTCACCCCGCGCGAGGGGTGGTACGAGCAGCGGCCGGCCGACTGGCAGGCCGCGGTCGAGCAGGCGGTCCGGCAGGTCGCCGACGCGCTCGGCGGCACAGACCGCGTCGCCGGCCTCTGCCTCTCCGGCTGGGGCCCGGGTCTCGTGCTGCTCGACGCCGACGGTCGAACGCTGAACGACGCCTCCCCGACCTGGCAGGACGTCCGCAGTCTCGAGCACGGACGGGCGCTCGTCGCGCGCGCGGGTGCCGACTGGGTCGGCGGCGGCATGCCGCTGACCGGCTTCCCGGCGAAGCTCGCGTGGGCGATCGACGCGTGGCCGGAGCTCACCTCCGTCGCCGCGTACGCCGTCGGAGTGAAGGACTTCGTCGTTCGCTGGCTGACCGGCGTCGTCGTCACGGATCCCTCGAGTGGTCCGTACGCGACGACGTGGCCGGACGCTGTCGTCGCCGCGCTCGGCTGGGAGGTCGAGCGACTGCCGGCGGTTGCTCCGTCGACGGACGTGATCGGTCACCTGCTGCCGGAGCGCGCGGCTGCGCTCGCGCTTCCGGCCGGGCTGCCGGTCGTGAACGGGCTGAACGACGGCGCGGCCGCGACGCTCGGCGTCGGCGCGTATCGCTGCGGCGACGCCGTCGTCAGCCTCGGGACGAACGGCGTGTTCCGGCTCGTCACGGCGCGGCCGATCACGCCCCAGATCTGCCTCGAGCGCTCGCTCTTCCGCTATCCGCTCGTGTCGGACACGTGGGGCTGCGGCGGGTTCGTGCTCGCGGGCGGAAGCGCCCTCGCCTGGCTCGCGGACGCGGTCGGAGGAACCGGTGGGCCGCCGGAGCTCGAGCTGTTGCTGCGTGAAGCAGACGAGGCACCGCCTGCGTCGGAGGGCGTCGTCTTCCTGCCGTATCTCGTCGGCAGGGGAAGCCCGGATTCCGATCCGGACGCCGCCGCGAGCTTCGCCGGGCTGCGCACGAGGCACCGGCGCGGCCACCTCACGCGTGCCGTCCTCGAAGGCGTGGCGTACGGCGTACGCGACATCTCGGCTACCCTCGCCGAGCTCGGGCTCGCGACCGAGCGGCTGTTCGTCACCGGCGGCGGGGCCGCGAGCCGGCTCTGGCGGGGGATCTTCGCCAATGTGCTCGCACTGCCCGCCGCGCACAGCGCCGGCGACTCGAACCTCGGAGCCGCGGCCGTGCTCGCGGTCGGTGTCGGCCTCGCCGACGACGTCGAGGCCGCGCTCCGGCAGCTCGTGCCGGAGCCGGAAGTGACCACGACGACGCTCGCCCACATCGTCGCGTACGAGAACGGGTACGCCGCCTACCGCGCAGCCGCAGCCGGGGCCGTGCGCGCGTGAAGGTTCTCGTCGTCGGCGGTACACGTTTCATGGGGGTCGCGACGGTGGGCCGCCTGCTCGAGCACGGGCACGACGTGACGCTTCTCAACCGCGGCTCCCGTACCGGCCTCTGGCCCGGCCGTCTGCGCGAGCTGCGTGGCGATCGCACCGACCCGGCGTCGCTCGCCCAGCTTGCAGGCGAGGAGTTCGACGGTGTCGTCGACTTCTGCGCGTACCGCGGACTCGACACCGAGGCGCTGCTCGCGGTGCAGGGCGACGTGCCGAGGCTCGTGCACGTCTCGAGCGGGACGGTGTACCTCCCCGATCCCCGGCTCCCGTGGCCCGAGGAGACGCCGTACGGGCCGGCCGAGCTCTGGGGCGACTACGCGCGCGGCAAGATCGAGTGCGAGCGCGTCCTCGCCGCGCGGCGGCCGAAGGAAACGGCGACGACGTTCGTTCGTTTGCCATGGGTCCTCGGCCCGCGCAGCTACGCCGACAGGGGCGCGTTCGTCTTCAACCGACTGCTCGACGGGGCGGAGGTGCTGCTCCCGGGCGACGGCAAGGCGCTCCAGCAGTTCGTGTCGTCGGAGCAAGTTGCGCAATCGCTCGTCGCCATCCTCGAGCGGTTCGGCGACGGCCGGCACGCGTTCAACATCGCCTCGCCCGGCTATGCGTCGCTCGAGGGGTTCGTCGAGCTCTGCGCCGCCGTCGCAGGCCTCGAGGCGCGCATCCGCACCGTCGGCGGCGGCCCGACCGGCACCGGCAGCAGCACGTTCACGATGACCGATGCCGTCTTCCCGTTCCCGAACGAGAACTACCTGCTCGACCTCGACGCGTCGGTCGCCGCCGGCGTCGCGCCGCCGGCGACGACGCTGGACGAGATGCTGGCCGCCGAGCTCGCCGAGCTCGAAGCGCGGCCCGAGCGCAGAGCGTGGCGCCGGACCGCGGCCGAGCAGGCGCTCATCGACCGGCTCGGCTAACGTCCCGCAGCCACGTGCGGGCTCGCCGCCTGCTCTGCGGGTCCCTGGCGAGCCGGTAGGTGGCGAACCCGACGACCGCGGCGACGAGGACGGCCCCGAGGCCGAGCTTGCCCTGACGCGCCAGCTCGAGCGCGCGGTCGATGCTCTGCCAGCAGACGAAGCCGAGCGCCGAGAAGGCGGTTGCCCACAGACCGGCGCCGACGGCGTCGACGAGCGCGAAGCGGCGAAGCGCCATCCCCGACGTGCCGGCGACGAACGGGGCGAGGGCACGGACGATCCCGACGAACCGGCCGACGAGGATCGTCTTGCCGCCGTGGGCGGCGAAGTAGCGCTCCGCCCACGCCAGCCGGGCCGGCGTCACGCCGAGCGCACGCCCGTGACGAAGAGCCCAGCCGCGGCCGACTGCACGGCCGAACGCGTACCCGGCGATGTCGCCGGCGAGGGCGGCGAACCAAACGACGACGATCAGCGGCGCGAGGTCGATGTCGCCGCGGCCGGCGATCAGGCCGCCGAAGATGACCGCGAACTCGCCCGGCGCAACGAGCCCGACGAACGCCGCCGCTTCGAGGAACGCCAACGCGCCGACGAGCACGTAGGTCCACGCTCCGAGCGCTGAGCCGACGTTTGCGACCGCGTCCTCGGGCTCGGGAAATCGGACGACCCCGGAGCCGTAGACGCCGAGCAGTGCGACGACGATCACCGCTGCGGCGAGCAGCCGAGGGCCGAGGCGCCGGCGGAGCAGGACGGCCAGCACGAGCACGAGGCCGGCCGTGGCGAGTGGGAGAGGTTTCATCGTCGTTCGTCGTCCTCCCGGCGCCGGGGCACGCGGCGTCGCGCGCCCCGGCTGATCCGCGTCTGGCCCCTGGGGAGGGTGTGTGGCGCTCGCCGTCCGTTTTCGTGTCGTTGGCGCGACAGTCGCGGCGCCACGAGCCCAGCGTGCCTGCCGCCGACGCCGTAGCCAATGCGGGGCGCACCCCATCTTTCGCTCCGGCCTCGCGGCGCCGGTTGGAGGACGGACTCCATTGTTCCGGTCGCCTCCTGTGCGCAGCGTGGAGTCATGCAGCCAACGCGCAAGGTCGCGAGTCCGCGTTCGGCGGTCGGTCCTTCGGAGCACGGCCGCGGGGCGCGCGGGCGCGACGATGGGCTCGGTTGGACGGCGATCCTGTTCCTGTACGGCGGGATCGTCGTGCTCGCAGTCGCCGTGCTCGCTCTCGCCTGGGGCGCTGCGTGGATGGTGACCGGGACGCCCTACTAGCGCCTGCACGCGGCTTCGCGCTCGGGCCGACTCCCCTCTCGGCTCAGCAGCCGAACTCGGTCGCGGCGATCGAGCGGCCGTTTGCCGTCACCAGTGCGACGCCAAGTCTCGTGAAGCTCGGGGAGAGCAGGTTGGCGCGGTGGCCCGGGCTCGCGAGCCACATCTGCACCGCCGCGCCCGGCGTCAGCGACGGCGCGTCCCATGCGAGGTCCTCGGCGTCGCATCCGCCGCCGTCGTAGCGGCCGATCCACTGCGAGAACGGATACTTGACGCCGTTGTCGACGACGTCGTGCGTGAAGCCGTCCGTGGCGACCATGTTCTGCACGTGGTCGCGAGCGGCGCTCTCGAGTTCGCCGTCGACCTCCAACGCCGGCAGCCCGTTCGCCGTGCGGGCGTCGTTCACCGCCCGTGCGAGTGCCTGCTCGGTCGCATTGAGGCCGACGCCGGCAGGCACGACCGACGGTTTCAGCACCTGACTGCTCGCGACCGTCGGAGCGAGAGCGGCCAGCGCGAGCACGCCGACGGCGAATGCCGTGCGTCGCGTCGACCGGCCTCGAATGGGCCGAGCGACCCAGTGCGGCATGCGACCGGACCCATCCCCGCGGCGCATCGGTCCCAGTTCGCAGGTCGCGCCACTGATCCTTGCCGCTCGTGACGATTCGCACGCATTAGTTGATCGTGCCGGTGCCGCCCGGGGACCCGGTGCCGCCGGCGCCGAAGCCGGGCGGGCCGAAGCCGCTGGGGCCGCCGGCCGTGGCGGACGTGCCGGCGAGCAGCCGCTCGACCAGCATCTGGCCCGACGAGGACGGGTAGACGTGGACGAGCACCGGGTCGCCGATCTCGATCGCCGCGAGCGTCGCCGGCTGCCCGTTGCGCTCGATCTGCGTCGTCGAGTCGACCGTGTACGTGTCGGTTCCGGTGCTCGACTTGACGGTCACCGTCGTTGCGGTCTTCGCGGTCACGCTGCCCTGAAGGCGCTGCTCGCCGGCGATGCCGCCGCCGGCGAATCCGCTCGGCCCGCCTTGCGGGCCCTGGGCGACGGCGGAGCTCGCGCTCGCCGGCGACGCCGAATGCTGGTCGACGGCGTAGACGACGCCGCCGCCCACGAGCCCTGCGGCGACGATCGGCGCGATCGCCTTCGCGGCGCCGCCCAGGCGGCGCCGCGGTGTCGTTGCGGCCGCCGGCGGCGGATCCTGGTCCGGCGGCGTGTCGATCGGGTTCAACGAAGCCTCCTTTGTAGTAGCTGGTCTCTCCAAGCGTCGCCGGCCTGGCTGCGAGCAGTCCGTGAGCGACCTGTGCGTCTGCTGTGAAGCGGCCCGCGAGTTCACAGCGCTTCCCAATGAGACCTTCACGCCCGCGTAAGGCCCGGCTCGGACACTCGTCCTCATGTCCGCAGCACTTGCAACGACGAGACGTACTCCGCTCGGAGTCGCACGTGGCGCCACGGTCGGTGCGCCGGTCGTCGACGTCGTCGTGCCGGTCTACAACGAGGCGGAGGCGCTCGTGCCGAGCATCCACCGGCTGCACGTGTACCTGCAGGAGCGCTTCCCCTTCAGCTACCGGATCACGATCGCCGACAACGGCAGCGACGACGGGACCTGGCAGCTCGCGCAGGCGCTCGAGGCGGGCCTGCCGGACGTGCGCGCCGTCCGCTTGCGCGAGAAGGGCCGCGGCCGCGCGCTCCACTCCGTCTGGTCCGAGAGCGATGCGGCCGTGCTCGCCTACATGGACGTCGACCTGTCGACCGATCTCGCCGCGCTGCTCCCGCTCGTCGCGCCTCTTCTCTCGGGTCACAGCGACGTCGCGATCGGAACGCGCCTCCGCGTGGGGGCGCACGTGCGTCGTGGTGCCAAGCGCGAGCTCATCTCGAGGAGCTACAACGCGCTCCTGCACGCGGTGCTGCGCACGCGCTTCTCCGATGCGCAGTGCGGCTTCAAGGCGATCCGAGCCGACCGCGCGCGCGAGCTGCTTCCGCTCGTCGAGGACCGCGGCTGGTTCTTCGACACCGAGCTACTCGTGCTCGCCGAGCGGACCGGCTTCCGCATCCACGAGGTGCCCGTCGACTGGGTCGATGACCCTGACTCGCGCGTCGACATCGTCGCGACGGCGCTCGCCGACCTGCGCGGTGTCGTCCGGCTGGCGCGCAACCTCGCGGCGGGGCGGATCCCGCTGCGACCGGCGCCCGTCCCGGTGACGGGCTTCCGGCGCCAGGTGGCGAGCTTCCTGTTGATCGGCGTCGCCTCGACGCTCGCGTATGCGGCCCTGTTCGTCGCCTTTCGCAGCGTCGTCGCCGGGCAGGCGGCGAACGCGCTCGCCCTGTTCGTGACCGCGCTTGCGAACACCGCGGCCAATCGCCGGCTCACGTTCGCGATCAGCGGCTCGCGACGGGTCGTCCGTCACCAGCTGCAGGGTCTCGTCGTCTTCGGGGTCGCGCTCGCACTGACGTCGGGCTCGCTCGCCGTGCTGCACCTCGTGTCGGCCCGGCCGGCAAGGGTGGTCGAGCTCGCGGTCCTGACGGCCGCCAATCTCGCCGCGACCGTGCTGCGTTTCGTCCTCCTGCGCGCTTGGGTCTTCCGCCGCGAGCGCACGCCGCCGCTGGAGCTCGCGGCGTGAGCGCGCTCGGCAATGCCGTCCCGGTCTCGCGCCGGGGGCTCGACGTCGGCGCGTGGCTGCGTGCCCGCGTGCGCGGCAACACGGCCGATCCTGTCTGGGCGCGGCCGGCGCTGCTCGGTCTGCTCGCAGCAACGGCGGCGCTCTACCTCGTCGATCTCGCCGCGAGCGGCTTCGCGAACGCCTTCTATTCCGCCGCCGTCCAGGCGGCGACCAAGAGCTGGAAGGCGTTCCTGTTCGGGTCGTTCGACTCGTCGAACTTCATCACCGTCGACAAGCCGCCGGCCTCGCTCTGGGTCGTGGACCTGTCGGCGCGCATCTTCGGCGTCAGCTCGTGGAGCATCCTCGTGCCGCAGGCGCTCGAGGGCGTCGCGTCGGTCGCGTTGCTCTACGCAGCGGTGAAGCGGTGGTTCGGCGCCGCGGCGGGCCTTCTGGCCGGAGCCGTGCTCGCGCTGACGCCGGTAGCGGCGCTGATGTTCCGGTTCAACGACCCGGACGCGCTCCTGACGCTCGTCCTGATCGGGTCCGCGTACGCCCTGAGCCGCGCCGTCGAAGGCGGGCGCATGCGCTGGCTCGTGCTCGCCGGCGCGCTCGTCGGCCTCGGCTTCCTGACGAAGATGCTGCAGGCCATGGCAGTCGTGCCGGGCTTCGCGCTCGTCTACCTGCTCGCCGCTCCGACGTCTTGGCGGCGCCGGCTCGTGCAGCTTCTCGCCGCCGGCGCGGTGCTCGTCGTCGCCGCCGGCTGGTGGGTGGCGATCGTCGTGCTCTGGCCGGCGTCGAGCCGGCCGTACGTCGGCGGCTCGCAGGACAACAACATCCTCAACCTGATCTTCGGCTACAACGGCTTCGGCCGCCTGACCGGCAACGAGAATGGCAGCGTCGGCGGCGGAGCGGGGGGGAGCCGGTGGGGCCCGACCGGCATCGGCCGTCTGTTCGGCTCCGAGATGGGGACGCAGATCTCGTGGCTCATCCCGGCGGCGCTCGTCTTCCTCCTGGCGGTGCTCTGGTTCGGCCGGCGCGCACCGCGCACGGACGTGCGCCGCGCCGTGGTGCTCGTCTGGGGCTCCTGGCTCGTTGTCACAGCCGTGATGCTCAGCTACGCGCAGGGAATCATCCACCCCTACTACACCGTCGTCCTCGCGCCCGCGATCGGCGCCCTCGTCGGCATCGGCGCGACGTGGCTCTGGCGACTGCGCGAGCGCGACCGGGTGGCCCGGCTCGCGCTTGCCGTCGCGGTCGCCCTGACGAGCGTCTGGGCCTTCCACCTGCTCGAGCAGACGCCGACGTGGCTACCGTGGCTGCGACCGCTCGTCCTCGGCGCCGGCCTCGCCGCGGCAACCCTGCTCGCCCTCGCCGATGGGCGCTACCTCCGGTTCGTCGCCCCGTTCGCGATCGCGGCCGCGCTTGCGGCCCCCGCCGCGTACGCGGCGCAGACGGCAGCGACCGCGCACACCGGCGCGCTGCCGACCGCCGGGCCGAGCGGCGCCTCGACGATGGGCGGACCGGGCGGCTTCGGCAATCGCGGCGGTAGCCGCGTCGGCGGCGGCTTCGGGCCGCCCGGCGGTGCCACCGGTTTCGGATCGCCGAACGGCGGCGCGACCGCCTTCGGCGCCAGGCCGGCGGGCGGCACAGCGGGCGGCGCCGGAGGTCTCGGCGGGCTTCTCGACGCGTCCAGCCCGAACGCGGCGCTCGTCGCGCTCCTGAAGCAGAACGCCTCCGCCTACACGTGGGTCGCCGCGACGGTCGGCGCGAACAGCGCCGCCGGCGTGCAGCTCGCAACGGACGACCCGGTGATGGCGATCGGCGGCTTCAATGGCACCGACCCGGCTCCCACCCTCTCCGAGTTCGAGCGGCTCGTCGCCGCCGGGAAGATCCACTACTTCCTCGCGAGTGGGGGCGGCGGGCTGCAGGCGCAGGGCTCGGGCTCGAGCTCGATCGAGAGCTGGGTGCGCGCCCACTTCACGGCGAAGACGGTGGGCGGCGTGACCGTCTTCGACCTCACCGCCGCAGCCTGAGCGCGGCGCGGGCGCCGCTCTCAGGAGATCGCCAGCCGGCTCACAGGCCGCCGCGAGACGCGGCAGCGAACGTGTCTCCGTCAACACGAAAGGAGAGACATGAACGCTCAACCGAACCTCTGCGCAGACCGTCTCGATCCCGGCGCGCTCGCCCACGCGCTACGCGACACCCTCGCGCGTGCGCTCGCGATCGTCGCGCTCGGCGCGGTCGCGCTGATCCACCTACTCGACCTCCCAGGCACCTTCCAGACGCAGGCGTACAAAGGCGTGCTCTACCTGCTCCTGATCGGGGGCTGCGTCGTGGTCGCCGCTCGGCTCCTGACGACGAGCGACCGGCGCGCATGGTGGCTCGCCTTCCTGTTGCCGGCTGGGGCAATGGTCGCCTACGTCGTCTCGCGGACGATCGGAATCCCAGGCGGCGCCGACGACATCGGCAACTGGGGCGAGCCGCTCGGGATCGCATCGCTGTTCGTCGAAGGCGCGCTCGTGACGCTGGCCGGGGCCGTCCTGAGCGCCGTCCGGCTGCCCGCCGGCGCCGAGAGCCGCAGTCGGCTCGCCGCCAGGCTCGAGGCGGTGATGTGACGTGCGCACGCTGCTCGCCGCAACCGCCGCCGCAGTCGCACTCGCGGCGGTCTGGGCGACGACTGCCCCGGCCGCCACCACCGCCGTCAGCTCGAACTGGGCCGGTTACGCAGTCACTGGGAGCACGTACTCGAAGGTGACGGGAACGTGGGTGCAGCCGACCGCGAGCTGCACCAGCGTCTCGTCGACGACTGCCTCCGCGTTCTGGGTCGGCCTCGGCGGCGACTCGACCAGCTCGACCGCGCTCGAGCAGGTCGGCACCGAGGCCGACTGCAACGGCGACGGGACGGTCTCGTACAGCGCCTGGTACGAGCTCGTGCCCGACGCGGCAGTGAAGGTCCCGCTCGCTGTCTCGCCCGGCAACACGATCTCGGCCACGGTCGTCGTCGAGGCAACCAAGGTCACCGTCCAGATCCGCAACGTGACCACGGGTGCGTCGTTCAGGAAGACGCTCACGATGTCGAATCCCGATACCTCGTCGGCCGAGTGGATCGCCGAGGCTCCGTCGGTCGAGACGCGCTTCGGGATGGAGACACTCCCGCTGACCGACTTCGGCACCGTGAAGTTCACGAACGCAGTCGCGACCTCGACCGCCGGCGTCACGAGCTCGGTCTCGTCGGCCCGCCGGCAAGTGGAAAAGCTGACGCTCGTCTCGACGAGCTCCGGCGACGGCCGCTTCGCCGCGTTCACCGCGCCTGCGACGGCGGTTCCGAGCGCGCTCGGGAGCGGCGGCAAGTCGTTCTCGGTCACGTGGAAGCAGCTCTCGAGCTCGGCGGCGGGCGGCCCGCCCGGGCGGTTCTTCTAAGGTGCAGGCGATGAGGATCGCCGTCATCGGCACCGGCATGGTCGGTCGTGCGCTCGCGGCTCGGCTCGCCGAACTCGGCCACGACGTCGTGATCGGGACGCGCGGCGTCGAGGAGACGCTCGCACGGAGCGACTCCGACGCGATGGGCAACCCGCCTTACTCGCAATGGCAGCACGAGCACACGAACGTCCGGCCGGAGCCGTTCGCCGAGGCGGGAGCGCACGGGGAGCTCGTCCTCAACGCGACCGCGGGCGGTGCGTCGCTCCAGGCGCTCGCGGCGGTCGGCGCGGCCAACCTGGCCGGCAAGGTGGTCGTCGACGTCGCCAATCCGCTCGACTTCTCGCGCGGGATGCCGCCGCGCCTCTCGGTCGCGAACGACGACAGCCTCGGCGAGCAGATCCAGCGCGCGTTCCCGGACGCGCGCGTCGTCAAGACGCTGAACACGGTGAACGCCAACGTGATGGTCGACCCGTCGCGCGTCCCGGGCGCGCATGCCATCTTCGTGGCGGGCGACGACGGCGCGGCCAAGGAGACCGTGAAGGGTCTGCTCATGCAGCTCGGCTGGCGCGAGGGAACCATCGTCGACCTCGGCGGTATCCGCGCGGCCCGCGGCACGGAGATGTTCCTGCCGCTCTGGGTCGCGCTCCTCGGCGCGCTCGGTACGGCCGACTTCAACATCGCGGTCGTCAAGGCCTGACGTCTCCACCCGTCGAGTCGCGGTTCGGACGCCTGTGCGACGATCGACGTTTGCATGCGTGCGCGCGAGCCTCTCGTCGTCTGGCTGTTGTTCGCCGTCGTCGCGGTCGAGATCCTCGTGACCTACTCCCGCCTGCCCGCGTCCGAGCTCTACAACGTGACCGGCAGCGGGATCGAGGGCGGTCTCTCTCGCGTGCTCGTGTACCTGAACTTCCCCGTCGCGCTCGCCGCGATCGCGATTGTCGCGGTCTGCATCGAGCGGCTGCCCGGTCGCCGACTGCGCACGCTGGCGGTCGTCGCCGCCCTCCTCTCCGCGGTTGTTTTCTGGCCCGGCGTCGTGTCGCAGTCCGATCTCGATGCACGGTGGATCAACGTCGTGCCCGCCGTCGGCGTCGCGCTCGCGGTGTCAGTGACGCTACGACCCTGCCCGGTCGCCGTCCGGTTCAGGACCGGCGACCGCCTCCGCATCGTGCTGGCGACGGTCGCGCTGCTCGCAGCGCCGGAGTGGATCGCTGCCGATCTCGGCTTCTTCCTCAACGGCGTCCCGGTCCTCGACCACGTCTATCTCAGCGGTCCGTACATGAAGCAGGTTCCGGGTCTGCCGCCGTTTCCGCCGGCTGTGCACCACGGTCACCATCACGGGATGGACGGGCTGCTGCTCGTCCTCACCTCGCTGCTGCTGTCGCGCCTGCTGGCGGGGATCCGAGGCCGCAAGCTGTGGCTCGCGGCCTCGGCCTTCCTCGCGCTGATGCTCGCGTACGGCTTCGGCAACATGCTCAACGACTTCTGGCTCGAGCAGATCGTTCGGCGTCACTTGACGAGCTGGATGGCGCCGTCGGTCCTCAGCCCGCAGCTCACGTGGGCGTGGGGGGTCGTGATCGCAGCGGCGGTCCTGATCTGGCTCACCTGGTACGGCCGTTCGGCCGCATCCGGCCGGTCACGGGAATCGACCTTCGGCGACGCGCCCGGGCTCGCCGGGAGATAGGCCTCAGTCCTTGTCGATCGTCGCGCCGGACGGTGCGAGCGCGTACCAGGAGGCGCCGAAGTTCGTCGAGCCCTCGCCGGTCGTCTGGCCCGGCGTCTTGTCCTCGATGAACGTGTAGAGCGGGTGGCCCTTGTAGGTGACCTGAAGCTTGCCGTCCTTCCGCTTCGTCGTCCCGAGGAGGGACGACTTCACGCGCCCGACGGCGACCGGCTTGCCGGTCGTCAGCAGCGGCGGCCAGAACGTCGAGCACTGGCCATAGCACGCGCTCGTCGTTCCGTGGTCGGCGCGAAACAGGTAGAGGGTGTGACCGCTCGACGTCGTGATGGCATTTCCGATCGACGTCTTCCGCCAGTTGACGACCGTGCCGGAGGACGCGAATGCGACCGCGGCCGTGCCGATGAGGGCGGCGAGGACGATTGAGCTGAACACAGTGAAACGCATGGGCTCTCCTTCATTCGGATGTCTCCACGCCTCTACGAGCGCCGCGGCGCCGCGGATTTCCGAAAGTGACCGCCATAGGGGTCAAGCGCAGGCCCTACCGCGCCGATGTAGCCCGTATGAGCACGGCTCCGAATCCGTGGCCGCCGATCGGCCAGCTCTTCATGGAGAAGTACAGCCTCACCCCCGCCGAGATCCAGGAGGCGCTCGACCAGCAGGCCGTGACGGGCGAGCCAATCGGCGAGATCCTCGTCAAGAGCGGACGGATCTCGCGCCTCGACCTGGCCGGAGCGCTCTCGACCCAGTGGGCGTTCCCGAGCGCGAACGGGCTGGAACAGCCGGCGCCCGAGCCCGCACCGCCGGCTGAGCCTTCGCCGCCGCCGCCCGTCGCCGCCGTGCCGACGCCGCCTCCCGCGGCGCCCCCCGTCGTCCCGCCGCCCGTCGAGGCTGTACCGACGCCGCCTCCCGTGGCGCCGCCCCTCGCACCGCCGCCCGTCGAGGCCGTGCCCGCGCCGCCGCTCGAAGCGCGACCGGTCGCCCCGCCCTCCATCGCCGTCGTTCCGGCCCCGCCCGTCGCGCCGCCCGTAGCCGCGCCGCCTGCGGCCCCGCCCGACCGGCGGTACGAGGAGCAGGAACAGCGGCTGCAGGAGCTCCGGACGCAGGTCGAGGCGATGCGCAAGGAGCTCGGCTACGGGACGTCCCGTCTCGACGCGTGCGAGTCGCTCGCCTCGCAGCTCGCGCAGGCGTGTACGACCCTCGCAGCGCGCGCCGAGGAGCAGACACGCCAGATCGAGCAGCTACGGCAGGTCGCCGTCGACCACGCGACGCGGATCAGGAACGCCGCCGGCGCGCTGCACGGTCCGTAGCCGCTCAGACGAGCTGTCGCAGAAGCCGCGCGAGCGCGGCGCCGATCGTCACGATCAGCGCGATCCCGGCGATGCCGAACACGACTCCGACCGCGAGCACGACGACGTCGCGGAGGATGATCGACAGCGCGACGGTGACGGCGCCAAGGGCAGGCAGCGTGTCGAGCCCGGAGAAGGGCGGCGCGAGCGCAGCCGCAACCGCGAACACGATCAGGACGAGCCCGAGCAGCCTCAGCGTCATGCGGCGGTCGAAGAGCCACTGCCCGCGCGGGCGCGAGAACCGCTCGACCTGCCGGATCCGGCGCACGATGAACGGGATCGCCTTCTCCGTCGTCGTTGCGCCGAGCTCGCGCCGCTGCCAGCGCGCCGGCAGCCAGATGGTGGTCCTCCCGAGCACCATCTGCGCCGCGAGTAGCACGGTGATCGCCTCGAAGACGTGCGTCAGGCCGCCGGTCGGGATGGGCAGCGCGGGCAGGAACATGAGCAGGATGATCGCGACGGCGAAGCTCCGCTCCTCGAACACCCCGCCGAGCGCGCCGAGCGTCTTCGGGTCGTCGCTCCGCAGCCAGCGCTCGAGCTCGTCGCTGAAGGTGAACAAGCTCGAGCTCACCGGCCTATCTTCCTACGTACACTTGTCCCACGCGCACGCGTCGAAGCCGTCATGGCCGACGGTGTAGCCCGAGTCGACGCAGTTACGCGTCAGCGTGCGCGCCGCCGGATCGCGTCGAGGTCGACGACAATCGTCTTGCCGCGACGGAGCTCGAGCGTTCCGCGCCGCTGTTCCTCGCGCAGCACGCGGTTGACGGTGCCGCGCGATGCCCCGGCGCACGACGCGAGCTCCTGCTGGGTGAGCGGGAACTCGCCGCCGTCGTAGACGGAGGCGAGGCCGACGAGCCGGCGGAGCACGCGGCGCTCGCTCGGCACGTAGAGCGCCTCGAGCAGACGCTCCCCGAGCTCGTGTACCACGCCGACGAGGACGGTGATGACGACGTCGCCGATCGCCGGCTGGTCGTGGCGCAGCCGCTCGAAGTCGGCCTGGTAGACCGCGAACGTCTCGGCGCGGTCGAGCGCCTCGACCGTCGCCGAGCGTCGCGGCTCGGCCCCGACGAGCGCCATCTCGCCGAAGCTGTCGCCCGGCCCGCGCACCGCCAGCGTCACCGTGTCGCCGAGCGGCGAGGTGATCCGGACTGCGAAGTGCCCGGCGGCGACGAGATGGAGGGAGTCGCCGGGATCGTCGCGGTGGAAGACGACCTCGCCGCGGTCGAAGCTTCGGCGGCGGGCGATGGAGAGCAGGAGACGGACCTCCTCTTCGGGAACGTCGGCCAGCAGCCGCCACTGCACGCGACGAGCCTATGTCACGGCGGAGACACTCGCAGTGTGCGCGCCGAGAACGACAGACCGACCCTCGCCTCGTACCCTCGATCCATGATGGCAACCCAAAGGAGAGGGAAGATGAAAGCTCGGACGCTCATCCTCACGACCGGCGCGATCGTCTCGCTCGCCGGCCCCTCGGCCGCGCTCGGGAAGAACGGCCTCACCGGGCACCGCGCGAAGGCGCACGCTCAGCACAAGGTGCTCGTCGCCAAGGTTGTTCCGGGCATGGCGGACTACGCCTCCGGAGCCGCCGCGATCGCATTCGGCGCCGCGACCGTCAACTTCCAGGCCCAGGTCGACGACGCGAAGTAGGTCGGCTCCGCCTGTGGGTCTGCGTGCTGCAGACTCCCGGCGTGGAGCTCGAGTCGTTCGCCTTCGTCCTCCTGCGACGTCCGGCCGGGGCGCCCACCTACCCCGAGGAGCGCCTGGCGGAGATCCAGGCCGGGCACCTCGACCACCTCGCGCGGCTGCGGAAACGCGGCCTGCTGCTCCTCGCCGGGCCTTTCTCCGACCAGCCCGACGAGTCGCTGCGCGGCCTCTGTGTCTTCGGCTGCAGCATCGACGAGACGCGCGACCTGATGGCCGCGGATCCCGCGGTGCAGGCCGGCCGCCTCGTCGCCGATGTGATGACGTGGTCGACGGCGGCCGGCAGCCTCGTGCGGCTCAGCGCGTCGTGATCGTGAAGACGACGCTCGCCTTCGACTCCTTCGCGTCGAGCCACGTTCCCGTCATGGAGCCGTAGGCGCCGTCGTACTTGCCGGTGCCGCCCAGGATCGCGGCGTGGAAGGCCTTCGACGCCGGAAAGAAGCGGAACGCGACCTGAATCTCATTGGCCCCGAAGTCCGTCTCCCCGGAGCACGTGAATTGCTTCGCGGCCCCGTCGGTCTGGAAGCAGATAGCGGTGCCGTTTCCGACCACCGCGCCGGCGGCGTTGTGGTCGACCTCGCTGAAGAGCTCGTAGTCGCCGGCGCTCGGAACGCCGTTGCGATCGGCGTCGACGCTCGTCACCCCCGTCAGGTTCATCGTGGTGGTGATCGTCGTCGTCGTCCCGGCCGCTTTCGGTGCGGCGTCGGCGAAGGTGGTCGTCGCGATGACCGCGACCGCAGCGGCGGCCGCAGCCGCGAAGATCGTCGTGCGCATCGTGTGCTTCCCCTTTCCTCGAAGCCGGTGTCAGTGGCGTACCTTACGATGCCGAGGTGAAGCATCCTCGTATCGGGATTCTCGTCGTCGCCTACAACGCGGTGACGACGCTCGTCGACGTGCTCGACCGGATTCCCGAGTCGTTTCGGCCGTCGATCGACGTCGTGCTCGTCAGCGACGACCACTCGACCGACCAGACGTACGAGACGGCGCTCGAGTACCAGGGCGCGAGCAACGCTCTGCCGCTCACCGTCGTCCGGCAGCCACGCAATCTCGGCTACGGCGGCAATCAGAAGTTCGGTTACCGCTGGCTTGCCGAGCACGGCATCGACATCGCCGTCCTCCTCCACGGCGACGGCCAGTACGCACCCGAGGTGATGCCGGAGCTCGTCGACCCGCTCCTGACCGGGCGCGCCGACGTCGTGCTCGGCTCGCGGATGCTGACCGCCGGCGGCGCACGCGCCGGCGGCATGCCGCTCTACAAGTTCGTCGGCAACAAGATCCTGACGCGGTTCCAGAACCGTGTCTCCGGGCTCGAGCTCTCCGAGTGGCACTCGGGCTACCGCGCCTTCAGCCTTGTTGCGCTCGAGCGGACTCCGTTCGAGGAGAACAGCGACGGGTTCGACTTCGACACCGAGGTGCTTCTGCAGCTGTACGACTCGGGCGCCCGGATCGCAGAGGTGCCGATCCCGACCTATTACGGCGACGAGATCTGCCACGTCAACGGGCTCGCGTACGCGAAGGACGTCAGCCTCGACGTCGTGCGCTACCGCCTCGCACGGCTCGGCTTCGGCGCGTCGCATCTTGCGCGTTGGTCGAGCGCCTACGAATGGAAGGACGCGCCCGACGCGAGCCACCGAGTCGTGCTCGGGCTCGTCGACGAGCTCGGTCTACGCGGCGCGCGCGTTCTCGACCTCGGCTGCGCGGGCGGCCTGCTCGCGGCCGAGCTCCGTACGCGCGGCCACACGGTCGTCGGCGTCGAGGCGGCGCCGCCGCCGGAGGCCGAGGAGAACGTCGACCGACTGGTCGCCGCCGACCTCGACCAGGGCCTACCGGCCGCGGCGGCCGAGGAAGGCCCGTACGACCTCGTGCTCGCGCTCGACATCCTCGAGCACCTGCGCGACCCGTCGCGTCTCCTCCGCGAGGTGCACGACGCATCTGCGGCCGACGCGGCGCTCGTCTCGAGCGTGCCCAACATCGGTCACTGGTACCCGCGGCTGCGCATCGGCTTCGGGCGCTTCGACTACGACCGGCGCGGCATCCTCGACTCGACGCACCTGCGCTTCTTCACGTGGCGGAGCTTCGCCGCGATGGCCGCGCGTTGCGGCTGGCGCGTCGAGGAGCGGAGGCTCACCGGCCTGCCGCTCGAGGTGCTCGGGGCGGGGACGCAGACGATCGGCGCCGCGCTGCGGCGCGTCGACCGCGCCGGCCGTGCGTTCTGGCCGTCGCTCTTCGCCTATCAGTACGTCGCCCTGCTGCGGCAGGACCCGGCGTGGGCCTCGGTGGAGGAATCGCCCGTCAGGTCGACGGCCGTCGGAGCGTGAGCAGCGCTGGGAGTGCGCTCGCGCCGAGCGCGACCAGCGCCGCGAGCGAGAGGACGACGATCGGCGCAGCCCGCGACGCCGCGAAGCCGCCGCCGTAGAGGAGCTTCGGCCCCTCGTGCTGGACGACG
>Ga0070731_10001407_pt1 | contig 24940 bp, 22 predicted proteins | sample Coa_R1_2_FD_66448 | JGI IMG/M metagenome (GOLD analysis project Ga0070731, IMG submission 66448) | Surface soil microbial communities from Centralia Pennsylvania, which are recovering from an underground coalmine fire - Coalmine... | ecosystem: Environmental > Terrestrial > Soil > Unclassified ... | reverse complement strand
ATGTTCGTTCCGTGCTCGGCCTTGAGCGCGCGGACCTTGTCGAGGACGAGGTCCACATCGCTCTCGCCGCCTGGAGTCAGCACCAACTCCGCCCCATACGCGCGGATCACGTCCTGCCGCTCCCGGCTCATGCCCGCGGGCATCACGATGATCACCCGGTAGCCCTTGGCCGCGCCGACCATCGCGGTGGCGATGCCGGTGTTGCCGGTCGTGCCTTCGATCACGATCATGCCGGGCCGGAGATCGCCCCGCCGCTCCGCCTCCGCGACGATGTACGGTAGGATGCGATCTTTGACGCTTCCGCTCGGCCCGAAAAACTCGAGCTTGGCAAACACGGCCGCGGCCGTGCCATCCCCCGACTGCGCGGGGCCGCTGGGCCGCGCAGCCGGGGACGCCGCGCGGGTGACCCGCTGAAGCCTGACGAGCGGGGTCAGTCCCGCCGTGTCGAGCACGCTGTCGACCGGACGCCGCCGCCGTTCCCAATCCATGCCGTCAAACTCCTCCCATGCCGGGCCGTCTGCCGCGGCCCCGGCCCCATTCGACCCACCACGGTTCTCCGCCGCGCGCGCACGCGCCTTGCCGGGCCGCGGAGAGGGCTGATCGATCGCGGAGCCGAACTAACGGCCCCGTCGGTTCCGTATTGCGCACTTCCGCAGATCTTCGATCGAAGGAGGCCCGCCGATGGCAGCGGCGTCGCGGCGCGTCGACATCTCCGCGGACATGGGTGAATCCCTCGGCCGCTGGCCCATGGGCCAGGATGAGGAGATCGCGCCGTACCTCACGTCGGCCCATATCGCGTGCGGCTTTCACGCGAGCGACCCGGCGACGATCCGCAAGACGGTCGAACTGCTGCGGCGCCACCGCGTGGCGATCGGCGCGCATCCCGGCTACCAGGATCTCATCGGGTTTGGCCGGCACAAGATGGACCTCACGCCGCAGGAGGTGGACGATCTCGTCCTCTACCAGGTCGCCGCGGTGCGTGGCATGGTCGAGGCCTTCGGGGGACGGCTCCAGCACGTGAAGCCCCACGGCGCGCTCTATAATGTGGCCGAGGTGGACGAAGGAACGGCCAAGGCCATCGCCGCAGCGGTCAAGCGCATCGATCCGCACCTCGCCGTCGTGGCGACGCCGCATTCGCGGCTCGCCGCCGAGGTCCGGGCCGCCGGCCTTCGGGTGGCGCGCGAGTTCTTCCTGGACCGGGCCTACATGCCGGACGGCACGCTGGCCAGCCGGCGCCGTCCCGACGCGATGCTGATGGACCCGGAGGCGATGTGCCGCCGGGCCGTCGCCGCGGTGCGGGACGGACGCATCCCCACCGTGGACGGCACGACCGTCGACGTGCAGGTGGACACGATCTGCCTGCACGGCGATCACGCGCCCTCACGCGCGGCGGTGCGCACCCTCCGAGGCATGCTCGAACAGGCGGGCGTCGAGGTCGCGGCTCTCGGAACGTGGATCGCCGGCGCATAGCGTACCGGGTCGTCGGCAGGCCGCAGCCCCGCTTCGACGCGGTCGACAAAATCCGCGGGACTACCCGCTACGCGGCGGACTGGGAGCTGCCCGGCATGCTCGCGGGCGCCGTCCTTCGCTCGCTTCACGCGTCGGCGCGGATCCGCCGGCTCGACGCGGCGCGCGCCCGGGCCCTCCCGGGCGTCGCGGTGGTGCTGACCGCGGACGACGTCCCCCACAACGCGGTCGAGGAAGATCCCACCGGCATCGGCCTCATCCGCTTCGCCACGCCGGTCCTCGCCGCGGGCCGGGTCTGCTTCCAGGGCGAGCCGGTGGCGCTCGTCGCGGCCGATTCCGCGGCGCGGGCGCAGGCGGCGCTCGAAGCGATCGAGATCGAGTACGAGCCGCTGCCCGGGCTGTTCGACGCCGAAGAGGCGGTCCGGCCCGGCGCGCCGCGCGTCCACGACGACCGGGACAACGTGCTCGTGCACTGGACGCTGCGGCGCGGTGACGTCGCCGAGGGGTTCCGGGCCGCGCACGCCGTCGTCGAAGAGACGTACCGCACGCAGCGCGTGGACCACGCCTACCTGGAACCGGAGGCGGGCGTCGCCTGGACCGACGCCCAGGGCGTCATCAACATCCGCGCGTCGACGCAGGTGATCGAGCACTTCCGCGAGATCGCGGAGATGCTCGGCGTACCCCACAACCGCGTGCGCGTCGTCACGCCGTTTCTCGGCGGCGGGTTCGGCGGCAAAGAGGACATGACCGTCGAGCCGTACCTCGCGCTGCTGGCCTGGAAGACGGGGCAGCCGGTGCGCATGGTCTGGAGCCGGTACGACTCGCTGCTCGCCCGGCCGAAGCGGCATCCCTTCACGATGCGCTACAAGACGGGCGCCGCACGCGACGGCCGCCTCGTCGCGCAGGAGATCTCGCTCGTCGCCGACGCCGGCCCCTACCCCCTGCTCAGCCCGCGGGTGCTGTTCGCGGCGCTCGTCACCGGCAGCGGCCCGTACAAAGTGCCGAACGTCGCGATCGACGCCCGGGCGGCCTTCACCAACAACGTGCCGTCGAGCGCGATGCGTGGGTTCGGCGCGATGCAGGTCACGTTCGCCTACGAATCGCAGATGGACGCGCTCGCGGAGCGGCTCGGCCTCGCGCCGGAGGAGATCCGGGCGCGCAACTTCCTGGCGAAGGGCGACCGCCTCCCGACCGGCGAGGCCGTCGAGACCCACGTCGCGCTGCCCGAGCTCGTGCGGCGCGCCACCGCCGCGCTCGGCGAGCGCAGCCGGCCGTCAGGTCCGTCGGGCCTGGTCGGCCGCGGGTTCGCCTGCAACATCCAGCCGTACGGGCGAACGGTCTGGTTTCGCGACCGCGCCAGCGCGTGGCTCGGCTTCGAAGCGGACGGTTCGCTCGTGATCCGCTCCGGCGTGCCCGACCTCGGCGGTGGGCAGTCGGCCTCCCTCGCGCAAATCGCCTCCGAGGTGCTCGGCGTCTCGCTCGACCGGATCACGGTCCACTTCGGCGACAGCGCGCTCACGCCGCTCTCCGGCGGCACGTTCGCGACGCGCCAGTTGTACATGTCCGGCAACGCGGTGCTCCGCGGGGCGCGCGAATTGCGCGAGCAGGTGGCGCCCGTCGCCGCCTCACTGCTCGAGGCCGCGGAGCCCGACCTGGACTTCGCCGATGATCACGTCGGGGTCACGGGCAGCCCGGAGCGGCGGATTTCACTCGCCCGGATGGTCGTGGAGTGCGGCCGCCGCGGCGTCCCCGCGGCGCACCTCGCCACCTTTCACGCGGAGCAGGCGCCGCCGGTGGACCTCAAGACCGGCCAGGGACGCACCTTCCCGGATTTCACGTACGGCTGCCACGCCGCGGAAGTCGAGGTGGACACCGAGACCGGCGCGGTCCGCCTGCTCAAGTACGCGGCGTGCCACGACGTCGGTCAGGCGATCAATCCGCAGAGCGTCGAGGGCCAGATCCAGGGCGGCGCCGCGATGGGGATCGGCCAGGCGCTGACGGAGGAGGTCGTCGTCGAGAACGGCAACAACCTCAGCACGTTGTTCGCCGGCTACCTGATCCCGACGTCCCTCGACCTGCCGGACGTGCAGGCCGTGATCGTCGAGTCCGGCGAAGGCAAAGGCCCGTTCCAGGCGCGCGGGATCGGCGAGCCGCCCACCGGCCCGCCGCCGGCCGCGATCGCGAGCGCGATCCAGAACGCCGCCGGCGTGCGGCTCACGGAGCTGCCGATGACTCCGGAGCGGATCGTCCGCGCGCTCGATGCCGCGGCAGGAGGCCCAAAGGCGGCCGAAGGTTCTCCCGCGGACGAGGGAGGGAAACGCTGATGCCGGAACCGCAGTTCGGGGTCGCGCTGGAGAACTTCACGCCCGCGACCAGCGAGCCGGGCATCGACAAGATCCTCGCCTACGCGGCGACGGCGGAATCGCTCGGTTTCGTCTCCGCGTGGGCGTGGGACCATATCCTGCTCGGCACCCGGCGGGCATTTCCGTTTCTCGAGTCGCTCGCGACCCTCACCGCGATCGCGGCGAGAACGCAGCGGCTTCGGCTCGGTATCGGCGTCCTCGTCCTGCCGCTGCGTAACCCCGTCATCCTGGCGAAGGAGCTGGCGAGTCTGGACCAGATCTCGAAGGGCCGGCTGGTGCTCGGCCTTGCCGCCGGCTGGTACGAGCGCGAGTTTCAAGCGTGCGGCATCCCGTTTGCGGAGCGCGGGCGGATCTTCGTCAAGAACCTCGAGATCATGCGGCGGCTGTGGACCGCGGACAGCGTCAACGGGGCGGTCGACGGCTACGTGTTCAACCAGGCCGTCATGCTGCCCCGGCCCGTCCAGCGTCCGCACCCGCCGCTGTTCATCGGCGGCTACGTCGACCGGGTGCTGCGGCGCGTCGCCAAGTACGGCGACGGCTGGCTGACCTATTTCTACACGGCCGAGACGTTCCGCGCCACGTGGGCGAAGATCCGCGGCTTCGCCGAGGAGCAGGGACGCGATCCGGCGGAACTGCGCAACGTGAGCCAGCTGCCGATCTGCGTGGCGGCCTCGTACGAGGAGGCGGACCGCCGCGTCAAAGACTTCATCGGCCGGTACTTCGACGTCGCGCCGTGGAGCGAGTCGACGCCGGAGAGCGCGATCAGGGGCACGCCGGAGCAGTGCGCCGAGCAGCTTGCCGCCCACCTCGGCGCCGGGGAGGAACACATCGTCCTCATCCCGTGCGAGTACCTGCCGGAGCAGCTCGAGGTGATCGCGCACGACGTCCTGCCCCGGCTGCGTCCCGGCGCGAGGCGAGTGCATGCCTAACCCGGGCGCGCCCGCGGCCGGCCGGCCGTCCGTGACCTTCGTGGACGCCCGCCGCCGGCTCGAGGCCAAGTCGCGCGCGCCGCGCGACAAGCGGATGCCGATCGCGGAGGCCGCCGCCCTCGTGCACGACGGCGATCACATCGCGATCGGCGGCTGCCTGTACTCCAGAACCCCGACGCTGCTGCTCCGCGAGGTGCTGCGGCAGCGCCGCCGCGACGTCGTGCTGTCCCGCAGCCTGATGTGCTACGAAGGGGAGCTGTTCCTGGCCGCGGGCGCCTGCCGCGAGATCGTCACGAGCTGGGTCGGCATCGGGCTGCCGTGGGGCCTGTCGCGCATCGTGCGCGAGTTCGTCGAGGGAGGGCAGGCCCGCTTCGAGGAGTGGAGCCATCTCGCGATCGGCCTGCGCTATCACGCCGGCGCGATGGGCGTGCCGTTCCTCCCCACCCTCTCGATGCTCGGCTCCGATCTCATGCGCACGACCGGCGCAAAGACGATGACCTGCCCGTTCACAAGGGAGCAGGTGTGCCTCGTGCCCGCGCTTTTTCCGGACGCCGCGCTGATCCACGTCCACCGCGCGGACCGCTTCGGCAACGGGCAGATCGACGGCTACCCGCACATGGACGCGGACATCGCCGCCGCCGCACAGACCGTCGTGCTGAGCGCCGAGGAGATCGTCGAGCCGGACCAGATCCGGCGCGCCGCGGACCGGACGGTGATTCCGTTCTTCGCGGTGGACGCCGTCGTGGAAGCCCCCTACGGCGCGTACCCGCACGAGATGTACGGCCAGTACGATGTGGATCTCGAGCACATCGACGCCTACGCCAAGCGCGTCGCGACGGACGGTGTCGCCGGGGTCCGGGCCTATCTCGACGAGTACGTCTACCGACCCGAAACGGCCGAGGCGTACTTCGACAAGTTCGGCGCCGCGCGGATGCTCGAACGGCGCCGGACGGCGCGGGAGTTGACCGGCGAATGAACGTCAGCTACTCCCCATCCGAGCTGCTGGCGGTGTCGGCGAGCCGGCTGCTCGCCGACGGCAAGGTCGTGTTCGCCGGGGTCGGCACCCCGCTGCTCGCGTCTGCGCTCGCCCGCGTGACCCACGCCCCCGGCCTGACGATCGTCGTGGAAGGCGGCGCGATCGGCCTGGAAGTGGACCCCGGGCGCCTCCCGATCTCGACGAACGAGATGCGCGGCGCGCGGCGGGCCGTCGCGTTGCCGCCGATTACCCAGATCTTCCTGTACGCGCAGCGCGGGTATTTCGACTACGGCTTCCTCGGCGGAGCGCAGATCGATCCCTACGGCAACATCAACACGAGCGTGATCGGACCGGTGGATCGGCCGAAGGTGCGCCTCCCCGGCAGCGGCGGCGCCTGCGACATCGCGTGTCTGTGCCGGGAGATCATGATCGTCACGCGGCACGAGCGCCGGCGGTTCGTGGAGCGGCTGGACTTCGTCACCAGCCCGGGGCAGGTCGACGGCGAAGGCGGCCGGCGCGGGGCGGGTCTCCTGTTCGGACGGGTGACCGCGGTCGTGACCGACCTCGCGCTGATGGATTTCGACCCGACGTCGGGGCGGATGCGGCTCGTGGCGCTGCAGCCCGGCGCGGAACGCGAGCAGGTGCAGGAACAGACGGGGTTCACGCTGGAGGCCGCCCCGGAGGTCCGGCGTCTCGAGGCGCCGACCGAGCATGAGCTGACGCTGCTGCGCGGCCTCGATCCGGGCCGGATCTTCCTGTAAAACATTTCAGCAATCGGAAGGGCCGCACGAATCCAAGCGAGAATCTGCGCGTACTTTCGGCAACGGAGGTGGCGAGAATTGCCCCGGTACATGGTGGAACGGACATTTCCCGGCGGCCTGCAGATCCCGATGACAGATGAGGGCGCGCAGGCGTGCCTGAACGTGGTCGGCAAGAACGGCGCGGAAGGGGTCACCTGGGTTCACTCATACGTGAGCACAGACAAGACCAAGACCTACTGCATCTACGATGGACCGAATCCGGACGCCATCCGGCGCGCGGCACAGGCGAACGGGCTCCCCGTCGATCACGTCATCCAGGTGAGCGTCCTCGATCCGTACTTCTACAAATAGGCGGGATAGCCGGGAGACACGTTAGACCGGTAGACCGTTCACCGCTACCAACGGGCGAGGCGCCTGATTCCCTCGTAGATCCGGTCCACGCTCGGGAGATAGGCCGTCTCGAGCGGCGGCGCGTAGGGTACCGGTGTGTCCGGCGCGCCGATCCGGGAGATCGGGGCGTCGAGCGACGTGAACAGATGCTCGCCGAGATGCGCGGCGATCTCCGCGCCGATCCCGCCCCGCAGGCGGTCTTCGTGGACGATGAGAACGCGGCTGGTCCGCGCGACCGATTTCGCGACCGCGTCGAGATCGAGCGGCAGGAGCGTGCGCAGGTCGATCACCTCCGCCTCGATTCCGTCTGCCGCCGCGCGTTCCGCGGCCTCGAGGCTCCGGTGCGCCATCATCCCGTAGGTCAGCAGCGTGAGATCGCGTCCGGGCCGCCGCACCGCGGCGCGGCCGAGCGGCTCGACGGCCAGACCGTCCTCGACAGGACCGCGCTGCGACCGGTACAGCGCCTTGTGCTCCAGGTACAGGACGGGGTTCGGGTCCGCGATCGCCCCGAGGAGAAGGCCTTTCGCGTCGGCGGGCGTCGACGGCATCACGATCTTGAGCCCCGGCGTATGGAAGAAGTAGGCTTCGATCGACTGGGAGTGGAACGGACCGCCGTGGGTGCCGGCGCCGCACGGCGCGCGCACCACCATCGGCACGCAGCCGCCCGCCCGGTAGGATGACGTCGCGGCCACATTGACCATCTGCGTGAACGCGTTCGAGATGAAGTCGGCAAACTGCATCTCGACGACCGGCCGCAGGCCGACGAGCGCCGCCCCGACCGCCGTCCCCACGATCGCCGCCTCGCAGATCGGGGTGTCGATCACGCGCGACGCCCCGAACTCCTCGATGAATCCCTTGCTCAGCTTGAACGCGCCGCCGTAGACGCCCACGTCCTCGCCAAAGAGGATGACGGACGGGTCCGCGCGCATCGCGTGGCGCAGGCCGTCCGCGATCGCCTCGAGGTAGGTCATTACGGCCACGGCGTCGCCTCGCAGTACACGCCGTGCTCGAGCTCCGACGGGTCGGGCGGCGGACTGGCTTCCGCCCACGCCTGCGCCTCGTCCACTTCCGCGAGCGCCTGCGCGCGCATCTCCTCGAGCCGCGCCGGGGTCGCCACACCCGCCTCGACGAGATGCCGCGCAAACCGCCCCACCGGATCGCGGCGGCGGCCTTCCTCGATCATCGCGCGCGGCACGTACGAGGCGTCGTCCGCCTCGGAATGCCCCCGCACCCGCATCGTCCGGCACTCGACGAAGGAGGGCCCGCCCCCGGACCGGGCGCGGTCCACCGCCTCCCGCGCGGCGCGGTACACGGCCAGCACGTCGTTGCCGTCGATCGAACACGCGTGGATGCCGTACGCGGCCATCCGCACGTCGAGCGGCCCCACCACCTCGCGCGCGAGCGGCGTGGACAGCGCGAACTGGTTGTTCCAGCAGACGAGCGCCAGCGGCAGCCGCAGCACGGCCGCCATGTTCACCGCTTCATGAAACTCGCCCGTCGCGAGCGTGCCCTCGCCGAAGTTGGCCAGGGCCACGCGCGGCTCTTTGCGGACGGTAAAGCCGAGCGCGGCGCCCGCCGCGATCGGCACGTTGCCGCCGATGAAGTCGGTGTGCAGGAGGATGCGCGGGCCGAGCCCGCCGATGTGTAAGTTCCCCTCGCGCCCGCGCGTCGGCGAGCCTGTGCGGCCGAGGAAGTTCGCGAAGTAGTAGCCGAGCGGCATCCCGAGCACGAGCCGCGCGCCGAGGTCCCGGTGCAGGGTGGCCGCGACGTCGTCCGGCCCGAGCGCCGCCGCGGCGCCGACCGCGACCGCCTCGTGGCCCCAACCGGTGAAGCAGGCGCCGACGATCTGGCCCGTCTGATAGAGCTTCACGACCCGCTCTTCGGCGAGCCGCTGGAGCATCATGTAGTAGTAGAGACGCTCGAGGTCCGCCGGTGCGAGATCGGGCGCGACCCCGGCTCCGCGGGGCGGGACGGCCGCCGCGGGTGGCTCCGTGCGTGTGTTGTCGGTCATGCGAGGATGCGGCGGCGTGCCACGTGACGAGGATGTCGCTGTGGCTCTTCGCCTAGCGCAGCTCGGGAATCACGTCGGTCGCGACCCGCTCAAGGACCGCGAACTGCTCCGGGCGCGGCTGGTCGATGATGAACTCGTTAATTCCGGCCGCGCTGTACCGGCCGACGACGTCCCGAAACGCCGACACGCTCGCCCACGGATCGGGCAGCCCCTGACTCGCCATGTGACTTGCCCAGCCGTACAGCGACCGCCAGATCGTCTTGGGATCCCGTCCGATCGCCGCGCAGTGCTCGTCCAGAATCCGGTTGCGCTCGCGAATCTCCTCCACCGTCCCGAACGAGTTCCAGCCGTCGGCGTACTCGGCGCAGACGCGAAGCATGCGCGGGCCGTGGGCCCCCAGCGTGAGCGGCGGGCGCGGCGTCTGCACGGGGCGCGGCCGCACATAAGCTCCCTGAAGCTGATAGTATTTGCCGGCGAAGGTCGTCGTCTCGTTGCGCAAGAGGCTGTCGAGCACCTGGACCGCCTCACGGAACCGCCCAGCCAGCTCGCCGCCCGACGGAAAGGGTATGCCGAACCGCTCATGCTCGGCAACGAACCACCCGGCCCCGAAGCCGAGCTCGAGGCGGCCGTTCGAGATGTGGTCAACCGTGACCGCCTCTTGGGCGAGTACGCCGGGATGGCGGAACGTGTTGCAGCTCACGAGGACCCCGAGGCGGATCCGCTCCGTGCGCGCCGCCAGGGCGGCAAGCAGCGTCCATCCCTCATAGTATGGTCCTGTCGGGTTGCTCGGCTGGTTCAGGTGGTCGCAGTCCCAGACGCTGTCGAAGCCGAGGCGCTCGAAGTACTGCCACCGCTCGACGAGCGTGGGCCAAGGCAGATTCTGATCCGTGCAGATGCCGAAACGCATCCTGGGACGGGTCATGCTTAAGCCGATTCGGGCGAACGCAACCCGTGCCCTCCCCGGTAGTCGGCCGGTGGACGCGGCGTCCATCCCTCGAGCAGCTGCGGCGCGGGACGCGACACCTCGACGGTGAGCGGACGGCACACCGACAGCGGATCGACGCGATGCGGCCCGAAGATCGGCTTGGAGATGTCGCCGCCGGGACAGGTCGACATCGCGCACAAAAGATCCATCTCCGCGAAGAACTCGAAGTAGTCGCCCTTCTTCGCGGGGCACGCCTTCGCGAAGTAGCGGCCGTCCTTCCGCAGGCCGGTGACCATGAATACGTTGAGGACGTCGTGCACGTCGAGCTCCGTGAGATGGTACGGCGCGACCGCGCGGGTCAGGTTCGAGTGGCACGTCAGGTCGAACTCCTCGCCGTTCAGCATCTTGTGCACGTACGGATCGCAGCGCGTGCCCAGCAGGTCGTGGCAGCCGGCCCCGTCCTCGTCGAACCCGTAGTTGATGGTGTCCGCGGTGATCGTCAACATCGGCCGGAGGTACGGCAGGCACGACCAGAGCCGGTCGAACGTCGTCACGTGCGTGCCGTACAGCTGCCGGGTGCGCGACGCCCAGAAGCGCTCGCGGGGGTTATGCAGGTTCCAGGCGTTGAAGTCGCCGACCTGCGGCCCGTCGGCGGTGACCATCCGGCAGAGGTGGCCCGCCGGCACGGTCCACGCCCGGCCCGACCGGATCGGAATAACGAACCGCTCGACCTGGGTGCGGCTCCCCACCTCCTGGGCCAGCCGTCCGTAGAAGGCCCGGTCGACGTCGAGCGGCGTACCGGGACCGCGATCGTACAGTGCTGGGGGTTCGGGCATCGAAGACCTCCGCAATCAGCCGCCGGTCCGCTTTAATTTCATGGTGGCCGGACAGTCCGCCGTCAGGCGGTCGGCCGGCTGCCGATGCCAAGGTAGGCGCGGCGGACCGCCTCGTTGCGCGCCAGCTCCGCGGCCGGCCCCTCGAGAGCCACGCGGCCGTTTTCCAACACGTACGCCCGCTTGGCGAGGCGCAGCGCGGCGTTGGCGTTCTGCTCCACGAGGAGGACCGTCGTTCCCTCGCGGTTGATCTCGCCGATCTTCTGAAAGATGAGATGGACCAGCACGGGCGCCAAGCCCATCGACGGCTCGTCCAGCAGGAGCATACGCGGCCTCGTCATGAGCGCGCGCGCCATCGCCAGCATCTGCTGCTCGCCGCCGGACAAGGTACCGGCGAGCTGGGTGCGCCGCTCCGCGAGGCGCGGGAACAAAGCATAGACGCGGTCGAGACCGGCCCGCGGGACGCCGGATTCAACGTAGGCGCCCAGCCGCAAATTCTCTTCGACGGTCATCAGGGTGAAGATCCAGCGTCCCTCCGGCACCTGCGTCAGGCCCGCTCGCACGATCTCGTGCGCCGGCTGCGTGTCGATCCGCCGCCCCGCGAAGCGCACCTCGCCCGAGCGCGGGCGCAAGAGGCCCGAGATCGTGCGCAGCGCGGTCGTCTTACCCGCGCCGTTGGCCCCGAGGAGCGCCACGATCTCGCCCTCCTCGACATGGAAGGACGGCCCGTGCAGCGCCTCGATGCTGCCGTACGCGGTGACGAGATCCCGCACCTCGAGCAGGCTCACTCCGCGTCCTCCCGGCCGAGGTAGGCTTCGATCACCTTCGGGTCCCGCTGGATCTCGTCCGGGACGCCCTCCGCGATCTGGACGCCGTGGTCCAGCACGATGATCCGGTCGCTGATGCCCATGACGACGCTCATGTCGTGCTCGATCAGCAGCACGGTCACCCCGGAGTCGCGGATCTGCCCGACGAGCCGGACGAGCCCGGCCTTTTCCGCGGGGTTCATGCCGCTCGCCGGCTCGTCCAGGATCAGGAGACGCGGCCCCGTGGCGAGCGCCCGGGCAATCTCGAGACGGCGTTGGTTGCCGTAGGCCAGCTCGCGCGCCTGCCGGCGCGCGTGAGCCTCCAGGGCGACGAACGCCAGGCCCTTGCGCGTCTCGTCGCGCACCCACGCCTCCTCCCGACGGTGCAGCGGGGTGTGCAGCAGCGAGTCGAGCGTGCCGGCGCGGATGCGGCCGTGGAGGCCGATCATCACGTTCTCATCCACGCCGAGATCGGGGAACAGGCGGATCATCTGAAACGTGCGGGCGATCCCGTGCCTGACCACGAGGTCGGGGCGCAGCCCGGTGAGGTCCTTGCCCTCGAACGTGATGCGGCCCGACGTCGGGCGCAGGAAGCCCGTGATGCAGTTGAACACGGTCGTCTTCCCGGCGCCGTTGGGACCGATGATGCTCAGAATCTCCCGGGGCTTCACGGCAAACGAGACGTCCGAGACGGCGACCAGGCCGCCGAACCGCATCGTGAGATGGTCGACGGCCAAAATCGCGCCGGTCACGACGGCCGCCGGGGACGCGCTCATGAGGACGCCCCGGGCGCCGCCGAGTCCACGACCGCGGCGCCGGCGGCGACGCCGGCCGCGGCCTCCGCCTCCGACTCCGCGACTTCGCGCGCCTCGATCCGGCCGTACCGGCTGGGCCACAGTCCCTGGGGCCGCAGCAGCATCATCGCGATGAGCCCGATCCCAAACGCGAGCATGCGGACCTGGTCGAACGCGCGCAGCACTTCCGGCAGCACGACGATCACCGCGGCGCCCAGGATCACCCCCGGCAGGCTCCCGCGGCCGCCGAGGATGATGGCCATGAGGATCGTCACGGATTGAATGAACGTGAAGCTCGACGGGTTGATCGCCGTGAGTTTCACGGCGAAGAACGAACCGGCCGCGCCGGCGAAGACGGCCCCGAGGACGTAGGCCAGCAGCTTGAAGTAGACGGTGTTGATGCCGGTCGCCTGGGCGGCGGACTCGTCTTCCCGGATGGCGAGCCAGGCACGGCCCAGCCGCGACGTCGACAGGTTGTAACCGCCGACGAGGACGACGAGCGCGAACGCCATGCCGAGAAAGTACAGCGCCCGGGGCGTCCGGATGACGAGGGCGCCCAGCGCCGCGTGGGGGATGCCGTAGATGCCCTCCGGCCCGCCGGTAAACGTGAAGTTCGTGGCGGCGATGCGGACGATCTCCCCGAAGCCGAGGGTGACGATCGCCAGATAGTCGCTGCGCATTCTGAGCGTGGGCGCGCCGATGATGACGCCGGAGACCCCGGTGAAGCAGGCGGCGATCGGCAGGGTCAGCCAGAACGACATGTGCGTGTTGACCATGAAGTACGCGGTCGTGTAGGCGCCGATCGCGAAGAACGCCGCGTAGCCGAGGTCCAGCAGGCCGGCAAACCCGACGACGATGTTGAGGCCGAGTCCGAGCATGACGTAGACGAGCACCAGCGTGCCGACGTCGATCAGATAGGCGTCGCCGAACGCGGGCAGCGCGATCGCGGCCACGACGGCCGCCGCGGTCAGCCCGGCCAGATACAGCGGCCGGGACCCCGTCTGCGCGGGGCGGGCCAGGGCGACGGAACGGGTCTTCACATCCGTTCGACCACGCGCTCGCCGAGGAGTCCCCGGGGACGCACCACCAAGATGACAATCAAAATGCCGAAGGCGACGACGTCCTTCCAGCGGCTGGAGTAGTAGCCGGCGGCCAGACTTTCCATGATCCCGAGCAGAAACCCGCCGAGCACCGCGCCGGGAATGTTGCCGATGCCGCCGAGCACGGCGGCTGTAAAGGCTTTGAGCCCGATCAGAAAGCCCATCAGGAAGGAGATCTGGGAGTAGTACAGACCGGTCAGGACCCCGGCGAACGACGCCAGCGCGGACCCCATGAAGAACGTCAAACCGATGACCCGGTTGACGTTGATCCCCATCAGACGGGCGGCGTCCTGGTTGATCGCGAGCGCCCGCATCGCCATCCCGGTCTTCGTGCGATGCACCATGGTGTACAGCCCGGCCATCAGCACGATGCTCGACACGAAGATCAGGACCTGCAGCCATGAGATGCTGATGCCGCCGAACGACGGCCCGTTGCGGCCGAACAGGTGCGGATAGACCAGAAACGACGGGCTGTAGATCAGCAGGAGGCCGTACTCCAGCGTGAGCGACGCGCCGATCGCCGAGATGAGGATCGAGAGGCGCGCGTGCAGCAGGGGCCGGTAGGCCACGCGGAAGAGCAGCATCCCGAGGAGGCCCGTGCAGCCCATCGACACGATCAAGGCGAGCAGCGTGGTCAGGATCGTGTTGTCGACGTGCAGGAGCGCCAGGAGCCCGTACGTCGAGAGGCCGAAGAACGCCCCGACCGCGTAGATGTCGCCGTGCGCGAAGTTGATGAGGCGGATGATGCCGTACACCATGGTGTAGCCCAGCGCGATCAGGGCGTAGAACGCCCCGACCGTCAGCCCGTTGACCAGCTGCTGGAGGGCGATCTCCATGGATTAGGACGGTGGTCCCGCTTGCCGCGGGCCGCGGAGCGCAAACGGGGCCGCCCCATGTCGGGGGCGGCCCCGCAGCACTACGGAGACCTCACATTCCGGTGGGCACGAACTTGTCGCCCTTAATCATGTACGTGATGTAGAGCACCTGCTTCCGGTCGCCCTTCTGATCGAAGGTGATCTTGCCGGTCGCGCCGGAGAAGGCGTCGGTCTGATGGAGGGACTTGATGATCGCCGCCCGGTCCGCGCTCTTCGCGCGCTGCATCGCGTTGATCACCACGCCGACGGAGTCATACTCGAGAGCGGAGTACGGACCCGGATCCTGCTTCCACCGGGCCGTGTACCGGGTAATGAACGACTTGGCGGTCGCCTGATCCTGGGGCAGCGGGGTCGACGTGACGTAGACTCCCGTGGAGGCCGCACCGCACTCCTTGATGTACGTCGGGTCGTTGTTGGCGTCGCCCGCCATCAGCTTCCCGGAAACGCCCAGGTCCTTGAACTGCTTGCAGACGAGACCGCCCTCCGGGTAGTAGCCGGTGAAGTATGTCACGTCCGGGTTGAGGCTCTTCACCTTGGTCAGCGCCGCCGAGAAGTCTTTCTCGCCCGGCGTGATCGCGTCGAAGAAGACCACCTGCACGCCCATCATCTTCTTGAGGGCATCCTGGGTCGCCGTGGCCAGCCCCTTGGCATACAGCGTGTTGTCGTGGATGATCGCGACCTTCTTGGCGTGGAGATTCTTGGTCATGAAGCTGGCCGCGTAGGGGCCCTGCTGGTCGTCGCGGCCGATGACCCGGAACACGTTCTCGAACCCCTGGTCCGTCAGCTTGGGGTTGCTCGACGCGTCCGCCACGAACGCGACGCCCGAGTCGTGGTACACCGCGCTCGCCGGAATCGCGGCCGACGAGCAGTAGCCGCCCGCCACCGCGACCACGCCGGCGTCGACGAGCTTGTGCGCGGCGGTCACGGCCTGCTGCGCGTCGCACGCGTCGTCGAATGAGACGATCTCGAGCTTGCGCCCGAGGACGCCGCCCTTCGCGTTTTGTTCGTCCGCGGCCATCGTGGCCGCCTGGACGATGTCGGTGCCCATCTTGGCGTTCCCGCCGGACAGCGGGACCGGGACCCCGATCTTGATCGTGCCCGTCTGAGCGCCGGCGCCGGGAACCATGACGGACACCAGGAACACGAGCAACAAGCCGATCGCTAACCTGTTCCGCATGCTCGTCCACCCCTCCCCACGGTGATCGGCGCACGAACTGCGCCGCGCGCCCCTCGGCTTCTCCGGAGGCAGGTCGCAAATCCTCCCCGCCAGAAGGTTATTGGTCCGGGTCGGGCGCTATCCGGTCTACGCAGAACGGGGCCCTACGGTTTCGGGCCGGCGGCGCCCCGGCGCACGGCCGAATCGACGCGTCTTTGGAGGTGGGACCCATGGAGCATCCCGGAATCAGCCCGTCCCTGCTGGCCTGGGAAGAGACCATTCCGCCCCGCGGCGGCACGGCGTTCACAATCAAGGCCGGCCAAATCTGCCGGATCGTGGACCTCGAAGGCCAGCAGGTGGCCGACTTCATCTGCTTCAACCTGAACGACTACGTCGATAAGCTCTCGCCCGAGAACACGCAGCTCCTCAACGGCACACTCTTCCTGACCAAAGGACATCACCTCTACTCCACCAAGGCGACGCAGCTGATGACGATCACCGCCGACACCTGCGGGGTGCACGACATCATCAGCGGGTCGTGCAGCGAGTACACGAACTCGTTCCGGTACGGCGTGCGCGGCACGCCCAACTGCCGCAACAACTTCGAGCGGGCGCTGCGGCCCTACGGCATCCCGCTCACCGAGATCCCCTACTCGTTCAACGTCTTCATGAATACGCCGGTGGCCCAGGACGGCCGCACCGGGATCCAGGAGCCCAAGTCGAAGCCCGGAGACTACCTGGACCTGCGCGCGGACATCGACCTGTTGATCGCGATCTCCAACTGTCCCCAAGAACGCAACCCCTGCAACGCCTTCAAGCCCACGACCCTCCAGGTCGTGGTATACGAGGTGGAGCCGACAGGCAAGGGCGCGCCGGTTCAGTCCTCGGTCAAGGCCCGGTCCTAGGGGCTCCCAGCAATCCGAGCGCCCGCGCCACCCGCTCCGGCGTGATCGGCAGCTCGGTGATACGGACGCCGATCGCGTCCTCCACGGCGTTTGCGATCGCCGCGGCGGGCGGCCCGATGGGCGGTTCGCCGATGCCGCGCGCGCCGAACGGGCCCTTGCCCTCATGCGACTCCAGCAGGAGCGGCTCCACGTCCGGGACGTCGAGCGAGGTCGGGATCAGGTAACTGGCCAGGTTGGTGGACAGGTTGACGCCGCGGTCGAGCACGACCTCTTCCATGAGGCCGTAGCCGAGCCCCATCACGGCGCCGCCCTGGATCTGGCCCTCTACGCTCTGCGGATTGATGGCGCGTCCGACGTCGTGGCACGCCACGTGCCGCACGACGGCGACGGCCCCGGTCTCGGTGTCGACTTCCACCTCCACGGCGTGCGCGCCGAAGGTGTAGTCGGGAAAGATGCGCCCGCCCCCGCGATCGAGGTCGACCGGATCGCCCGCGGGGGCGTGATACACACCGAGATAGCTGCGGGAGACGCCGAGGCGCGCGCATTCTTTCAGCACCGCGGCCCACTCGAGGCGGCGGCCCGACGCGCCGGCGGCTCCGCCGTCGCGCAGCGTCACCCGGTCGAGCGGCGTCTCCAGCATCTGCGCGGCGACGGGCAGGACCTGCGCCCGCAGGCCGGCCGCCGCCTGCAGCACGGCGTTCCCGGACATGTAGAGCTGGCGGGTCGCCGTCGTCGTGCCGGCGAGCGGCGTGAGGGCGCTGTCGCCGATGTGCACGGCGACGCGTTCCACGGCGACGCCGAGGACCTCGGCCGCGATCTGGCACAGCGACGACGCCTGGCCGCCGCCGACATCCGGCACGCCGCTGCGGACGACCAGGGTCCCGTCCATCTCGAAGCCGACCCACGCGCTGGCCCAGTCGTGGAGCCAGACGATCCGTCCGTAGGGCTGGATGTTGCAGGCCAGCCCGCGGCCGGCGCGCCGGGCCGGCGCCGACGGAGCGCGCCGCGGTCCGAGCGCGGCCCACGCGCGCTGCGCGGCCTCCGCCACCCCGACGTGTGTCTCGAGCTCCTGGCCGACCGGCAGCCGGTCACCCTTGCGCAGCGCGTTGCGGACGCGGATCGCGACGGGATCCAGCTCCAGGCGGCGCGCGAGGCCGTCCATCTGCGACTCGTAGCCGAGCACCATTTGCATGCCGCCGAAGCCCCGCATCGCGCTCGTCGGCGGGTTGTTCGTGTAGACGACGCGCGCGTCGATTGTCGCGTTCGGAATGCGGTACGGGCCCGCCGCGGTGACCGTCGCGTACATCAACACGAGCGCGCTGAGGTACGCGTAGGCGCCCGAATCCGCGAGCAGCTCGACCTTCTGCGCCACGAGCGTGCCGTCGCGCGACGCTCCCGTCCTGTAGTGGAGCAGGAACGGATGCCGCTTGGGGCGGGCCAGCAGCGACTCCTGGCGGGACCAGATCATGCGAACCGGCCGCCGCGTCCGCGACGCGAGCAGGCCGAGGAAAACCTCGACCGTCACGTCCTCCTTGCCGCCGAAGCCGCCGCCGACGTACGTGCCGATGACGCGCACCCGGTTGTGGGGCAGCCCCAGGACCTCGGCGACGTCGCGGAAGTGCTCGATCACCTGCGTGGCGACCCGGATCGTCACGACGCCGTCGGCGTCGACCCACGCCACGCCGCATTCGGGCTCGAGGTAGGCGTGATCGATGAACTGACAGCGGTAGGTATGCTCGACGACGGCGTCGGCCCGCTCGAGCGCTGCGTCCGCGTCGCCGCACCGCACGTGCCACCGCGCGAGCAGATTGCCTTCCTCGTGCACGCGCGGGGCGCCGGGGCGGAGGGCCTCCTCCGGATCGAAAACGCCGGCCGCCGGTTCGTACTCGACCTCGATCGCCTCGAGGGCCGCGTGCGCCGCTTCGAGCGTCTCGGCCGCGACGAGCGCCACCGGCTCGCCCTGGTACCGGACCATGCGGTCGGCGAGCACCTGGATCCGGGCGCGGAGCGCGCCGACCTGGCTCGTCTGACCGGGCACGTCCGTCCACAGCGTGTTGTGCGGCACGTCGCGGGCCGTCAGTACCGCGGCGACGCCCGGCAGCGCGGCCGCGCGCGCGGTGTCGAGGCGCCGGATCCGCGCGGACGGATACACCGACCGCAGCACCACGCCGTGCAGCATGCCGGGCATCTGCCAGTCGGCCGCGTAAAGCGTCGCCGCCTGCACCTTGTCGCGCGCGTCGTGGCGCGCGATCGGGCGGCCGACGACCCGGAGTTCCTCCGCCGGACGGACCGCGACCGAACCCCCGCGGGCCGGAGACTTAGCCACGGCGGGCCGGCCCCGCGCTGGACGGACTCGGCGGCGCCGCGCCCGCCGACGCGGCTTCGATCGCGTCGATGATCTTGGCGTAGCCGGTGCACCGGCAGAGGTTCCCTGAAATCGCACGGCGGATGTCGTCGCGCGTCGGCCGCGGATGCTGTTGCAAGAACGCGTGCGCGGTGAGGAGCATCCCCGGCGTGCAGAATCCGCACTGCGCCGCGCCGTGGGCCACGAACGCCTCCTGCAGCGGGCTCAGGCTCCCGACCGGCGCGAGACCGCGCACGGTGGTCACTTGGCGTCCGGCGGCGCGGACGGCGAGCAGCAGGCAGCTGCTCACCGGCTCGCCGTCGAGCAGCACCGTGCAGGTGCCGCAGACGCCCTCCCCGCAGCCGTCCTTGACCTCGATCGCGCCGAGACCGTCCCGCAGCAGCGCGAGCAGCGTCTCGTGGGCGGCGACGCGGACCTCGCGCCGCTCCCCGTTCAGCGTGAACGCGATGGTCAACTCCGTCATGCCCGCGCTCCCTTCGCCGCGCGCGCGGCCGCGCGCACCAACGCCCGCACGGTCAGCACGCGGGTGAGATGCCGGCGGTAGTCGGCGGAGGCGTGCACGTCGCCGTCGGGCTCGATCTCGAGTTTGTGATCGGCGACGGCCTGCCGGAACGCCTGCTCCGAGGGCTCGACGCCGGCGAGCGCCTTCTCGACCGCCGCAAGTCTGACCGGCGCGGGTCCCGCGCCGGCGACGGCGACCCGCACGCGCGAGGCGCGGCCCCCGCCGTCCAGTTCGACCGCGGCCATCGCCGCCACGACGGCGAAGTCCCCGGCGCGGCGGGTGAACTCTTCCACCGCGTAGCCCGCGCGCCCGGCCGGAAGCGGGAGCCGGACCGCCGCGAGCAGCTCGCCCGGCCGGAGCGACGTCGAGAGCAGGCCGGTGAAGAACTCCGCCGCCGGAATCGCGCGCTCGCCCCCGGGGCCGCGCGCGACGAGGACGCCGTCGAGCGCGCGGACGACCGCGGGCCATTCCGCCGCGGGATCCGCGTGCGCCAGGCTGCCGCCGATCGTGCCCATCGCCCGGACGCGCACGTTGCCGATCAGCCCGGCGGCTTCCTGGAGCAGCGGACACGAACCGAGCGGCCCCTCGCCGAGCTCGAGCGCGCGGTGACGGACGAGCGCGCCGATCTCGAGCGTGTCCCCGTCGCGGCGGACGCCGCGCAGCTCGTCCAGCCCGTGGATGTCCACGACGGCGGCGGGCCGCACGAGCCGCAGCGTCAGCATCGGCACGAGGCTCTGTCCGCCGGCGAGGACCTTCGCGTCGTCGCCGAGCGCGTTGAGCGTCGCGAGCGCCTCCGCCACGGTCGCGGGCGCGTGATAGTCAAACGGGGCCGCGGGCATCCCTAGACGTCCCAGCCGCCGTCGACGACGATCTCGTGGCCGGCGATCTGCCGGCTGTCGTCCGAGGCGAGAAACACCACGGCGTTCGCGATGTCGGTCTCCGCGGTGAAGCGGCGCATCGCCATCTCCGAAACGTACTCGTCGAAGACGGCCTTCGGCGTCGTACCCCGCACCCGCGCCTTCTCCGCGATGATCGTCTGCATGCGGTCGCCCTCGACCACGCCCGGGAAGATCGCGTTCACGTTGACGTTGTAGGGGCCGACCTCCAGGGCCAGCGTGCGCGTCAGCCCGCGGACCGCCCACTTCGAGGACGAGTACGCGGCGCGGTAGCGGTAGCCGCGGAGCCCGGACGTGCCGGCGATGTTGATGATCTTGCCGTACTTCCGCTCGATCATCGACGGCACGAACGCGCGGCAGCAGAGAAACACCCCGCGCACATTGACGGCGAGCACGCGGTCCCATTCCTCGGGCGGGATCTTGTGCAGCGGCGTCTCGATCGGCCCGATCGTGCCCGCGGCGTTGACGAGGATGTCGGCGCGTCCGAACTCCTTCCGCGTCCGCTCCGCGAGCGCGGCCACCTGGTCCTCCCGCGTCACGTCGGTGGGCACGGCCAGATGGCGCGGCCCCGCTCCCTCGACGCGCGCGAGCCGCTCCACGAGGGCCGCGAGCGGCCCCGCGTCTCGCGCGGCGGCCACGACGGACGCGCCCTCGCGCGCGAGCGCCTCGCAGATCGCATCCCCCATGCCCTTCGCCGCGCCGGTGACGACCGCCACGCGATCCCGCAGCCTCACGCCTCGTCCCCCTCCCCGTTGGTCACGTACCCATTCGCGCGATCCGCCCGCCGCAGCTCCACGGGGCGCTCCTCCGCGGGACCGTATCCGCCGCCGCCGGAGCTCTCCAGCACGATCAGGTCGCCGGCACGGACGTCCCGGTTCTCCTTGCTGCCCACGGGGATCCGCTCGCCGTCGCGCTCGCAGGTGACGCGAAACGGCGCGCCGTCCCCGCCGCCGAAGACGCCCCACGGCCGCACGCGCGCGCGCTCGATCATCGTGGACAGCTCCGCCTGCCCGCACAGCACGCGGTAGGACCGGCAGAGGCCGAGCCCGCCGCGGTGGCGGCCCGGCCCGCCGCTGTCCGGCCGCAGGGCGCAGCGCTCCACGCGCAGCGGATATTCGCTTTCGATCACCTCGACCGGTGTGTTCATCACGTTGCTCATGTGCACCCGCACCGCGTTCGTGCCGTCCCGCCTCCGGCCGGCGCCCTCGCCGCCGCCGTGCACCTCGTACAACACGAATGGGCGGCCGTCCTCGTGGCGTCCGGCAAACATCACGAGGCCGGAGGTCCCGGGGCCGCCGGCGACGATCCGGTCCGGCAGCACCGGCGCAAGCGCGCGGAAGATCGCGTCGACGACGCGCTGGGATGTCTCGTGGTTGCCGCCCACCCTGGGCGCCTCGGGCCCCGGGTTCAATACGGTGCCGCCGGGAACGCGCAGCTGAATCGGCCGGTAGCAGCCCGCGTTCGCGGGTATCTCCGGGCCCAAGAGCGCCCGCACGGCGTAGAACACCGCCGACGCCGTCACGAAGCGCGTGGCGTTGAGCGGGCCCGCCGTCTCCGGCGCGGTGCCGTCGAAGTCGACGTCGAGGCGGTCGCCGGCGGGCCGGACGCGCACGGCGATGCGGACGGGACGCTCGTCGATGCCGTCGCCGTCCAGCCAATCCTCGCCCGAATACTCGCCCGCGGGCAGCGACGCGATCGCGCGGCGCATCAGGTGCTCGGACTCGTCGAGCATGCGCGCGAGGCACCCGTCCACCGTCTCCGCGCCGAAGCGCTCGAAGATCTCCCGCAGATGCTGCGCCGCCACGGCGTTGGCGGCGCATTGGGCGAGGATGTCGCCCCGCCGCTCCTCCCGCCCCCGCACGTTCGACAGCACCATCTCCAGCATCGCCTCGTTGGGCGCGCCGGCGGCGAACAACGGCACGGGCGGAATGCACAGGCCTTCCGCGTACCGGTCTCGCGCCGTCGCGACGTAGCTGCCGCGCCGCGCGCCGCCGACGTCCGGCCAGTGGGCGAGGTTGACGGCGAACGCGACCGCCCGGCCTTCGTGGAAGACGGGCGTGATCGCCTTCACGTCCGGCAGGTGGTTGCCGCCGACCTCCGGGTCGTTCGTGAAGTACACGTCGCCCTCGCGGAGCGAGGCCGCCGGCACCCGCCGTAGGAACTCCGTCACGGTAAACGCCATCACCCCGAGGTGGATGGGGATGTCGCGGCCCTGGGCCACGAGCTGCCCCCGGGCATCGGTGAGCGCGCAGGAGAGGTCGCCCGCCTCCTTGAGAACCGGGGACCGGGCCGAGCGCATCAGCACGGCGCGCATCTCCTCGGCGACGGAGAAGACCGCGTGCCGCACGACCTCGAGCGTGACGGGATCGATCGGCCGTCCGCGCATCAGGCCGCCTCGATCCACAGAAGACCCGCGGCATCGCACCGCAGCGCCTGCGCGGGCTGCACCACGATCGTCGACCACGCGTCTTGCAGGACGGCCGGCCCGGCCACCTGGGCTTCCGGACCGATCGCCTCCCGCGCATAGACCGGCGTCGAGACCCATCCGTGCCCGTAGAAGAAGACCCGCCGCTCGACGCGGCCGCCCCGCGACGGACCCTCGGCCGCCGCGGGCGGCGCGACGCTGTGCGACGGCACCACCGCGCTCACCCTGAGGTTCACGCATTCCACGGGCTCGCCGGTCTCGTAGTCGTACCGCCGCCGGTGCCGCTCCGTGAAGCGCCGCCGGATCGCGGGGGCGTCCAGCCCGGGCGCGACGCCGACTTCGAGCTCGTAGTTCTGACCGCGGTACCGCAGATCCATTGTGCGCTCCAAAACCACGCGGCCGGCTTCCACGCCGTCTTCGGCGAGCCGCGCCAGCAGGTCCGCCTCCATCCGCGCGAACGGCGCCTCCCACGTGTCGGGCCCCGCGGCGCCGAGATCGAAGCGCACCGTGCGCACCGCGTCGTACCGGAGGTCGGCGACGAGACAGCCGTACGCCGAGAACCCGCTCGAGCACGGCGGCACGAGCGCCCGCGGCATGCCGGCGATCTGAATGAGCCGGCCGGCGTGGACCGGACCGGCGCCGCCGTAGGCGATCAGGGCGAGGCCGCGCGGGTCGGCGCCCCGCTCGACCGACACCATGCGCAGCGCGCGCGTCATGGCCGCGTTGGCGATCTCGAGGATGCCGGCGGCCGCGTCCGGCACAGACATGGTGAAACGATGCGCCAGCGGCTCGATCGCGCGCCAGGCCAGGGCCGGGTCGAGGCGGAGCCCGCCCACCCCGGCGTCGGGGTCGAGATAACCGAGCACCGCGTAGGCGTCCGTGACCGTCGGTTCCTCGCCGCCCCGCCCGTAGCAGGCCGGACCGGGTTCCGCGCCGGCGCTCCGCGGTCCGATCCGAAGCGCGCCGCCCTCGTCGACCCACGCAACGGACCCGCCGCCCGCGCCGATGCTTTCCACCGCGAGCGACCGGAGGCGCACGGGCTGGCCCAGCACACGGCGCTCGGTGAGCGTCTCCACCTGGCCGCCGTGAATCAGGCAGACGTCGGTCGAGGTGCCGCCCATGTCGAGCGCGACCGCGTCGCCGATGCCGGCCGTGCCGGCGACGGCGCGGGCCGCCGCCACTCCGCCCGCCGGACCGGAGAGCAGCAGCGCGAGCGGAACGCGGCGCGTCTGGCCCGGCGCGGCCATCCCGCCGCTCGACTGCATCAGGCGCAGCGCGCCGCGCAGCCCGCGCAAGGCGAGACCGGATTCGAGGTCAGCCAGGAACCGGTCCGCCAGCGGAATCAACTGCGCGTTCACGCACGTCGTGTGCGTGCGCTCGTACTCGCGGAACTCGGGATTGACGTCGGAGGAGAGACACACGTGCGGAAGGACCCCGGAGAGGAGCGCCCCCGCCCGCCGTTCGTGCGCCGGGTTCGCGTAGGCGTGGAGAAAGCTGACCGCGACGGCCTCCACGCTCGCCTCCCGCAAGGTACCGGCGAGACGCAGCACACCGGCCTCGTCGAGCGGCACGAGCTCCTGCCCGCGGTGATCCAGCCGTTCCGCCACCTCGAAGCGCAGCGCGCGCGGCACCGCGGGGGGCGTCCGTCCGGGGACGTCGAGCCGGTAAAGATGGTCGCGCTGCTGCCGGCCGATCTCGAGGACGTCGCGGAACCCCTCGGTCGTCACGAGCGCGATGCGCGCCCCTCGCCCCTCGAGCACCGCGTTGGTGACCGCGGTCGTGCCGTAGGTGAGGCGCGAGACGCGCTCGCCCTCCGCGCAGACGCGGCGCAGGCCTTCGCCGAGCGCGCGCGACGGGTCGCCGGTGCTCGGCACCTTGCAGAAGCGCAGCGGCCCGCCGGAGGCCGGCCGCGCGACCACGTCGGTGAACGTGCCCCCGACGTCGACCCCGACGTCGACGCCCGCGCCTACACCGTCCGGCAAGGTCCCCGGCCGATTACGCGCTCACCTCGAACGCCTCGTGCCCGGCCGTCGTGAAGTTGAGCCCCGCCGGCAGCGGCACGATCGCGGACTGCACGTCCCCGCCCAGGATGTGGATCTGGTTGCCGACCGCCGCCATCGCGGCCTCGTGCCGCGGAATCAAGAGCGAGGGCAACTGGTACCAGACGTTGGCCGCCGGATCGTAGGCCTCGAACGCCCGGTACGCGGCGAGGTACTGATACGTCTGCAGCTCGCCGCCGGCAACGTAGATGCGCCCGCCGAGGGCGGCGGAGTTGAGGCCGCTGCGCGCCGTCGGCATGGCGGCCCGGGTCAGCCAGACGTCCGTCAAGGGATCGTACTCGAGGGTAAGATCGACGTTGCCCGGCATCGCGATGATAAACGCGCCGCCCAGCCGCCCCCCGATGGCGTAGACTCTGCCGCCGACGCTTTCGACCGCGAGATGGTTGCGGGCGATCGGCATC
>Ga0070731_10001404_pt1 | contig 24976 bp, 19 predicted proteins | sample Coa_R1_2_FD_66448 | JGI IMG/M metagenome (GOLD analysis project Ga0070731, IMG submission 66448) | Surface soil microbial communities from Centralia Pennsylvania, which are recovering from an underground coalmine fire - Coalmine... | ecosystem: Environmental > Terrestrial > Soil > Unclassified ... | reverse complement strand
GCGACGGTGCCCACAGGCAGGCGGGGCTTGTACGCGTCGTGGATAAATATGGGGACTACGGGTTTGTCGGTTTCTATTTGATGCGCAACAGGCGCGCGGACCCCGCGGCGGGTCTCGCCAATCAGACGCTGGTCCACTACTGCTTTTCCTGTCGCACGCTTGGCATGTTCGTCGAACACTGGCTTTACGATCTACTGCGCCGTCCCGCACTCAGCGTCGTCGGCGAGGTGTTGACGGATCTCAACGAGGCCCGCACGATTGACTGGATTCGGCTGGCTCCATCTGTTTCAGAGCACGCGCAGGCCGCTGCGGCGCTTGCGCCTGAAATCCGCGTTTCCGGGGGCTGCGAAGCCAATTCCATCGCGCACTACCTTGGCGCGTATTGCGCCAAGGTGGCGGTGACGGGAAATTTCCAGGCGGGTGCGCTGTTTATCCGGCTCAACAGTTGTTTCCTCCTTTTGTCGGCGGTGGATCATGCGGGCAAAGCCTTCGACGACGAGATGGCCCTTCTGGGTATTCCGGCCCCGCTCATGGGGACAGGCTATTTCCGCGATGCGCCGGAAGGAACCGTTTTCGTATTCAGCGGCAGCATTGACGCATTCGGCGGAGCTCATCGCGTGCGACATCGCCAGCACGGCTGGGAAATCCATGCGACGCGCGGCGATTCAACCGATTTCATTTCCACGTCGGAGGAGGACATCGCGCGGCTCATCAGAAAGGTGAAATCCGAAGCGGAACGGCGACAGCTTGAATTCGCAACGCGGCACATCCGCGAGAATTACGAGACGGTTCGCGGAGATTGGAGACGTGCCTTGCAAAGCGCGATGGAGGAACTGGTCCGCCGCGTGCCGGAAGGTTGCAAACTCGTCATCCTGTTGGATGATGAACGCCGACGCAGCAAAACCGCCGGCCTCCGGATCAAGCGCGAACGTGTTCGCTACAATGAATGGGTGCGTTCTTTTGCAGAACGGTTTCCCTTCGTCGGAGTGGCTGCTTTCGCCGACGCCATCCAAAACGAGGACGAAATCCTCCCGGGCGGCAACCACTATGACCGAATGGTGTACTGGCGCGCCGCGGAGAAAATCGTCGAAGTCGCGCGCCGGCTTGCGCCCAGGAAACGGGAGGAATTGGCCGCTCCAACAGGCGATTCAACCGCCGGAAACGCTTATTACGCCCTGCGAGCGCCGCGTGCCCTCGCAAAAGGTACAAAGAAGCGTGAGGTTTTCTCCTCGCGTGGGTCCGGTTGAACAATTGCGGCGGCTCCCCCGGTACGTTCCCTGCTTGGGAGAAGATTTTACCGATGGATCCCGGATATTCTCGCATTGAGCATGCTGGCGACGTGTTCGGGCGTCAGCTTGTCCGTCGAGCGATCCACCATAAGATTGGCGCGTTGCATGGTACCGAGGTCGATTGCCCCCACGAGCGGTTTCAGCGCAGCAATCAGTGCGGCGTCGGAAGCGTGCGTCCTCGAAACGAGCAAAATGGCATCATAGGGCGGCAAAGCTCCCTTGGGATCGCCCAGCAGCTTGAGATCGTATTGCCGGATGCGCCCGTCGCTCGAAAAGGCGGAAATGACATCGACATCGCCGGATGCAACGGCGCGATAGAGGAAGTTTGCCTGGTATTGCCTTTCGACGGCGAAGCTCAGCCCGTACGCTCGCCTGACGGCTCGCCACTCGGGCCTGCTGAAGATTTCGTAATCGCCACCTATCTTCAGGTGCGGCGCAAGGCGGGAGAGGTCGGCGAGCGAGCGAATACCCAAGGCTTGCGCCCGATCCCGGCGCATGGCGAAGGCATAGGCATTCTCGAACCCCAATGGACCGATGCAATGGATGTGCCTCGTACTGTACAGCCAACGACACATTTGATCGATTACCACGCGTCGTCCCGGAACATCCTGCCGTTTCATCTCGTCCGCCCACAGGGTGCCGGAGTAGTCGACGTAAACATCGATTTCTCCAGACGAGAGCGCGTCGAAAATCACCGTGGAGCCCAGGCCATCGCGGCGCGTGGCCGGAAAGCCGGCAGCGCCCAGCCGCTGCTCGATGAGCGCGCCAAGAATGTACTGCTCGTCAAAGCTTTTCGTACCGATGACAATTGGCTGAGTGGCGACATTTGCCAACAGCGGCAGTACGCTCGCGCCGACCACGATCACAAGTCCGGCGGCTGCGGCAATGAGAAAGGATGGCGACCGCCTTGCCACGCCTCGTTCGGCCAAAGCGATCAGACGATCAATGACGAGTGCGAGCGCTGCAGCCGCGATACAGCCAAAGAGTACAAAGACCCAGTTTTCCGTCTGGAGGCCGGCAAATATGTAGTTTCCGAGGCTGGTCTGGCCGACGGGCGTGGAAAGCGTCGCGGTGCCGACCACCCATGTCGCGGCTGTGCGTATTCCGGCGATGATGATCGGCAGAGCGAGCGGCAGTTCGACGAGGCGGAGGAGTTGTCCATCGCTCATGCCGATTCCCCTGGCGGCCCTTTTTGCCGCCGGATCGACACTCTGAATCCCGGCGATGGTGTTTCGCAGGATCGGAAGCATGGAATAGAGGGTGAGCGCCGCCAGTGCCGGCAGGAAACCAAGTGCGCCAAAGCCGAACCCGAAAGCGGCGCGCGTAAAGCCCGAGAGCGCGAGGAGAAGCGGATAGAACAGAGCCAGCAGCGCCAGACCGGGAATGGTCTGGATGACGCTGGCCAGCCCAAGCGCCGTTCCGCGGAGCAGCGGAGAGCGCAGAGAGGCAATCGCAATCGGTACGCTGAGGCTGATCCCGAGGAGGACGGCCGTGACACTAAGAACGACATGCCATCCAAGGTATTCGGGAAGATCCGCGAACGCCGCTGCGAATGCGCCTCCGGCGCTCATCGCGTCAGGCTTGCGCCATTGTCGCTGCCAGAGCGGTTGCGCGCCGGCGCGGTGTGTCCATCATCGCGCGAACGAAATCATCCGCAGGCGAGGAGAACAATTCGTGCGGCGAACCGACCTGCACGAGTCTGCCCTCGCGCATGAGCGCAATGCGATCGGCAAGCAGAATTGCCTCCGTCATGTCATGCGTGACGAGCACAGTCGTCAGTCCAAGGGAATTGTGTATTTTCCGGTAATCGGCCGCGAGCCTGTCGCGAGCCAGGGGATCAATAGCACCGAACGGCTCGTCCATCAGTACAATCGCCGGCCGGGCCGCGAGCGCGCGGGCAACGCCGACCCGCTGACGCTGTCCGCCGGAAATGTCGGCAGGGAAACGGTTGCGAAAGGTCTCGGGCGGCAAACGAACGAGGGCAAGCAGTTCGTTTACGCGGGAGTCGATGCTTTCTCTGTTCTCGCCGAGAATGTGCAGAACCACGCCCGCATTTTCCGCCACCGTCATGTGCGGAAACAATCCAATGTCCTGAAAGACGAAGCCGATTCGACGTCTGAGCGCGACCGCGTCGCATCCCCGCGTGTCCGAGCCGTCGATGAACACCGCTCCATCGGAAGGGTCTTCGAGCCGGTTAATCATGCTGAGCGCCGTCGTCTTGCCGCAGCCCGACGGACCGACGAGCGCCAGAAACTCGCCCGTTGCAATGGTGAGATTGAGTCCCGCCACGGCGGCCGATTGACCGTCGTAAGACTTGGCGAGATTCCGGAGTTCGATCATCTGATTCGCCGCGAATCAGAGATATAGCAAAGCCGTCAATGCGGTGTCGCCTGCAATGTCCAGCCGACGATCTGGGCGAGAGCGGCGGCCATGGCCTGATCGAATGCGTTTACGACGGCGGCAACGCTGTCCTGTGTCGCGCGCGCGGTCTGCCGGGAGTCGAGAGACGCGATCACCTGTCCGCGTGGGTCCACCAGTTTGGCCTGGATGTCGATTACGACGATGGGCGCCGAATTCGCGCTGTCGTATTGCGCCTCGAAATCCCGCAGTTGGGTTGTCAGGATCAAATCGGCGCGAAGATTGGAGTCCGCGGCCCCAGCCTGTACGCGCCCGCTCCTGTCGAACGCCTCAACGAGCAACGACTGCACGAGGCGCGGCACCGAATCGTTCCATTGCGCGTCGGCGTAATAGTCCATCGCAGGACCGCGCAAGAGCGCAATCCGGTCGCCATCGAGAGTGCGGCTCGTATCCGGCCGGGCCACCGCGAGCTGCCATTTCACCGCCGTTTCGGTCGACTCCGACGGCATTTCGGGGCCAAGCCGATAAATCTGCCCAGGGGGATTGGACGGCCCGATCAGGCTGCCACAGCCGGCCATTGCAAAGCAGGCAACAACTACGAGCAAACAGGCGAGGTGCCTCGTATGATTGTAACTCATTGTGGGGTGTATCCCTTGCGCCGGTCCCCATAGAGAAGGCGTGTCGGCTCGCGTTCGAGATCGTCGGAGAGGCGGGTCAGACTCTTCAACATCTCACGGGTTTGCGCGAGCACCTGGTCGATGCGCGCATTACCCACCTGGGTGTCGAGGTCGCCCGACAGTTTGTCCACATCCTGCGCCAGCGTATCCACTCTCTGTATCGTCTGATGTGCGCTGTCGAGGACAGTATGCAGCGTCGAAAGGTTGTCGTTGAGGCCGGCTGAAGCTGTGTCCAGGTTCTTCAGAATCGAATCGAACTGCGAGGAGTGTTTGTTCAGATTTGCGCTCATTTCACGCAAATTGTTCAGGGTCTCCGAGAATGCCTGCCGGTTCTTGTCGCTCAGCACATCGTCAAGCCGGTCGGCAATGTGATTGATTTTTGTGAGCAGCTGCGGGGCCGACTGTTCGAGTTGCTGCAGCGTCGATTGGCGTGAGCGTATGACCGGATACTCGCCGAACATTGTACGCGGCAGCACCGGAGCGGATTGGGACCCGCCGTCGATTTCTACGTAGGTCCCGCCCGTCAAACCTTCGCTCCCGATCGATGCAAGAGAATCGGAATGGATGGGCAGGCCGGGGTTGATTTGAAGGGTGACAATTACCCGTTTCGGATTGTTGGGATCGAATTCGACCTTTGAAACGCGCCCGACCTGAATGCCATTGTACCGGACGAGGGTTCCGTCGCCGAGGCCCGTCACGCTGCCGGAAAAGTACGTACGATAGTAGGCAAATTCTCGCGTGTATTGCGACCCGCCGAGCCATAGAAGCGCTATGAGCAGAGCGGCCAGACAAACAAGGACAAATGCGCCGACCGCGACGTAATTGGCCTTCGTCTCCATATCAGGCTCGCTCCGCCAAAGCAGCCCGCCCTCGGGGGCCGCAAAAATACTCGTGAATCCAGGGATTCGGATCCCGGCTCAGGCTTTCAATGGTGCCCAGTTTGATCTTCTTGTCCACCAATACTGCGATCCTGTCGCATGTCGCCCGCAATGTATCGAGATCGTGGGTGACCAGAAAGGCCGTCAGCCCAAGGCTCTGTTGAAGATTCCGCACGAGATCATCGAACTGCGAAGCCGAAATCGGGTCGAGCCCCGATGTCGGTTCGTCCAGAAACAGAAGCTCCGGATCGAGCGCAAGGGCGCGTGCAAGGCCAGCGCGTTTTTTCATGCCGCCCGAAATCTCGGAAGGATATTTTGCGCCGGCATCGGCGGGCAGTCCGACGAGCGCGAGCTTCATCGCTGCGAGTTCATCCATCATTTCCTCGCTCAGGTTCGTCCAGCGACGCATCGGCACCTGGATGTTCTGGGCAACCGTTTGCGAACTGAACAGCGCACCCTCCTGGAACAGAACGCCCCAGCGCAACTGGAGGCTTCCCCGGCCCTCCCCGTCGCCCACGGCGGTTTCCTGGCCAAAAACCTTGATGCTGCCGGACGTGGGGTGGTTGAGGCCGATGATCGACCGCAGGAGAACGGATTTGCCCGCGCCGGAGCCGCCGACCACGCCCATTACCTCGCCGCGGTACACATCAAGGTCGAGATGGTCATGAATGATGGTATCGCCAAAGGCGTTCACAAGTCCGCGGATGCGGATGATCGGCTCCCTGCCGTCGGTGCCCGCCGTGCTCATATTCCAAGCACCGAGAACAGGATCGAAAAACCGGCGTCGATCGCGATGATGAGAAAAATGGATTCGACTACGGAACGTGTGGTGAGCCTGCCAACGCTACCCGCATTGCGCTCCACGCGCAGGCCCTCAAAGCAGCCGACAAGTGCGATCACGAATGCAAAGATTGGCGCCTTTATAAGACCCACCAGCAATGTCTTCAGCGAAATTGCGCTTTCGAGTTCGCGCATGAATGCCGGAAAAGTCACGCCAAGATCGAAATAGGTCATCACCATCCCGCCAACGAGCCCCACGACATCGGCATAGAAAGTGAGGAGCGGCAGGGCGACCATGAGACCCAACACGCGCGGCAGTACCAGGACTTCCGCGACGTTGAGCCCAATGGTTTGCATGGCATCGGTCTCTTCGTTGACGCGCATGGTGCCGATTTGCGCCGTAAAAGCCGACCCCGACCGGCCGGCGATGACAATGGCCGTAACGAGGCCACCCAGTTCGCGCAGGAGACCTATTCCAAGAAAATCGATGGTATAGATTTCGGCGCCGAAGCGCTTCAGCTGGTCTGCGCCCTGATAGGCGAGTACCACGCCGATCAGAAACGCCAGCATCCCCACGATCGGGAGCGCCGTAAGCCCGGTTTCCTCGATCTGCTGTACAAACGCGGGCAGTGGCAATTCGTGCCGCGGTGCGAGAATCGCTTCCCAGGTTTCTACCGTCACCCGGCCGAGAAATCCCACAAGGTCGTAGGTCTGGCGCAGGAAGTGCACGGTCCCCCGCCCGATTCGAGCCAGAAAGTCGGAGAAGGTCTGGCGGCGCGGATGCATCGCAGCAGGCGCGAGCGCTTCGCCTTCGAGCCGCTGATAGAGGGCCCGATAAGTCTCGGGCAGGAGAACATTGGTGACCTGCACGCCTTTGGCCTCGAGCATTTGGCGCGTGCGCACGATCAGCCACGCGCCAGCGCTGTCCAGACGGCTGATCCTGCTTCCATCGACGAATATCTGGCTCACGCCGTCGAAGTGCAGCGCGCGCAGCGCCTGGTCCATTCGCTCCGCTTCCCCCAGGAGCCAATCCCCTCCGAGGGCAAGCCGCACATCGCGGCCGCTTCGATCAAGCCGCAACGTCGCAGGCGTGGCCACTGCAAGGCGAACCGCGATGTTTCTCATTTTGCGAGGCCAGCCGGCGCGGTGTGCGTCACATCAGTTGTCCAGAAGAAGTCGCCGGACAGCAGCGCGGTACCGATCCTGTACGAGCGTACGTGCCCGGTGTCTGCCGCACGAAACGAGTTTTTGTCCATGCCGCCATACGCAGTCGATCCTTGCCCCGGCAAATATCCAGCTATCGAGAATAGCGTCATCCGAGCGCCCCTCAAGCGTCGGATCTTCGACATCGAGCGTGACGAAGTCGGCGCCGGCGCCGAGGCGGATTCCGCAAGCGGAATTGCCGAGCGATTGCGCGCCTCCGGCCAGGGCTCCGTCGAACAACGCGCGGCCGGTCGATGCATTGGGGATCGATGTCCAGAGGTTTCTCCCGCGATGAAGGAGTCTCTGTGCGTATTCCAGGCTGCGAAGTTCATACGCGGCGTCTATCTGTACGTTTGAGTCCGTCCCGACGCCAAATCGTCCGCCGGAAGAGAGAAATTCCCGCGCCCGAAAGACACCATCGCCGAGATTGGCTTCGGTAACGGGACAGATTCCTGCAACGGCGCCGGTCCGGGCGAGCCGCGATGCTTCGTTTTCCGTCATGTGCGTCGCATGGATCAGCGTCCACCGCTCGTCCAGGGATGCATTATCGAGAAGCCATTCAATCGGTCGCGCGCCGGACCAGGCCACGCAATCTTCGACTTCCTTCACCTGCTCGGCCGCATGAATGTGGACGGGACCGCCGTGTACCAGAGGTACAATTTTGGCGAGCTCGCCCGGCGTAACCGCGCGCAGGCTGTGCGGTGCGACGCCGATATTCGCATCCGGCAGGTGCGAAATGGCGCGCTTGCAGCCTTCGAACAGGTTCGCAAATGCGTCGACGTCGTTCAAAAAGCGACGCTGACCGGAAACTGGCTGTGCACCGCCAAAGTTCCCATGCGCATAGAAGACAGGCAGCAGGGTTAATCCGATGCCCGTCTCATCGGCGGCTGCTGCGACCGCCTGCGCCATCGCGGCGGGAGCGGAATAGGCTTCGCCGGACCGATCGTGATGCAGGTAATGGAATTCGCCCACGCGGGTGAATCCGCGTTCCAGCATTTCGAGGTATGCGAGCGCGGCGATAGCCTGCACATCGTCGGGAGTCAGCCGGTCGAGAAAGCGGTACATCACCTCGCGCCAGGTCCAGAAATCGTCACCGGTCGGACCGCGCCTCTCGGCCAGCCCCGCCATTCCGCGCTGGAAGGCATGGCTGTGCACATTCGCGAGGCCGGGGATGGCGATCGGGTGCCGGTCGTCTTCGGCCGAGGGCTGTGTATCCCTCACTATCGCGGCAATGCGCCCGTCGCCAACCGTGAGGCGCACCCGGCGTGCCCAGCCCTCCGGTAACAAAGCGGTTTCAAACCATAACGTCTGCGTCATGTTGCAAGCCATAGCCCGCGGCCATAAGAGACGTTTACCTCGGCCAAGCCAAGCCGATCTTTGAGGTCCCATGCGCTGCGATACGCTTTGGCATAATGCGCGGCTCCTGACTCTCGCACCGGACCGCCCTGGGCTGGGAGCCATCGAGAGCGGAGTCATCGCGGCGGCGGGCGGGACGATCACCTACGCTGGTTCTCAAAACGACGCTCCATGGCTCGACGCCAGGGAGCGGTTCGACTGCGAAGGCCGCTGGATCACGCCTGGTTTGATCGACTGTCACACCCATCTTGTTTTTGCCGGCAATCGTGCCCGCGAATTCGAGATGCGGCTCAAGGGTGCGACTTACGAGGAAATAGCACGCGCGGGCGGCGGCATTCTTTCGACGGTCGCTGCGACGCGGGCAGCAAGCGAAGACGAATTGGTGGCATTCGCATTGGCCCGTCTCGATGCAATTCTCGCCGAAGGTGCAACGACGGTCGAAATCAAGTCCGGCTACGGATTGACCCTCGAGGATGAGGCGAGGCAGCTGAGGGTGGCAAAGCGGCTCTCGCGCGAACGCAATGTCGGAATCGTCGCCACGTTTCTCGGGGCGCATGCCTTGCCGCCCGAAGCCGACGGGGACAGCGACGCGTATATCGATCGTCTGTGCCGACAGTGGATACCGACGGTCGCGCAAGAGGGTCTCGCCGACGCGGTTGACGCATTTTGTGAATCCATTGCGTTCTCGCCGGCGCAGGTTGCGCGCGTTTTTGAAGCCGCGAGCGCACGCGGTCTGGGTGTGAAGCTGCACGCTGATCAACTCTCCAATCTTTCCGGCGCGGTGCTTGCGGCGCGCTTCCGTGCGCTGTCCGCCGATCACCTTGAGTGGACCGATGAAGAGGGCGTGATCGCGCTGGCTCGCGCCGGGACGACGGCCGTTCTCCTTCCGGGCGCCTACTATTTCCTGCGCGAAACCCGCACGCCGCCCGTTGAACATTTGCGCAAACATCGCGTTCCCATTGCGATTGCGACCGACTGCAATCCCGGCACATCGCCGCTCACCTCGCTCCTGCTGACGATGAACATGGCCGCGACCTGCTTCCGCCTGACAGTCGAAGAGTGCATTTCCGGGATCACGCGCGAAGCAGCGCGCGCCTTGGGGCGGCTGGACAGCATCGGTACACTGGAGCGTGGCAAGCAATGCGACCTCGCGATCTGGGATATCGAGAATCCGGCTGAACTTGTGTACCGAATGGGCTTCAATCCGCTGTACGCGCGCATCAGGGCGGGAAAATGAACGAAGCCAACGCCTGGTTGTCGGTGTCGGGCAACGATTCGTCGCTGATTGTTTCCATGCCGCATACCGGCATCGATATTCCGGCGCGTTTCACGTCCGGGATGATATCGCCATGGCTCGCGCGAAAAGACGCGGACTGGGGGGTCGAACGGTTGTATGATTTTGCGCCGGAACTCGGCGCGACCATCGTCCGGACCGCGATTTCCCGAACAATTATCGACCTCAATCGCGATCCGTCGGGCCGCTCACTTTACCCCGGGCAGAACTCGACCGAGTTGTGCCCCACGACGACTTTCGACGGCGAACCGCTCTACCGCGAGGGCGGAGAGCCGGACGCGGCGGAAATCGTGCGCCGGCGGGATTTGTACTTCGCGCCTTATCACAATGCGCTTGGAGCGCAGATCGAGCGGCTTGTCGATCGGCACAAGAAAATCGTCCTGTTCGAAGCGCATTCGATTCGCTCGCGCATCCCGCGGCTGTTCGAAGGCGAACTGCCTCACTTCAATATCGGCACCAATTCCGGAATGAGCTGCGACCGGGAGCTCAGCAATGCCGTTGCTGCCGTTTGTTCCGACAGTCAATTCAGCCACGTCGTAAACGGCCGTTTCAGGGGCGGTTATACGACACGGCATTATGGCGAGCCTGCGCGCGGCGTGCACGCAATCCAGCTGGAATTGGCCATGCGGGCCTATATGGACGAACCGGCCTCGCCATCGCCAGAAAACTGGCCGTCGGCCTACGATCCGTCCCGCGCCGATCCGCTGCGCACCGTTCTCCGCCGAATCCTGGAAACCTGTCTCGAATTTGCGAGCCATCCATGACACGTCTCGACAACAGCCGTTCCATCCGCGCGCCGCGCGGACTCCAGCTGAACGCAAGGAGCTGGCAGACCGAAGCGCCGCTCCGCATGCTGATGAACAATCTCGATGCCGAAGTGGCCGAACGGCCGGAAGAGCTGGTCGTCTATGGCGGCATTGGCCGCGCGGCGCGCGACTGGGAGAGCTTCGACCGCATTGTCGCCGCGCTGAAGCGGCTCGAAGGCGAAGAAACGCTCCTGGTACAATCCGGAAAACCGGTCGGCATTTTCAACACTCACGCCGACGCGCCGCGGATCTTGATTGCCAATTCCAATCTGGTGCCGCATTGGGCGACCTGGGACGATTTCAACGCGCTCGACCGCAAGGGTCTCATGATGTACGGCCAGATGACGGCGGGCAGCTGGATTTACATCGGCAGCCAGGGGATCGTTCAGGGCACCTACGAAACGTTCGCGGAACTCGGCCGGCGCCACTATGGTGGCTCGCTTTCCGGCAAATGGATACTCACCGCCGGCCTCGGCGGCATGGGCGGCGCGCAGCCGCTCGCTGCGGTAATGGCAGGCGCATCCATTCTCGCCATCGAATGCCAGCCGTCGCGCATCGAGATGCGCCTGAAGTCGAAATATCTGGACGTACAGGCCAGATCGCTCGACGAAGCGCTGGCGATGATCGCGCGCTCAACGCAGGAGCGGAAGCCGCTTTCGGTCGGTCTGCTGGGTAACGCAGCGGAGATTCTGCCCGAGCTCGTGGCCCGCGGCGTGAAGCCCGATGCAGTCACCGACCAGACTTCGGCGCACGATCCGGTGAATGGCTACCTGCCTAAGGGGTGGACGCTTTCGCAGTGGGAAAGCGCGCGCGCGAGCGATCCCAAAGGCGTGGAGCGCGAGGCCAAGAAATCCATGGCGGAGCACGTGCGCGCCATGCTCGCGTTCCATCGCGCCGGCGTGCCCACGGTCGACTACGGCAACAATATCCGGCAGATGGCGAAAGATGAGGGCGTCGAGCACGCGTTCGATTTTCCCGGGTTCGTTCCGGCGTACATTCGCCCGCTTTTCTGCCGCGGGATCGGCCCGTTCCGCTGGTGCGCGCTCTCCGGCGATCCGGAAGACATCTGGCGCACCGACGAAAAAGTGAAGGAGCTGCTGCCGGACAACGCCCATCTGCACAACTGGCTCGACATGGCGCGCGGGAAAATCCATTTCCAGGGTCTGCCAGCGCGCATCTGCTGGATCGGGCTGGGCGACCGCCATCGCGTCGGCGTTGCCTTCAACGAAATGGTTGCCAGCGGCGCGTTGAAAGCGCCTATCGTGATCGGGCGCGACCACCTCGATTCCGGTTCCGTAGCGTCACCCAATCGCGAAACGGAAGCGATGAAGGATGGCTCCGATGCTGTTTCCGACTGGCCGCTCCTGAATGCACTGCTCAACTGCGCAAGCGGCGCGACCTGGGTTTCTATCCATCACGGCGGCGGCGTCGGGATGGGATATTCTCAGCACGCCGGAATGGTGATCGTCTGCGATGGAACGGAAGCGGCGGTGCGCCGCATCGCGCGTGTGTTGTGGAACGACCCCGCGAGCGGCGTCATGCGCCACGCGGATGCAGGCTATGACGAGGCTATCGCCTGCGCGCGCGAGCACAAGCTCGATTTGCCGAGCCTCACGTTCTGACAGGTTACGCCAGCGCCTGTTCGAGGTCGGCAATAAGGTCGTCGGCGTCTTCGACACCGCAGGAAAGCCGTACAAGCGAATCCGAGATGCCGCTCCGCGCGCGTAACTCCGGCGGCAGCGATGCGTGCGTCATGATGCCGGGGTGCTCGATGAGGCTTTCCACGCCGCCGAGGCTTTCGGCGAGCGTGAACAGCTGGCAGCGCTCCAGAAACCGTTTCGTCCCGGCGAGATCGCGATCGAGCACCACCGTGACGATGCCGCCAAAGGCCTGCATCTGCCGTTTCGCGAGTGCGTGCTGCGGATGGCTTTCGAGGCCAGGATAGATCACCCGCTCGGCTTCGCGACGTGATTCCAGCCAGCGCGCGACCTTCAGCGCATTGGCGCAGTGACGCTCCATGCGCAGCGCCAGCGTCTTGACGCCACGAAGGGCAAGGAAACTGTCGAAAGGACCCTGAATGGCTCCCACGGAATTCTGCAGGAATTTCAGCTTGTCGGCGAGGCCGCGGTTGTCGCCGACCACGGCGACGCCGCCGACCATGTCCGAGTGGCCGTTCAGATATTTCGTCGTCGAATGAACGACGATATCGAAGCCAAGCTCGAGCGGCCGCTGCACGTAGGGGCTTGCAAACGTGTTGTCGGCAACCGTGAGACAACCTTTCGTTCGCGCCAGACGTGCGATCGCTTCAAGATCGGCGAGGCGCAGCAGCGGATTGGTCGGAGTCTCGACCCAGATCAACCTCGTATCGGGTCTAAGCGCGCGCTCGAGCGCCTCCAGATTACCGGTATCGACGAAGTCGAACATCAGTCCGGCGGAGCGCCGTCTCACGCGATCGAACAGACGGTACGTGCCACCGTACAGATCGTCACCCGCCACGACATGGGCCCCACTGTCGAGCACGTCGAGCACGGTTGCGATCGCTGCGAGACCTGACGCAAACGCGAATCCCGCTTCGCCCGACTCAAGATCGGCAATGCAGCGTTCAAAGGCGGCGCGGGTCGGATTTTCGCTGCGGGCGTAATCGTAGCCTTTGTGAACGCCCGGGCTTTCCTGCGCATAGGTCGACGTCGCATAGATCGGCACCATGACCGCGCCTGTCGCGGGGTCGGGGCTCTGACCGCCGTGGATGGTGCGCGTCGAGAAAGCGAGACGATTGCGTTTACCGCTCATGGACGAAGCCTGAGATGGTTCAGGAGATCAACGCGCGTAATAAGGCCGACGAACCTCTCACCGTCGAGCACGATGGCCACCTCATTGCGTTCGAACAGCCGCGGCAACGCCTCGAGGCGGTCGCTGATCTGCATGGTGTGAAGATTGCGCGTCATCGCCGTATCCACGCGTTCGCGAAAGCGCTCCGCACGGTGCTCTTCGGCGCCTTCGACAAAGGCCAGAATGTCGCTTTCATCCAGGATGCCGACGACCCTGTCGTTCTCCACAACGGGCAATTGCGACACGTCCGAGTCGCGCATCCGGTTGTACGCGATCAGAAGCGTGTCGGACGGGGCGACGGTGACGGTGCCACCGCGATCGAAGCGGCGCGCGATCAAATCGCGCAGATCTCCGTGCAGTTCGCGCTGGGCAAGTCCCTGCTCGATCACCCAGTAATCGTTGTAGATCTTGGAAAGATACTTGTTTCCGCTGTCCGGAATGAGCGTCACCACGCGTTTCGGGTCGGTCTGCTCGCGGCAGTACCGCAGCGCCGCAGCGAGCAACGTACCGGACGAAGATCCGCCGAGGATACCTTCTTTTGCGAGCAGCGTGCGCGCCGTCTCGACCGCCTCCTTGTCGGAAATCGAATAGGCCCGGTCCACCAACGACATGTCTGCATTCGGCGGAATGAAATCCTCGCCGATTCCTTCGACCGTCCAGCTGCCGGCTTGTACAAGTTCTCCCGTCCAGACATACGGAGCAAGAATGGAGCCAAGAGGATCGGCGAGAATTATCTGTACGTTCGCTGCCACGCGCCGCAGGAAACGACCGATGCCCGTCAGCGTTCCGCCCGATCCTATGCCGAGCACGACCGCGTCAAGGTTGTGCTCCATCTGCTCCCAGATCTCCGGCCCCGTTGTTTCCTCATGCGCTTTGGGATTGGCAGGGTTGGCAAACTGGTTGACGTAGAACGCTCCCGATTCGCGGGCGAGCCTTTCGGCCTTGTCCTGATAGTAATCCGGGTGTCCCTTGCCGACATCCGAGCGCGTAATGCGGACCTCGGCACCAAGCGCACGCAGATGCTGGATTTTTTCCCGGGTCATCTTGTCGGGAACGATGAGAAGAACATGATAGCCCTTGAGCACGCCCGCCTGCGCGAGCCCGAGCCCGGTGTTCCCCGCGGTTGCTTCGATGATGGTATCGCCCGGCTTGATGCGGCCTTCGCGCTCCGCCGCTTCGATCATCGAAACGCCGATTCGATCCTTGATCGAGCCGCCCGGGTTTTGGTTCTCAAGCTTCACGAACAGGCGACATGGCCCGGTGTCGAAACGCGTCAACTCAACCATGGGCGTATTGCCGATCAGCGCGAGCGCCGAGTCGGCTGGTTTGCGGGATATATCCGCCATGCAGAATTGTCCTGTTGTTTTGCCCTCGGCGGAAGGCTAGCGGGGTGGAATTCCGTCTTTGCGGCGGATGCTATTTGTGCAAGCGCGGGAAGTCACGGATGAATTTTGCCAGCGACAACGCCCATGGCGTCGCGCCGGAAATGCTGGCGGCGCTCGCCGCAGCCAATCACGATGCTTCGCCCCCGTATGGCGAGGATCCGTTCACGGCGCGGCTCGAAGCCACGCTGGCCGATGTTTTCGAGCATAAGGTGGCGGCATTCCCTGTCATTACCGGTACGGCCGCAAACGCCCTGGCCCTTTCGACGCTGGTGCCGCCACACGGGACGATCTTTTGTTGTCGGGATGCACACATCGCGACCGACGAGTGCGGGGCGCCGCAGCTTTTCACGCACGGCGCCAGGCTAGCGACCCTTGAAAGCACTCACGGAAAGGTTACGCCCAAAGCGCTGGAAGAGGCACTTTGTGAGATCGCTGTCGGGTCGGTTCACCATTCTCAACCCGCAGCGATCAGCATCGCCGAAGCGTGTGAGCTGGGCTCTTGTTACAGGCCCGAGGAGATACGTGCGATAGCGGGCGTGGCGCAACGCCACCGGCTGAAACTGCATATGGATGGCGCGCGCCTTGCCAACGCGCTCGCCTTTCTGGACTGCAAGCCTGCAGAGCTAACGTGGAAAGCCGGCGTCGATGTGCTCAGTTTGGGGATGACAAAGAACGGTGCGCTGGGCGCGGAAGTGGTCGTTTTCTTTCGCGCTGGCGACGTCGGGGACTTCGAATTCCGGCGAAAGCGATTTGGTCATCTCGTCTCCAAGATGAGGTTCGTTTCCGCCCAGCTGGTCTGTGCGCTCGAACACGGGCGGTGGCTTGGCTGGGCGGCGGCTGCGAACGCGCTTGCCATTGTTCTCGCGAACGGCCTCGGTGAAATTTCAGGAGTCGAAATCGTACACCCGGTCGAAGCAAACCTTGTCTTTGCTTCCATGCCGGAGGCGCTCGTGCAGAAGCTGCGCGCGGCGGGCGCAAGCTTCTACGATTGGGGGCCGTTGCAGGGCGAACGAAGGCTCATCCGCTTCGTCACCTCGTTCATGACGCCCGAAGGCGACATCGGGCGGCTGCTCGCGGCGTGTGTTTGACCGCTCAGAAACGGCCGAGCAGCGTCAATGTGCCTTCTTCGGATGTATTGCCGGAACTCGCGTACAGATAATCGACGCCCAGCTGAACGGACCAGGCGCCGGTGGACACGCCCAAGCCCGCGCCCGCGAGCGCGTTTCCCTTGTCGGGTTTTGGTCCGCTGATCTCGAATTGGTTGAGCGGCTGGACGGAGGCGAAGTTGACCTTGGCGTCTTCCTGTCCGTTTGCGAAGTCGTAGCGATAGCCGAGGCGCGCTTCCGGCTGGAACAGGAAGTCGGTAAAATTCAGGTCGTCGCGCGCATCGACACCGGCGAAGGCGCGCAAAGAAGCCGCGTAGTCCGGATCGACGTGGAGGTCGAAGCCGTCTCCGGTCTGGCCGCCGCCACCTGTTTCCGTATAGCTCTCCTGGCGCATGGCAAGGCCGTCCAGGCTGATCTGCGGCATGACTGCCGCGCCGATCACATCATATTGCAGCCCGGCGGTGGCGCCACCCGCGAGATATTCCGCCGGTCGTGTATTGTTGGCTGTACGCGTGAATCCGTCGAGATTGATGGTACGGCTTCCGGTCAGGTGGGCGTAGCCCACGGTCGCCTGCGTATCGAGGAAGAATACCTGGCCGTGCCAATCGGTATAGCCGGTAGCCATGTACCACTCCGAGTTCGTTTTCTGGAGCAGCGGCGCCTTGGCGGTCATACCGCCGGAGAAGAATGAGAAGGCGCCGCCATATCGCCCGTCTGCCGCGTCGCCTTCGTCGGCGCCGAGCGTAAATCCATATCCCGAATCCGTGTAACCCGTCCCGGCTGATGTGTTGTCCTGGTTGAGCCGTTCGACGAACTGCTGTGTCCAGAGCGTGAGATCGCCATCCTGGTTGGCGTATTCGCGCAAGGCGCGCTGGCGCGCGGCAACCACGTTGGTGGCCCCATCGGTCAGGGAGATCGCAAGAGCACGGGTCGCGCCGGACACGTCGGGCGCAAACGCGTCGTACGCTGTCTGGGCCTGCTGGGCGTTCTGAATGTTGTTCAGCATCGCAGCGCCCAGTTCATCGTCATAGGCAAGCGCTTCGTTGGCGAACGGAAACATCTTCAGCGCGTAGCCCGTCAGTCCAAGTTCCTGCGCCGTCTTCGGCGTAAGATTGAGGACGAGTTCGGACTGTCCGGGATTTCCGCCTTTGCAGGTGCTGTTGCCGTTGATGTTCCATGTACAAAGATTGCCCGTAAACAGGAACGGAATCTTGGTCGCGAAGTCCGTCTCGATCGTCCGCAGTTCGCTATACGAGATGTCGAGAGAACCGATGGGAGCACTCAACAGATCGAAGGTCGCCGTGGGACTGCCGAAGACACCTTTGCCCGGCTGAAAGTTACCAACATAGCTTCCGAAGCTGACCGTGAAGTCGCTGTCGTTGCCGATGCTTGCATTTTCCGCCTGGATCAGGGCGCCAGCCTGGGGATTTAGCGAGAGATTGAAAGGTTGCGAGACCACCAGTCCAAGATTGCTGCCCGAGGCCATATCGAAGGAACCAGCATACAGGCCAATGACGTTCGACCCGAGATTTGCCGATGTATTCTGGAGATTCAGCGTCCCGCCCTGCGCTATCGACACGTCCACATGGCAGCCCAGCTTTTCGGTGATGGCTCCGGAGACTGAGCCGAAATCGCCGATCTCAAGGATGTCGTCCCCTCCATTGCTGCAGCCGCCGAAACTGACGTTGCCATTGACGACCGCCGGAATCTGGGCGGTGCCGTAAACATTGAGCGTGTCGTTGCCCGTCCCAAACAGAATTGCGCCGGTTACTGTCCCCGTATTGATGAAATTGACCCCCGTCGTATTGAGGGCCAGATCCGCCGCAACTGCGATCTGGCTGTTGTTCTTCAACGTCGTGGTGATCGCCGAGATCGTCCCGCTGTTGTCGATCGAATTGAGTGATCCCGACTGGTCGTAGATGGCATAGGCCGCCAGTCCGCTGACGAAATTGGGATTGCTTGTCGTCACGGTGGCGTTGATCGTTCCGCTGTTGTCGAGCGACATAGTGGGGCATGTCGTGGTGCCCGTTGGGCAAAAATTGGCCAGGGGTGCAATCCAGATGGCATAGGCCGTGCCGGACTCGGGCCCCGCAACGGTAGCCGAGATCGACCCGGACGATGACTCGTTCGAATTCGTGATGTTGGGTATCATGGCGTAGTTGCCGATGAACAACGCATTGGCGGATACGGTCGCCACTTTGGTGGTGGTCGTGGCCGATGCCGAGATTGTCCCGCCGTTGAACAGGCCACCCTGGAAAATTGTTTCCGCGCTGCTGGATGCGCCGACGACGGTGAAGGTGGTTACGTCGACATTGGGATTGACGGACGACCCCGAGATTATTCCGCGATTCAGGAACGAATAGCCCGCATCGGTCGTATCGTAATATTTGCCGATCACAAGATCCGAGGTTGGCGACGGATTGAAGAGCGTCGGGTTGATAAGGATTGTCGGCGCGTCGCCGGCCGTGGAGATGATTCCGCGAACCGTCGTCGAATCGGAAACCGTGCTCGGGCCCGCGTTGTAGATACCGCCGGTTATGCCGCTGCCGATCAGAAGTGCGCTGCCGGCCTGCGGCTGGTTGGTGTTGACCGGATTGACGCGCAGCGTTCCTGCAGTCTCCAGCGTTCCATTGTTGGTGAAGCTCCCGTTCAGGGGACCAAGAATCTGGATGCCCTCGGCCTGCTCTCCCGTTGCCTGAACGATTCCACCGGCCTGGATATCCAGATTCCCGGTCATCGCCCCGGCGAGATTGATGCCGATGACGTGACCGATGGACGTACTGGTCGACGTCGTGGACGTCGGCGCTACCGTCAACGTGCCCGCGATGTTGATGTTGCCGACAAGGGTGGTGCCCGAGAGCTGACTGATCCCGATTGAACCGTCGCCTTGCAGGTTCGTTACCGAGCCGGTCCCGAGGTCGATGGCGATCGGCTTGGTTCCTCCCGTCGGGATGATGCCGGTAAACGTTCCGCTGTTCGGATCTGTGGGAACGCCGCTGATCAGGATGCCGATCTTGCTGTCCCCCGTGCCGGTCATATCGATTTTTCCGGTGCTCTCGAATTCTCCGGAATAGCCCGTTGTCAGCTTGACCGCAGTGGCAGACCCGACGCCGTTGTAGGAGATCAGTCCCTGGTTGTTGATGAGTGCATTGTCCGATTGGATCGTCAGGGCGGCCGCCGTGGGCGGGTTGGCGGTAATCACCACCGAACCGCCCGACGTGATCGTAATACTTCCGTCCGTGTCCGTGTTTTGCGGCGTCGTTACCTTGGTATCGATGGTTGTGTTGGCGGCGGCCCTGCCGCACAGCAGCGCCGCAACGGCGGCGGAGAGCAATAACGCGCGCTTGGTCAAGGCGTACCTCTTGTTGTTCAAAGGCCGTCGTAGCTCACGGGCCGAAGACTGGATGGATCCCTTCGTCACCGCAGCGCCGAACCCATGGGCGCGCCCGCCGCGAGCCATTTACCTTAGCCGGATTTTGAACCGCCGCGCTAGTGTGGTTAAGGCCCTACGAAAGCTTGGGTTTTTTGCACCGGACCGATCGGGCCGCTGGTGGAGAATGGTTAAAAAAATCGGGCGCCGGAGGTCGGCGCCCGATCCTGCAATAGCTGGGAGGCAAACCTCAGGCGGCTTTCGCCTTGCCTTCGATCACCTTCATCTCGCCGCCATTGATGGCAATGCGGCGCGGCTTCTGCTCTTCCGGGATTATCCGCTCCAGGTCGACATGGAGCAGTCCGTTCTCGAGCTTCGCGCCCTTGACCTCGACGTTCTCGGCCAGCTGGAAGCGGCGCTCGAACGCACGGCCGGCGATACCCTGATAAAGGAAAGCCGACTTGCTCTCGTCATGCTCGCCGCGCTTGCCCTGCACCATCAGCACGCCTTCGCGCACCTCGACATTCAGTTCCTTTTCGCCGAAGCCCGCGACCGCCAGCGTGATGCGGTAATGGGTCTCGTCGGTGCGCTCGATGTTGTAGGGCGGATAGGTCTGCGCAGTCTCATACTGCGGGATCGAATCCAGAAGGTCGAACAGCCGGTCGAAGCCGACGGTCGATCGGAACAGGGGGGAGAAATCAAAGCTACGCATGTTCACAGCCTCCTTTCGAAGCGGTGTGTTTGGCTCCCCTTGGGGGGCGGAGCCGCGTTTCAGATTGCGCCGGAAGCCATCAGGCCTTCCGACCGTCTTTAGCTGGTATGGGAACCTGCTTTTTCAAGGCTCCGGAGTTGCTCAACCGCGCAGCAGGTGATGGAGCGCAAGCCCCCAGAACAGCGCCATTACGACGTAAATCAAAACATCCAGCTGGGCCGGCCGCAGTTCGAGCCGCAGAACGCTTCGGATGACACCGGCGAGCCACGCACCTTCCTCGGCATTGCCCGGATCGCGCCAGCGTCCGGTCCTGAACAGCGATTCCAGATTGTTCAACACACAGGAGTTCCTGTTGAACTGCCACTGCACGACGACCGCGGGAAGAAGCACCAGATAGAACAGCAGCACGCCTTGCTGCGGAACAGCCCAGCCGACGACGATGAAGACCATGACGCCGAGGTGCAGCGCGAAGCAGAGCTGCCCCAGAACATCGCGCCTGCGCTTTCCCGCGGCGGTGAGCGCCGGAATTTCCGACATGCTGCCCTTCGAAGCTTCCGCCCGGCCAGCTTAGGCGCGCAGAGCTGCTTCGCCAAGCGGTTCGGTTGTAAGGAGCGGCTCACTCGTGCTCATATCGCAGTCCTGCCACCCAACCCGAGGACAGTCGCATGAGCACAGAACAGGTTGACCGCATCATCGAGGAGATGAAGACCCGGGTGGGCGAGAATTCCGGCCTCGGCGGTACAATCAAGATCGATTTCGGCGAGCCGGGCAGTGTGTTCATCGACGGCAAATCCTCGCCGAACAGCGTAAGCGAGGGTACCGGCAAGAACGCGGATTGTACGATCGGCGTCAGTCTCGACACGTTCGAAAAGCTCGCGAAGCGCGAATTGGACCCGACCTCCGCCTTCATGCAGGGCAAGCTCCGTGTGGCCGGAGACATGGGGCTCGCCATGAAGCTCGGGCCGGTTCTGTCGAAGCCTGCCTGACGAGGGAACCGGTGGCGTCCGAAGCGTTGCGGACGCGATTCATCGCGAGCGCCGACGGCAAGCGCCTGCGCGTCGGCGAATGGGAGCCCGCGCCAGGGGCGGCGGCCCGGCGCTTCTGCGCAATCTTCGACGGCCAGACGGAATTCATCGAGAAATACCAGGAAGTGGCCGGCGAACTGGCGGGCCGCGGTTTCGCCGGTGCGATCCTCGACTGGCGCGGGCAGGGCGGTTCGCAGCGACTCGTGGCCGACCCGCTTAAGGCGCACATCGCCGATTTCAGCGAATACGATGCGGATTTCACCGCTTTCATGACGCAGGTGGTCTCGGCCGTGACGACGGCACCGCCCATCGCCCTCGCCCATTCCATGGGCGGCCACATCCTGCTGCGTGCCCTGCATCGCAGCCCGCACGCCTTTTCCGCCGCCGTCATGACCGCGCCGATGCTGCGCACGGCCACGCGAGGTCATTCGCGCTGGCTGGTGCGCGCGATGGCGTCTGCACACACCCGCGCCGGGCTCGGCAAGGCGTGGGTCTGGGGCATGCAGGAGCGCGATCCGCTCCACATCCCGTTCGACGATAACCTTGTCACATCCGACCGCGAGCGCTTCGCGCGCAATCGGGCGCTTGTGGCTGAGACCCCCGAAATCCGCCTCGCCGGACCCACCTGGCGCTGGCTGGAGGCGGCGTACCGTTCAATGGCGCAGATGGAAGCGCCAGGATTTGCGGACGCGATCACCACGCCCTGCCTTGTCTTCGGTGCGGGTCGCGACCGCATCGTCGAAACGGAGGCGATCAGGGATTTCGCGCGGCGGCTGCCCCACGGCCGTTATGTCGAAATTCCCGAAGCCGAACACGAGATCATGATGGAGACCGATTCCATCCGCGCCAGGTTCTGGCGCGCCTTCGACGACTTCGTCGCCATGTACAAACCGCGTTCGTGATATTGCTGCAACCCTTCCGGGAAAAGCGAAGCGATCGCGCCGCGCGAAACCGTAACAGCGACTTTTAACAGCGAATATTACCGAACTGCGGCGAAAGCTGGCAGAGCGGAAATGCGCCGGCGCGACGGGTAACCGAATGGCAACCGTTCCTGTCGCCAGAGTACAATGCGCGTACGCAAGGGACCGGGGTCTTCATGCCGAAGCTGTTCGCCGGGACGACTGTTGCCGTGGTTGCCGCCGCCGCAGGAAGCGTCGGCCTCCTCGCCCTTTTCGGGACGACCGCGGCCGAAGCCCACCCAAGACATGTTCGTCCCCAGCCTCTGCCGCCGGCCGTCTTTCCGGCCCCCACGACGGCGCCTTATCCTGTCATCGTCGACGCCGATCCCGCGCATGTGCTGAACCGCTTCTCGCCGGACGCGGCCTTTGGCGCGGGGGTGGACAGCGTGCCGTTTCACGCGGTGCCGGAGATCTACACCCATTCCAATGTCCGTCAGATGCTCGGTGCGGGATTCGCCCCGGTCAGCTATCGGCTGTACACCGAACTCTCCGTTCAGGACTGGCACTGGAATCCGGCGGGCCGGTGGTCCGGGCCGGGCAACAGGGGTTATTGGACGAGCGACACGCGGTCTGCCGCTCCGATCGTCGACAGCTATGGCTACCGGCTGCCGCGCCGCGGGTTCACGCACGATCAGGGCAACGACGACAATTATTCCCGTCTCGACGACGGCGATCTCCGGACCTTCTGGAAAAGCAATCCCTATCTTGAGAGACGCTACACCGGAGACCCCGATGGCGAGCATCCGCAATGGGTGGTCTATGACCTCGGCGCGCGCAAGAGCGTGAACGCCGCGAAGATCCATTGGGCCGATCCCTATGCCGTCCGCTACGCGGTCCAGTACTGGACGGGCGATGATCCCATCTACGATCCCGCTCACGGGCAATGGGCGAGTTTTCCGAACGGCGAGATCCGCGACGGCGCCGGCGGTACGGTGACGCTTCGGCTCGGCGACGCGCCGAAGAACGAGCGCTATCTGCGCATCGTGATGTGGCGGGGATCGGGCACCTGTACGAGCGCCGGCAGCGCCGACCCGCGCGATTGCGTGGGGTATGCGATCCGCGAAGCGGGTTTCGGCACGCTCGCCAAAGGCATCTTCCACGATCTCGTGACGCACGAGCCGAACCGCCGCCAGACGGTGACCTATGCGTCGTCGGTCGATCCCTGGCACGAGGCGGGAAACCGTGTGCGCGATCAGGAGCAGCCGGGGCTCGACATCGTCTTTCAGAGCGGCATCACCCGAAACATACCCGCGACGGTTCCGGTCCCGATGCTGTACAGCACGCCGGAAAATGCCGCGGCGGAAATCCGCTATCTCGAAACGAGCGGCTATGCCATTGCCCGGGTGGAAATGGGCGAGGAGCCGGACGGCCAATATGTGGCGCCGGAAGACGACGCGGCGCTCTATGCGCAGTTCGCGGACGCCCTTCATGCCGTCGATCACGGCCTCGTGCTCGGCGGTCCGGTTTTCGAAAACAATACCCGGGATGTGAAGGCGTGGGCCGACCGCCGCCACCCGGAGACCTCGTGGACGAAGCGTTTCGTCGCCTGGCTCGCGGCGCACGGCCATCTTGGCGATCTCGGCTTCTTCTCGTTCGAACACTATCCCTTCGGCAGCTGCGACAACGACAGGGAGGAAGCCAACCTCCTGCGCGAGCCGGATCTGGTTTCGGACATCGTGGCGATCTGGCGCCGCGACGACCTCCCGCCGGGACTTCCGATGTACATCACCGAAACGAATTATTCGCAGAACGAAACGGACGCCGCTCAGGACGTGGCGGGGGCGCTCTGGTACGCCGAGATGATCGGTTCGCTTCTGGCCACCGGCTCCAACGGCGCATTTTTCTACGAATACGAGCCCATCCCGCTGAGCCCCGCCTATCCCTGTCGCGGCTGGGGCACCTACGGCGTCCTCGAAGGCGACAAAAAGTACAGGGCCGGGGCGCCGCTCTCCCAATATTTCGCGGCGCAGATGGTGACGCAGGACTGGACCGTCCCCGGCGATGGGGTTCACGGTCTTTATCCGGTGATCGGTCTCGTCGATCCGTCGTGGGTGACCGCGTGGCCGGTAAAGCGGCCCGACGGTTTCTGGTCGCTTCTGCTCGTCAATCGCGATTTTGCGGACGCCCATGCCGTGACCGTGCAGTTTGCGACGAGGAGCGGCCCGGCCTGGTTCTCCGGCAACGTGACGGAGACGGAGTTCGGGCCGGCGCAATATGCCTGGATCGTCGACGGCAGGCACAGCTACGCGAACCCCGACGGGCCGCCTTCCACCACGCAGCTGTCGGGCGGCGAGGGCGTTCGGTACACCCTGCCCGCCGAAAGCCTGACCGTGCTGACGGGAAAAGTGGCGTCGCAATAAGGCACGCCGCGAAGCGGCCGCTCGAGCCCGGAATAACCAATCTCCTATCGCGTTTGATCGAAATCGTCCAGAGCATCGAACCGCGCAGCCTGGCGCGGTGGTCGCGGACTGTACGCGCAATGGCCACGCATTGTTTCGCGAACGGCAATTTGTTTTCGGCACCCGATCGCATAGGATGCCCGAAGGCAAAAAGGCTTGGCGCAGAGGCCGCGGAGGATGCGGAGTGGGCGCAGAAAAGGGCTTCACCACAAAGGGCACGAAGCAATACAAGGAATTGTTGGCGCGCCTTCCTCTGCGCACCCACTGCGACCTCCGCGCCAAGCGTTCTTGTTCGCAGGCAAAAAGGAGCGGGACATGAAGAGCGTCGTGGTGACCGGTGCTTCCACCGGAATCGGCTGGGGTTGTACGAAGGTTCTGGTCCAGAAGGGCTTTCGCGTCTTCGGCAGCGTGCGGAAGCAGGCGGATGCCGGGCGGCTGTCGCGCGAATTCGGCGCGGGCTTCGCGCCGCTCCTGTTCGACGTGACCGATTCCGCTGCCATCCGGACAGCCGCGGATCAGGTTCGGTCCGCGCTCGGGGGCGAAGCGCTGG
>Ga0070731_10001403_pt1 | contig 24976 bp, 22 predicted proteins | sample Coa_R1_2_FD_66448 | JGI IMG/M metagenome (GOLD analysis project Ga0070731, IMG submission 66448) | Surface soil microbial communities from Centralia Pennsylvania, which are recovering from an underground coalmine fire - Coalmine... | ecosystem: Environmental > Terrestrial > Soil > Unclassified ... | reverse complement strand
GGCCCGACCGTGTTCATCTGCGATGAATGCGTCGAACTGTGCATGGAGATCATTCGCGAGGAGAACAAGACCTCGTTCCTGAAGTCGCGGGACGGTGTTCCCTCGCCGGCGGAGATCTTCAAGGTTCTGGACGATTACGTGGTGGGCCAGCACCACGCCAAGAAGGTGCTCTCGGTCGCCGTTCACAATCACTATAAACGCATCAACGCGACCGGCAAGAACAGCGACGTCGAACTGGCGAAGTCGAACATACTTCTCATCGGTCCCACCGGCTGCGGCAAGACGCTGCTCGCGCAAACCCTGGCCCGCATTCTGGACGTTCCGTTTACGATGGCCGACGCCACGACGCTGACCGAGGCCGGTTACGTCGGCGAGGATGTCGAGAACATCATCCTCAAACTCCTGCAGAACGCCGATTACAATGTCGAGCGCGCGCAACGCGGCATTGTGTATATCGATGAAGTCGACAAGATCAGCCGCAAGTCGGACAATCCGTCCATTACGCGCGATGTTTCAGGCGAGGGCGTTCAGCAGGCGCTGCTCAAAATCATGGAAGGCACCGTTGCCAGCGTGCCTCCTCAGGGTGGACGCAAACATCCTCAACAGGAATTCCTTCAGGTCGACACCACCAACATTCTTTTCATCTGCGGTGGCGCGTTCGCGGGACTGGAGAAAATAATCTCCTCCCGGACTCATGGCACCTCGATGGGATTCGGTGCGGTCGTGCGTTCCGCCGACGAGCGCGCAACGGGCGAAGTGCTGCGCGAGGTGGAACCCGAAGATCTTCTGAAGTTCGGTCTCATTCCGGAATTTATCGGTCGTCTTCCCGTGATTGCGACATTGGGTGATCTGAGCGAAGGCGCGCTGATCGAAATCCTGACGCGGCCGAAGAATGCGCTCGCCAAGCAGTATCAGCGGATGTTCGAGATGGAAGGCGTTAAGCTGCGCTTCCAGGAAGAGGCGCTCCACGCGATTTCACGCCGCGCGATTCAGCGCAAAACGGGCGCGCGCGGCCTGCGTTCGATCATGGAAGGCATTCTGCTCGAAACGATGTTCGAGTTGCCGACACTGAACGGGGTCCAGGAGGTCGTCATCACGTCCGACGTTGTGGATGGGCGATCGCGGCCGCTTTATACCTATTCCGAGAAGGCGCAGGCTCGCGAGTCGAACGCGTCCTGAGATCGCACATCCCATCCCGTGCGGACACAAAATCTGGGGCGGCGGTGGATGCCTTGAAACAAGGGCTCGCGGAAACCACTTTGTGTCGACAGGAGTTGGCCCTAGGGCCGCTCTTTCACTCGGCCGGCGGCACCCGCTAGGCTGCCACCGCCCGGATCACAGGCCGGCTGTCGACCGGCAAGGAGAAAACAGATGTCCGACACTGACGTCGCGAAAGCGAAGCCCGAAGCGGCCCCTCTGGCGCCGGTTCTGCCGCTGCGCGACATCGTTGTCTTCCCGCACATGATTGTTCCGCTCTTCGTTGGCCGCGAGAAGTCCGTGCGCGCTCTCGAAGAGGTGATGAACGACGAAAAGCAGATACTGCTTCTGACGCAGAAGAACGCGGCCGACGATGACCCGACGACGGAAGGCCTGCACACGATCGGTACAATGGCCACAGTGCTCCAGCTGCTCAAGCTTCCCGACCAGACTGTGCGCGTCCTTGTCGAGGGCAAATCGCGCGCCCGTGTGACCGGTTTCGTTCCACGCACCGATTTCTTTCAGGCGCGTATCGAGCATGTGGTCGATCATGGCGGTGATACGAAAGAGACCGAGGCCCTGGTCCGTACGGTGAAGACCAATTTCGAGAACTACATCAAGCTGAACAAGAAAGTTCCGGCCGAGACGCTCGCGTCTTTGTCGCAGATCGACGATCCGGCAAAGCTTACCGACATGGTCTCCTCGCATCTGTCGGTGAAGATTTCCGATCGCCAGCAACTTCTCGAAACGCTCAACACCGTGGAACGTCTGGAGCGTGTGCTCGCGCTCATCGAGAGCGAGATTGGCGTGCTCCAGGTCGAGCGGAAAATCCGCACGCGTGTGAAGCGCCAGATGGAGAAGACCCAGCGCGAATACTACCTCAACGAGCAGTTGAAGGCGATCCAGAAGGAACTCGGCGAGGGCGAAGAAGGCCGCGACGAACTGAACGAGCTCGATGAGCGGGTTCGCAAGACCAAGCTTTCGAAGGAGGCCCGCGAAAAAGCGCAGGCCGAAATGAAAAAACTGCGCCAGATGAGTCCGATGTCGGCGGAAGCGACCGTCGTACGGAATTACCTCGACTGGTTGCTGTCGCTGCCGTGGGGAAAGAAGTCCAAGATCAAGAAGGACATCGGGCTCGCCGAGACGATCCTGAACGAGGACCACTACGGACTCGAAAAGGTCAAGGAGCGAATTCTGGAGTATCTGGCCGTACAGCAGCGAGCCGGGAAAATGAAAGGGCCCATCCTCTGTCTCGTCGGGCCCCCCGGGGTCGGCAAGACATCGCTCGGCAAATCGATCGCGCGCGCGACCGGCCGCGAGTTTGTTCGCATGAGCCTTGGTGGCGTGCGGGACGAGGCCGAAATCCGCGGACACCGTCGCACGTACATCGGTTCGATGCCGGGCAAGATCATCCAGTCGATGAAGAAGGCGAAGAGCGCCAATCCGCTCTTCCTCCTCGACGAGATCGACAAACTCGGCGCGGATTGGCGTGGCGACCCGTCATCGGCGCTCCTCGAGGTGCTCGATCCGGAACAGAATCACACCTTCAACGATCACTATCTTGAGGTCGATTTCGATCTTTCCGATGTGATGTTCATCACCACGGCCAACACGCTGCGCATGCCGCAGCCGCTGATGGATCGCATGGAGATCATTCGCATCCCCGGCTACACCGAGGACGAAAAGGTGGAGATCGCCCGGCGTCACCTCATTCCGAAAGAGATCAAGGCGCACGGCCTCAAGGAAGGCGAGTGGACAATCACGGACGCGGGCCTTCGCGATCTCATCCGCTATCACACGCGTGAGGCGGGCGTGCGCAATCTGGAACGTGAAATTGCCAATCTCACGCGCAAGGCGGTGAAAGAAATCGTCTCCAACAAGGCTAAGACGATCGAGGTTTCGGAAGAGAATCTCGGCGGCTTTGCCGGCGTGAGGAAATTCCGTTACGGCGAAGTGGAAGGTGAGGATCAGGTCGGCGTCGTCACAGGTCTTGCCTGGACGGAAGTCGGCGGCGACACGCTCCAGATCGAATCCGTCATGTTGCCCGGCAAAGGCCGCATGCAGACGACCGGCAAGCTCGGCGACGTGATGAAGGAGTCCATCGACGCGGCGCGGTCGTACGTACGCTCGAAGGCAACGAACTTCGGCATCAAGCCGCCAATGTTCGAGCAGCGCGACATTCACGTGCATGTGCCCGAAGGTGCAACACCAAAGGACGGCCCCTCCGCCGGCGTCGCCATGGCAACGTCCATCATTTCGGTGTTGACAGGTATCCCGGTCCGGCGCGACGTGGCCATGACGGGTGAAATCACGCTCCGCGGGCGGGTGCTCCCCATCGGGGGCCTCAAAGAGAAGCTGCTGGCCGCGCTTCGTTCCGGGCTGGCGACCGTGATCATTCCGTCGGAGAACGAGAAGGATCTGGCCGAAATCCCGGACAATGTGAAATCGGGACTCAAGATCGTGCCTGTCGCGACCGTGGAGGAAGTCCTGAAAATCGCCCTCGTGCGACCGCCCGAACCCATTATCTGGGAAGAGCCCGAAATCGTGGCCGGCGCCGCACGGCTGCCCGAGGCGGACGGGGACGCGGTGGTCACCCACTGAAGGACCTGCCACCGTCCTTGCGGGGGCGGTGGCAGTAGTCCCCTATATTTTTCTTGGTCCGGCTTGGCGCAGCGCCAGCGGCAGCCCTACATTCGGCACCCGGCAACGAATCGCAGGAGGAGGCGTCCGGTGAACAAAAACGACCTGATCCAGAAAATCGCGGATCGAACGGGCCTCGGCAGGAACGAGGCCACGAAGGCCGTCGATGGTGTTTTCGACGCGATCACGGAGGCGCTGAAAAGCGGGGACGAGGTGCGCCTCACAGGCTTCGGGGTTTTCGCCGTCGCCAATCGCGCAGCCGGCAAGGGACGCAATCCGCAGACCGGCGCGGAAATCGAGATCAAGGCTTCACGACAGCCAAAGTTTCGTGCCGGGAAGCAGTTGAAGGACGCGTTGAACGAATCCGCATGATGTGTGCCGTGCCGCCTGCGGCGGCACGTCCAGTCCGCTGTTCTTCAGGGCGGTTAGCTCAGCCGGTAGAGCACTTCGTTTACACCGAAGGGGTCGGCGGTTCGAACCCGTCACCGCCCACCGGCCTTCGCGCGCGAAGCGCGGGAAGGCTGCCGCGCCAGCGCCCGACGGGCGAAGGGCGTCCCGCAGATTCCAACTCGCCTGATCGGTCACCAGGGCGCAAGCTCGGTGATTTGAATGAGGTTGCCGCAGGTGTCGTTCACCTGTGCTATCGTCGAGCCCGTTACTGCAGTCGGCGTCATGGCGAATTCGCCACCCTTTCCTTTGATGCGCTCATAGTCGCCGTTGATATCGTCGGTGAAGAACATGATGGCCGGCTGGCGCTGTTGAAACAGAGCCTGCTGATAAGCGCTTGCGGCCGGGTTGTTGTTCAGCGCGAGCTGCAGCTGTGTTCCCTCCGGTTCGTCGGTTGAAGTCACGGTGAGCCAGCGGAACGGACCATTGCTGAAGTCGGCCTTCTTCTGAAAACCCAGCACTTCGGTGTAGAAGCGCAGTGCCTTGTCCTGGTCGTCCACGTACACGGTGGTCAACTTGATCTTCATGGATGGTCCTCCCGTTCTGACGCTGCGCGCCAAACGCCATGAAAACCATTATTCCGGGAAAGGGACGGGTTGGCGAGGACAGAAGCCTTCCTGGGCCGTAATCTTTTTCGCGTTGACGATTCTGGGTTGTGGCGGCGGCCCGAAGCCGGCGGGAACTCAGGGCCCGGAATGGCATCCGCCATCGGAGTTGCTCGAGAGATATGCCGACAAGAACGGCGTCGTGACGCGTGCCGCAATCGAGGCGGGCCTCAGAGCCGATTTCGCCGCTGCCGACAAGAACCACGACGGATGTCTCGACGCTGACGAAGCGCGCGCGGTCAATGAGACGCGATGGAAGGCGTCGGCGTCGACGACATCACCGCTGATCGATTTTTTTCACAACGGCTGCATTGATTTCGACGAGTTCGCGGCCGAACCGCGATCGCTTTTCGAACAGCTGGACAAAAACGGCGACGGACGCCTCACACCGCACGAACTTCATCCCGGCCGGAAGGCCTCGCATCAGAGCACGCCGTAACCGGTCCCGCCATTGACACTGTCTCGCGTGCGGCCCTACATCGGCGCGCTTTCACGGCTCGGTGAAGGCCGCCCGCGGGGGCGTAGCTCAGTTGGTTAGAGCGTCGGCCTGTCACGCCGAAGGTCGCGGGTTCGAGCCCCGTCGCTCCCGCCATTCATGCGACAAATTGCAAGCCAGATGTTCCGCGACAGCCCGCTGCGGAACTCCTGCGTTTCCTTCATTGCATAGCCCCCATACGGGGCCTATACCCGCGCCTGCCAATTGATGCGCGTTCGAGTCCGGGACAGTCATGCCCTTCCTCTTGGTAGAATATCTGCCGATCCTTCTGTTCATCGCCATTGCCGGCGTGATCGGTCTCGCGTTGATCGCGATCCCGTTCGTGGTTGCGCCTTCAGATCCGGATCCGGAAAAGCTCTCCGCCTATGAATGCGGGTTCAACGCCTTCGGCGACGCACGCATGAAATTCGACGTTCGCTTCTACCTCGTCTCGATTCTGTTCATCATTTTCGACCTTGAAGTCGCGTTCCTCTTCCCCTGGGCCATCACGCTGCGCGCGACTGGCGCTTTTGCGTTTTGGTCCATGATGCTGTTCCTGGCCGTGCTAACGATCGGATTCATCTACGAGTGGAGGAAGGGAGCGCTGGAGTGGGAGTAGCGAGTACGATCACCGGAGCACCTCCCGAGGTCGTCGATCCGTATCTCGGGTCGTTGCGCGACGATTTTCAGAATCGCGGCTTCATTCTTGCGAGCGCCGATTCGCTCATCACCTGGGCACGCACCGGGTCGCTGATGTGGATGACGTTCGGGCTCGCGTGCTGCGCTGTCGAGATGATGCAGGCCAACATGCCGCGCTACGATCTGGAGCGCTTCGGTTTCGCGCCGCGTGCCAGTCCGCGCCAGTCGGATGTGATGATCGTCGCGGGTACGCTATGCAACAAGATGGCGCCGGCTCTGCGCAAGGTTTACGACCAGATGCCGGAGCCGCGGTACGTAATTTCGATGGGTTCGTGCGCCAATGGCGGCGGCTACTATCACTACTCCTACTCGGTGGTACGCGGCTGCGACCGCATCGTTCCGGTCGATGTCTATGTCCCCGGCTGTCCGCCTACGGCCGAGGCGTTGGTGTACGGAATCATGCTTCTCCAGCGCAAAATCCGGCGCACCGGCACGATTGAGCGCTGACCGTATGCAGACTCTCGAAGAACTCGGCAAGAAAATCGCCGACGCCTTGCCCGGTGCCGTGCGCGGATGGAACGTCGCCCTGGGCGAGCTGACGATGGAGGCCGAGTGCACAGACATCGTCCGCGTCCTTACCTATTTGCGCGACGATCCGGATTGCCGGTTCACACTGCTCATCGACATCACGGCCGTCGACTGGCCGGAGCGGCAGAATCGGTTCGACATCGTTTACCTTCTCCTCTCGCTAAGGGAGAACCGGCGCATCCGCGTGAAGGTGCAGGCGGAAGAAAACGCCCCGGTGCCATCCGCGGTTGAGGTCTTCCCAGGCGCCGGTTGGCCCGAGCGCGAGACATTCGACATGTACGGTGTCACGTTCGCGCAGCACCCGGACCTGCGCCGACTCCTGACCGACTATGGTTTCTCGGGCTATCCTCTGCGCAAGGACTTCCCGCTCACCGGCTATGTCGAGCTGCGTTACGACGAAGAACAAAAGCGCGTCGTGTATCAACCGGTCGAGCTCGTGCAGGAGTTCCGTGTTTTCGATTTCATGAGCCCGTGGGAGGGCGCGCGCTACATCATGCCGGACGGGAAGAAGGAAAATCCCTGATGGCCGAAGCCCTCGATGACCGGCGCATGACGCTCAACTGGGGCCCGCAGCATCCTGCTGCCCATGGCGTGCTCCGTCTGGTGATGGAGCTCGACGGCGAAATCGTCACCCGCATCGATCCGCACATCGGACTGCTGCACCGCGGTACCGAGAAGCTGATCGAACACAAAACGTACATGCAGGCTATGCCCTATTTCGACCGGCTCGATTACGTGGCGCCCCTCAATCAGGAGCACGCCTTCGCGCTTGCGCAGGAAAAGCTGCTCGGTATCGAAGTGCCGCGCCGCGGCCAATATATCCGCGTGCTGTTCAGCGAAATCGGGCGGTTGATGAACCACCTCCTGCAGATCACGACGCACGCGCTGGATGTCGGCGCGCTCACCCCGCCACTGTGGGGCTTCGAAGAGCGCGAAAAGCTGATGGTGTTCAACGAGCGTGTCTCCGGCGCACGGCTGCACGCCAACTATTTCCGTCCCGGTGGCGTGCACCAGGACATGCCACCCGGGCTGGCCGAGGATATCTACGCTTTTTGCGAAGCCTTCCCGAGAGTTGTGGACGATCTCGACGAGTTGCTGACGGAAAACCGAATCTTCAAGCAGCGCAATGTCGACATCGGAGCTTTTACCCGCACTGACGCCGAGGCCTGGGGCTTCTCGGGTGTTATGTTGCGATCGACAGGGCTCGCCTGGGATTTGCGCCGCGCACAGCCTTACGAATGCTATTCGGAGCTCGATTTCAGGATTCCGGTCGGTTCGAAAGGCGACTGCTACGACCGGTATCTCATCCGGATGGAAGAGATGCGCCAGTCCACGAAAATCATGAAACAGTGTATCGAGAAGATGCCTTCCGGACCGGTGGTTGTTGACGACCACAAGGTGGTGCCGCCGCGTCGCGGCGAAATGAAGCGCTCGATGGAAGCGCTGATCCATCATTTCAAGCTCTACACCGAAGGTTATCACGTGCCCGCCGGTGAAGTGTACGCGGCGATTGAAGCGCCCAAGGGCGAATTCGGCGTGTATCTCGTGGCGGACGGGACCAACAAACCCTATCGCTGCAAGATACGCGCTCCGAGCTACTGGCACCTGCAGGGCATGGATTTCCTTTGCAAAGGGCACATGCTGGCCGATGTGCCTTCGGTGCTGGGCTCGATCGACGTCGTTTTCGGGGAGATCGACCGTTGAGCGTCCGGCGCCTCTGCGATCAACAGCCGTCGAGTTTCGCCTTCACGCCAGAGAACAGCGCGTGGATCGAAACGGAGGTTCGGAAATACCCGCCGGGCCGCCAGGCTTCGGCGGTGATCTCGCTCCTTTGGCGGGGGCAGGAACAGGAAGGCTGGGTTACGAAGCCGATGATCGAAGAGGTCGCGCGCCGCCTCGACATGCCGGTCATCCGCGTTCTCGAAGTTGCGACCTTCTATACGATGTTCAATCTTGCTCCGGTCGGCCGTCATCTTGTACAGATATGCACGACCACACCCTGCTGGCTCGCCGGCTCCGACGCCGTGGTCGCGGCGTGCAAGAAGCACATTGCGGCGAGGCCTCAGACGATTTCGGCCGACGGCGTGTTCAGCTGGATGGAAGTCGAATGCCTCGGTGCCTGCGTCAACGCACCGGTCATGCAGATCGGAAAGGACTATTACGAGGACCTGGACGGCGAGACGACGGCGGAGATTTTCTCCGCGCTCAGACGCGACGAGCAACCGAAAGCGGGATCGCAAACCGGGCGCCACTCTTCGGAACCTGTCCGCGGTTTGACCACGCTGACGGACCGATTGATCTACGACAGGAAAAAACCCTCTGGGGCGGCGACGTGAAGTTCGGGAACGGCCATGCTCGCTGACCGCGATCGTATCTTTACAAACCTGTACGGTTTGGAAGACTGGACGCTCGAGGGCGCCCGTTCCCGCGGTGCCTGGGACGGCACCAAGGCCATTCTCGAGCGCGGCCAGGACGCGATCATCAAGTCGATCAAGGATTCGGGGCTGCGCGGCCGCGGCGGAGCCGGGTTCCCGACCGGCCTCAAGTGGTCGTTCATGCCAAAGGAAGTGAAGGATCGACCGCACTACCTCGTGGTCAATGCCGACGAGTCCGAACCCGGCACCTGCAAGGACCGGGACATCATGCGCCACGACCCGCATCTTTTGGTGGAGGGCTGCCTCATTGCCTCCTTCGCCATGCGGGCGCATGCCTGTTACATCTACATTCGTGGCGAATTCATTCGCGAGCGCGAGCGCCTGCAGGCCGCGGTCGATCAGGCCTACGAAGCGAAGCTGATCGGCAAGAACAACGTCCATGGCTGGGATTTCGACTGTTACGTTCACCACGGCGCCGGCGCGTATATCTGCGGCGAGGAGACGGCGCTGCTCGAAAGCCTGGAGGGCAAGAAGGGCATGCCGCGGCTGAAGCCGCCGTTCCCCGCCAATGTCGGCGTCTATGGCTGTCCGACGACCGTCAACAACGTGGAATCGATCGCCGTCGTGCCGACGATCCTGCGGCGTGGCGCGGACTGGTTCGCCGGCATCGGTCGGCCCAACAACACCGGCACCAAGGTTTTCTGCATCTCGGGACACGTAAACCGACCGTGCAATGTCGAAGAAGCGATGAGCATTCCGCTTCGAGAACTCATCGAACGTCACGCCGGCGGCGTTCGCGGCGGCTGGGACAACCTCATGGCGGTCATTCCCGGCGGCTCTTCGATGCCGGTCCTGTCGAAAGAAATCGCCGACACGATTCTGATGGATTTCGATTCACTCGTCGCCGTGAAATCCGGGTTGGGAACCGCCGCGATTACCGTGATGGACAAATCGACCGACATCATCAAGGCGTTCGCGCGGCTCGCCTACTTCTACAAGCACGAGAGCTGCGGACAATGTACGCCTTGTCGCGAAGGTTGCGGCTGGATGTGGCGCGTGCTCTCGCGCATGCAGCGCGGCGACGCTGAAATAGGCGAGATTGATCTGCTGCAGGAGGTGAGCAAGCAGATCGAGGGACACACGATCTGCGCTTTTGGCGAGGGCGCTTCGTGGCCTGTACAGGGCTTCCTGCGCCATTTCCGCCCCGAGATCGAGCGCCGCATCCGGATGCGTGCCGGCACCATCGCAGCGGAGGCGGCGGAGTAGGGCGATGGCATCGCGCAAACTCATCATCGACGGAAAGGAAGTCGAGGCTGACGACAGCATCACGCTGTTGCAGGCCTGTGAGCAGGCGGGCGCGGAAATCCCGCGCTTCTGCTACCACGAGCGTCTCTCGGTTGCCGGCAATTGCCGCATGTGTCTCGTCGAATGGGTGGGTGCGCCCAAACCGCAGGCGAGCTGCGCGCTCCAGGTTCGCGACATCTTTCCGAACAAGGATGGAACGCCTGCGCGCATCAACACCCGCTCACCCGTCGCGAACAAGGCGCGCGAAGGCGTGATGGAATTTCTTCTCATCAATCACCCGCTCGATTGTCCGATCTGCGACCAGGGCGGCGAATGCGATCTCCAGGACCAGGCGATCGGCTATGGCCGCGCGGCGTTTCACCGTTTCAACGAGAACAAGCGCGCGGTCGAAGACAAGTACATGGGACCGCTGATCAAGACGATCATGACTCGCTGCATCCAGTGTACGCGTTGCGTACGCTTCGCCACAGAGGTGGCGGGGGTGCCGGATCTGGGTGCCACCGGCCGCGGCGAGGATATGGAAATCACGACCTATCTTGAGAAGGCATTCGCCTCCGAACTCTCCGGTAACGCGGTCGATATCTGTCCGGTCGGTGCACTGACGTCCAAGCCTTACGCGTTCAACGCGCGGCCCTGGGAGCTGCGCAAGACCGAATCGATCGACGTGATGGACGCCCAGGGCGCGAACATTCGTGTCGACACGCGTGGGCGCGAAGTGTTGCGTGTGCTGCCGCGCACCAATGAAGAGATCAACGAGGAGTGGATTTCCGACAAGACGCGACATGCCTGCGACGGCCTGAAGCGTCAGCGGCTGGACCGTCCTTTGGTGCGCAAGGAGGGCAAACTTGTTCCTGTCAGCTGGGCGGAAGCCTTTGCGGTAATCGCGGCACGAATAAGGGCAAGTGCGCCGGAACGCATGGCGGCGATTGTCGGGGATCTCGCGGCAGCCGAAGAAATCAAGGCGCTGAAGGACCTGATGGGGGCGATCGGGGTCGGCAATCTTGATTGCCGCCAGGACGGCGCGAAGCTGCAGGCGAGCCCGCGCCAGTTGTACCTTTTCAATACGACGATCGCGGGGATCGAATTGGCCGACGCAGTCCTTCTCGTCGGCACCAATCCACGTTGGGAAGCGCCGGTGCTGAATGCGCGCATCCGCAAATCGTGGCTCCACGGCAATCTCAGAGTCGCCAACGTTGGCGAGCCGTACGATTTGACCTATCCGGTCGAGCAGCTTGGCACCTCACCGGAAGTGCTGCAGGCAATTGCACAAGGCGGCCATGCCTTTGGCGATGTGCTGAAGAACGCCAGCCGGCCGATGCTGATCCTGGGGCCGGGGGCTCTCGCGCGCGGCGACGGCGCCGCAATTCTCAGGCTCGCCGCGGCAACCGCCGGGAATACGGGAATGATCGGACCGGCGGCACACCATAGCGAGGGCGGCTGGAACGGATTTAACGTGCTGCACAGTGCTGCGTCACGTGTCGCCGCACTCGATCTCGGTTTTCTGCCCGCACCTGGCGGCCGCGATATGGATTCCATTCTGGACGGAGCATCGAAGGGCCACATTGATTTTGTCTATCTGCTTGGTGCCGATGAATTCGACATGGGCGCGCTGGGGAATGCCTTTGTCGTCTATCAGGGAACTCATGGCGATGCCGGCGCGCATCGCGCCGATGTCGTTCTTCCTGGCGCCGCATATACCGAAAAGGACGCGCTCTACACGAATTTCGAAGGGCGCGTGCAGCGGGCCGGTCGCGCAACGTTTCCACCCGGCGAGGCAAAGGAGGATTGGGCGATCCTGCGGGCGCTTTCGGAGGTGCTGGGCAAGCGGTTGCCCTACGACAATCGCGAGGCACTACGCGCGGCGATTGTTTCGGCTGCACCCCAATATGGAAATTTCGGGCAACTTCCGGAACCGGCCGCTACCGCTGCCGCAATGTGGGAAAGCGTCGGCATTGCCGGCCCGTTGAGTGCAGAGGTTCCGCTGGCGTCGCCGATTGCGGATTTCTATCTCACCAATCCGATTGCGCGGGCGAGCCTCACCATGGCGGAGTGCAGCCGCATATTCGTCCAGGGCAGCGCAAGAATGGCGGCGGAATAGACATGGCGCTGATCGGCTTCTGGACGTGGCTATTCCGTATCGTCGGCGTGACGTTGCCGTACGCGTGGGCATGGTTTTTGAGCCAGGCGACGCTCATCGTGGCATACACGGTCTCGCTTCTCCTGATGCTCGCGTACATTCTGCTCGCCGACCGGAAGATCTGGGCGGCCGTACAGATGCGCCGGGGCCCGAACGTGGTCGGCGTTTTCGGACTCCTGCAGTCGTTCGCGGACTTCTTCAAATTCGCGTTCAAGGAGCCGGTCATTCCCGCCGGCGCCAACAAGGTCATCTTTCTTCTTGCGCCGCTTGTCACCTTCGTCCTGGCCTTCGCGGCGTGGGCGGTCATCCCGGTAGACAACGGCTGGGTCGTCGCGGACATCAACGTCGGCATTCTCTACATCTTCGCGATTTCTTCGCTCGGTGTGTACGGCATCATCATGGGCGGCTGGGCGTCCAACTCCAAATATCCGTTCCTCGGCGGGCTGCGCTCGGCGGCCCAGATGGTTTCCTACGAGGTTTCCATCGGTTTCGTGATCATCACGGTTCTTCTGTTCGCGGGCTCGCTCAATCTTTCGGCCATTGTGCGCGCGCAACAGCATGGCTGGTTCGCCTTCACCATCCTGTTTCCTATGTTTGTAGTGTTTTTCGTGTCGGCCTTGGCGGAAACGAACCGGCCGCCCTTCGACCTGCCCGAAGCCGAATCCGAACTCGTTGCCGGTTTCATGGTCGAGTACTCGTCGACGCCTTACCTGCTCTTCATGATCGGCGAGTATCTGAACGTCGTCTTCATGTGTGCGATGCTGTCGATCCTGTTCTTCGGCGGCTGGCTCCCGCTCGTGTCGGTCTGGCCGTTCACCGCTGTTCCCGGTGTCATCTGGTTTCTGCTGAAAATCTGGTTCTTCTTTTTCCTGTTCGCCATGGTGAAGGCGATCGTCCCCCGCTACCGCTACGATCAGCTGATGCGGCTCGGCTGGAAGGTATTTCTCCCTACGGCTCTTGTCTGGGTCGTTGTCGCCGCGGCCTGGGTGATGCTGGTCCGGCACCAGGGAACGTGAGGCGCAAAATGGCCGTGCTCGACAGAACCGCGCGTTCGATCTTCCTGTGGGAGATGGTGAAAGCTTTCGGGCTTGCGATGCGATATTTCTTCAAGCCGAAGGCGACGCTCAACTATCCCTTTGAAAAGGGACCGATCAGTCCGCGCTTCCGCGGCCAGCACGCGCTGCGCCGCTATCCGAACGGGGAGGAGCGCTGCATCGCCTGCAAGCTGTGCGAAGCCGTTTGTCCGGCGCTTGCCATCACCATCGAAGCGGAGCCGCGCGAGGACGGCAGCCGGCGTACGACCCGCTACGACATCGACATGGTGAAGTGCATCTATTGCGGGCTCTGCCAGGAAGCGTGCCCGGTCGATGCGATCGTGGAGGGCCCCAATTTCGAGTATTCGACGGAGACACGCGAAGAACTCTATTACGACAAGGATAAGTTGCTCGCGAACGGCGACCGCTGGGAACGCGAGATTGCTCGCAATCTGGAGCTGGACGCGCCGTATCGCTAGGAGCGGCCTTTCGAGGGGATGCACGGACACACATGCTGCTGACGGCGATTGCCTTTTATCTCTTTGCGGCCGTGCTTGTTGGAGCGGCCTTGATGGTGATCGCTTCGCGCAATCCCGTGCATTCCGTGCTGTTCCTGATCCTGGCCTTCTTCAACGCCGCCGCGCTCTTCATCCTTCTCGGTGCCGAGTTCCTCGCGCTGATCCTGCTGATTGTCTATGTCGGTGCGGTCGCGGTTCTGTTCCTGTTCGTGGTGATGATGCTCGATATCGACTTTGCCGAATTGAAGCGCGGCGCCCTGCAATATCTGCCGCTCGGCGGACTGATCGGGCTTGTACTGGTTGCGGAACTTATCTTCCTCGCCCTCAAATGGCTCATTCCGTACGGAGCGTCATCCGTCCCGCATGCCGCGCCGCCGCACCTCACCAATACCGAAGCGCTTGGTCGCGTAATCTACACTGATTATGTCTATTACTTCGAAACGGCCGGTTTGATCCTGCTCGTCGCGATGATCGGTGCGATCGTGCTGACGTTGCGCCACAAACCCAACGTGCGGCGGCAGAAGATCCGGCTGCAGAACGCGCGCGATCCGAAGCTCGCAATCCAGTTGGTCGATGTACCTCCGGGGCGGGGGGGCTGACGATGCCGATCGGACTTCCCGACTATCTGGCGCTCGCGGCGATCGTCTTCACGGTCGGTGTGCTCGGCATCTTTTTGAACCGCAAGAACGTCATCATCATCCTGATGTCGATCGAACTCATCCTGCTCTCGGTCAACATCAATTTTGTTGCGTTCTCGGCGTACCGCGGAAACCTCATCGGCCAGGTCTTCGCGCTCTTCGTGCTGACCGTCGCTGCGGCGGAGGCCGCAATCGGCCTCGCCATCCTCGTCGTCTATTTCCGCAACCGCGGCAACATCGCGGTTGAGGACGTCAATCTCATGAAGGGCTAGCGCGGTGTATCTGGCGATCGTCTTTCTTCCGCTCCTGGGCGCGGCCATCGCCGGACTGTTCGGCCGGGTCATTGGCGCGCGCGCCTCTGAAATCCTTACGACGGCATTGCTTTTTGGCTCTGCCGCAATCTCGTGCTTTGCCTTCTACGACGTCGTCGTGCTCGGCCATGCGACGCTCTTGCGCATCGCAACATGGGTGGTCTCCGGCGATTTCAGCGCCGATTGGGCAATCCGAGTCGATGCCCTGACGGCGGTGATGCTGGTGGTCGTGACGGGCATCTCCGCCCTCGTGCATTTCTATTCGATCGGCTACATGCGCGACGACCCGAATCAGCCGCGTTTTTTCGCTTATCTGTCCTTCTTCACCTTCTGCATGCTGGCGCTCGTCACTGCGAACAACTTCCTGCAGCTTTTCTTCGGCTGGGAAGGTGTCGGTCTTTCGTCCTATCTCCTGATCGGTTTCTGGTACACGCGGCCGAGCGCCAACGCCGCGGCCATCAAGGCCTTCGTGGTCAATCGCGTCGGCGATTTCGGTTTCGCGCTCGGCATCTTCGGCGTGTACACCGTCTTCCACACCCTCGACTTTAACGCGGTTTTCGCCGCGGCACCGGCCATCGCCGGCAAGACTTTCATGTTCGCGGGTCATCATTTCGACAGCCTGACCACGCTCTGTTTTCTGCTGTTCATCGGCGCGATGGGCAAATCCGCCCAGATCGGCCTCCACACATGGCTGCCCGACGCCATGGAAGGCCCGACTCCCGTCTCCGCGCTGATCCATGCGGCGACGATGGTGACGGCCGGCGTGTTCCTCGTCTGCCGCTGTTCGCCCATGTTCGAGCACGCGCCAACCGCACTCGCCTTCGTGACGTTCATCGGCGCTACCACCGCTTTTTTTGCGGCGACCGTCGGTCTGTTCCAGAACGACATCAAGCGCGTGATCGCGTACTCCACCTGCTCGCAGCTCGGCTACATGTTCGCGGCGGCAGGCGTTTCGGCCTATGGCGCCGCGATGTTCCATCTCTTCACCCACGCGTTTTTCAAGGCTCTCCTGTTCCTCGGCGCGGGTGCCGTGATCGACGCCATGCATCACGAGCAGGACATGCGGAAGATGGGCGGGCTCGCGTCGATGCTTCCGTTTACCTGGCTGATGATGCTGATCGGCAATCTGTCGCTTACCGGCGTCGGCCTGCCGTTCATCGGCATCGGCACCTCCGGGTTTTATTCGAAGGACGAGATCATCAGCGCGACGTACCTGTCGGGCACGTCGATCGGCACCTATGCCTTCGTTCTTACGCTCTCCGTCGTCTTCCTGACGTCGTTCTATTCCTGGCGGCAATTCCTGATGACCTTCCACGGTCCGTACAGGGGTGAAAAGGAACAGAAGTTCGCGCACTCGGACGCCAACGCTCACGCGCGTGACGAGCCGCTCGCGGATGAGGAGCATGGTCACGGACACGCCCTGCGGCTTAGCGAGATCCACGAGCCGCCCTGGACGTTGCTTGCACCGCTTGCGGTGCTCGCGATCGGCGCGCTGATTGCGGGCGGGGTCTTCGCACACGATTTCATCGGCCGGGACGCCGGCGCGTTCTGGCATGGCACAATCGGCGCGGTCACCGGCCACCCGGCGCGCGGCGGCCCGGAAGTCCCGGTGTGGGTGGAAGCAGGACCGTTGGTTGCGACGATCATCGGTTTTCTGTTTGCATACTACTACTACGTGCTGCATCCCGATCTGCCTCCGAAAATGGCGAAGCAGGGTGGGCTGCTCTACACGTTCCTGTACAACAAATGGTATTTCGACGAACTCTACAATGTCCTGTTCGTCAGGCCGGCGTTCTGGATCGGCCGGCTGTTCTGGCGCGGTGGCGACGAGCGAATCATCGACGGCATAGGGCCTGATGGTGTCGCTGCGCGGGTGCTCGATGCCACCCGCGAGGCAATCCGCGTGCAGTCCGGCTATGTCTATCACTACGCCTTTGCGATGCTCGTCGGCGTCGTCGTGCTCGCCACCTGGCTGATCGTCACCACCGGGGGGCTGCGATGACCCATATGCCGCTCCTCAGCATCGCCAATTTTCTCCCGCTCGCGGGCGCCCTTCTCATCCTCCTGCTCCGTGGCGACGCAGCAACGCGGACGCGCAACGCGCGCGTGATCGCGCTTGCCACCACGGGGATCGACCTGGCCGTCTCGCTCGTCATCTGGGCGCTGTTCGACGGCTCTTCGTCGGCTTTTCAATTCGTCGAACAGGCTTCATGGCTCGGCAACGGGATCACCTACCGCGTCGGCGTGGACGGTATTTCCGTCCTTTTCGTCGTGCTCACGGCAGGGCTGATGCCGTTCTGCATCCTCGCGAGCTGGAAATCGGTCAGCGAACGTGTGCCGGAATACATGATCGCCTTTCTGTTGCTCGAGACGATGATGATCGGGGTCTTTACCTCGCTCAACCTCGTGCTCTTTTATGTGTTCTTCGAGGGCGGACTCGTGCCGATGTTCCTGATCATCGGCATCTGGGGCGGCAAGCGCCGCGTCTATGCGAGCTTCAAGTTCTTTCTCTACACGTTGCTCGGCTCGCTCCTGATGCTGCTCGCGATCCTCTCGATGTACCTGCAGACGGGGACCACCGACATCGAAGTGCTTCTGCGCACCGCACATTTTTCGACCGCGATGCAGACCTGGCTGTGGCTGGCTTTCTTCGCGTCGTTTGCCGTGAAGATGCCGATGTGGCCGGTCCACACATGGCTGCCGGATGCCCATGTCGAGGCTCCGACCGCCGGCTCGGTGATCCTGGCCGGCATCCTTCTGAAGATGGGCGGCTACGGTTTCCTGCGGTTCTCGCTACCAATGATGCCGAACGCTTCGGAAGCGTTCGCACCGTTGGTCTTCGTGCTTTCCGTTGTTGCTGTCATCTACACCTCGCTCGTCGCTCTCGCCCAGGAGGACATGAAGAAGCTCATCGCCTATTCGTCCGTCGCGCATATGGGCCTCGTCACGATGGGCATCTTCTCGCTCACCCAACAGGGCATTGACGGCGGGATTTTCCAGATGCTGTCGCACGGCATCGTGTCCGGCGCGCTGTTTCTTTGCGTCGGCGTCGTTTACGACCGCATGCACACCCGCGAGATTGCGGCCTATGGCGGGCTTGTGGAACGCATGCCGGTGTACGCCGCGTGCTTCATGGTGTTCACCCTCGCCAATATGGGTCTGCCGGGCACAAGCGGTTTCGTCGGGGAATTCCTGACGATGCTGGGCACGTTCCGCGTGAACACCTGGGTTGTCATCTTCGCCGCGACCGGCATGATCCTCTCCGCCGCGTACATGCTCTATCTCTATGGCCGCATCGTCTTCGGGGCGCTCATAAAGCCGGCGCTCAAGACCATTCAGGACCTGAGCGGCCGGGAGATCGCCATTCTGGCGCCGCTCGTCGCTTTCACCATCGTTCTGGGCGTCTATCCCAGGATCGTGTTCGACGCGACCTCGGTTTCGGTCGCGCATCTGGTGGCGCAGGAGAAAAACGCCCTGCACACCTTGCCCGAATTCGAAGCAAAGCTGCACACGAAGCCCGAACGACTCGCCGAGGCCGGTGGAGATCGCGCCCGATGAGCAGCATCGGCTCGGACCTTCTTGTCCTCTTTCCCGAGTGCCTTCTCGCGTTGGCCGCGATGGGCCTTCTCATGATCGGCGCCGTTTGGAGCCGAAGCACGTTCCGCCTGGTGTCCATCGCCGCGGTCTGCGCACTTGTCGCTGCCGGCTGGTTCGTCTTTTCACCGCTGACTGGCGCCGAGCATGCGTTCGGCGGCGCGTTTGTGGCCGACGGATTTTCCCGCTTCGCGAAGATTCTCGTGCTGCTCGGCTCTGCGCTCACCCTCATTATGTCCGTGGAATTTCTGGAACGCGAGAACATCGCGAATTTCGAATTCCCCGTGCTCGTGCTGCTGGCGACGGTCGGCATGCTGTTCATGGTCTCTGCGGCGAATTTCATCGCCCTCTATCTGGGTTTCGAGCTGCAGAGCCTGTCGCTGTATGTCCTTGCGGCTTCCAACCGGGATTCGGTCCGGTCGAGCGAAGCGGGCCTGAAATATTTCGTCCTCGGCGCGCTTTCGTCGGGCATGATGCTGTACGGGATTTCCTTCATCTATGGCTTCGCCGGCACCACGTCCTTTGCGGCGGTCGCACATGCCGTACTCGGCGCAGGCGGCAACATCGGTGTGATCTTCGGGCTCGTGTTCCTGATCGTGGGGCTCGCCTTCAAGGTCTCGGCCGTCCCGTTCCACATGTGGACTCCGGACGTCTATGAGGGTTCACCGACACCCATCACCGCCTTCTTTTCCATGGCGCCCAAAACGGCGGCGATGGCTCTGTTCCTGCGCGTCATGTTGATAGCAATGCCGGGGGTTTTGCCGGACTGGCGCCAGATCGTCGCTTTCGTTTCCGTGCTGTCGATGTTTCTCGGCGCCGTTGCCGCAATCGGCCAGACGAATATCAAGCGTCTGATGGCGTACAGCTCCATCTCCCATATGGGTTACGCGCTGATCGGCCTTGCAGCGGGAACAACGCAGGGTGTCCAGAGCGTTCTCCTTTATCTGGCCGTCTACGTCATCACCAATGCCGGCGTTTTCGTGTGCATTCTCGCCATGCGCCGCGGACAGGAAATGGTCGAGACCATCCCGGACCTTGCGGGCCTGGCGCGCACCAATCCGCGTCTTGCTCTTGCGTTTGCTGTGCTGTTCATAAGTCTCGCGGGCATACCGCCGTTTGCGGGCTTCTTTGCCAAGTTCTACGTGTTTCTCGCCGCGATCCAGACGCATCTCTACGCGCTCGCCGTTCTGGGCGTGCTCTCGAGCGTAATTGGGGCCTATTACTACCTTCGCATCGTCAAGATCATGTATTTCGACGAACCGGCGCCCGCGTTTGAGAGAAATATGGGAACGCCCTTTGGCGCAATTGCCGCGGCTTCCAGTCTGTTCAATGCTTTCTTTGTAGTCATCGCGTCGCCGCTCGTCGGCTGGGCAATCGTCGCGGCGAAAGCGTTCGGTTCGTGACCACCCCGGATGCATGGCCGGTCGGTCATGCGCTTCGTCATTTCGAGGACATCGATTCCACCAACGAGGAGGCGCGTCGACTGGCCGCAGCGGGCGTACAGGGTCCACTTTGGATCGCAGCGGATCGACAAACCAGGGGAAGGGGGCGGCGAGGGCGCGAATGGCATTCCTTGACCGGAAATCTGTACGCGACCCTCCTTCTTAATCCCGCGTCGCGCGTCGGGCAATGTGCGCAGCTCTCCTTTGTTGCAGCGCTTGCCGCGAGCGAGCTGGTTTCACGCTGCGCGCCGGCGGCCAACCTCAAACTGAAATGGCCGAACGACGTACTGGCGGAAGGTCGCAAGATCGCGGGCATCCTGCTCGAGGCTTCCGGCACAGGGGCCGGCGCGCCGGATTGGCTCGCCATCGGGTTTGGCATTAACCTCGTATGGCACCCGAGCGACGTGGAATTTCCCGCGACATCGATCATGGCGATCGGGGCACATCCGCCCGCGCCGCGCGATGCGCTGGCCGGCCTCGCGGTCTCGTGGATCAAATGGTATGGTACGTGGGAGGCGGTTGGGTTTGCGCCGATTCGTGAGGCGTGGCTCGCGCGCGCGGCAGGACTTGGGGAACGGGTCCGCGCGCGATTGTCCGGAGAAGAAGCTGTCGGGGTCTTCGAAGGAATTGACGAGACCGGCGCGCTTCTTTTGCGCGAAAGTACAGAAGGGTTGCGGACGATTGCAGCGGGCGATGTGTACTTTTGACCTTGTTTGCCTCCCCCACGGCGCAACAGCGAAGCGGGAGAGGTGGTGCGAAGCACCGGAGGGGGCGCCTGGCGCTAACATTCAATTGCCCCCTCCGTCTCGCGCTGTCGCGTTCGACATCTCCCCCGCTCGCGCTACGTTTGCTGGGAAGGCAAGCTGACCATGCTGCTCGCGATCGATGCCGGAAACACGAATATCGTGTTCGCGATCTGCGAAGGGCGCGAGATTCGCGCGGAGTGGCGATCAGTCATGGACCAGGAGCGTACCGCCGATGAGTATGCGGTGCTCGTCGGGCCGCTGCTCTCGCTTTCCGGAATGAGTTTTGCCGATCTCGATTGCGCGATCATCGCGACCGTCGTGCCCGCCGCACTGTTCGATCTCAGGCTCTTCTGCCGGCGCTACCTCAAATGCGAACCGCTGGTCGTCGGTGAGCCGAACGTCGATCTCGGAATTGAGATCAACGTCGATCGGCCGAGCGCAGTCGGCGCCGATCGGCTCGTTAACACCGTCGCCGCGCACGAGCGCTACAACGGAGCACTGATCGTCGTCGATTTCGGCACGGCGACCACCTTCGATGTGGTCAGCGCAAAAGGCGATTACGAAGGCGGCATTATTGCGCCCGGCGTGAACGTGTCGGCGGAGGCGTTGCATCTGGGCGCCGCGATGCTCCCGCGCGTCGCCATCCAGCGCACCCAATCGATAATCGGAAAGGACACGGTTCCCGCGATGCAATCCGGTCTCTATTGGGGCTATCTAGGACTGGTCGAAGGGCTCGTCGCGCGCATTCGCGCAGAGTACGGAGAGCCAATGACGGTAGTGGGCACGGGAGGGCTTGCCGGCGTGTTCTACAAGCAGACCCAGGCAATCGATCATCTCGACCCCGACCTTACGATCCGAGGGCTTATTCTCATCCATGCGCGGAATACCGATGCTGGCGCGAAGCGTTAGGTCCTGATGGACGCGCGCCTGAACGACAGCGAACTCGTTCTTCTGCCGCTTGGCGGTGCGGGCGAGATCGGCATGAATTTCAACGCCTATGGCTACGGGCCGCAGGACGACCGGCAATGGCTCGTTGTCGATTGCGGTGTGATGTTCGGTCGCGAGACGGCCACGCCCGGCGTCGATGTCATCATGCCCGATATCCGCTATCTCGCCGAGCAGCACGAGAACGTGCTCGCCATTGTGCTTACGCATGCGCATGAGGATCACATTGGCGCGGTGGCGCAACTCTGGCCGCAGCTTCGTTGCCCGATCTATGCGACCGCCTTCACGGCGCGTCTGATCGAAAACAAGCTCATGGAGGCTGGTCTGGGGGATCGCGTGCGCGTCAACGTCGTGCCCCTCGAAGGGAAACTCTCGATCGGCCCGTTCGCTATCGATTTCATTTCCATCACCCATTCCATTCCCGAACCCAACGCGCTCGCCATTCGCACCCCGTTCGGCGTGGTTGTACATACCGGCGACTGGAAACTCGATCCCGATCCTCTGGTGGGATCCGTCACCAATTCGGCGGCGCTCCACGCCATCGGCGAAGAGGGCGCGCTTGCGTTGGTGTGCGACTCCACCAATGCGCTGGTGTCGGGCGCATCCGGTTCGGAATCGGGCGTACGGCAAAGCCTGATCGACCTGATCGGCACGCTTTCCGGCCGGGTTGCCGTCACCGCGTTCGCCTCGAATGTGGCGCGGCTCGAATCAGTCGGGGAAGCGGCGCGCAAGCACGGCCGCGAACTCGCCCTTGTCGGACGTTCCATGGAACGTATTGTCGAAGCGGCGCGCGCGAGCGGCTATCTCGCAAATTTCCCGGCGACCATCGCACCGGAACAGGCGGCGCAACTGCCGCCACGGCGCGTGCTCTATCTCTGCACAGGAAGCCAGGGGGAGCAGCGCGCGGCACTCGCGCGCATCGCTGCGGGCGAACATCCCACGGTCTCGCTCGGACCCGGCGATTCGGTGATTTACTCATCGCGCATCATTCCGGGAAACGACATTGCCATTTTCGAGGTGCAGAACAAGCTGGCTGCGCTTGGCGTGGAGGTCCTCACGGAGCGCGATCATTTCGTGCACGTCTCAGGACATCCAGCCCGCGAAGAACTGGCGCAGATGTACCGGTGGGTCCGGCCGCGTATTGCCGTGCCGGTGCATGGTGAACTGCGCCACATGACCGAGCACGCGCGGCTCGCACGCTCGCTCCAGGTACCCCAGGCGATCGTGCTGCAGAATGGTCATATGCTGCGGCTGGCGCCCGGCCGTGCCGAAATCGTCGACGAAACGCCGTCGGGACGCCTCCATCTCGACGGCAAAGTGCTGGTCGAGGAAGGAAAGGGCCATGCCCGCGCGCGCGGTGCACTCGGCTATGCGGGCATGATTGCCGTGACCATTCCGCTCGACAGCAAGGGCCGCGTAGCCGGCGAACCCGCGATCATCCTGGAAGGTATTCCGGACGAAGTGCATGACCCGGTCCGTGCGGCGCTCGATGAAGCGGTCGACCGTCATGATGCGAAGGGCGGAGACGAACAGGGGCTGAAGGAGCGCACGCGCCACGCAATCCGGCGCGCCGCCCAGACGCACTGGGGCAAGAAACCGGTGACGCGCGTCGAAGTGATTTGGGTGCAAGGCTGAGAGATGCGCGACTTTCGTGCGTTCCTGCGACAAATCTGGCGATTGGGAGATATTGAACTGCCAATTGGGAGGCCTTGGTTTGCCCTCTATTGGCCAACATTCTTGATGCGAGGAGCTTTGTGGCCGATCTCCTGGAAGGGTTGGCTCACAATTGTTGCATTGCTAGCTTGGATACCAACCTCAATCGCATTCTTTGTTCACATGGGCTGGGCGATCACGAACTTAATGTATTGGATTATGCCGGGCGTCCTCGTTTGGGTTATCTTGGTTGGCGTGAAAACCGAGCAAAGGGGATGTGATTAGGAGAGCAACATGATCGGCAGGCTCAATCACGTCGCCATTGCAACTAGGGACGTCGACGCGGCGGCTAAAGTGTACAGAAAGACACTCGGTGCGAAGGTATCAGACCGGGTCCCGCAGCCCGATCACGGCGTGACGACAATCTTCGTCGAATTGCCGAACACAAAGATCGAGCTGCTCGAACCGCTCGGCGAGAATTCACCGATAGCAAAATTCCTGCAGAAGAATCCGGCGGGCGGGATTCATCACGTCTGCTACGAAGTGGATGACATCTACGCCGCGCGCGACCGCATGCGCGAGGCCGGCGCCACGATTACCGGTACCGGAGAACCGAAGATCGGCGCCCATGGCAAGCCGGTGATCTTTCTGCATCCGAAGGATTTTCTGGGCACGCTGATCGAACTCGAACAGGCATAAAATGCGCTGGGTTGTTCTTGTGAGTGCCTATGCAATTCTGTGGTTTCTTGCGCTGCAGATATTGCTGCCGATCGGCATCAAATCGGGCGAAGGAGTTGTTGCCGCGGAGTCCGGTGCCGGCGATCCCGGCGCGCCGCACAACCCCCAGATCGGATTGAAGGTCCTTGTCGCGACTGTTGCCGCGGCGGCGATCTGGGCGATCTTCTACGCTCTGGTGCTGCTGAAGGTCGTAGATATTTGATTGGTACGTGCCGCGCGCGGTGCGCTCGCCTTTTGTTTTGTCTTCCCGCGCAATGCATGCGCAAGGGAGGCAATCTATGCACCTGCCGCCTCGTCGGCCGCGCTGCAGGCCTGTACGTGGCGCGTTACCTTGACGTAGTCGGTCTTGCCGGTGCCGAGCACGGGGATGTGGTCGATCTCGACGAAGCGCCGCGGAATCGCGAGTTCCTGAACGCCGTGATTGCTGACCCAGCCGGCGAAAGCGGTCCGTTCGGCGTAAGGGCAGGTGGTGACGAGCACGATCTGCTCGCCCTTTCGGCTGTCGGGCATCGTGATCGCCGCGTGGCCGAACTCTGGCCAGATGGCTGAGGCGCAGTTCTCCACCACGGCGAGCGACACGACTTCACCGCCCACTTTGGCAAACCGCTTCAGGCGTCCGCGAATGGAGATGAACCCGTCATTGTCGACCGAGACAACGTCGCCCGTGTCGTACCATCCGCCCTTGGGCGGAATGATCGTGCCCGGCTCTTCGGGCTTGATGTAGCCGAGCATGATGTTGGGTCCGCGGACCGACAGCTTTCCTGCATGGGGAATGCCCTCAACCGGCTCAAGCCGGCTTTCGATGCCCTGCAGCAGACGTCCGACCGTTCCCGGCCGGTTTGCGCCGGGCTGGTTGGCGGCGATCACGGGCGACGCCTCGGTCACCCCATACCCCTCGATCAGCTCGATGCTGTACTTGTTGCGCACAAGCGCGCGCGTTTCGTCGCGC
>Ga0070731_10001402_pt1 | contig 25005 bp, 17 predicted proteins | sample Coa_R1_2_FD_66448 | JGI IMG/M metagenome (GOLD analysis project Ga0070731, IMG submission 66448) | Surface soil microbial communities from Centralia Pennsylvania, which are recovering from an underground coalmine fire - Coalmine... | ecosystem: Environmental > Terrestrial > Soil > Unclassified ... | reverse complement strand
CTTCGGCGTAGGCCTGCATGAGGCCGTATTCGATGCCGTTATGGACCATCTTGACGAAGTGGCCTGCCCCCGAGGGCCCGCAGTACAAGTAGCCCTGTTCCGCGGTGCCCGAGCCGGAGGGGCGACCCGGGGTCGGCGGAGCCGAGTCCTTCCCGGGCGCCAGAGCCTGGAAGATCGGCTTGAGCATCTCGAACGCACCCTTCGGACCCCCGATCATGAGGCAATACCCGCGTTCCAGCCCGAAGACCCCGCCGCTGGTGCCGACATCCAGGTAATGGATCCCCTTGCCGGCCAGACCATAGGCCCGGCGAATGTCGTCCTTGAAATACGTATTTCCGCCGTCGATCAGGACATCGCCGCCCTGGAGCCGCTCGCCCAGCGCCGTGACCAGGTCTTCGGTCGGGGACCCTGCCGGGACCATGATCCACACGGCGCGCGGCGTCTTCAGCTTGCGCACGAAGTCCTCGAGAGACGAGGCACCGCGGGCCCCTTCCCGCTCCAGCGCCTTCACCGAGTCTGGCTGCATGTCGAAGACGATGCACTCATGGCCCTGCTTCATCAACCGGCGGACGATGTTGGCGCCCATCCGCCCCAGACCCACCATTCCAAGCTGCATGCCGCGCTCCTTACCATTCGACGATGCGACAGAGTGTACGCGGCGGATGCAAGACGGCTCAAGACCATTCCGGAGGGCTTCGGGGATTCTTAACGGGCGAGGCCGTCCCCCCTCGGCGACCGGGATCCAGTCCGCCCACGGGTCGACCGCCTCGGGGACACGGCGGCCGCTCCGGGGTACCGGTTGCTCCGGCCCGCCCCCCAGCCGACTTCCCCCGAGACGGCACCGCGCCCCTCCGGGGGCGGGAATGTCGTACAATAGGCTAACTGAGGGTCTTTCCGGAATCGGCCGACCGACCGTTCCGGTCTACCGGGCATGGGGAAGGAAATTGTCTATTGCAGTCGGTGCCAGTCTCGCCTGACCGGGGCGGACTTCGACACGGGCACCGCCGTCCGGATCTCCAATTACATCTACTGCACCGTCTGCCTGTCCCCCGCCGAACGACTGATCGTCGAAAAGCTCAGCATGCCGCCCGGACCACCGCCCTCCACCAGGCGGACCTCCACGCGGAGGACGACCAATTCCTCTAGCGGCGCCTTGGTCGCCGCGCCGAGGGGGACGGCCGACCCCACGCCGGCTTGGCGGAACCCCCTGGTTCTGACCGTCGCGGGGACAGCCGGAGTCCTGATCGTCCTCCTCATCGTCGTCCTCTCCCGGGGGGCCACCGGGAAGACTGAGCTGTCGGAGACGGCGCCGGCTCCCCCCAACGTCCCGTCCCCGATCCGCCCGACGGAAGCCCCCCGGACTTGGGACTGGACTCCACACCTGGATGCGTTGAAGGCCGAGCTGAATCCTTCTCTGGCCCAGAAGAACTACAGGGTTGCCCAGGTCATCCTCGAGCGGGGGAGGAGCCAACACGCCGACCCCCGGTGGTCCCAGGAGTTGGGAGCCCTCGAGCAGGACCTGAACGAGAAGGTACGAGCCCGGTACCGGGAGCTAAAGGACGCAGCCACCAGGGCGGTGGAGCGCAAGGCTGTCGAGGAGATCCGCACGTCCCGAGCAGAAATAGCGCAGTGGGGTCCCTCCTTCCAGCCCTTTCTGAAGGAATTCGAGGAGGCGTTCGGAACGACGTTGGCCAAAGCGTCGCTTCCGGACCCTTCCACAATCCCCAGGCCCGAGGAGCCTCCCCCTCCTCCGCCCAAGCCGGCCGACCCGGGGCCCGTGCCGCTGGCGGATCCTCAGCGCTCCGATGCCGGGCGAAAGTACCTCGGAGCCTGGCAGAAGGCGATGGGCTTCGCTTCCCGGCGGGACTATCAAGCGGCGATCGTCGAGCTCAATGCGGCGGCCCGGGACTTCAAGGAGGAGGACGTCAAGAAGGAGATCGTCGAGGATCTCCAGGATGTGGAGCACGTACAGGCGCTTTCGGGCGACCTGCGCCAGGAGATGGCCGGTCTCCCCTCCTGGACGCCCGTGACCCTCGAGGTGGACCAGGAGGATGGGTCCCGATCGACGGTGCATGGACAGGTTCTCCGGGCCGGGGCCCGACGCCTGGAACTGCGGGGAGAACCTTACTACGTGGAGCTTGAGGATATCCGTCCGGGCTCTTTGGTAACCCTCACGCTCCAGAAGAAGAAGGACCGGACCGTCGACGAGATCCGGATTCTCGCCCTGATCTGCGCCCTGGATGGGGACGATGCGTCGCTGGCCAAAGTTCTGGAAGGACGAAGCGATCTGCTGGCCCCGAAGGTCCGGAACTACTGCGCGGCGTTGCAGGCGAAAGCGCCCGACGGCGACGCGGTGGCGCGCCGGAGCGAATGGGCCGCCCGGAAGCTGTTCTACCAGGCGGAAACCGAGTTTCGGACCCTGGAAACCCGCGCCGCCGCGCTGGAGAAGTATGACCTCCTGATGGCCGTTCACAGCGGCACGTCCTTCGTAAAGAACACCCGGGCGGAGATCGTCGCGAGGAAGGAGGAATCCAAGGATTACGGATTCACCGCCCTCCACCTGAAGGGCAAGGGAGGCTTCGGGGTCCAGAAGCTCCAGGTCGGCATCGCGAAGGACAAGGTCGACATGATCGGCTGGAAGACCCGGGAGGAGCCGGCGGCGGACGACCCAAACACCTTTGTCGAGGCCTCCTTCTTTGCGCTCCCGGATACGGAGTACAAGGCCTGGGCGCTGATCGGCGGCTGCTGTGCCTCGACGTTCACCTGGTTCCTCCAGGCCAGCGAGCTCACGTATGTCGACCGGAAGACGAGCAAGACCTTGAACTGCGACCCCGGCTCCAACTTCGCCGCGCCCTGGACCCTGCGCCTCACCAAGCTCAGCACGGTGCACGGCGGCAAAAATCACGCCAAGGCCGACAAGGAGCCGACGATCTGGGAGTGGGTGGAAATCCCGATGCCGAAGTACGCGGCCTCCGGCGTTAAGACGATCCGCTTCATGGCGGCCAGCAAGGGGATGGCCCTCGCCGCCGTCATGGTGACCGCGCTCAAGGACAAGCGCCCCGGCCCCGAGACCACGAAGACCTTCGCTGAGCTGTCGATCGACGAGGGGGTCCCGACCTCGTCGCTGAAGGCCGGCAAGGGAGAGCCCGATCTGCTGACCCAGATTCCCGAAGCCCGGCCCTTCGTCCTGGTCCATGACCTCGACCTGGCCAAGATGGGCAGACCGGTGAAGTACGATGCGGACCACCGTTCCGAGGTGACCCGGAGCTTCGACCGAATCGCTTACCTGCTCGAACTCCAGAAAGGCGCGGGCCCCGCGCAGTACGTCTTCGTCTCGATGGATGCGTTCACCGACGACATCAACAAGGTCGGGATTCCTGACCTCTCGTCCGGGGCGCGCTTCCAGCAGAACGTGACGTCCATGAACGTCCACTCGAATGTCGAAGGGCTGACGACCGGAATCATGCTCGACGGGGGAAACATCGAGTTCTGGACAAACAACTATGGTCCGGCCAATGCGGCGAACGTCCCGGGAGCCTCTCCTTCGGTTTTCGATTTTGGAGACCAGATCACCGATCCGGTGGACGGATACGGGTCCATGCAAGTGCACAATCACAAGGTGGGCCAGACCATTTTCGCGCTGAACCACTGGCGCGACGGCGGCGAAGGCGCGGACCTGGGCATCGGCAACAGCACGGGACCGAATCCCGACTGGACCTTCCTCCGGAACTCCGGATCGTATTCCTACAAGCGCCTGAGGATCTTGGTTCGCCCCAGACCCTGATCGCCGGGCGTAGTAGAGGAGCGGAGGGAATAATGTCGAAAGCGATCGGATTCCTCATCCTCCTTCTCGTCGGAGCTCCGGGCCAGGAGGCCTCGGAGGTGATCCTGAAGGGGGGCCTGCAGTGCAACGGGATGTGCGTACCCGATCCGAAAAAGGAGGATCACGTCCTGGTCCTCTTCGCCGTGGACGGAAGCCCGGAGATCGCGGCTCGCGTGAACGAGATCCTCGACGCCCATTTTCCGCAGAAAGGGCTGGATGCCGACGCGGCGGTCCGGCTCCAGGACGCGTGGATTGCCCACCTGAAGTTCTTCGTATCGCCCGATAGCACCGCGGACGTCCCGGATCCGAACAAGGGCAAGAGCGGCCATTACTGCCACGCCTCGCGGCCCGTCACGATCACGGGAACGCTGTCCGAAAAGGACGGGAAAAAGTGGATCAAGGTGACGAAGGTGGTCGACGGCGGCGTGACCTACCCGGCGCGCCTGATGATGGAGGACAAGCCGTTCGAGATCGCCGCCAGGGAGCCGCTGGTCCTAAAGATCAACGACGCGCTTCGCCTGCCCTGCATCCGGATTCCGGCGGGGAAGGCGCTCCTGGGACAGCCCTTCTATGTGGCCATCCGGTATCAGGAGGAGTACCCGCGGCTCGTGACGCTGACCCATCCGTTCTATCTCGCGGAGATCCCGGTGACCCAGGAGATCTGGGAAGCGGTCATGGGCGGCAATCCGAGCAAGGTCAAAGACCCGAAGATTCCCGTCCAGAATCCGCCGTTTCCGGACATCGAGCTGTTCTGCCGGAAACTTTCCGAATGGACGGGCCGCAGGGTCCGGCTTCCCTCGGCCGCCGAGTGGGAATATGCGGCCCGCTCCGGGACCTCGAATCCCGGCTTTCCGGAGAAATACCGCAAGCAAGGCACGCTGCGGAACGACGGGAAGAAGACGCCGCCCCCGGTTCGGGGGAAGGAACCCACGGCCTGGGGCCTCTATGACCTGATCAGCCCGTGGTGGGAAGTGACCGGCGACAAGGCCAAGTATCCTTCCCGGCAGCCAGAGATCGATCCCCGCTATCCCGCCTCAGGGAAGGAGCACCGGACGGCGATGGGCGTGGTCGGGGAGAACTGGTCGATCAGCATGCGCGAATTTGACGACGAAACGGGCCTGGGCTACTCCAGCAATCGCTTCCGCATCGCGGTCGACGACGAGCCGACCCCCGGAAAATAAGGGCCGCCGGTTCCGCCTCTCCGGCTCTAGAGCCCCGCCTCCTCAGGGCGACCGGACGCAGCGGAAGCCCACGTGGGACATGCCGGTGTCCGGGTCCCCGCCGTGGCGGGCGCTCGGACGGTAGCGCGAACAGTATTCGTCGCAGCAGAGGAACGACCCCCCCCGCTCGACGCGGCGCGCCATGTAGGACGGTCCGGGGGGTAGGTCCGGGCCGGTCGGATCGACCACCACGCCGCCCGACGAGCGTTTCTGATAGAGCTCCGGATCGTACCAGTCGGAGCACCACTCCCAGACATTTCCAGCCATGTCATAGAGGCCGAAGCCGTTCGGCGCAAACGACTTCACGGGCGCCGTCCGTTCGAATCCGTCGATCGCGGTGTTATGGCTCGGGAACGGGCCCTGCCAGAGGTTCGCCTGGGGCCTCGTTGCCGAAAACGGCTCGTCGCCCCAGACGTACGGCTTGTCCACCAGGCCGCCGCGCGCGGCGCATTCCCACTCCGCTTCCGTCGGCAGCCGCTTGGCCGACCAGGTCGCATAGGCCACCGCATCGTCCCACGACACCTGGACGACCGGATGCCGGTCGCGTCCCTCAATCGTGCTGCCGGGGCCTTCGGGACGCTTCCAGCAGGCGCCGGGCGTCCAGGACCACCACTGGCTCACGTCGCGCGTGTCCACCGGCATCGGGGTCGGATGGAAGACCAGCGCCCCAGGGACCAGGTCTTCCTTCCTCGGAGGAGGCGTGCCGGGCGGCACGTGCTTCAGGATGTCCTCGGCGGTCGGGGTCCGCTCGGCCGTCGTGACGTACCCCGTGGCCTCGACGAACGTCTTGAATTGGGCGTTGGTGACCTCGTGCTCGTCCATCCAGAAGGCGTGGACGCGGACGCGGTGGGCGGGCTTCTCCTCGGGCCAAGCCAGGTCGGCGGCATTCGTGCCCATGGTGAATTCGCCTCCCGGAATCCACGCCATCTCCGGAGGTGCCGCACCGGCAGGCCGGGGGGTCGGCCCGGCCGCCTGGGAGGAGCGCACCAGATAGTAGGCCGCCCCGAAGGCGCCGGCACTGGCGATGAGGAAGAGCAGGAGCTTCTTCATGGGACGAGCCCGGATGGTAGCCCCTCCCGCCGACGGGATCAAGCGCGCCGTTCGGGAGGTCGGCCGGCGGCCGGCCCGTTCAAGGCGTCAGCACCGCCTTGATCAGCGAGCCGTCGTGCATGCCGTCGAAGCAGGGCTTCCAGTCCTCGATCTTGGCGACCTTGCTCAGATAAGGCCGCGGATCCAGCTGCCCCGTCCCCATCATCTCCAGGACCCGCTCCCAGACCGCCCAGGTGTGGCTGAAGCTGCCCTGCAGCGTGACCGCCTTCTTCACCAGCGGATCCATCGAGAACCCCATCGGCTGGGGACCCCAGCCCACCTTCGAAATGTGCCCCGCCGGACGAACCCAGTCCAGGGCCGACTTCAGCGACGCCGACGCGCCCGCCGAATCGATGATGACATCCGCTCCCAAGCCGTCGCCCAGGCCGGACAGCACCGTCATCATCTCCTGAGTCTGGACGTCGACGGCGTGCGTCGCGCCGGCCTTGAGGCCGATCTCCATCCGCCCCTTGTCGCGGGTGGTTCCGGCGATGATGACGTGCCCCGCCCCGGACAACTTCGCCATCGTCGCGCAGAGCAGGCCGATCGGGCCCGGACCGATGACGATTACGGTGTCGCCGGGCCGGATGTGCGCGTTGACGACCGTCGCCTGGTACGCGACGCAGCAGGGCTCCGTCATCGCCGCGACGTCCATCGGCACGTTCTTGGGGATCGGGTGGAGCAACCGGGCCGGCACCTTGACGTACTGCGCCATCGCGCCGTGAATGTCGTAGCCGAATCCCCGGCGGTCGGGGTCGAGGTTGTACATCCCCCGCCGCGTCAGCGGCGAGTCGTGGTTGATCTCGGCGGCGGTCTCGCTGGCGACGCGATCGCCTTCCTTGAACCCCTTCACCGCCTTGCCGAGCGCGGCGATTTCCCCGCAGAATTCGTGGCCGAGGATCACGGGGACGCGCACGGACCACGACTGGGTGTTGTGATATTGGTGCACGTCGCTTCCGCAAACGCCGACGCCCCGGACCCGCATCAGGACCTCATTCTCGGCGATCTCGGGCACCGGCATGTCCCGAAGCTCGACCGCGCCCTTCTTCATTTCCGTCTGGACGACCGCGGGCATCTGAGTGGCCATACTATAGTCCCTTCACCTTCTTCACAAAGTTCCGGATGGTTTCGAAGAGCTTGTCCGAATCCGCCCCCGGCTTGAGCTCATAGTCGGCGACCGCGAGGGGGGCGCCGATCACGACCAACTGGGCGCCCATCTTGGGGCACTGCGCCGCCTGCTCGATCGAGAGTCCGCCCACCGCCTGAAGCGGGATCGTCACCGCATCCCGGATGCTCTTCAGCTCGTCCAGGGGCGATTTGCCCTTCTCCCAGTGGCGCTCGTCGAGGCCGGTATGATGGATGATGACGTCGACGCCCATCTTCTCCATCTTCTTCGCCATCGCGACTTTGTCGGGACAAAGCATGATGTCGCCCATGACGTAGCGGTCGAACTCCTGGGCCGCCCGCACCGCCTCCCGGATCGTGTGCTCGTGGGCCTGGCCCATCACGACCACGAACGAGGCGCCGTTCCGGTACATCATCTCGGCCTCGAGATAGCCGGCGTCCATGGTCTTGAGGTCGGCGATGATGGGGTGCTTCGGATACTTCTGATGAAGCTGGGCGACGGCGTGCAGGCCCTCGCCCAGGATGAGCGGGGTCCCGACTTCGAGCCAGTCGACGCCCGCCCGGACGGCGATCTCCGCCGTGGGAAGAGCGTCGGCCATCGTCTGCAGATCCAGAGACAGCTGAACCTTGGGCTTGCCGTCGAGCAGCGTTTTCGTCGAAGTCTTCGTCATTGAAATGGCTCCGTGGCTTTGGGATGCGTCATGCACCCGATCGGAAACTGTTCGAGTTCAACGACCGTGCCGCTGAACGCGGCCGCCTTGTCGGACACGAGGAACCGCACGACCTCGGCGACCTCGGAAGGCTGAATCAGGCGGCCGATGGGCAGCTGCTTGCCCTCTTTGTCGAGGAAGTCGTCGGAATGCCCGAGCTTCTTCATCATGGCCCGCTCGCCTTCGGTGTCGATCCAGCCGGGGTTGATGCAATAGACCCGCACCCGGCTGTACTTCAGGGCGTTCGCCATGTTCTTGGACGCCGTCACCAGGCCGGCCTTGGCCGCGGAATAGACCAGGAGGTTCTGCCATCCCGCATAGGAATTCACGCTGCCGACGTTCAGAATCACGCCGCTCCGCTTCTTCAGCGAGGGCAGCGCCGCCTGGGCCAGAAGCAGCGGGGCCCGCAGGATGATGTGGATGATCCGGTCGAAGTGTTCCGGCGTGATCTCTTCCAGGGTCGACCGCTCGGACACCGCGGCATTGTTGACGAGGATGTCGATGCCGCCGCACGTCTTGAGGACCGTCTCCATGAGCTTGCGGGTCTCGTCGACGTCCCGGAGGTCGCCTTCCACGAAGAGGCTGCCCTGGCGCAGCTTCTTGGCCAGGGCCTTGCCCCGGTTCGGGGGGAGCCCGGTGAGGACGACGCGGGCGCCGTCCTGGGCGAGGGCTGCCGCGATGGCGGCCCCCAAGCCGATGCAGCTGCCGGTCACCAGCGCGACCTTCCCCCGGAGCGGCTTACTCATCCCCGCCTCCCCCCCAGTACGTCGCGAACTTCTCCCGAAGGAACTTCGCGCTCTGGCGGAGATTGTCGAGACCGATCTCGACCGTCGGCCCTTCGCCGTCCTCGATGCTGATCCACCCGGTGTAGCCGGCCTTGGCCATCGTTCCGAAGATGCGATCGTAGTCGTTGAGGCCCTTGCCGATCACGCCATGTTTCACGAACTTCGCATAGCCGTGTTGCGGATCGACGGCCATCCGCCGCAGCTCCTCGATCGTCCCGCCCTCGAGATAGCGGTCGGAGGCCTGCATGGTCGCGATCCGGGGCATGACGCGGTCGAGCAGCTCGTAGGCATCCTCGCCCGCCACGATGGCGTTGGACGGATCGTATTGGGCCTTCAGTAATGGGGACGGGACGGCATCCAGGATCGCCAGGTAGCGGCGATGACTTTGGGCGAACTCGGGATACTGCCAGAGTCCGTCCTTGTAGTGGTTTTCCATGCACATCACGACGCCCGCCGCCTTCGCGTGCGGCTCCAGCCGCCAAAGGCAATCGATGACCCACTTCAACGCTTCCTCTTCCTTCAGGCCGGGTCGGTTCTGCCCCGACAGGACGCGGCAGTACTTCCCGCCCAGCTCGGCGGTGACGCGGAACATCTCGCGGGTCCGCTCGACCTCCCTCGTCCGGTCGGCCGGATCGGGCTGGGTGAAGTCCGGCGAATTGCAGAACATGGGGAGCTCGAGGCCCTTCGCCGACGCCGCTGCGCGGACCTTCTTCAGGTACGCGGAGTCGAACGAATCGAGGAACTTCGGATAGAGCTCGGCGCCGTCAAGCTCCAGCGTCGCGGCATGATCGATCCATTCGAACACCGTCATCCGGCGTTCGACGATGGCGTCGAAAAAGCCCTTCGGAAACGCGGCTAAGCGAGGCATCCCCACCCCTGGCTAGGAGACGATTACTCTACGTTCGGGAGGCGAGCCTTGCAACATCCTGAGGCGATCGCCCGGAGGCGGTCTGGGGATGAAGGTCGTCGACCGCCCCATCCGGCCCTTTCGATCCCTGCCCTCAGGCCGGGCTGGCCGTCCGGCGATGGAGGTCCTCGAGAGCGACCTTGAGCTCCCAGAGGTCCTTTTGGGTGGCGTCATAGGGTGCGGATCCGACCTTTTCCCGCTCGATGGTCTTCAGGTTCCGTTCCGCCGTGTCGACCAGTTGGAGCAGTTCCCCGATCTTTGCCGATTCGATCGGCTTCCCCGCTCCGTAGTGCTCATGGACCTCTTTGTAGCGCTCCTGGATCTTCTCGACGAACGACTTTCGCAGGGCATTGAAGAGGTCGACGAAGGAGCGGTGCTGCGCGTCATAGACGTCGCTCAGCTTCTTGAAGCGCTGATGCACGTCGGCGTAAGCTTCCTTCGGAAGATTCTCAAGGCGCCGTCCGGCGGAATCGAGCGTCGCGCCGGCCTCGGGAAAGCGCTGCTTCTCCGCGTGCTCCTCGGCGAGCGCCAGGAGGGCTTCGATCTCGTGTCGGGCGCTGGCGCGGGTAAAGGCGCGCTCCAGGTTCTCGAACTCCGCTTTCAACGATTCGCGGCCCGCGGGCAGCGCGGCCACCTCCTTGCGGAGCCCCTCGACCCCCTTCTGCGCTTCGAGATACGACCTCTTCTCCAGGAGCGCCCAGGCGTCCTGGATGCGGGTGTGCAGGTCCGAGAGCTGGAGGCGCACTCCCAGGAGATGCTCCTCCCAGCCCAGCTCCTTCTTGCGCATGCGGGTCTGGCGCAGCGCCGTCAGGATTTCCGTCTTGTTCTGGGGCACCGGGGGGGGCGCCCCCTCGAAGGCCAGCCGGGAGATCATTCCGTCGAGCCGCGAGCGGAATTCCTCGATCGTCCAGCGCTTGTCGGGATCCTTCTCTCGGCCGACCTCGATCAGCGCTTCATACTCCGCTGAGAGTCCCGGGATAAAGTCCCGGACTCCCATCGGATGGCGCTTCGTGGTATCGGCCAGCCAGTTGAAGATGGTCTGGTAGTCGAGATTCTCGTAGGCCATGTGGCCGGTGACCATTTCGAAGAGGATCGTCGAGAGCGAGTAGACGTCCGCCGACGGGCCGACCGGACAGTCCGCCTTGGCCTGCTCGGGGGACATGTAGCGCGGCGTGCCCACGCGCATCCCCGACAAGGTCAGCGCCTGGGTGTTCGATTCATCGGTCCACTTGCCGATGCCGAAGTCCATGATCACCGCGCGGCCGTCGTCCTTGCGAATCATGACGTTCTGCGGCTTCATGTCGCGATGGACGACCCCCTGGTCGTGGATGTAGTGGAGGGCGTCCGCAATCTCCCGGGCGATCTGGGCCGCCCGGGGCAGCGGCAGCCGGTTCTCCGGAAACCGGCGGAGGTGCACGTCGAGCGTCTCCCCTTCAATGTACTCCAGCAGGATGCACCACCCCATCTTGTCGTCCTTCAACAGGCCGAAGCGCCGGACGATGCCGGGATGGTGCAGCGTCCGGAGGATGTCGTTCTCCTTGATGAAGCGGCGGACGGAGTCGGCGACGATCTTTTCGTCGAGCTCGGGATCGTTCTCCAGGGGCGGTCTCAGCACTTTGACCGCGATGATGCGGTCTTCATGGAGCAGCGGATCGATGAGATTGAGCAGGTCGCGGTACTCCTCCGCGGCCCGTTCGCGGTCCTGCTTCCGGCGCTCGAGGTACTCGGTCCACAGCTTCTCCGCCGCCTTGTAGATGCGGGAGCGGTGGGCGATCTCGACCACGGGGGTGGGGAGGCCGGCCTTGCCATCCTCCTTCCGGGGTTCCTGAAAGGGGATGTCGTCCAGGCCCAGCCAGCGGGGGCTTTCCTCGCCCCAGACGATCCGTTCGGCGAGGAGGCCGATGGGGTTGAGAATCTTGCCAACATAGACCTGCCCGAAGGCCCCTTCCGCGATGGGATCGGGCGTCAGAACCGCCATGCGGTTCTTGAGCACGATGGGCTCCACCTGCTGAAGCGCGCTCTCGGGAGCGGAATCGCTCTGAGGAATTTGTGAATCCGCCACGGCCGCGCGAGTATATCACGAAAGCGGCGGCTCCGACAGGGATAAGGCTCGAGGCGTGTCCGGGGATCCGGCCCGCATTGCATTTTTCAGGACCCGGAACGGGAAGAAGGTTAGGATTCGGCGAGAAACGGATCGGATCGGGCCCCGTCGCCGCTCCGAACCGCATTTGAAGGGCCCCTGGAGGAACCGTCCATGAGCAGCTCCCAGCTCGCCGTTCTGTCGTTCGTCGCCCTCACGCTCGCCGGCTGCGCCGCCGGCGCGGAACGAGGTCCGTCCGCGGGCGTCCTCCGTCACGTCGTGATGTTCAAATTCAAGGACGATGCCTCCCCAGAGCAGATCCGGGTCGTGGAATCCGAGTTCCGCGCGCTCAAGAGCCGGATCCCCGGAGTGCAGGCGCTGGAGTGGGGAACCAACGTCAGCCCCGAAGGCCTGAACCAGGGTTTCACCCATTGCTTCTTCGTGTCGTTCGCCGACGCGAAGGCCCGGGACGCCTACCTTCCCCACGAGGCGCACCAGAACTTCGTGAAGATTCTCCGGCCCGTCCTCGACAAGGTGCTCGTGGTCGATTACGTCTCCAAGGATTGAGCCGCCGCGGATTTTTCGCGAACTTTCCGGGCCCCGCGACTACCAACGGAGTGGAGCGAAATCGACGGAAGGTCAAGCCGGCCGACGCCTTCCCCTCGCGCTCCTGGCGATTCCGTAGATCGGTGTCCAACCGGATTCCCGGTGAAAGGAGATTCTCTGCCATGAAACGCCTGATGTCGATCGGCTCGGTGGCGGCCCTGATTCTGGGTCAGGCCGCAATGCTCCGCGCCCAGGATCCTCCGGAGCCGCGATCGGAGAGCGTCCGCGCGTTCTCCCTCCGCGTGACGGGAGATGGTCATGTCGAAATGACCGTCCAGGAAAACGGCCAGGACCGGACGTATAAGGCCGATTCGATGGACGAGTTCACGCGGAAGTACCCCGACCTCGCCCGTCAGTTCGGGGTCGGCCGGGGCGGGATCCGGGCCTGGACGTCCCGCCCGCCCGAGGAGTTCAGGAAGTCGTTCGAAGAGTGGCGGAAGCAATTCGGCGATTTTGAGTTCGGAAAGCAGGATCCGGAGTTGCGGAAGCTGCTGGAGCATCCGGAGCAGTTGTTCCAGGACCAGCGGGCTCCGAAGGCCGCCCCGCCGGCCGATGGAACTGCGGTCGTCCCGGGTCCCCGGCTCGGCATCCGGCTGGCGCCCCTCAGCCAGGTCCTCGCGGATCAGCTGGGACTCGATGCCCAGAAGGGGGCTCAGATCGTCGAAATCGACGCCGGCAGCGCTGCCGAGAAATCGGGGCTCCGCAAGAACGACGTCCTCCTCCAGGTCGACGGCAAGGAGCCGACGGGCGTGGACGGCGTCCGCGACAGCGTGCGGGAGGCTCTGAAGAAAAAGGACTTCGACATTGAAATCCTGCGCCACGGCCAGAAACAGACGGTCAAGGTGCAGTCCCCCGCCCGGAAGTAAGGTCTTCCCGTCCTTTGGTGGGCCGGTCCCCTCCCTCCGGGGGCCGGCCCTTTCCTGCTGACCCCGGATAGACCGAGGCTCGCCGAACGTTGCAATCCAGGGGCTCGTCCTGCCGTAAGGGGACTAAAGGGTTCCCGGACCCCTGGAGCGCGGATTAGGAGAACGTCGGATGTCCTGTCGCTGGATCCTCGGGAGCGTCATTGCCACCTTGCTCGCGGCCGCCCCTCACGCGGGCGCCCAGGCCAAAGAACGGCCCCGCAGCGGCGACTTCAAGGACGACTACAAAGACAAGGGCGGGGCGCTCATCATGCATTACCGCATGATGGCTCCCGAGAAGCTGCCGGAAGAGAAGGTCCTCGGGCTCATCGTCTGGTTCCATGGCATGGGCGGGAACGAGGACGGCGCCGGGATCGCCATCGATGGCTCGAAGCGAGCCAAGCTCGCCGATCAGTACGTCGTCATGGGCGGAAAATCCAAGGGAGCAGGCTGGTCCCCCGCCGACGACGAAAACGTCCTGAAGTGGATTGCCTGGGCCAAGGAGACCTATCCCATCGATGTCCGCCGGGTCCACATCATGGGCCACTCCAACGGCGGGGGCATGGTGAAGCGCTTCGGCTGGGACCACCAGGACCTCTTCGCCTCCATTTCGCCCTACGCCGGGGCCGGCGGCGGCCGGGACTTCGGCGGAACCCCGAAAGGACAGGCCAAGCCCGGCAAGCCGGGCGCCCCGGACAGCCCCGCCGAGACCAAGACCGAATGGTACTTCGTTCATGGCGACAAGGACGAAGCCGTGAACGTCAGCACCTCCCGAACCTGCATCAAGGACCTGAAAGAGAAGGGCTACCGTACCGTCTACCGCGAGATCGCGGGCGCCGACCACGGCAGCATCTTCCAGTTCGCCGACGTGATCGAGGATAACATTCGCTTCATCCACGCCCTGCGCCATAAAGAGATCGCGCTGACCAAGGACGAAACCGCGAAACTAAAAGCCCTGGTGGCCAAGGCCAAGACGGAAAAGGCCGACGGCATGGCTCCCGTCCTCGCGGAGGCGTCCCGCGTCGGCGGCAGCCCCGGCGGCCACGTCGTGATCGCCGCCCTCGAGTCCGCGGATCCCGAGGTGAAAAAGGGCGCCGTCGCCACCTCCGAGACCACGCTTTACGGCAAGGACGTCGTGATGGCGCTGATCAAGGGCCTCAAGGACAAGAACGACGAGATCAAGCCCCCGCTCTACAAGGCGCTCGGCGTGGCGGCAAACTGGCGCTATTCCGAGGCGCAGGACGCCCTCATCGCCGTCGCACGCAACAAGAAGGCCCCCGTCGCCGAGCGCGTCGACACCATCGAGGCCCTGGGCCGGGCGATCAAGCTGCAGCTGCTCGGCGCGTTCGAGGACAAGATGATGATCTGGACGCTGGTGCTTCTCCTGGACGATGACGACGAGAAAGTCCAGGAAGCGGCGTTCGCTCAGCTGGAAAAGCCGTCCAAGCAGAGCTTCGACTACAAGCCCGGCCTGAGCGCGGCCGAACGGAAGGCCGTCGTGGCCAAGTGGAAGTCCTGGGCCACGGACAAGTGCGGCCCCCTGGACGGCCCCTCCGCTCGGAAGTCCTGAGCCGCTCGCCTCCCGGTCGACGTGCCTGAAACGGGAGGCTAATTCGCTTTGGCAGGCACATTCCCTTGAAACAGTCCGGCCGGGATTTGCTATTCTCTCAGGCTAACGAAGACGGGGCTGGGGTGTACAAGAATCAGGATCCCTCGATGTCCCTCTAGGAAAGGACCGCCATGAATCTCGCCGCCATCGCCATCCTCTCGCTCCTGCAGGCCGCGCCTCCTCCCCCTCCCCAGGACAACCCGGCCGACAAGCTCCAGGCCCTGGCCGATTTCAAAGTCGAGCTCGTGCTCCGGGCCGACCCCAAGGTCCACGGCTCCTGGATCAGCATGACGCGCGATCCCAAGGGGCGTCTGCTCCTGGCCGGCCAGCGCGGCCAACCCGTCACACGGCTGACCCTCAAGGACGGAAAAGTCGAGAAGGAGGAAGTCCTCAAGCTGCCCGTCAGCGAGATCATGGGGATGCTCTTCGCCTTCGACGCCCTATACGTCAACGCCGGCGGCAAGGACAGTGCGGGCAAGAGCGCCGGGTACGGCCTCTTCCGTCTCAAGGACACCAAGGGGACCGACGAATTCGACAGCGTCGAGCTGCTGCGGGAGTGGGCGGGCGGCGCGGGCGAGCATGGCGCCCATGGACTCGTCCTGGGTCCCGACCAGAGGATCTACACCGTGAACGGGAACTTTACCGCGGTCCCCGGCGACGTGCTCCCCAGCTCGCCGCACCGCAACTACGCGGACGACCGCATTCTCCCTCGAGCCGAGGACGGCAACGGCTTCGGCGCCGGCAAGAAACCTCCCGGAGGGTACATCGTCCGGGTGGACGCCGACGGCAAGAACGCCGAGATCGTCGCCTCGGGCCAGCGCAACACCTACGACATCGCATTCAACGCCGACGGCGAACTGTTCGGCTTCGACAGCGACATGGAGTGGGACTGGGGCGCCCCCTGGTACCGCCCCATCCGCGTCTTCCACGCCGTCAGCGGCGCCGACCACGGCTTCCGCGAGGGTTCCGCGAAATGGCCCGAGTACTACGCCGACAGCCTTCCGGCGACGGTCACCATCGGCATCGGCTGCCCCACCGGCGTCGTCTTCGGCACCGGCGCGAAGTTTCCCGCCAAGTACCAGAAGGCCTTCTACATCCTCGACTGGTCTTACGGCCGTTTGATCGCCGCCCACCTCGAGCCGAATGGCGCGTCCTATACGGGAACCTGGGAGAACCTGGTCGAGCCCAAGGGGCTTCACGGGAACGGGCCGAAGGGGCCGCTGAATCTCACCGACGTGGTCGTCGGCGAGGACGGCGGCCTGTATTTCTGCACCGGCGGGCGTAACACCGCGGCCAACCTCTACCGCGTGGTCTACACGGGCAGCGCCTCGACGGCCGCCGTCGACGTCCACGACAAGGCGGGCGCCGAAGCCCGCGCGAAGCGACATGCCATCGAAGCGTTCCACGGGAAGGAAGACGCCGCCGGCCTCGAGATGGCCCGGGCCAACCTGGGAGCTCCCGACCGATTCCTCCGCTATGCCGCGCGCATCGCGTTGGAGCGGCAGCCCGTGGACACCTGGCAGAAGACCGTGTTGGCCGAGACCGACGCCCAGGCCGCCTTCACGGGCCTCCTCTCGCTGGCCCGCCTGGGATCGACTGAGGCCCAACCCGACCTCTACAAGGCCCTTCTGCGCTTTCCCGCCGGAAAGCTGAATGACGCCCTCCTGATGGACAAGCTCCGCGTCATCGAGGTCAGCGGCGCCCGCCACGGGAAGCCGTCCGCCGAAGCCTCGGCCGCGCTGATCGCGGATCTGGACCCCCTCTATCCGTCGAAATCCGTGGAGCTCAATCTGGAGCTCTGCCAAGTGCTCCTCGCGCTGGAAGCGCCGGACGCGGTCTCGAAAACCGTCCGGCTCCTGGGCGCGGCGCCCACTCAGGAGGAACAGCTGGGCTACATCCTTCACCTTCGCACGGTAAGCGCCGGCTGGACGCCCGAGCTGCGAAAGGCCTATTTCTCCTGGTGGACCCTGGACCACAACAAAGCCGGACATCCGGACTACGTGAAGCGCTGGTTCGAGGAGGCCGGACGCGGCTACTCCGACGGCGCGAGCCTGCCGAAATTCCTGGGCAACCTGCACGGCCAGGCGAAGGCCACGCTCACTCCCGAGGAATCGCAGGCGCTGGCCGACGTCCTGGCCGCCTATGTGCCGCCCGGGCCCCGTCCCAAGGCTCCCTCGAAGAAGCGGACCTTCGTGAAGGAATGGAAGATGGAAGACCTCGTGCCCGCCTTGGACGAGATTTCCAAGAACCGCACTTTCGAGCGCGGCAAGGAGGTTTTCGAGTCCGCCCAGTGCATCCTGTGCCACAAGTTCGGGAACGAGGGGGGCGCGGTGGGCGCCGAGCTGACCGCGGCCTCCAGCAAGTACAGCCGCCGCGACATCCTGGAATCCATCCTCGAACCGTCGAAGGTCATCTCCGAGCAGTACCAGAACACGATGATCATGACGACCAGCGGCAAGATCCTGGACGGCCGCGTCCTCGAGGAGAACGCCGACCGCATCGTGCTGCAGCCCAACCCGCTTCAGCCGGAGAAGATCGAAATCAAGAAGTCGACGATCGAGAAGCGCGCGCCCTCCAAGATCTCCCCGATGCCGGAGCGCCTGGTGAATACCTACACCAAAGAGGAGATCCTCGACCTCCTGGCCTATATCGAGTCGGGCGGACGAAAGGATCGCCCGGCCTTCGCCGCCATGCGCCGGGCGGCCGACGTGACCGACCGGGTCAGCGCCGAGGTCAAGGGCAACGCGCTGACGATCACGGCCGGAAACGAACTCTTCGGCGATCCCGCTCCGAACCAGGTCAAGAAGTTCCGGGTCGATTACCTGGACGGCGAGGAGACCAAGTCGAAGACCGTGGAGGAGAACGCGACCCTGGAGATCCGGGCCTCCGAAGGAAAGAAGCTCGTGATCAAGAAGGCCCTCTACGGCGTGCTTCCGTAGCGCCTAGGCGGTCGACTCCAGGACGCGCTTGGCTTCCTCTTCGTAGGGGGTCCCGCCGAGCGAATTGAGGTAGCGGAGCGCCTGGGGGGCCAGCAGGGCGTGGTGGCAGAGAATGCCCAGCGCCAGGCGGTCTTCGGGCCCGGCCAGCTTCACCGCTTCGGCCATCGCCACGACCTGCTCCGCCGGCAGCCGAGACCACTCCACGTCCTGTGAATCGTCCTTGACCAGCACGTAGAGCTTCTTCGGCGTCGCCTTGAGAATCTCCACCTCCCGGTGGCGTTCCGGACCGATCAGGAACTCGGCGAACGACGGGCGCTGGGTGTTCAGCTGGGTCACCAGGCGCTCGCGCAACTGGTTCATCAGCTCCACCTGCCGGCGCCGGTCATCGATCCGCTCCCGGACCCGGGTCGTGTCGCGCTTCTTCGCCAGCTCCTTCGTCTCCTGCAGAGCGGAGTCGAGATCGAATCGCGTGATGTGGCCGTCGATGCGGTGCAGTTCCGAGCGCTCCTGCGCCTCGAGGACGCGCTGGGGCACCATTCCGGTCTCGCGGCCGGCCTCCATCGCGGTCAACACGGTCGACAGCTCGCCCGCGATGTCCCGCGTCGAGGGATAGCGGTCCTTGGGATCACGGGCCAGGCACTTCAGACAGATCTCCTCGAGCTTGGAGATCTTCATGAGGATCTTGGTGGAGTCGTGGCCCTGCTTGGACTTCGATTTGCGGACCACGTCGGTGGGCCGTTCCGGGAGATTGCGCATGGCCTGGACGAGGATCGACAGAGGCTCCCCCGTGAAGATCGGCCGTCCGGCGAGCAGTTCGTAAATCGTCGCGCCGATGGCATAGACGTCGGTGCGGACGCTGATGTCCTCCGTCCGGCCCGACAGCTGCTCGGGCGCCATGTAGGCGGGCGTCCCCCGGACCTTCTCTTCTCCCTCCCCGGTCGGCGGTCCGCCCAGCACCCGGGCCAGGCCGAAATCCATCACGAATGCCGAGCCCGTCTTCGACATCAGGATGTTGCCGGGCTTGAGGTCGCAGTGGACGATGGGTTTGGGAAAGGTGTGGGCGTAGTGGAGCGCGTTGCAGACGTCGCGGATCGCGCCCAGGTAGAAGGCCGGGTCTTCGTAGAGCGGCGACGGCAGGCCCCGCGACTGGGACGAGTGAACGTGCTCCGCCAGCGTGCGCCCTTCGATGAAGTCCATCGCGATGTAGAACTGCTGCTCGATGCGGCCGATGTCGCGGACGGCGACGATGTGCTCGTGCCGCAGCCGGAGGGCGGCGCGCGCCTCCTGGAGGAGATCGAGGATCTGTTCCTGCCGCTGCCGCCGGGCCTCCACCGATCCCGGCAGCTTTCGGTTGTGGGCCTGTTCGCGGATGAACTTCAGCGCGACAAAGTCGGCGAGCATCGTGTCCCAGGCCTTGTAGACCACGCCCGCCCCGCCCTTGCCGACCTCGTCCAACAGGACGTATTTGCCGAAGAGCCGGCCCGGAATGCCGCGCGCCGCTTGAACCTCCGGCGGCAGCTCGTCGTGGGTGAGCTGGACGATGCTGTCCAGATCCCGGATCTGCGCGACGACCGACTCCTCCTGCCACTGGATGGGCCCGAGGCAGCGCGGGCAGCGCTCCCCTTCGGTCATCATCCGGGGGATATAGACGGGCCCCTTGCACTCCGGGCAGAAGCGGACGCGCTTCTGGAACGACGCCATCGCGTCCTGGAGCTGCACCGGGCTGAGCATGGCCTTCTCGACCAGGATCTCCGAGAGCGGCTTCCCGGTCGATTTCCGGAGCGTCTCCGCCTCGTGGTATTCGTCGGGCGCGATGAGCCCGCGTTCCAGCAGCAGTCTCCCCAGGGCGTCGTCGTCGATCTTCATCACACGGTCAGCGTGTCGATCGCCTTCATCACGTCCTCCACCGACGCGAAGCGGCGTTTCGGGTCAGGATGCATCATCTTCTTCAGGAGCTGGATCACGCCCGGCGGGGCGTTGACCACCATCAGGTTCGGTACCGGCATGCCGGTCTCGATCTGATCGGTGACGACCTCGTGCGAACTGGCGCCCGAGTAGGGCTCGTGGCCCGTGAGCAGCGCATACAGATGGATCCCGAGCGAGTAGATATCGGCCCCGACCTTGACCTCGGGGGCCCCGCTCATCGTCTCCGGCGACATGTATCCCGCGGTCCCGACGGCGGTGTCGACCTTGGCCTTGTCCGCGGCGTGCTTCGGAATCGGGATCGCGAACCCGAGATCGCAGAGCTTGACGTTGCCGGCCGCGTCCAGGAGGACGTTGTCGGGCTTCACGTCCCGGTGCAGGTAGCCCTGCGAGTGGAGGTAGCCGAGAGCCTCGGCCACCTGTCGGGTGATGCGGATCGCGTCGCGCACGGGAAAGGCGCCCACTTCCGAGAGCGCCTGGCCCAGGGAGCTGCCGTCGACGTACTCCATGATCATGAAATGGGTGCCGCGTTCGAAGCCGTGATCGATGCCTCGGACGATGCGGGGGCTTTCAAAGCGGCGGAGGAGCATGGCCTCCCACTCGAATCGGGCGACCGACCGCGGATCCTTCGAGCGTTCCGGATGGAGCATCTTCACGGCGACCCGGCCACTGCCGAAGAGGGCCTCGGCGGTCCAGATCACCGCGAAACCGCCCGAGGCGATCCGAGCGATCAGGCGGTAGCCGGGGATCGCCTGGGCGCGCCACCCGGGTTCGCGAACCAGCTTGCCGAAGTCCATGGCTTCGATGTCCTGCGCCTGGCGCAGGGAGATGACTCCCATCCGCCGCATGAGCTCGAGGAGAGGGACCACCAGGCCGTAGCGGGCAAACTCCATCTGAAGGCGCTGGCCCTCCCGGAGCTGGTCGCGGCGGACGAGGTTCTTCTGCTTGAGATAGGCAGAGGCGGCGCGGTCGATCTCGATCTGGGTGTCCTCGCCCCGCTCCCCCTCCTTCAGCGACATGGAGTCCGGCGCCGGGGTGGCGGGGGGGATGCCGAGGGGCCCCATCGGGCCGCCGCACTTCTTGCAGCGGTACCGGCTGCCCGGCGGCGGCGGCACGGCGCTGACGCGGATGCCGCAGGAGCCGCACGCGAAGAGGAGCTTGCGCTGGTACGCGAGCACGCGGTTGACCTGGCCTTCGGTGACGTAGCCGCGGTGGACCACCAGCTCGCCGAGCGGAGGAGCGACCTTCGCGGCCCCGCGCAGATCCTCCTGGAGGCGGACGCATTCCTCGACGTTTTCCTGGGAGATCAGGCCGGCGGCGACGAGCAGCCGTCCCACCTCGGCCTCGCTGAGGGTGGAATGAGCTCCGGCCGCGGTCACCCGTGACGCCAGAATGCCGTCCAGATCCTCCTGCGTGAGGTGGCCGCGGGCCACGAGCAGCACGCCGAGGGGACGGGGAACTCCGGCCTTCCGCTCCTGGGCCATCTGGAACAGGCATTCCAGAAGCGCTTCGCGCGAGACGCTCCGCTGCTCGAGCACCGTCCGTCCCAGGAAGAAATCATCCTCGGGAGTCTTCATGGATGGCGTCCACCCCGGCCCTGGTGCGGCATGCGTGCCTTCATTATAACCGCTACCGCCCCGCAACGGGGGGCCGCGAGCGGGGACGGGGGCCGCCCCGGAGCGGCGATTCAATATTTCCTCAACCGGCCGCATCGAGACTTTCCCGCGCGCGTTTTGGTAGAATCCGTCCCTCGATTCGCGCGTACCAAGGATGATGATGATGAAAACGACCGTTCTCAGCGCGCTCCTGGCTCTCGGGATCTCCTGCGCCCCGAAGCCGGATGCGCCTCCGGCGGAGTCTTCCAAGAGCGAGGCTTCCAGGCCGGAGGTCCCCAAGTTGGCCGAGCGACCGGCAGAAGGAGACACTCGCGTGAAAAATCCGATGGGCCTGTCCGACGAGGAATGGAAAAAGAGGCTGACCCCGGAAGAGTACATGGTCTGCCGCCAGCAGGGCACGGAACATCCGGGCACCGGCAAGCTTCTGCACTACAAGGGCGACGGCATTTTCGTGTGCGCGGCCTGCGGGAATCCCCTCTTCGACTCGAAGGCGAAATTCGAATCCGGCACCGGCTGGCCGAGCTTCTTTCAGCCCCTGTCCAAAGAAGCCGTTCTCGAACGCGGCGATCTGACCCACGGCATGACCCGAGTCGAGGTCAATTGCTCGAAGTGCGGCTCGCACCTGGGGCACGTCTTCGACGACGGCCCCCAGCCGACCGGCTTGCGCTACTGCATGAACTCGGTGTCGCTGAAGGTCAAGGAGAAGGACGAGAAGAAGTAGCCTCGGGTCCTGGCTCTGGACGACGGGATCGGGGTCCTTCCGGCTATTTCCCCTCCCCGAAAAGCAGCGGCAGGAACTCCCCGAGGTACCCGCGCCACACCGGCCAGCTGTGATTGCCCTCCGTGATCTTCAGCTCGTGCTTGATCTCCCTCTTCGAAAGGACGTCCGACAGGGCCTGGGCGTCCTTCACCAGTCGGTCGTCCTTCCCGCAGGCGATCCAGAGCAGCCGGAGCTTCGCGTTCGTCGCCGCGGGATCGGCGAGCGCCGGGGCCACCGTCACCTCGGGGTTGGTGATCGACGAGCTGAAGCCGCCCACCCAGGCGAAGAGCTCCAGATGGTTGAGGCCCACCGTCAGCGATTGGCCCCCGCCCATCGACAGGCCGACGATCGCCCGAGACTGCCGGTCCGGCTTCGTCCGGTAGTTCGCCTCCACGAACGGCATCGCGTCCTCGAGCAGATCCTTGCCGAACATCTCGACATTCTTGGCCCGAGCTTCCGGTCCGACGACCGCGTGGCCGTCCGTCATCGCGATGATCATGGCCTTGGCCTTGCCCTGCGCCAGCAGATTGTCGGCGATCAAGTGCGCGCGGCCGAACGACGTCCAGGTCGCCTCATTGTCGCCGGACCCGTGGAACAGGTAGAGCACCGGGTACCTCGCGGAGGGATCCTGGTCGTAACCGGGAGGCGTGTAGACCCGGAGCGGCCGGCGACGCCCGAGGGCCTTGGACTCGTACTCGTGAAGCCGCACCGTGCCGTGGGCCACGTTCTGAGCTTCGTGGAGGCGGGGCGGGTCTCCTGGAATGTCGACCACGCTGGTCCGAGGCGATCGCATGGGTTTCAGAACGGCATTGGACGGGTCCGCCAGGGTCAATCCGTCGACCCCGAACGAATAGCCATACAGGTCGGGCTCGAGGGGGCCGACCGTGAGGCTCCAGAGACCTTGATCGTCCTTCGTCATGGCCAGCTTGCCGCCGCCCTTCCACTCGCCGTTCAGGACCACCTCAGCCGCCTTGGGCGCGCGCAGCCGGAAGGTGACCATGCGGTCCGCCTTGACCTCCGGGGAAACGACGGGTACCTGTTGCTGCAGGGCCACCAGCATGGAAAACAGGGCAAGCATCATGACCTCCATCCTCCCGTGTCCTTAGACCTCCGACCTCAGCCCGCAACGCCGATGCGTGCATCATGGACGCTCGACATGTTCGCTGCTGACGACGAGGCTGCGTTCGTCGATGAGATTCAGATAGAACACCCGGGTCCCCTCCGGGACTGCGGCGGAGACGCGGGTTCCGCGGATCATGGCCGGCGCCGTCTCCCAGGTCCGCTTCTGCCACTTTCCCGCATCCTTCGTGAAGACGAGCTCCGCCCGGACGATCGGGCTTTTCGACGTGACCGTCGCCCAGGCCTCGTCTCCGTCGACTCCTTGGGCGCTGATCCGGGCCAGGGGGACGCCCTCCCGGAAGATCGCCTGGGCGAAAGCGTGGATCTCCTCGGGCTTCTCCCCGGGGCCCCCGTGGGCGTGAGCCATGCGGACGCGGATCGCCAACGTGCGATCGGTCTGCGGGAGCCGGTAGGATTTCTGATAGGAGTCCAGAGGATACGCGAAGTCGTTCGTCCCGTTCACCCAGAGGAACGGCATCGTCGCCTGCTTCAGATACCGGGATGGATCCCAGAGGGCCAGCCACTTCTCGGACTTCTCCTTGCCCATTTTCGGGAAGGTGGTGTCGGCCCAGGTGGAATCGTCCCCGAGAAAACCGCAGCCGTAGACCGGCGCCGCGAACTTGAACCGCGAATCCAGGGCAGCGGCGATGCAGGTGAGATAGCCGCCCCAGGAGATCCCCGTCACCCCGATGCGGTCCGCGTCGACTCCGGGGAGCGACCGCAGGAGGGAATGCCCCAGGATGGCATCCGCGACCGCGTGCCAGGTCCACTGGTCGTGTTCCTCGCCGTCGATCTGATCGAAGCCGCCCCAGCCTGGAGGCCCGCCCTGATCCTGCCGCTCCCATCCATTCTTCGCTTTCCGGGGCACGCAGCCGCAGAGATCCATCGCGATCGCGGCGTAGCCCCGGCCGGTCCACAGCTTCACCCAGTCGGCGAAGGCGGTCCCGCCGCCGCCGTGAATCAACACCATCCCGGGAGCCTTGGCGTCGGACGTGGGCAGGCCGATCCAGGCGAAGACGCGGGTCGGCTTCCCCTTCCAGGGAAGTCCGTCGTAATAGACCGCTTTTAGCCCCTCGGCGTCAAAGCCCTCGGCCGCGACCGTGGCCGGTGCCTTCGCCAGGGCGTCCCGGTCCCAGGACGCCTGGGCCAAGGCCAGCCACAGTAGGAGCGTCTGCATGCACGGATCCCCGGCGGGGCGCGTCGATCCCGCCCGCGACTCTTACTTCTTCACCTGCTCCAGGAACCACTCGTTCAGCTTTTCCTCGCGATACGCCTTATCCCAGGAGTTGTGGCCCACGCCGGGATAGATGGTGAACTTCGGGCTCCCGCCCGCCGCCTTGATCGCGTCGATCATCTTCTGCGACCCCTCGATGGGGACCGCAGTGTCCTTGTCGCCGTGAAAGTTCCAGATCGGCAGGTCCTTGATCTTGGGGGCGTCGGCAGGATTGCCGCGACCGCACACCGGCGCCGCCGCGGTCCACCGGTCCGGGTACTTGCAGATCAGCGACCAGGTTCCCATCCCCCCCATGGACAGCCCGGTGATGTACTGGCGCTTCTCGTCGGTCCGGTACTCCTTCTTGGTCTTGTCGATGATGTCCAGGATCAGCTTCTCATGCTCCATGAAGCCGCCGCGGCCGGCAGGCTTCTGGGGAAACATCACGATGAAGTTCCACTGGTCCTCGGCCAGCTTGAACTTCTGGGGAAACATCACGATGAAGTTCCACTGGTCCTCGGCCAGCTTGATGGCGGCGCCGAGGCCGACGCTCGCCTGCTTCTTTCCGTCGTCGCCCTG
>Ga0070731_10001401_pt1 | contig 25018 bp, 22 predicted proteins | sample Coa_R1_2_FD_66448 | JGI IMG/M metagenome (GOLD analysis project Ga0070731, IMG submission 66448) | Surface soil microbial communities from Centralia Pennsylvania, which are recovering from an underground coalmine fire - Coalmine... | ecosystem: Environmental > Terrestrial > Soil > Unclassified ... | reverse complement strand
TATCGCCGCCTCCATGTCTTCAGGATTGGTCGCCAATTTCGGCACTATGACCAAATCCTTCCAAGTCGGGAGGGCGGCGCAATCCGGCGTCATTGCGGCCCGTCTGGCGCAAGCCGGATTGACGGCTTCGCCGGATGCACTTGAGCACCCTTGCGGCTTGCTCACCGCCCTGTCGCCAGAAGGGAAGGCCGAACTCGGTCGCCCCTTCACGGCCGCACAGAAGGAATGGCACATCGTCGGTGAAGGGCTGAATATCAAGCGCTATCCAATTTGTTACGCGACGCATCGGTCGATCGACGCCGCGCTCGGGTTGGTCGAGCGCCACAATCTCTCAGCGAACGACGTCGATCGCATTCACGTGTCGACCGGAAAGACCCAGCTGCTCATGCTCCGCAACAGCCGGCCGCAGACCGGGCTGGAGGCGAAATTCAGCATGCAGTTCGCGATGGCAGCCGCGCTGGTTGCCCGCAGAGTTGGGCTTTCCGAACTGACCGATGCGTTCGTACGACGGCCAGAGGTACAGGCCATTTTCCCGCACGTGTCCTTCGCCACGACTGACGCGACGATGGAAGGTTCCGCCTTCGCCCCTGCGGACTCCGTCGAAATAACGACAAAGGGCGGCGAAACGTTCAAGAGCGGTCCGGTCGAACACGCCAAGGGCAGCCACCAGCGGCCGCTGTCACGCGGCGAGCTGTTCGACAAATTCACCGACTGCCTTGGGGCGGAATTCCAAGATTCGAAAAAATCGCGCGCTTTCGAGAACCTGATGATCTTTGATCGGCTCAATGGAGCCGGCGATCTCATGCTTCAAAGCTGATAGCGGCCCGCGATGCGCCGATTGTCCGGCGTATCAGCGCCGCTATATCGGACCTCGAGGAGACGGCCGGCAACAATTGCCCGGAGCTATTCTACAAAGCGTCCGGAGAGCGCTCGATGAATCGACCGCTGCCATCAAGCAGCTTGAGATTGTTGATGATGGTAGGATTGCCGGGCTCTCGCCTATAGGCCTTGAGGAAGTACCGCCGCGCGGTCTTCAGATCCCCGCGCAACATGTACGAATAGCCACGGTTGTTCAGGAGAGGCGTGGTCTCGCCGACGAGCTGAACGGCCGAGTGGTAAGCCCGATCGGCGAGATCGAAGCGCCCCAATCGATCGTAGCTGGCGGCCAGCCCAATCCATGCCGACGCGTCCCGAGGCGCTTTTTCGACCGCGTCGCGGAAGTACCGCTCAGCCAGGCCAAAATTGCCGCGATTGAAGTACTCCATGCCCAATCGCAGGGGCTCGTCCGACGGATAATACTGAACATCGGCGTTCTGACGGATTGTCGGTGTCTTGAGCGGAGGTACGCCCTCCTGCGTATCGACGGGCCCCGCAGCAAGTTGCACCGGAGACGGCGGCGGTATGGTCCCAGCCACCGCATCGGGCCCCGGCATCGGCTGGTCGGTAATGCAGCCAGCAATAATAAACGCACTGGCAAGGAGGAGGACACCAGACGCCATACGATACAAGCTATTTACGCGCATCACGTTTTACACCCAGACTCAACCGCAACGCTTACCATATTACCGCGTCAGCTACCCAACACACTATAGGCGACAGTTCCGCCGTATGCCGTTGCATTTTGGCAACAGCTCTGGGAATTCCACAAGTTGTTCAGGGGTTATCCAACGCTAATCCAATGGAAATCTCGATTATTCTCCTGCCCGGAGTGGCGCCTGACGAATTGGGGGCGCCTTACAACAGGTATCCCCATAGGCGCCTTGGTGACTGCGGCAAATCCGCAATCGTGAGCAACCGCGGATTTGACCTATTTTTCGCGCCGCCGCGACTAGCCGAAGAAGATCATCGAATACGACCGGAGAGTCCGAGCGGAGCTATCTCGCAGAGCGATCTCTCGACCTATCTCTTGATGTCGTCATGCGCTGCGAGGAAACCGTCAGAGAGAGTCCGGCCTTCGGGCCCTACGCGATACTCTAGACCAAAAGCCTCAACAGGGCTTATTGAGAAACTCTCACCATATAAGCCCGATCGATCCCAGCATCCGGACGACGAGGGGAAGAGCGATAACCATCAGCACCAGCGGGAAAATGCACAGCGTCATCGGTATGAGCATTTTCACTGACAATTTATTGGCTTGTTCTTCAGCGCGCAACATTCGTTTCTCGCGCATTTCATCGCCAAAGACCCGGAGCGCCTCTCCTACATCGCTGCCGAGTTCCGATGATTGCCGCAAGATCGCCAACAGAGCTCGGGCTTCTGGGATCATCAGACGATCCGCCAGCGTCCCCAGGGCTTCAACGAATGTACGCCCCGCCCGCATCTCGGCCCCCATGACCGCCAGGTTGATGCCGAAAAACTTGCTGCGTGCGCTTATCTCAGAGGTTATTCGATCGATCGCGCCTTCAAGGCTTAGTCCGGCGTCCACACAAACCACTAACAGATCAAGAAAGTCGGGAAAAATCGTGCGATATTCTGTGGTGAGCAAGCGCTGGCGGCGAGAAACGAAGCCATCAGGGCCGATAATCCCAAGCGCTGCGGCCGCACCGACGAAGACAAGCTTTATGCCGATCGGCGCGTTGTTGGCGAAAAAGCCGATCAGGACATAACCAAGCAGCGGCAACAACGCGGCCGCCACCAAGCGCCAAAATACGTAGAAATTGACGGCATCTTTGCGAAAGTATCCGGCGCGAACAAGGTTCAGCCGCAACTGACCGCGCACTGTATCGTCTACGCCAAATCGCTTCTCGTCGAAATGGCGCGCAACCATGGCGGCAATACCGCTGGCTGAGCCGCGGTCACCAGCAGCTTCTTGCAGCGCGGGCAATCGGCGATCGAGATGAGCGGCGCGGAGATAATATTGACCGACGACAAAGGCCAAGCCACCAGTGGCGCAAAACGCCAGCAGCGCAACGATAAGCGGGGTCGAATCTGCCATGAAACTAATACCTGAAGTTGACCATTCGATACATGATGAGGTTGCCCACGATCAGCAGCGTCAGTCCGACGGCAACAGCCGGCTCAAGGATAGTGAGTGATCGAACTGGATCGAAATAATGCGGAGAAACAACACTCATGGCCAATATCAGTATAAATGGAAGGGCGGACAAAAAGTATGCCGATACCCGCCCTTCCGCGCTCAGCGCCCTGATTTTCATCCGCATTGCTGACCGTTTGCGCATCAGCCTCGACAAGCGCCCCAGGATTTCTGCGACATTGCCGCCAGTTCGCTGTTGAATGTTCAGCGCGACAATCAGAAACGTCAGATCCTCTTGGCCCACGCGGCGGTGGAGATTGTGCAGCGCAGTTTGCGTATCAAGTCCAAATCCGATTTCGTCGGCAAGGATTCCGAATTCTGTGCCAATGGGGTCGGGCATTTCTCGCGCGACTAGCGCAACAGCTGTCGAGAATGGCAATCCTACGCGAACACCCCGAACGATGATGTCGATAGCGTCAGGCAATTGGTCGGTAAAAGTAAAGATGCGTCGGCTGCGTTTGTTAGCAAGATACAAGACAATGGCAGCAGCGGCCACCGCAACGGACAGCGAAAGGGAGGCGATTCCCAAGCCCAACGCCGAACTGAAGATTATCATCAACGCCAGGCAGATTGCCCCGAACACCAGAACCAGCGTTGAGCGCTGCACGACGATCCCGGTTTGCGTAAGCCAATCACTGCACTGGCGCAAAAGTGGGTTGGCATCGTCGCGGAAGCCGCGCTCCCGTCGCAAGGTTTCCAGAACAGCTGCCGAACTGTCGAGTTTCCCGACGAGATCGAGCCGTCGATTGACGATGTTCGCCGAGCGCCGATTGAAAACCAAGACCCAATAGACACCATAGATGGCCAGGCTCGCCGCCAGAAATATCAGCGCGAAGATTACCGTAAGGTCGCTCATGGCGAGGGCTCCCTATAGTCGGCGGCCGGGCTCGAAAATGCCCGGGGACAACTCAATTCCATATGGAATGAGGTCGTGAACAAACAGCGGCCGGATTCCAGTCGCCTCGAAATGCCCGATCAAATTTCCCTTCGCGTCCGTTTTCTCCTTCACGAACCTGAATATTTCATGCATCTGAATGACGTCGCCTTCCATCCCGCTAATTTCGTTGATGCCGATCAGGCGTCTCCGGCCATCGGGAAAACGATGCAACTGCATGACGAGAGTAATTGCTGACGCGATCTGACCGCGGATACTCTGTACCGGCAATCCGACACCGGCCATTGCTACCATCTGTTCGAGCCGTTTGAGCGCATCGCGCGGTGAGTTGGCGTGAACAGTCGTCATCGACCCTTCGTGACCCGTGTTCATAGCTTGAAGCATATCGAACGCTTCGTCACCGCGGCACTCACCGATGATAATGCGATCGGGTCGCATGCGCAGCGCGTTCTTCACCAAATCGCGCTGACGAACTTCCCCTTTGCCTTCGGCATTGGGTGGGCGCGTTTCCAAGCGACCGACATGCAATTGCTGCAGTTGGAGTTCCGCCGCATCTTCAATGGTAATCAAACGCTCATCGTCAGGGATGGAATCTGAAAGAGCATTAAGCAATGTTGTCTTTCCGGTTCCAGTTCCACCGGAGATCACAAGGGAAATCCTGCCTCGCACCGCCGCCCTCAACAGTTCCGCCATAGCCGCACTAAGTGCATCTGCCTCGACTAGACGGTCGATATTGAACGGACGCTCGGCGAATTTGCGGATCGACACCATGGGACCGTCCACCGCAATTGGGCGAACCGCGACATTGACGCGCGAGCCATCCGGGAGCCGGGCATCGACCATAGGCGACGATTCATCCACGCGGCGGCCGATGCCCGAGACTATTTTGTTGATGATGCGAAGCAAATGCGCTTCGTCCTTAAACCGGACTTGAGTGCGCTCAAGTTTGCCGAACCGCTCGACGAAGCAGAGGGTGTGGGTGTTGATCAGGATATCGCTGACTGTCGGATCCTTGAGGAGCGGCTCGATCGGACCGAAGCCGGTCATCTCGGCAATGACCTCTTCGGTGAAGACATCAAGCTCTTTTTGGTTGAGGGAGATCCGTTCAGCACGCACGTAATTGGCGATATAGGCCTGGACTTGCCGATGCAACTCTTCCGGAGAAAGCTTTTCCAGGAGATTCAGGTTGAATTCGTCGATAATGAGCCCATGCAGCTTGAGCTTCTCGTCCAGCAGGCGCGGCCGCCGCGCCATCAAGTCACCATAGAACCGATTGATCTCAAGCTTGCGCTCCTCCTCTTGAGGAAGCGGCGCTACGTCCGCGCCGACGCGTGGACGCGGGTCGGCTTTGGCGGAGTTGTTAAAGATAAAGCCCATACAAGCCACTCACCTTTTTAGCCGGTCAGGCAACAAAAACCTGACCATAGCGCACTGGCCGTCTAATATAGCGACTACCACCGGTCGCCAATGTTAGATTAGAAATTCGGTAAAATTCACGCCTTCAACACCGGACGTGTCGAGGTAACGTTGGCGCAAAACTCTCCTAGCGGCGCCAGTTCACTTTGCAACTTGGTACCAGAATCGCCGAGCATGATGGGAATGCCCATGTTCACGCTCTCGATAACCTCGGCGCGCTCGGAGATATAGAATACCTGTGCGTCCTGCAGCACGCGTTCCACATATTTGCGGCGAGCGATCGTGCCGAGGAGCGTGCGCTCGCAACGATTAAGCGCGACCGCGACCTGTAGCGACGAGGCAGCGCTCGAACGAACCTGAACCAAAGTTTCGGATATTTGCCGCAGACACGGGATCGTATTGATTCCAGTGACCACTGCGGCGTCGGATGCTCCAATGAGTTGGGGTATCCAAGAGAACCAAGTCAAAGGATAATCGATAAAGACAAGATCATAACGCTTTGTGATCATGCTGAAGAGAGTGTCCAAAGCATTGATGTTGAGACGCTCGGACGAAAACTTGGATCGCGGTGCCGCCAGGACATCGATTCCGCTGCTATGGTGAGTCGTGAATGTTTCGAACAAATGGCCGTCTAGCCGCTCCGGAGCACCAGAGAATTCCTCGATATGCAATCGCGGCTCACTGTCGAGGTAATCGCACACGTGGCTGGTCTGGAAATCAAGATCGATCACGCAAATCTTGCGCTGTTGCGTCTTCTTTTCCTTCTTAAGAAGGGCGGCTGTTTCCAATATAAGTGTTGAATTGCCGACGCCGCCGGCACTGGGTACGAAGGATATGGTGACCGGACGCCGGCTTTCTCCGACCCGAACCGCAACACCGTTAGGTGTAAACGCCTGTTGCCGCCGATGCTCGATGATATCGGTCACTTCGCCGACACCGCTCTTCGCCGACACCCAATCGGCGGCACCCGTACGCACCAATCGTTTATAATCGCTGGCGGAAATCTCGTCGCTGATAAGAACTAGAAAGATTTCGTCGTGATATTGAGCGGCGACATCGACCAACCGATCGAAATAGCCTTGGTCATCGGACGGAGCGGTTACCAGGACGATAGTCGGGTCGCGGCCGTTCGACTTGGAACTGCCATCAAAGACACCCTTGAAGCTCGAAACCTCAATTAAGCCCGGGATCGCCGCGGGAAGCCCGCCCTCAATGGGACTTCGCGTCTGCGTCTCGCCATCACCACGTAACAGAAATACAGACATCTAATGTATCCACGCCGCTCACGAACTGAACTATCCGATGCTCAGTTTCGAGCCTAGAGGCGTGACCTGTTAACAGCCACGTCAGGCATGGAACGCTTTTATCCGGATTGAACCAGGAAAATAAAGCCTCTTCCTAAATGTGGGTAAATCGGCGGCCCAGTTTTCGCTAATTGTTAATAGCCACTCGAACCTGAAGTGCCGGTGCCCGAGCCGGCGCCAATGTTAATGGTCTGACTGCTCGGACCTCCTGTTGCTCCGCCAACCGAACTGAACGGGTGGGGATTCGAATACAATTGTCCTACAGCACTGGCAGACTCTCGGCCATACCCCGGAATGCGGGTATGACGTGCATAACGCGGCCAGGGATCGATCGTATGGATCGCTGCATTGCTGTCGTTCGCGTTGCCGCCGTCAGGCGTTATCCTAACGTCACGCTGGAAATACTGAGCGAACGGATTGTCAAGGACCTGAGCACTGCACTCGTACGGCAGGACTGCAGCGCCGAATAATCCAAGCATTAGCGCGAGCGGTTTCATGTGAGCCTCATTTCTGCGAGCTGGGAGGACCTTGCATCACGCCGAGCATGTAACCATAGGGACCCTGGAGGTCGCCGCCAGTTGTCACATAGTCGGTGTATTTCTTGCGCTGCTCCGTCTGTCCCATCAGGAAAAAGTCAATGTCGTTGCTAGGAACAGTTTTGTCGAATGGGGTTGCCAGACGGGCACCCGGTGCAGCTGGTTGAGCGAGACTCGGTGTCACGATGATCACAAGGTCGGTCTGGTCCTTCTGATAGGACGAGCTCCGAAACAATGTGCCAAGCACCGGAACCGAGCCAATCCAGGGCAACTGAGTGATGTTGCGCTGGTTATCGGCCTGCAGGAGGCCGGCAATGGCAAAGCTTTGCCCATCCCGCAGCTCTACCGTCGTCGTCGCCGAACGCTCCGTGAGCGCGGGGATCGTCGTCCCTGAGATCGTCACCGCGTTGGCGAAATCGAGCTCGCTGACTGTTGGATTGATCGAGACGTTAATCACTCCGTTGGCCAGCACGGTGGGCCGGAACTTCAGCTGCACGCCATATGGCTCGTATGTGAAGCCTGCCGGAACGCCGACCGCAGAGGGCTGTGGCACGGGATATTGTCCACCCGCGAGGAAGCTCGCGGTCTCGCCGGACAACGCGATCAGGTTTGGCTCCGCCAGCCGTTGCAGAAGGCCTTTGGTTTCCAGCGCCGTAATTACGGAGTTTATGTTGAGGTGGCCGTTGTTGACGATTTCCGCCAGAACGGTTCCGAACGGCGCCCCCACACCGGTGCCGACCAGCGTACCTGCGGCCTGGAATATTCCGCCGCCGCCGGAGGGCGCGCACGGCGGTGTGCAGCTAAGGCCGCCTAGTCCGGTGCTTATCCCATTGGTGCCGCCAGGATTGCTTCCATTAAAGTTGATGCCGAGTTGTCTGCCGGCGTTGCGATCAACCTCGAGGAAACGAACCTTGAGCATGACCTGCTGCGGTGACGCTACAGTCATGAGATTGACCACGGTGCATTTGAGACCGAGGGCCACCGCTGAAGCGCCGGTGTAAGGGTTGGCGGTCGTTGGCAGGGTTGGAGCACCGGCCACGCCAGGTCCACTGGCGACCGTCGTGCCCCCTGGCGGCAGCTTCCCGCAAGCCTCCCCCCATGCGGTCGCGAGTTCGACCGCGCGTTGGGCCGACAAAGCATCGCGGGCCACACCACTCAATACAATCTGGCCATTGTCGTTGCCGACGTAGATTCCGCTGTTGCCGGTAGCCATGCGGATTTTCGACTGTAGGTTCGAAGTGTCGAGCCCGACCTCGATCTCAATAACGCTCATGAGCTGCAAGCTCTGGTCGTAGATCGAGACAGTGGTCGTGCCGATATTCCTGGCCTGAATATACAGCCGCTGGTCGGTGATAGCTCTAGCGGTGACAACGTTTGGCTGATCAACTTGGACCGAAGAAATCGCCCTTGACGTTGGCAATGTGACCGACTTGTTAAGCGGGACAAGTACGTGCTGGACGAACTCGGGTGACTGGGCATGCGCGGCTGAGAAAATTGGAGCCGCACCAACGCCTATCAACGCCATTGTCATAAAGAGTGCGAACCCCTTGACTAGGGGTCCACACGCGCGCTTCGTCAGTAACTCAAAGCTACTCAACATTTCCCCACCCCGTATGTAACAGGCCGACCGGCGCTTTCCCCTGCGTCGGTCGACCTCACACTACCCGCACTGTACCTCCGCCATTGCTGGCGGCCGCACTACTTAGTCCTCACATCAATCAGCGCGTTGCGTTGCTGCCTTCGCATCAATCGGTGTGCTGTATTGCTGCGAGTTCATTCCCAACCATATCGTTACCGGCCGCATGCTCGGAGCCTCCGCTGGCGCCGCCACCGCGACCGGAGCAGCCGCTGTTGATGCAACTGGTGCCCGCGCGGTGCTCAGATCTCGCTCAGTCACCCGTTGAATTACCTCGCCGGGGTTTTCATCGGGTTGACGCAGGATCAGCGACAGCCGTCCGATGTTCGTCCCCAGCAGGATTTTCTGGGCATCCTCCGCGCCGACCTCCAGCGTCACAGCCTTGGCGATCGTCGCCTGTTCGGTTCGCTCGCCGGTGATCTGATCGATGGCCAGAACCTTGACCGCTTGCAGAATGACGTCCGAGTAGCTCTCGCCGGTCTTCGATTCCGATCCGGCACGGATCAGGACGACGTCCACGCGGTCGCCTGGCTGGATGAAGCCGGCAACGCCGCGCACATCATCCACCCGGATGGTCACCGCACGCTTGTCCGGACCGAGAACCGTCGATAGCGTTGCACGCTGGCCCGGGGCGGTGATCTTGTCGCGCAGGATCGGCTCGTTACGGGCGATCGCTGCCAACGCCATGCGGCGGCCTTCTTTGAGCACCGCCTGCTTGTTGGAGAACGCTCCTTTTGGGAGATCGCCTGCGGCCCAGGGAATTTCGCTCAGGTTATCGGCACTGAGCTGCGCGCCGAATGCAAGGGGCACGGAGGCGACAACGATTGTGCCCGCCTCGGCTGTTTGGGCGTGACTGATAAGCCAGTTGCGCGCCAGAAGGGCGGCGACCCCGCCGAGTACCACGGCCACGATAAGGACGATAAGATTGTTGCTACGCATTGTTGTTCTTACTCGTTACTCTGTACAGTTACCCACAGTGGCCGCACTCTCACCCCTTATCGCGGGCTACCGAAGGATTAATTTACCCTAAATGGGCTGTGCTGTCCATTAAGCAAAACCCGCCCATCTGACTTTTGAACAGTCGCCAGACCGACGGGTCTCGCCTTTACAGAACCGGCAAAGAGCGGCCGGCAACGCTGCGCGTTGCGCGGCCAGCTCCATGAGTTAGCAGCTCGAACCGTTGGTGCTGGTCAGGCACGTATTCACGGAGCCGAACTTGGTGCTGACTCCACTGCCGATAGCATAAACGGCCGCGCCGGCCACCAGAGCGACAAGGGTGACCATGATCGCGTACTCGACCATCGTTGCGCCTTCCTCGTCTTTCCGCACTTGGTTAATCAACTGGAACATCTTCTGCATGATACTCTCTCTGTACCTTTTCTCTTAGCTTTACGTTTCGCTCGCCGGCTCCTTGGAAGGAGGGACGGCCATCAGGCCGATCGAACCGGCAAGCGCCAAATTCGAAATAACCGCAGCCCTTGGATATGTCTTTTCTAAGAGAAATTGCATCAAGTCAATAAAGGATTTGCTAATGTTATCCTAACGTTAACACCATCGTCCATCCCCGGCCCGACGTTAACTGGTAAACGGAATACAATTAAAGCTGGTCGCCCCGAGCGGCGACGCGAACAGCAAAAACCGAGCCTTTGGATGAGCCGGCAGAAGCGAGGCCCGACGGCGCTGACGCTAGTCGCGTGGCCGCGTGAGCGGGCGGAGCGTTCGACCGCTGTGGTCAATGACGACGCCACAGCCGGCCCGTTTGAGATAAGGCCGAAAAACTATCCGCCGACCGTCCGAAGATTCAGTCTCAGAGCGCAGCTGGGAAAAATCTACCCTCGGCCGATCCAAAGATCGCTCAGGGGAACGGACGCTGTCTCAAGTTGGCGTTTTTTCTGAGAAAAATGGCAGATCAGCTCAGCAAGCACTGCCGTTAGTGCTGGTGAGGCACGTATTCACGGACGTGAACTGGGTGCTCACTCCACTGCCGATGGCGTAAACAGCCACGCCGGCTACGAGCGCCACAAAGGTGACCATGATCGCATACTCGACCATTGTCGCCCCGTCCTCATCTTTCCGAACTTCGTTAAGCAGGTTGAATACCTTTGACATTAATTAGTCCTTCTCGCTCGTCTGCCTCCGTGTTCGACTGTTTTAGCAAAATGACCGCGTGTCAATAGACGGTTTATTTACGTTGCTGAATAGTTAACTGGATCAGGTGCGGCGTATCCATCAGGCACGCTAGCGCCGCGAATGCAAAGTTCATCATCAGTGCTCAAAAGAGCCGACCATGTTAGGCGGCTCAGTTGAAAGCAGAGCGCGCCTGGTGACTAGAGACGGCAAGAATAAAATTGCAACCATCGTCATGGTAAGCAGGCTTGCGTTGCCCGCGTAGTCAGTCGCTTTCCGTTCTCCGCCAACGGGAGAGCCGGCGTCAGATGATTTGAGGCTTATCCACCCCGGTGGCATCGTCACACGCGTAAACTTGGCGCAGATACTGTAGCGCGAGCGGCGAGGATTATGAGGGCTATGGCACCCCTATTGAAACCGCCCCTCCCCATCGCCATCACCGCTGGCATAGCGGCCGCGTACGGTTGGGCCCTGTTTGCTGCGACATTCCGCTACCCCGGTGCTATTGGCATAGATTACAATGCTCCCGGTACGGATTGGATGGTGTTCTACGGAGCGGCGCGCGCGCTGCTGAACGGCAACCTGCCGCTGATCTTCGACGGCGATAAGTTTACTGCATACCTCAATTCCACATTCATCGACTGGCTCTCCAAGCCGCTGCCGTTCCGGCCGTGGGTTTACCCGCCGACCCTTCTTTTGTTCGTGGTCCCGTTTGGATTTCTCAGTTTCGTTGCCTCCTACCTCGCCTTCCAGTTTGTGAGTGGTGGCCTGCTCGTCGCCGCGCTGCGCCATGCTGCAGATCGACCGTTCACGGCACCCGCAATCGCTGCGGCGGCCGTGGCGTCGCCCTCGGCGGCTCTCAACGCGGTTAATGGACAATTGAGCTTTCTCGTCGCGGCCTTGATTGTCGGCGGCTTCCGCTTGCTCAAGACCCAGCCTCTAGCAGGCGGCGCTGTTCTAGGCTTGTTGAGCTTCAAGCCGCAATTCTTCCTGCTACTGCCGGTCGCGCTCGTGGCCTTGCGGCAATGGGGTGCGGTTTTTGTTATGATCGGCTCGGCGGTGGCAATGGCAGCACTCAGTGCTTTGCTCTTTGGCATCGACCCCTGGATATCGTGGGCGAGTGAGGTGGCGCCCGGCTATGTAAATCCGGGCGCAAACGCGGATTGGATTGCATACGGACGCATCTGGGGCGACAGCGTCTATGCCTGCGCGTTCTTACTGGGAGCGCCGTCAGCAATGGCATCCGCCCTGCAGAATCTAGCGATCGCGATTGCTGCTGGGGCGACCTATGCCGCCTACCGATCGCGCCTACAATCCGACGAGCGGCTGGCCGTTCTTCTGACTGCGACAATCCTGGCGGCGCCACATTCCTTAGCTAACGACGAGATTTTGCTGGTGATTGCCGGCGGTCTCTGGCTCGCAACCGACGGATCGGCACAAACGTTCAAGTCGTGGCTGGTGGCACTCGCGCTTTGGATGGCTCCGCTGATTGATCCGCCGCCGATTGTCGGGATCGCACGGTACAAACCGTTGTTCATTATTGCTTTCATTGCGCTCCTACTCAGCCGGGGGTATCGGCCTGCGATGTTCAGCGCTGACACAAGAATAACCTCATCCTGAGGTGCTCAGCCGTGGGCGAGCTTAAATGCGTCGCTCAAGCGCCACGGCTTATGACGCGAAGCTTTGCGCCGAGCGCCTCAGTGAGGATACCCGGCCGTTCTTAAGGCTGAGGGAATATAAGTCGCACCTCCTGCCTCCGATATGATAACGAGCGCGAATCGAGGCCAGTTAGTGTTTAACGTCATGTTCTCAGCTTTGCCGCCGGGCGTCTGCACGGTCAAATCAAACAACAGATTCTTCGCTGGCGCGGCCGTTGTCGTATTTCTTGCCTATTATTCGAAACTGATGATCAGCAGCCCGGCCTTGCTGCAGGATCCCGACACGTTGTGGCACATAGTCACCGGGCAATGGATCTTGGACCACGCCCGGGTGCCAACCGTCGACTTTTATTCCTACACGCAGGCCGGGAAGCCTTGGATTTCTACCGAATGGCTGGCTGAAATTGCTTTCGCCATAGCGTTCAAACTTGGCGGCTGGCGCGCCGTGGTAATCCTGACCAGCGTATCAAGTGCCGCGACCATTGGGATAGTGTCTTTCTATTTGTTGCGGCACCTTCGGTTCTCCATTGCGATAGTGTTGACTGCATTAACGGATGCAGCGATTAACGGTCATTTCATTGCCCGGCCGGTCGTGTTCACGTACGTGCTTCTCGCGGTGTGGATGATCCAGCTGCTTGACGCCTATGACGATGAAAAATTCGATTTACCGTCCCCATTTTTGCTCACGCCCTTAATGGTACTATGGGCTAACATCCACGGAAGTTTTACCTTCGGCCTGGCGCTCCTTTATATTTTCGCGGGTTTTTGTCTGTATCACTCGATCATCAAGCGTAATTACGCGATGTGCCGTAGACTTGCGATTGTGACGCTGGTGGTCAGCCTTGCCGCACTGATAACTCCGTATGGAATTGCGCCCGTCTTCATGACCACAAAGCTGATGGGCATGACGACAATCCACCAGATAGTAGAGTGGCTGCCGCCCGACTTCCAAAAACTCCCTCTTCAATTAGGTTACTTGATTACTCTCTTGTTGGCGATAACTGGTCTTGGCATCCGGCTGCGCGGACCCCGGTTGATTGCATTTGCACTTATCGCAATTGTCGGCTTCCGCTACATCCGCGGGCTGTTCATGTTCTTCACTCTTGTTCCAATCATTCTTGCACGACCAGCTGCCGCATGCGCCGATTTTCTTGTCCCACAACCGTCGCGCTCGAAAACTGCCGCGGGCGACAAGGTTTTGGACCCGGTGTTGAACTTCCTGCAGAAGCGGTCCACGCCAATCCTCGCGAGTTGTGTGGCGCTTGCGGTCGCGATGACGGCTTCGTGCTGGTGGCGCGAAGATATTGTCCCGACCAAGTCCATTATGCCGAAGGCGGCGATCGATGCCGTACGCGCTGCGCACATCGACGGCAACGTGTTCAATTCTTACAATTTCGGCGGCTATCTCATCTGGTCGGGCATTCCAACATTCGTCGATGGCCGGGCGGAGCTATTTGGAGACACCTTCCTGTCCAAATTCTTCGCCGGCACGGATTTCGATCTCGACGGCGGATTTGCGCTGCTCGAAGAATATAGGGTGAAGTGGGCAATACTGGTCCCAACGCTGGGGTTGGCGAAGGCATTGGCGCGCAACCCGGATTGGGACGAGATCTATTCGGATAAGTATTCCGCGGTTTTCGTGCGCCATCGCTGAGCGTTAAGCAAATCCCAAGTTTATGCGTCAACGCATCGCGTAACGCCCGTGCGTGCGGATACATCACAGCCTCCGATGAGGCCATGCAGTCCAATGGAATGTTCATCTTGGCCGATTGGTCGATCCGTAAGCGGAAGGGTGATCAGCGAGTCGGAAGGGAATCGCTAAGGGGCTAAACACGAGCCGCAGTCAAAGCGCCGCCACTCACAGACTTCAGGTGATCGCGCCAGTCGAGAAGCAACAAGCTGCATCGCCGAGGGCCATCGATGAAGCACCAGATCCGTTGGTAAAGTAAGCAACTATCCCTGTCGGTCATCGCCAACAGCCGTTAAGCTAAACTGCAAGTCGAGGCTGTTCGGCGCGGCATCACCAAATATTCTAGCCAATGGTGCGGCGACGGGAAATCTTCAATAATGAAACCGCTCATGGGGAACGGCGTCTCACCCTTAATATCACTGCGGCCTTGGAGAGCTGGCCTGAGCCGAGCGATCGGGGTCGGCGTCGCAGACCCTAAGCAGTTTTGGCGCTCATGCGTCAACGCACTGCGCACCGCCGACTGGTTGACCTCCGAGCGAGCGCAAGCGTACAGCCGAATTTTGCTGTTCGTGAACCTCACCACTATGGTCGCATGGGCCGCGCTATCCCGCGGCGGACTGGATCTACGAGGCCAGCCACTCGGTACCGATTTTATCAGCTTCTATGCGGCATCGAAGCTAGCGCTCTCCGGTCATCCCGATCTAGTTTACAACGTCGCCCGCCACTTCTCCATTGAGCAGGGTGTATTTGGCGGTAAACTGCATGGCTATACTCCATTTTTTTATCCTCCGCTCTTTCTGCTGATCTGCCTGCCGCTGGCTCTTGTCCCCTATTTGCCGGCGCTGGCTGTCTGGCTGATGGTTACCGGCTTTGCCTGTTGGCGCACGATCGCCTCGTTGCTTGGTGACGCCGCCAACGGATCCGTTATCGCTATGTTGGCGTTTCCCGGGGTTCTTCTGACCATCGGTCATGGTCAGAATGCGTTCCTCTCAACGGCCCTGTTTGGCATGGGCATCCTCTGGCTCGATCGGCGCGCGTCCCTGGCGGGGATGTTTTTTGGCCTTCTAGCCTTAAAGCCGCAACTGGGGCTTATGATACCGCTGGCGCTGATCGCAACTGGGCGCTGGCGAACGTTCTTCGTTGCCGGGTGCACGGTAGCGGCGTTTGTAATCATCACCTGTGTCTCCTTCGGCATCGAAACTTGGCAGGGCTTCTTTGCCATTTCCCGACTTGCCCGCGCGGCCCTGGAGCAGGATTGGATCGGCGCGGAAAAGATGCAGAGCACCTTCGCCGCCGTTCGTCTGTTGCACGGCAGCCTAGCCCTCGCCTACGGAGCTCAGGCGGTTGTTACGCTGGCGGCGTGCGCCGTTCTCATACCGGTCATGCGTAAGCGACCGGGTGCGCTTGCCGAAGGCGCGACACTCGTGACCGCGAGCCTGCTCGCAAGTCCGTTTTTGCTCGACTACGATCTGACGCTGTTAGCGATCCCGCTCGCCTGGATCGCCCGCGCAGCCTGTCAATCGCGATGGCTCCCGTGGGAGAAGAGCGTCGTTTTTTGCGTCTACATCATGCCGCTGCTATCGCGAATAGCGGCCACCTACATCGGCGTGCCGATCGGACCACCTGTGATTTTTGCAATGCTCCTGATCGTGGCCAGGAGGGCGCTCGTTACCGTTCGACAGGACTATTAATTGTTGCGGGCGTCCGAATTACAAAAATTAATTCTTAATAGCTCGAACGCTCGACAGCGGGGAATCTATGATTTTATAAATTCTTTCATCGTGAGAGGCTCAAATTATGATCCGACGATTGTTTGATGCTGGGCGCGATTGCGCTGGCGCGGCTTTCCTTGAATTCGCCCTCGTGTTGCCGGTGCTTCTTCTTGTGGTATTCGGGATCACGCAGTTTGGGATGATCTTTTATCACTACACTCTAGTCACCAACGCCACGGCAGCGGGGATGCGTCAGCTTTCGATTAGTCGGCTGGACTCGAGCGCTTACTGCGATACCGAGAACACGATCGTCAACGCTTCCGGTGGCCTCGGCGGAACTCCGGGCAGCTCTGGGGCCTGCCCGAGCCTTAACAGCAACTTCTCAATCAACGTCAAAGTGAATGGGGCAGCATGCACGAGCAATTCAGCATGCCAAACCGCGCTGGCAACCGCCTACGCGGCCGCTACCAATCCGCCAGAACCCGCAAGCGTAACTGTGCAATACTCCTGCAGCGCTGAGAACCTAATAGAGGTGCCGCAATTCGTCATTCATCTGGGCGTTTGCCCGCTCAGTTCGACGATGCAGGCGCCGGTGCAATGACAAGAGGCTGGCCTAAGATGAAGCGCAAGATCACATCCTCTGCCGGTCGGTTGGGCCGCGACGAAAGCGGCGCGGTGGTCGTTTTGGTCGCGATAGGGATCGCTGCCATTTTGGGATTGGGCGCGCTCGCGATCGACGTGAGCAGGATCGTCTACGCTCAAAGAGCGCTTCAAGCCACCACCGATTTGGCGGCGCAAGCGGGAGCGACGGAGATCTATAATGGCTCCGGCATCTCGGCAACCGCCACTGTGACGGGCTACTACAACGCCAAAAGCGGATACTACAACGTTCAGCGCGGTCTCAATGTTATATCAGTGACCGCCACGATGGAGGCCGTCAACGGCAACAAGCCCGGAGGATGCCCGACCACTTCCGCGCAGCTCCAGTACTACCCCGCGTGTACCAAGAGCAGTCCAAACGGCACCAGTGCCGGTGGGTGTGCAAACTCCTCCGGCTGCAACGCCATTCTGGTGACGCAGCAAGCGAAGGTGTCGCTGATGCTGGGCGAAATCTTCAAGATGGGACAGGTGACGTTGTCGGCAAGCGCGCTCGCCGTCGGCAAGGGCGGCGCATTACCGCCGCTTAATATAATGATTGTTCTCGATAACACCGCCTCGATGTCGAGTACCCATGAGGCAGGGGCGAACTGCGGCGGATTGGGCGGAAGCTCGGGTCCAACCAAACTCAACTGTGCGCTCGCCGGCGTTCAAACCATGTTGGCGGAACTCTGGCCCACAAACGATCAGGTCGGTCTGATAGTTTTCCCACCGGTGCAGACATCAACCGCCGGGAACAATGCCGACTGCTCTGCCGCAACACAAATTCAGGTCGAGCCGTATTGTTCAATCGGGGGCGCGTGTTCGTCGAGCACACCCACTTCCACCTACCAGATCGTTTCCTCTACCAATAACTACAGATCTTCCAACACATCGACGAGCCTGACCACGCCCAATACGACTTCCACTCTGATAAACGCAACTTGTCAGGCAAGTATGTCGGTCAGCCAAAATGGCGTTTCGTCGACCTGCGGCGCTTGCGCCGGGCTGTACGCTCCCGGTGGAGAAGGCACGTACTTCGCCGGTGCGATCAACGCAGCCCAGAACGCACTTCTTGCCAGCGATGACACGGGTATTTGCGCGACGCAAACTTGCCAAAATGTGATCATCGTGCTTAGCGACGGCGGGGCCGGCAACGGCGGCACTCTCGCCTCGCTCACCGCCCAAGCCGCCTTGGCTGGCGCCAATACAATGTCTTTTAGTGGTTCAGTGCCGGCGGACGTGATTCCCGGCACTAACATCGCCGACACCAGTTGCACCCATTCCTGTACGGCTCCGATACCAGCCGGCACGTCGGTGTTGTCAGTAAACCAGAGCACCAACACAGTGACTCTCTCCAACAGTATCGTTGGCGCCGGTGTCAAGAGTGGCGATACCATTACCTTCGGCGCCAATAATCAGTGCTGGGAGGCAATTAAAGCGGCCCAGAACGCTGCCAAGGCCGGCACATGGGTTTACTCGATCGCCTATGGCTCAGGGGTCGGGGACTCGCAACAAAGTCAGGATACCGTTACGAATTTGGGAGACTATTCCAGCTGCTCGGATACTGAAACACCTCAAGTCAACTCTTGCTACACCATGTACCAAATTGCCTCGTCGCCCAGTGCGATCCCGGACCCGACCAAATTCTATTCCGACCCAATGGGAGGATCCTGCACGTCGCCCTCTAACCCCAGCTCCACCAGCGTACCCAGCATCTTTTCGAACATTGGCTACAATCTGCAATACACAACCTTACTCTCCTGCGGGACGACCGCAGCCGGCGGCTACTGTTAGCTGTGCCTAGGGCCATTAGTTTGCAGTCGGCTTGGATGACATTCAGTTAAGCGAACGCCGTTCGATCTCCCAACGGCTTAGGTAAACCGACCCTGGAGTGCCCGCATTGGCGCTGTGGAAGCGCTCGATGCAGTCGAACATATCCGCGCTTGCCCTGGTCACGTGCCTTGTAGGTCTCGCCGCGTGGCACTCGGTCTTCAGCCGCAAGAAGAAACTCTCAATGGCTGCATTGTCCAGCACCTGCCAAGACCGCTCGACCAGCACCGTCGGCGTGACACCGAACGCGACGTTTTCTCGGATAGAATTACCAAAGTGCAGTCTTCAATTTCCGACCGAAATATTGGAGTTGAGGAGAGCCCGAGCCTTCACCAAATTGTTCAAAGCTGTTGCAAAGCCTGGTTCGATCTTCAGGGCCAGCTCAAATTGCTCGATAGCTTCCGGTATGTGGCCCGTTTGAAGCAACGCGACGCCCAAACCATTATGTGCCTCGGCAAACTTCGGTTTTATCTTTAAAGCTTGCTCGAATTGTTCGATCGCTTCCGGTATGTGATCAGTCTGAAAGAAAGCGTTGCCCAAAATATTATGGGCGTAGGCGTTGTTTGGTTCTATCTTCAATGCCTGCTTGAATTGCTCAATTGCTTCCGGGACGCGGCCGGTTTGCAGCAAGGCCACGCCCAAATTGTTATGCACCTTTGCGGTCTGCGGATTGTGCTGGAGCGTGTAAGTCCACAGGGTCTCGCTATCAGTAAACAGCATCGCGTGATTATGACTTTCCTTTGATAGGAAGGCCATCATCATTACGAACGACAGCGTCCTAACACCACCCAGATAAGGTAATGATGGAAAGTCCTCTAATCCCGCCACGATAAGCCCAACCAGCCCGATCATTGGCAAATAGACGAGGTGATCCGCCACTAAGCTGACGTTCATGTATTGCATTTTCACCAAGCCGATGACCGGCAGTGCATTAAGCAGAAAGAAGCCAAATCCGAACAAAACATGCCGACCCCACCGGCCGCGTCTCGTCCATGAATAAAACAGAAGGCCTGCGACAGCTGAGATCGCCATTACCTCAAGCAACAAGGTGGACCGGTTCAGGTGCAATCCTGGATAAAGCGGCAGAAGATTTATAGGCAGAATGAATTTCTCCAAATAAAAGAGAAGTGCCGTTCCAGCATCAATTAATCGAGGAATAAAGCCCCCCAACGCGAAGGCGAATGGAGAATGTTGTTGGCCGATGTTCTGAAAAAGGATTGTTACCAAGCCCAGCAGCAGGGCGATGGCAAAGTAAGGCTCCAAGCGTCTGAGCTCTTGCGAGGTAACGCGACCTCGCTTCCACCAACAATAAAGTAAAATCACCAACGGCAACATGACCGTCGAGGTCTTCGCGAGCATCGCGGCGACGTAATAGAAAACCGAGCGCAAATAGCCGGATGGCCGTTTCTCCTCCGCATCCAGCCACGCGTTAAGGGAGAGGAGAAAGAGCGGCAGCGAGAGAGTGTTCTTGATCTCAGAAACCCACGCCACCGATTCGACAGCTAAAGGATGGCCCACGAAGAGAAGTCCCCCGAGCCAGCCGTGGCGCAATCCCAGTCGATTTAGCAAACGCCAGATCAATAAAGCGCTTGAGATATGCAACGCGAGACTGCAGAGGTGATAGCCAAAGGGTATATTTCCCCAAAGGTGCCACTCGACCCAGAGCAACGTCCAGGTCAGCGGCCAGTAATCGGTGGCGGGGACAGTCGACCATATTTGCCAAAGACCTTGAGTGCTCCGAAGCTCAGGGTTATCGGTGATCAATAAATCATCATCCCATAGCCACCCCCCATGAAGTGCGGGCCAATAAATCCACACACCCATCGCCGCAATAATCAGGATTTGCAGTAATGTCTTGCGATGAATCGGCCCGAGTTTGTTTGCGAGACTTTTTCTGGCCGTGGCCAGTTGAGCCGCACAGCGTCCGCGCACCGTTCCTTTTGTTTCGACGGCTTTGCCATGGAGCTGTTTGGCCACAGGTAAATCGCTACTTCGCCAAGCGGCCCTCGCTCGAGTAAATGGGCAATGCATAACGCGAAAAGGAATCTTCTATCTTCGCTTGATCAAGCTGTTGCCAATCGCATCTCGCGAGACCGAGATCAACTGCACCGGCGCGCGCTTCGCGTTCCGTTAGGCGCCACCTGCCGGACTGTCGTCAGCGTTGCAGTGACGGGCTGCTGGCTTTGCCCATCTGCCAACGTTCGAAGATCGACGCCGATTGCTCTCACCACCCAACCAAGCGGCAGTCGCCGCTTTGGCCCGTATTCCTACTTGAAGACGGCGAAGTGCTCCTCTGTAATGCGACAATCTTGCGTTTCAGCTGACTGCAACGCCAGTTTCCGCGAATAGAACTAGCGTCTAAAATTAACGTTAACTGAAAGTATTCTCCGGGCGAGACGAATGCGCAATGCTTCCGAAAATGGCAAAATGGCCGATGTTGTTGAGCGCTCAGTGTTCGGCGTTCGCATCACGCGCCTTATCGGCTGCCGCTGTTAGACACGTCTGCCCGCGTCAATTTCCGCAACATCGCCTGGCCATCTTTCTGTTGCTCGAAAACGTAGAAACTACGATCCGGAAAAGCTTGCATAAGCTCAGCCAAATCGAGAGCGCCCCCTTCTGTGCCCTGTCCCGTGGCGCGAAGCCACGTCGAATAGGTCTTGCTTAGGGCAAAAATTATGTCCGCATCGCGGATATTTATTCCATTCCGCGTCAAATCCATTGGCACCATTGGAGCAATCCTGCCCGAGTTCGTTCGGAGAATAACTACTGCGTGGGAGATTTTTTCGCGCCGGGCGGCATCGTATAGCCCCATCCTTTCGTCAACGACGCGATGATTTTCGTCCAGATGTATCGGAATCATAAAACAAGCAAGCGTCAAAGCTGCAAGCACAAGACCAAAGGCAGTCGCGCTGATTTTATCGCTTTTTGACCTGAGATAAGGCAACAATCCTGAGACAATTGTTAGTATCAAAAAGGGGAACGCCTCAAAGTAGTAGCGCGGCCCATACCGATTATCTATCAAAACAACTGCCGGAAACAGCATATACCCGACTACAAACATCGGGAAAATAAAGTCGTAGAAGCCCAAAGTCCTGGACATGACTTTCTGATAACCGGCAAGAAGATAAAGCACCATGAGAAATGGTGATGTCCATATGGTGAGTTCCACAAGGCGTTGAATCGCCGCTGAAGACGTATCAAGCAGAGTGAACTCATTCCCCCACCAATCGCGAGGAAAAATCCCGATTTTTTCCAAAGGATAGCCCCAATGCTGCACGAACAGAAAAGGGCTCCCTGTGATCAACCAATTATAGGCGAGTAACCCCACCGCGAAGGGCAACCCGGCAAGGAAAATCCATACCGAAGTTTTGAAGTGATAGCGTCCTCGCAAAAACAATTCGCACACAAAAGGCACCGCGAAGAGTATCGCCGAAAAAGGCCTTATAACTCCTACAGCACCAAGGGCAGCGCCGACGATCAGCGATGACAACACTGTCGGATTTTTCAGATATCGGAGTCCGTACAAAACGAACAGCGCGCCAAACAGCGCCGTTGCAATATGAGCAAAGTACGAAGCCCCGTTCATCAAAAAGAACGCATTTAGAACCAGCAACGCAGTACCGATGCCAGCTGCGGGCGCTTCAGCCACCTCTCTATAGAGGCGTCCGCTAACCAGCACCAGCAAAACCGCACAGATAGGCGATACAGCATAAGGTGGGATAGCGATGAGCTTGGCGCCCGCAAGAATCAATGGCCAGCCCGGCGTATATATGCCTACCCACTTTCCGTCCTTTTCAATGATATGGGAGAAGGAAAAATACTGGTGCAATGGATCAAGGCTGTTCCAAAGTCTTCCAGATAGAAGGGTATCAGCCTGAAAAAGGTAGACATACTCGTCGCCAGAATTCGGAAACGCGCGCAAGGCCCAAACGCACAATACGAGCGCTGCTAAAGCCGCCACCATTAGTAACGAGATCGCAACGCGATAATTTCGTGCAAGCCAATCGACGACGCGATGCGGGAAAGCCTTTTTTGTGCCTAGCCATCCTAATGAAAAAATTATCGGTACTGAAAGCAGCGTTAGCGCCGCCGTTACCAAACTATTCGTCACACCGTAATGAAGGGAAACCGGCATGGTTTGTGCGGCAACACCTGAAATTGGAATTCCGCGCAGTCAATGCTGAAGTGGTAAAAAAGCTCTTATACCACACCTCTGATTCGCTTAGCCCCGGGCAACCCCCGCACTCCTCGCTCAAATGCTAGACGTCGAAGGCGGCCGTAGCTCGCACCCTCGCCATTTTCAAAAGCAATGAGCAGCCCACCATGCTGGCGCCGACTAAGATGGACGCAGAAGACTGCGGAGTTTCTATTGAACCTCCCGGCTCATTTGGGCCGTGAGAAATCCCACAGGGACGTTATTGGCACCCAGGCAAATGCCAGCGAGAGCTAGCCAAGAGGCCGGCAGAAATGTTGGACACGGACGCGTCACAGTGACGGTCGTCCATGATGCCGGCGAGTAATGAACGCCCAAAGCGTAATGGGCCGCATTAAGTGCCGTTTGACAGGTGGTGTCGCTTGTGCAGATCACCCCGCCCACCGATAAGGTTACATCCGAAGTTCCGAGCGGCAGGCGCCCCGAGTTCGCAACGTCCTCGATCGTGTTTGTATAGGGCTGTGCGGCCTGGCGGCCCAGCGCGAATGTGCGCGATCCCACGGCGGCGGCGTTTACGAGCTCAATCTCATCAAATAAAAGCAGGCCGCCCTGAGCCGCGCCGATGACCAGCCCGGTGAATAGCGGGACCGCGATTGCGAATTGGATCGAGATCGCGCCACTACACTCATCCGCGACGGCGCGCAGGAGAGTACTAATTGCCGAGAGTTGGGCTCTCAATCTCAAACATACTCCTGATACCGTCATATCCAACGAAACAGACCATTTGTCACGCCGACACTAATGTTTGTAAAGAGTATGATGCGGCAATTGCCTTCCCTTTGCGAGTATTGCCGCTAAATCAAATACTTATTTGTTGAAGCTTGCGCGACTCATGTTGCTGTTGGCCAGTTAAATTACTTAGCTAATTAATTGTAAATGGACCGTCCCAGACTTCGCTTTTATAGTTCCGCTCTGATTGGGAGGGTTCTCGCGTTATGCGTCGACGAGTACTTGAAGTTGGACAGAATTGCACCGGCGCGGCACTCCTCGAATTCGCCCTCGTCCTGCCGGTGCTTCTTCTCGTGATGTTCGGGATCACCACGTTCGGCGAGATCTTTTACCACTACACTTTGGTGACCAACGCGGCAGCGGCTGGCACGCGCCAACTTTCGGCCAGCTGGCAGGATTCGAATGCTTACTGCAATACCCAGAACGCGATCGTGAGCGCATCGGGAGGCCTCGGCGGAACCCCAGGCAGCTCTGGGAACTGCCCGACCATCAACAGCGGCTTCACGATCAAGCTCGAAGTCCAGCCGCCAACCACGTCGATCCCCGTGACCTGCGGGTCCCTCGCCAGCTGCGCGAGCAACTCAACATGCCAAAGCGCGCTGGTGGCCGCCCACAACGCCGGCGTAAACCCCGCATGCCTAGCAAAAGTAACCGTACAATTTTCGTGCAGCGCTGAGGACCTAATAGCGATACCCGGGTTCCCTATTCATCTGAACGTTTGCCCGGTGCAGTCGGCAATACAGGCGTCAGTCCAATGACAAAGGAAGAAGCCGGTACGCGTAAGAACAAGACCTCTGATTTTATAAATTATATCTTCTTGCGAGACTCCCGGTCATGATCCGACGGTGGCTGGAAGTTGCGCGTGATTGCACAGGGACGGTATTCCTCGAATTCGCCCTCGTCCTACCGGTGCTTCTTCTTGTGGCGTTTGGGATCACGCAGTTCGGACTGATCTTTTACCACTACACTTTGGTGACCAACGCGGCGGCGGCGGGCACACGCCAGCTTTCGGTTAGCTACCAAGATCCACATCCTTATTGCGACACCATAAACACGATCATAAACGCATCGGGAGGCCTAGGTGGAACGCCAGGTACAACTTCAAGCTGCCCAAGCACCTTCACGATTACGCTCGCCGTCGACGGAGGGACCTGCACGAGCGATTCAGCGTGTAGCTCGTTGCTAAACGCCGCACACACACACCCACCCCAACCGGCAACCGTAACCGTACAATTCCCCTGCGCTGGGAACCTGATAGCGGTGCCTAATTTCGATATTCATCTGGGCGTTTGCCCCCTGACGTCGACAATACAGACGGTTGTTGAATGACAAACGACCAAGGTCATAAAATGGAACGAAAAATCGCATCCTTTGCCCGCAGATTGCACGGCGACGAGAGTGGCGCGGTATTCATCCTGGTGGCGATAGGGATTATCGCCTTTCTCGGATTGGGCGCACTCGCGATTGACGTGAGTAGGATCGTCTACACCCAAAGAGCGCTCCAACTTGCAACCGATATGGCGGCGCAATCGGGAGCGGCGGTAATCTACTCAAATAATCCAGCAACTACTGTCGCGACACAGTACAGCGCCACAAGTG
>Ga0070731_10001400_pt1 | contig 25023 bp, 24 predicted proteins | sample Coa_R1_2_FD_66448 | JGI IMG/M metagenome (GOLD analysis project Ga0070731, IMG submission 66448) | Surface soil microbial communities from Centralia Pennsylvania, which are recovering from an underground coalmine fire - Coalmine... | ecosystem: Environmental > Terrestrial > Soil > Unclassified ... | reverse complement strand
CCCACATGACGCTCGGCTACGGCTTGGGCGCGACGAGCAATCAGTACGACGGCGTGGGTCGCAATACATTCTGCGTCAGCAACGCCGGCACGATCTACCAGAAGGACCAGGGTTCCAGCGGCGTGCCTCCGACGACGTTTAATCCGGACAGCACCTGGGTGATCGCCGAATAGTTCTCTTTCTCCTAGCCAACGTCCGAAGCAGAAGCCGCCCGCAAGGCGGCTTCTGTCGTTTGCGTACGGCGCGTCGTACTTATTGCCAGTGCATCTATGCTTTTCATAGGGCTTATTGGGCTTATAGGCCCTATAGGGCCTATGCGGATTCGCCTAACAGTCCGTTGAAAAAGACCCGTGGCGCAGGCGTCCCGCCTGCGGACGGCGGTACTCCGCCGCCCCTTTTTCAACGGGCTGCTAACCCTCATTCCTCTTCGTCCGATTCCAAATCTTCGCGGATCTGGTCGATTTCGCGGCGCATGGATTCGTGCCGCGCGCGAATCAGGCCCAGGCGGGTCTGCGGTTTTTCAGGTTCCACGGCGCTCTTTTCGTCCGCGCCGTCCACTTTGGCGCCGCGCTTAGCGCGAGTGGATTTAGCGCGCGGGGGAAGTTCCACCGCCCCGGCCTCGGCTTCCAGTTCCGGTTCGGCGCCGTCCAATTCGCCGTCGAACACTTCCGGGCCATCGCTATTGTCGCTCGCGGATTTCGCGGGGCGTTTCGGTTCTTTGGCCGGCTTCTCAATGCCTTTTTTCTTCATCTTTTTTTCTTTATCTTTCTCTTTCATAGTCGCTGCTTTCAAATGAAAACGCTGAGTGATAGGAGCGGCGGCACTCTTGCCGCCGTTGAATTCGGTCCGGCGGCAAGAGTGCCGCCGCTCCTAAAAGGCGTCAAACCGGTTGCGGCGTACTGCGGCGCTGCTCGCGCCCGGCGCGGGAGCTGACGGCGCGACACCCGAAAGCCGCGTTGCCGCGGGCGCCTGCGGCCGTGGGGGGCGCGGCACCGCGCCGGTGACGGATTCCAGTTGCGCCAATGCCGCCTTCATCGTCTCAACCGCGCTCGATAAGGTTTCGCGCGCCTCATGCAATTCCGGCAACGCTTGCACGTCCGGCTGCGGCGGCGTGTGTTGAAAGACCGGATGCAGCGCCGTCAGGTAGCGCTGCTTTTCCACTTGGTACAACGCTTCGCGAATGCGCGCTTCGGTTTTTTTCAATTCTTCCTCGAACTCCTCGATCTGATCGCGCAGGATTTCGATCTGCTGAAAGTTGGTCAGTTGGACGGATATGGGCGGCAAGGGCATGGTGATATTCCTAAAAAACCGCACGCGCGATTTCAGCCCCGCGCTAAGGGCCTAAAATTATACCACATCTTTGATCGCATTCAAATTTTGTTTTTTGATTTTGACGCGCCGCAGGCGCACGTATAACAACGTCTATAAGATATCGGTTTAAGGCCAAATCGGCCGAAAGCGAGGAGTTCTCGTGGCAAACGAAGTCGTCTCCATTTTGATCAAAGTCGCCGTCGTCGCCGGAATCGTGCTGGGCGGATTCTGGCTGTTTAAGAACAGCACCCGCGCCACCGTCCAGGACGACAAGAGCATGGACCCCGTCACCTTTCCAGAAGGCGGGTACGGTGTCAACACCCACATCGACCGCATCTCGCAGTTGAAATCAGGCGACGTGGTCGCGTACCATCCGCCAAAGAATTCCGCCGAAACACGCGTCGCGCGCGTGATCGGCGTCGAAGGCAACCGCGTCGAAGTCACGCCGGACGCGGTGCTGGTCAACGGCACGCCGTTTCCGTCGAAATTCCTAACCGCGAAATGGACCATCCCTGAAACGCGCGTGCCGCGCGGCTGCGTGTACGTGCTGGCAGATAATCCGTTTTCGGGCGTGGATTCGAAGCAGTTTGGGCCGCTGCCGTTTTCGTTTGTGATCGGAACGGTTAAGCCGGTGAAGTGAATAGGCCCTATAGGACCTATAGGGCGTATAAGGCCTATAGGGCCATTGCAAAACAATCTGTGATACTCATCGTTAGAAAAATAGGAACGTGCTTAAATGAAAATTGGTTCAATCGAAATGTCCATCTCCACGGCCGTCTACGGCGCCATTCTGATTTTTTTGGCGCTGCTGCTGCCGATCGTGGGACTCTCAAAACGCGGCGCGATGCGCGAAGCATGGCATCGCGGCACCGTGCTCAGCGGCGTGGTCGAGGGCGGCGAGAACATCGACAGCGGCATTGAAGCCTGCAAGAAACTCATCGCCGCCGATTCGTCGAAGCCCGCGCCGCGGCTCTTTCTCGGCTGTCTGCTCGGCCAAAACCGCAATTACAAGGAAGCGCGCGAAGCGTTTGCCAGCGTTGAGGACGCCGCGAAGGCCACGCCCGAAGACAAATCGCTGGCCCTCGTCGGCGCGGGCGTGATGGTTTGTCTCGACGGCGTCAACGAGAAAACCGGCCAGCCCGCGAACATGCCCGAAGCCGAGCGCTTGTTTCAGAAAGCGCTGACGTACAGCGAAACGCCCGACGCGCTCGCCGCGCTCGCGCTGCTGAAAAGCTGGAAGTCCTCGCCGCCCGGCCCCGATGTTGAAGCGCTGGTCAACAAAGCCTTCGCCGCCTCCCCCGCCCCGCCGCCCAAATTGCTCGAACAGCTTTACCGCTTGCAAGGAGCGATTCTCACGCTCAACCACAAAGCCGGCGAAGCCGCGCAGGCGTACGGCGCGGTCAAAGCGATCGACCCGACGAACACGCAAACCGAAGACGCCGTGCGCAACTCCGCGTTGGCCTCGCTCACCGCGCCAGGCCTCGACGACGCCAAGCGCCGCGCGACGATAGAAAAAGTGGCGGCGGAATTGGAGAAGTTCAAAGGCGCCGCGCGCGTCGATGCGCAGTACGCCGTGGGCTTGGCGTGGGCGCAGTTGAAAGGAGATCCCAACTACCTCGCCGTCAAAGGCCCTTTCGAATATGCGCGCACGATTTTCAGACAGATGTACGAGACCGCGCCGAAAGACCCGCGCGGCTGCAAAAGTTTCGTCGCGCTGCTTGACGAACGCATCGAAGCCATTTCAAAAGAACTGAGCGTGACGATCACCGGTTTCAACGGCGACGTCGAAAAAAAGGGAGGCAGCCCCTGGGCGGCGCCTGAAAAAAATCCCGGCGAACGTTATTCCAAGGAAGATCAGGACCATATCAAAGCCCTCAATAATTTGCTGCGCGATCAAGATACCGCGCTGAAAAAATTTCTGGAAAGCGGCGATCCCTCCAAGGAAGACAAACTCGACGCGTTGCTGCGGCTGTTGACGTGCGTCCGCCGCCAGATTTGGTTGCTCGAACCTGAACAGATCGGCGCGCGCGATTTTCTGTTCAAGCGCGCGCTCGACACAACCGCCGAGATGATTCCGCTCGACAACACCGGGCGCGCGGAATTCTCGCAGGGCGTGCTGCTGATCGAAAAAGGCGATCTGGCCGCCGCGCGCACCGCATTGCTTGCCGCGGCCGCGCGCGGATTGAAAACGCCGGAACTGACCGCGCTGCTGAGCCAGCTCGATGCGAAGACGAAACTCGCCGACGCCGGCCCCGACCCGCGCGAACGGCGCTTCGGTTCCGCGCCGCTGATCCGCGCGACGCTCGACACGCCGCTCGGCCCCAGCCTGCTCAAAGGCGCGAAGATCACGCTCAATGGCAACCCCGTCCCCGCGACGATTTACGGCTCGCAGATTCTGTACGTGCCCACGCCTGAACAAATGACCAACGGCGAAAACGTGGTCCACATCGCCAGCGACATTCCCGGCGCGCCGCTCAATTTTCCGAAGATCAGTTTTCTGATCGACAAAGACCCGCCCACCTGGGTTCTCGACCCGCCCGCGCCGGGCACGATCAAAAGCGACGCGGTGATCAACATCAAACTGGCCGACGCGTCCGGAGTCGATTGGAGCACGCTCTCCGTTGGCGCCCGCGGCACGAGTTCCAACAACCAACCTTACGAAGTGGTATTCATCCGCGACGGAAAATATCCGCACGCTTTGCCGCGCATCAAAGTCAAGACCGGCGAAGTCGTCACGCGCTCACCGGTCGCCATTGCGGCCGGCGACCAGTTTCCCGATGGAAGCATGAAGATTTGGATTGAAGTGAAGGATGTGTTGGGAAACAAGCTGAAGGATGAACGAATTTATCAGGTGAAATGAGGAGTGAGGAATGGGTGGCCCACCCCACCGGAGTGGGTCGCGAAGCGACAGGAAGCTCCTCCTGAGCCTCGCGCATTTCACTTAATGCGTGAATTGTGTGAGGGGCTTCTTGTGCCTTCGGCACCCACCCCGCTGGGGTGGCCACCCAATTCCAAACTCCTATCTCATGCCCCCCGGAGGACGCCAAGTGCAGTGCAACCATTGCGGTCACGAACTAAAGCTCCGCGCCGAATTCTGTCCCAATTGCGGGCAGCGCATTATCGTGTCGATGGACGACATCATCGCCAGCACGCAGGAGGATCGTGCCTCGCGCATCGGCGAAAGTTTGACCGGCAAATTGCGCGTCGGCATCCTCGTGATGATCTTTCTGTTCACGGTGCTGCTGGGCTTTATTTATCTTTACGACAAGCCGTTGTTGTTCGACGGCGGCATTCTGCCCGGCTTTCAAGCCAACGCCAACGTGAGTGTCACGAGCGGCAGCGGAACGCTGGAAAAACCTTATGTCGATCCGCGCCCGCAGCCGCCGATTCCGCCGGCGGCGGTCCGCGCGCTGGGATACCGCCGCGATCCAATCCGCACCGCACTCAACCGGGCCAACGGCGGGCCGGGCCCGCAGGCGGAGCGAGCGATCGACAACGCGCTTGCGTTTTTGCAGAAGAAACAGGATCAGGACGGCGGCTGGCCAGTGAAGATTCTCTCCGGCCGCAGTTGGCCGGACGGCGAGACGGGAGATTTTCAATGGGGGCGAGTCGGTGTCAGCGGTCTGGTGCTGCTCGCGTTTTTCGGCGACGGGCACACCTGGCTTGCGGAAGATTTGCGGCAGGGCGAACACAGTTACGCGGATAGTTTGCGGCGCGGCATCAAGTTCTTGATCGCCTCGCAGGACCCCGAGACCGGCCGCTTTGGCGCGGGGCAGGGCGAGCGCGTACATTTCATGTACAACCACGGCATGGCCACGCTGGCGCTGGCCGAAGCCTGCGCGCTCAGCGGCGACGCCGAATTGAAAGCGCGCGTCGAAAAAGCCGTCGCGTACCTCGTGAAAACGCAGACCTCCAACGGCGGCTGGAATTATTACGGGCATCAGAACAGCGACGACATTTCGGTGAGCGTCTGGCAGGTTCAGGCGCTGGTCGCCGCGCGCGAAGCGGGCGTGGCCGTGCCCGACGAGACGCTCGCGCGCGCCGCGCAGCTTTTCAAAAAGGCGACCAAAGGCGACCGCGTCGTGTACCGTCTTGAAGCGGACGACAACATTTACACGCCCAGCCTCGCGGGCATGGCGCTGATGATGCGCCCGCTGCTCGGCGAAGATTCGTCCAGCCCGGAACTCAAAGTGCTGGCCGCGAAATTGGACTCGTTCACGCCCGTTGCCAAAAAAACGTGGGGCCGCGATTGGGTGCCCTCGTCGAAAGACGCGCCGGACCGCGCGAAGATCGACCCGTACATGCTGTACTATTGCACCTACGGGATGTTTTTTCTCGGCGGCGCCGAATGGGAGGCGTGGAACAAAGCCGCGATGGAGACGATATTGTCGATGCAGGCGATTGACGGAAGCTGGCGTTTGAACGACATCAACACGTTCAAAGGCGGGACGTGCTATTCGACGGCGCTGTGCGTGCTGACGCTGCAAGTGCATCACCGAATCGTGCATTCGATCTCGTTCAAGCGTCCAAGGGAAGATGATCCGGATAATAAATGACTTCGCCTCCGCGCCGCGCGCGCTTTCAAATCCACCTCTCCACGGCCATCGTGCTGATGTTTGTGGCGGGCGGATTGATTTGGGCAAATGTGAGTCTTTGGCATGAGGACTTCGTGCTAGGATTCGCAATTGACGCGAACTCAACGCGCCCGTGTAGTTTTAAAGACTTTCTCAACTCGAACTGCGAAAAATGGCATGGCTCTCGTATTCGCCGGTATGGATGGCCTTGGGCGTTGACGTCCGTATCGGGGGCTGTCTTCGTGGGGCGGGACGGAAAGGTGAGCGATACGTCCGAAAATGTAGTGGAGTTCGTCGGAAATCAGAGCATTGAATACACGCGCGGCAAAACGCGATATTGGGATGGTTTTGGCGCTTTCGACGACCTGCTGGTTGCTTTCGCTATCCTTTTTACCGCATGGTTTCTCTGCGAACGGCTCGTCCGCCGACGCGCGGCGCGGAAGGGAGCGTGACCTGGGTGCCAAGGAGCAGTACCCTGTTCCTTGCTGCTGAACTCTCAATCTAATCAAAAACGCCAAACCATTCGAACGCGCCTCAGCAAGGAGCGGATTACCGCTCCTTGGCACCCGGCGTTGCGGTTTTGAAAAACGCGCTACGATCCGTTTACTCCAAAATTGAGGTTTACGTGTCCGAACAAGAGCGGCTGGACCGCGCATTCAAACGCAAATCCCGCGCGGCTTATTTGTCCGCGCTGTTGATCGCCAAATCCGATCCGAATGGCGCGGCGAACCGCATCTATTATGCGCTATTTCTGGCGCTCGTGGGCGAATTGATTCTTCAGGGAGTTCAGCCGCAACACATTGACGCGGGCGCCGCCGCGGCGCTCCAGGAACAAGATGAATTGAAATAGACGCACTCTTTTGTTAGAAGGAATGCGCGGTTGGCGGGTCTGAACGCCAGAGAATGTTCGATAGTGCAAGATGCGTATCGCTTGCGAATTGCGGCAGATTATACAACTGAAGATGTGCCGCTGGAGCGCGCGCAGTCGCTTTTGAAGCTTGCGCGGGAGATTCTCGAAGGACTGGGAGTGGAGGTCATTTAATCCATGGAAATGGCGAAAATCGAGGCTATCTGGCAGGAAGTGCTTCGCCGTCGCTACCCCGGCGTGATCGTCCGTGAAGACCGGTCGATCCCCGAGGATGACGACTGGCCTTTCCTTGGCGTCTACATGCTGCCAGACGACAAAGTCCTGGATTTCCAGAATTTCTTCATTGAGGAACTTTGGAAAATCAAAGAAAAGGAAAATCTGCCGGACGCCAATTTGCTCGATCACACCGTCTCAAACACCAAACTCCATTACCCGCGTTATTGGCAGGAAGCGCAAAAAGAACTCCGCTCCACTAAATCTGTTTCAGCCGTTGCGCGCGCCAGCAAGCCGCACAAATCGGACGGTCGCGCCAAAAAGTCCGCGCTGACGCACGATTCCATCGCCGCGCGCGCCAAACGCGGCGATATGAAGAAGTTCGACCGCGTGATGGGAAAAATCCGCACTGTTAAGCCCGCCGCCAACGATCGCATTTAATCGTGTGCCAGATTCGAGGCGCGTCCATGGCGTTGCTCGCTCGCCTGCTGTTCTACCCGACGCTCTTCTGGAACGTGCTGCTCAATCGGCTTCTGCCAAATCGCCATTGGTGGGACTGGATTGACGACACGGTGCTGCTGGGCGCGCTGCCGCTAAAGCGCGACGTGCCGATACTGAAGACGCTCGGAATCGGCGCGGTGGTCAACACCTGCCAGGAATATGGCGGGCCGCTTCGCGCGTACGAGCAAGCGGGCATCGAACAATTTCGCATCCCCACCGTCGATTTCACGCCGCCGTCGCTCGATGACATCGAGAAGAGCGTGCGTTTCATCCAGGCGCAAGCCGCCGCCGGAAAGAAAGTGTACGTCCACTGCAAAGCCGGGCGCGGGCGGAGCGCGACGGTGGTGATTTGCTATTTGATTGCAAAGGGCTATTCGCCGGAAGCGGCGCAGAAATTGATGCTGGAACGGCGGCGGCAGGTGTTGGAGCGCGTTTACACGCGCGAGGTGGTGCGGGAATTCGCGAAGAATTGTGGTGCAGGCTTCCAGCCTGCCCCTTGAGATTTGCAGGCTGGAAACTTGCACCACAATATGCCAGCGTTGAAGTGGTTCGTTGATAGGAGCGGCGGCACTCTTGCCGCCGTTGTTAGGCGGTAGGGCATTCGGCGGCAAGAGTGCCGCCGCTCCTGGTTCAACACATCTACTCGTCTTTGAATGCGGCGATCGCGTCCAGTTTTTTCTTCTCGGCCTGGCGCGCGAGGTCGGCTTCGTTTTTCTTCACCCAGCGCTGCCACGCGATTGGATCGTTGGGGAGTTTTTTCTCGCCGGTGACTTCGCGGATCCAGTAGTACCACCTATCGACTTCGACCTCGACGACTTTGGCGTCGAGCACCACGCCGGTCAGGAACGTTTTGACGACCGGATCGTAGGAATTCCCGGAGATGTCGTAATCGGCGATGTAACTGCGCTGCTGGCCGATGAAAATGTTGCCGCGCGCCGATGGGCCCCAGATTTCTTTCCAGTGTTCGATGATGATCTCGAAGACGCGCGGCCCGCCGATGTCGCGCATCGCTTCCGCGGCGTTGTTTTGAATGAGCGGATCGTCCACCGTCAGGCCCTTGCACAACAATTGCACCGCGCGCTTGTCGTCGAGCGCCGTGAGCGCTTTGCGGGCCAGCGCGCGCATTGAACCATCGCCTTCGGCGACCGCGACGCTGGCCAGCGCTTTCACGCCGGCGCCATCGTTGTCGGACGAGGGCGAAATTTTCGCGAGCGTTTTGATCGCTTTTTCGCGCACGCTCGATTCGTCTTTGCTCCACGCCAAACTGGCGAGCGCCAGCGTGCGCTCATCGTCTTTGAGTTCCCCCCACGTCGTGGCCGCGTCGCTTTCACCGGCGACGACGGATTTGAAGAGCGTCGCGTTTTTTTCGATGCGCGCTTTCTTTTCAGCGCCGGGGGAGAGGCCGATGCGCGCGTTTTCGTCGATGGCGACGCCGATGCGCGCCGTCACGCTCGCCTCGTCCGCCAACGGAACACGTGAAACAACGGTTGCGTCGCCGGCAACGCCGATCCGCGGAGCGTCTTCGGAAGCGCCCAAACTCAGAGCGAAAGCGATCATGAGGCAAAGAAACTTCGCGTGGCGCATGGACTGTTCCGACCTTGGACCTTGGACATTGGACCTTGGACTTGTAGTTAAGGCGCGTTCATTTTGTCGCGCATGCTGCGCTTGTTGTTGTAATTGTCGCGGTCGTCTTTGCCGATTTCGCCGATTTTTTCCCGGTACCAGATCGACCAGGCGTAGCGGAAATTGCCCATGTCCTTTTGCGCGATCATTTTTAAGAAATCGGTGATCGGACTGCCGATGCCGCTGGCCACACCGGCGACCGGCTGCGACGGAAGAAACAGCGGCATCTTCAATCCATTGCCGCTGGAAATACCGTATTTGGGTTTGTCAAGGCCGGTGCCTTCGCCGTAGTTGGCGGTGACTTCGGGATTGGGAATGCTGTCCACCATCGCGGCGTAAATGCGGTTGTCGTCGATTTCGTTGAGCGCGGCAGCGGCGGCGTAGCGGTACGCGGCGTTGCTGTCGGTGACGCCGAATTTCACGAGTTCGCGCACGGCGCGGTCTTCGATCAAATACTTAATGGTGCGGCATGCTTCGCGCCGCGCCTCGGGATACGGATCGGCGATGGCCGCATACGCCAGCGTCTGTGCGGCCTGATCGCTCAGCGGCTTCATTTCTTGCAGCGCGCGCAAAATTCCGATGCGCGTCCATTCGGATGTTTTGAGTTTCGGATTCAGCATCGCCATCATCACCAGCGTGTACTCTTCTTTGCTGGCTTTGGCTTTTTCCAGCGCAGCTTTGCGTTTGGCCAGATCGGGCGAGCCGAGGTCTTCCATTTCAGCGATGCGCGGGTTGGCCCACGCGGGATCGAGGACTTTGGAATTGGCGTCGCGGTTGCCGATGGCCGGCGCGTCACTTTTGTCGGACGACGACGCTACTTTCGCCGCCGGCGGCGCGGGCGGTTTGGGATCGGCAATCGCCGGCCCGCTGACGATCTCCATGCGTTTCACGCGCGATTTGGCGATGATGCTGGTTTCGCCGTCGGCTTGCTTGAGGATGACGTTGCCGTCCTCCTCTTTGATGTACTTGCCCTTCATCACGGTGCCGTCGTCAAGCGTGACGATGTCTTCGGCCCGCGCACCGAGTGTCGCGAGCGACGCGAAGAGCGCGAGGAGCAGCAGTCTCGAATTCGTCATAGGCACCTTCCTTTAAATGCGTGCGGCGGCGTGAAGCAGGTCAAGATTATCCGCGAAACCGGACGGGCTGGCAGCCCGTCCTACTTTTAATCCTTGAAGACGAAATTCTGCCCATCCTTGGCCCACCAGTCGAACCAAGTTTTCATGTCTTTGTCCTTTTTGTCAAAGGATTGTCCAGTGATTTCCTTGGCGGCGCTCATGACCGGATACAGATCGGTGTCGGGCGCACCGTAGGCGTATTTGTCGTTGTCCCAGATGCCGACGGGATTATCGGAGGCCAAGCCCGTGCCTTTTCCGCGCAGGTGATTCTTCGGGTCGCGCGGGTTGCCGCCGGCGAGTTCGAAGGAGAGCGATTTCATCATGCGTTCAATGACTTCCTGGCTGCCGTAGCGGCGCAGCGCTTGAGCGGCGATTTTGCGCACGGGCCAGGGGAAATGCTGGTTGTCGGACGAGAAGGCGATGTCGGTGAGCTTGCGCAGCGCGACGGGTTCTTCGAGCATCGGAAGCGCTTTGGCCGCGGCGAAGCGCACGGATTCTTCGGGATCGTAGATGCTGGCGTCAACCAACGGCTGCATCAGGCGGCGGTCTTGCGTGAGGCCGGCCAGCCACGCGGCGCGTGTGCGGACTTCCGTTTTGGAGCGCGGTTGGGCATTGGGCCATTGCGGCGGGATAAGCAGTTTGATCAGCGGGCCGGGATTTTCACGCGCTTTGGCCACGATCGCCGGAATGTCGGGCGATGGGGGAGGATTCCCGGCATCGACTGGCGTCTTTTCGAGCACGCGGATCAGCGCTTCGACTTGATCTTTCGGCGGCGGCGGCTCAACGACTTTGGGCGGCGGACGCACGCCGATTTGAATGTTGTTGTCCACGGCCGGCTGCCATTTGCCATTGGCGAATTCGTAGCCGAGCGCTTTGCCCGCAGCTTCGTTGGCCGGCTCGATTTTCAGCGCCGCTTCACACAACGCCTGCGCTTCTTTCTTCAAATTGTTCTTCAAGCAAAACTGAGCCAATTCCACGCGGCCGGCGGCGTCATTGTCTTTAAGCTTCTTCAACCGCGCGAAGTACTCGTTGCGCTTGGGTTCGCTGATGGTGCCGCGGATATCCTTCTTCGCAACGTTGACGGTTTTGCCGTCGTAGGTCGTGATGGTGACTTGATCGCCATTTTCGGTGGAGATGCCTTCGACGCGCGAACCGTCGGCCAGCAGAAACACGTCCGCGCGGGCGAGCAGCGCGGCGCAGGACAGCGCGGCGAGAAGGGCGATGCGGCTCATAACTGGTAGTATAGACGGATGAGGGGGAAAGGTGACTGCAAAAAAATGAGGGGTTGAGGCGTGCGTTAAATTGCGATAACGTAAACCGTGCAGCGGAAGCCGAAGTAAATGACTCAATTCCCAAACACGACCAAATGCGTCTGGTGGGTTGTCTTCGCCTGTGGCTTCGGCGTCTCTGCTTTTACGGTGGGTGTGTGGCTTGAACGGATATTGAGCGGCACATCGCCCGGTCCGCCTCTCGTTATTCTCGCGGCGTTGCTTCCGAACATTGCTTTAATGACTTTGTCGGCGTACAGGCTGAAGTCGCTGTACAAAGCATACCCGCCAAAATGGTGAACTGGCCATTGGCACGTGCAGCTTTCAGACTTGATGTTAATTGTGTTTTTCGCCGGAGTGACGCTTTGGTTTTACCAAGCCGAAAAACCAAAAGTTTTCTTGCGAGAGGGAGTGCCAGTCGCCCTTTGTTTTTGGAGCGCATTTCTCGTGTCGCTGTTGTTCGTGACGCGGTTCGGGTACACGGACGGCTTTCAGCGCTGGGGGTTTGCACTCGTCTATCTCATTGAGGCAGTTGCTGTGATGTTCGCCGGTCTGATCTTGGAATTGGCATTTGTCATGAGCGTTGGAGTTCTCAGAAATTTCTTCAATGCGTTCTTTCACTTAGTTGAGTATTAAGGCTTTTAACTTTCAGGCAATTCCTCAATCACGCGTTCGATCTGCTCCACCGAATTATAAAAATGCGGTGAGGCTCGCAGCCGGCCTTCGCGAAGGGCCAGCACGATTTTTTTGCGCATCAGTTCGCGGTTGAGTTCTTTGTGATCACGCGTTGAACTTGTGAAGGACACGATGCCGCTGGATTCGCCTTCGCGGCGGCTGCTGACAACGGCGTAGCCCTTTCGTTTCAAGCCTTCGACGAGCACATCGGTGAGCGCTAGCACGCGGCGCGAAATCAGGTCGATGCCGATTTCTTCGATCAGTTTCAACGAAGCGTTGAGCGCCAGAATGCCGGGAATGTTGTACGAGCCGCATTCGAAGCGTTTGGCGTCGTCGCGCAGGGTCAGATCGTAATGGCCGTAATCCTGCGCATTGATCACATTGAGCCAGCCGATTTCGGGGCGCAATTCCTGGATCAGTTCTTTGCGGCAGAAGAAGACGCCGCAGCCTTCGGGCGAAAGCAGCCATTTGTGGCCGTCGGCGGAGAGGAAGTCGATGTTCATCGCGCGCACGTCCACGGGCAGCACGCCCAGCGATTGGATCGCGTCCACGCATAACAGAATTCCGCGTGCGCGGCAGAAGGCGCCAATGGCGTGCAGATCGTTGCGAAAGCCGCTGGCGTATTCGACATGCGAGAGCGCAATCATGCGCGTCTTCGCGGTCACCGAGCCGAGCAGCGCGTCGATTTCGATACGGCCATCTTTTTCGGGGACCATGATGTACTTCAGGCCACCGCGGCGTTCGAGGTCCATCCACGGATAAACGTTGGCGGGGTATTCGACGTTCGTCCCAATGATTTCGTCGCCGGCTTTCCAATCCCAGCCGTTAGCGACAAAGGCCAGGCCCTCGCTGGTGTTTTTGACGAACGCGATTTCGTCCGGCGTGGAGTTCATCAAGCGCGCGGCGCGCGCGCGCGTTTCGTCCGCGAGATTGTACCATTGGCCTGTGAGATACGCATCGTGCGTGGCTTCGCGAGTGTATTTATCCAATGCCGCGGCCGCGCGCGCAGAGATCGGCGCGACAGCGGCGTGGTTGAGGAAGGTCCATTCGTTGAGAATGGGGAATTCGGTGGCGGCGTCGAATGTGGCGGGAAGCGGTGGAATGGATTGGCTCATAAAAATTCCTCAATTCGCTGATCTGCGTTTAAATGACAAATCACAAATGACAAATGACAAATGACAAATCATAATCACTCGTGCGTCCTCGTTTATCCTGTCGCTTAAATGGGAGTCCTTTCGATGCCCCGCCTGAAACTCGCCGTGCTCCTCTCCGGGAATGGCACCACGCTCGAAAATCTGTTCGAAAAATCCGCGGTGGGCGCGCTGGATGCGGACATTGCCGTCGTCGTCTCCAGCCGCGCGGATGCGTTCGGGCTTGAACGCGCGCGGCGGCGGAATGTGCCGGCGATGACCGTTGCGCGCAAAGAATTCAAAAACATCGACGATTTCTCCGCGGCAGTTTATGCAGCCATCGCTCCATATAAGGTGGATTTGATCTGTCACGCGGGCTTCATGTGCATGTTGCGCGTGCCGCCCGACTATGAAAATCGGATGGTGAATGTGCATCCGGCGCTGCTCCCCGCGTTTGGCGGAAAGGGTTTTTATGGGCATTTCGTCCACGAGGCCGTTTTGAAGCATGGCTGCAAAATCAGCGGGTGCACGGTCCACTTTGTCGATAACGTCTATGACAATGGCCCGATTATTGCGCAACGCGCTGTGCCCGTCTTCGACACTGACACTCCGGAGGTTTTGGGTGCACGCGTGCAGCAGGCGGAGCGTGAACTTTATCCGGAAGCGATTCAGGTGATCGCGGAAGGACGGATAAAAATTGTTAATCGTGTAGTCGTGGTGTGCCCAAAACGGTCATAATATAGCTTGAATGACACCGCGGGATGAAGCCCGCAGTGGCACACCGGCGACGGAAAATCACTGCGGGACAAGCCCGCGGTGGCACCCGACAAACGGATTGGCTCATGGTCACACTTGAAGAATTGCTGCGCGTGATGATGGACCGCAAGTCGTCCGATCTGCACGTCACGGCCGGTTCGCCGCCGCGCATTCGCGTGGACGGCATGCTCATGCCGACAGAGTACGACGTGATGGACGCCGAGTCGTGCCAGAAGCTGATCTATTCGCTGCTCGACACGGAGCAGGTCGCGAAATTCGAATCCGAAAAAGAGCTCGACATGAGCTTCGGCATCTCGGGCATCGGACGATTCCGCGTCAATGTGTTTTACCAGCGCGGCGCGGTGGGCACGGCAATTCGCGTGATTCCGTACGAAATTGCATCGTTCGAAAAGCTCGGTGTGCCCGGCGATGTCTGTAAGCGCCTCTGCAATCTTCCGAAAGGATTGATTCTGGTCACCGGCGCAACCGGTTCCGGTAAATCGACGACGCTCGCGGCGATGATCGATTTCATCAACACCAACGGGCAATACCACATCATCACCATCGAAGATCCGATTGAATTCGTGCACCGCAACAAAATGTGCCTCGTCAATCAGCGCGAAGTCGGACCGGACACGCACGGCTTCGCCAACGCGCTCAAACATGTGCTGCGCCAGGACCCCGACGTGGTGCTGATCGGCGAAATGCGCGACCGCGAAACGATTGAATTGGGCATGACGCTGGCCGAGACTGGGCATTTGACCTTCGCCACGCTGCATACGTCCAACTGCGTGCAGACGATCAACCGCATTATCGACGTGTTTCCCGGCGAGCAGCAGAATCAGATTCGCACGCAGCTTTCGTTCGTGCTGGAAGGCGTCTTCTGCCAGCAACTGCTGCCGATGGCCGGCGGAAAAGGCCGCGTGCTCTGCTGCGAGGTCATGATCCCCAACGACGCCGTGCGCGCCAACATCCGCGACGACAAAGTGCACCAAATTTATTCGACGATTCAGACGGGGCAGAAGACGGGCATGCGCACGATGAACCAATCGCTGCTGGAGTTGTACAAGGGCGGCAGAATCAGTTACGAGACGGCATTGCAATACACGCACAACCTTGAGGACATGAAGAAGACGTTCCAGGTCGCTTAACGTGAGTAGGACGGGCCTGCGAGCCCGTCCAGTGTGTTGCGCAAAAGATGGACAGGCTTGGAAGCCCGTCCTACTGGCGCGCAACGGAGGACAGTCGCTTGGCTAGAGCATCTCGAACCCCAAAGATCCGCCTCGGCGAACTGCTGATTGCCGCGGGCTTGGTCACAGAGGACAAGGTGCGCCACGGCTTGGAAGAGCAGCGGCGCAACAATCTGTTTTTGGGCGAAGCGCTGGTCAATCTCGGTTATGTCACGGAAGAAGGCATCGCGCAGGCGATCATTCAGCATTTCAATCTGCCGTTCTTAAGCGCCACGCAATTCAACATTCCGCCGGAAGTATTCAATCTGTTTCCGGAGCGCATGTACAACGAGTACCAGTTCATCGCGGTGGACAAAATCGACCGCGTGATCATTATCGTGGCCGCAGGCCCGATGAATCAAGACATGATGGAAGAACTTGAGCGCGTGAGCGAATGCAAGATTTGCCATTACGTCAGCACGTGGACAGACATTCACGCGGCGATTCAGCGCAATTCGAAGGAACTCGGCGGACAGGCTCAAGTGGAGCTCACTGGCTTGGGCAGCATGTTGCTGGATGCGCCGAAGGCGAATCTTACGGGAACGGCGAAGCTTAAGAAGCTTGACGCGAGCATGCCTGGGATCGGCGCGTCAACGGTGTCTCAGGTGCCGGGCCGGTCGATCATCGCCCCGTCGCTGAAGGCGGCAATGTCGTCGGCGAATTTGTCGGCAATGCTTTCGCCGCTCGCCGCCGCATCGAAGATTCCGGGACTTGCGCCGGTGACGGCCACGCCGCCGTCGCCGCGCTTAACCGCGTTCCTGAAAGTGCCGGCGCCATCGGCGGCGTCGATGCCGGCGTTTAGCAGCAATGGCAATTCGCGCCAAAGCGGCTCACCGGCATTGCCGTCTGCCGCGGCGTTATCGTCGGCGAATTTGCTGTCGGTGATGGGTCAATCGTCGCAGGGGATTCCGGCAATGTCCAATCCAAATCTGCGCGCGGTAGTGGGAGCGTCCTCCGCGGGAATTCCGACTCCAAAAGGCGACGGCGCGGAAGACCCGAACGCGAAGAAGGTGCCGCCCACGCGCATGTCCAGCTTCTTAAACGTTCGAAAGGAAAAGACCTAATCGCTGCCGCAACTCAGGACTCAGCACTCAGGATTCATCGCAATGGGCAAGGCCGACAAAAAATTAGCCACGATGCTCGCCAAATGCGGCATGATCACGGAATCGCAGCGCGACCAGGGGCTGAACGAATCCGAGGTCGGCGGGGTTTCGTTTACGCAGTGGATCATCGAGAAGTCGATCTGCAGCGAGGACGCGCTGGTCACGACCGTCGCGTCGGAAATGAATTATTATCCGATTAACCTCGCTCATTTGACCGTCGATTCCGCCGCTTTGGAAACGGTGACGGAGGAACAAGCCAACAATTATCAGGTGCTGCCGTTGGCGCGGATGGGCAAGTTGCTGACGCTGGCGATCTGCAATCCCTTCGACGTGCTGCTGCTGGACGATCTCAAAATCATCACCGGCTGCGACATCATTCCGGTGATGGCTTCGGAGACGGGGCTTAAAAAAGCGATCGAAAAGGCATACCGCAAGCCGGTCAACGTTCAGAAGGAATTGAACGCTGTCACGGAGATGCTGGAAGTGCCGTCCGATGAGGCTGTGGCTTCGACGGATGGCCAGATCAAAACGGAAGACGAGGAGAACGAGAATTCCGCGCCCATCGTCAAATTGGGCAACCGCATCATTGAAGACGCGTACACGCAGGGATCGAGCGACATTCACATTGAGCCGTCGGAAACCGCCGTGGTCGTGCGCTACCGCATCGATGGCATTTTGCGCGAACAATTGACGCTGCCCAAGCACACGCTCCGCGCACTGATCAGCCGCATCAAGATCATGAGCGACCTGAACATTTCGGAACGCCGGCTGCCGCAGGACGGGCGCATCATCTACAAGAAATACAATTCGAAATTCGATCTTGATCTGCGCGTTTCGACCGCGCCGATGAACCACGGCGAAAAAGTCGTGATGCGTATTCTCGACAAGACCAAGTCCTGCCTGCCGCTCGATCAGCTCGGATTCTCAACGTACAACATGGGCATCTACCGCGATCTGATCCAGGTGCCGTACGGCATGATCCTGCACTGCGGCCCGACCGGCTCCGGAAAGTCCATGACGTTGTACGCGGCGCTCAACGAAATCAATTCGCCGGACGTGAACATCTGCACCGCGGAAGACCCGATCGAATACACGCTGCCGCGGCTCAACCAGATGCAGATGAAAAAAGACATCGGGCTGACTTTTGCGTCGGCGCTGCGCTGCTACCTGCGCCAGGATCCCGACATCATTCTCGTCGGCGAAATCCGCGACCGTGAAACGGCGAACATCTCGATCGAAGCGGCGCTCACCGGCCACGTGCTCTTCTCCACGCTCCACACCAACGATGCCGCGACGACCATTTCGCGACTTGTGGACATGGAGATCGACCCGTTCATGATTTCAAGCTGCCTGGTGTGCGTGTGCGCGCAGCGCCTGCTGCGCAGGCTCTGTTCGTGCAAGTTGCCGACGGACCCGAACGAAGAAGAACTCAACCTGCTCAAGCGGGCGCAGGACGCGGACGAAGTGACCAAGCACATGAAGCCCAAGGGCTGTCCAAAATGCAAGAACAGCGGCTACAAGGGACGAATCGGTGTGCACGAGTTGCTCAAGAACACCGATGAATTGCGCAGCATGATTTGCCGCGGCGGAACGGCGGACAATTTGAAGATCGCGGCGCGGCGCGGTGGAATGAGGACGCTGTTCGAAGACTGCATGGAGAAGGTCAAGGCCGGAACCACGTCGCTGACCGAAGCCGTCGGCACCGCGCGTCCGGACGAGAAGACGCATCAGGAGTGTCTGGATATGGATGCGGCGCTGCTGTTGGCGAGCGCGAAATCGCAGAATTTCGGATCGAGTAAGGAGTCGGCAGTGGAGACGGCGGAGTAACAAGCCTTTGTAGAACGGAGCTCCGCTCCGTTCAGCGTTGGCGCGAAACATGACATTGAACGGAGCGGAGCTCCGTTCTACGGCAAAAAGCGTAATTGCTGTAGGAAACCACTCGTTGTGCATGTCGATAATCAGGTGAATTGTTGTGTGGCGCTGGGAGCGATCACTCGCTCCCAAAACGGAGAACGACGAAAATGCCCCGATTCAAATACATTGCGCGCGACGCTTCCGGCAAGCGCGTCGCTCAAAGCATGGACGCGACGAGCAAGGAAGAGGTGCTCAATAACCTCAAGCGCGACAACCTGACCGTCGTATCGGTGGCGGAAGAGGCAGGGACAGCCAAGAAGCAGCCCACCATTTCGGTCCCCGGCGCGCCGAAGAAGAGCATTTTCAACATGAGCATCGGCGGGCCGGCCAAGCCGCGCGTCAACGGCGAAATGCTGGTGATTTTCACGCGCCAGTTCTCGACCATGATCGGCGCCGGCATCCCCGTGCTGGAATGCCTCACCATTTTGCAGGAGCAGGCCGAAGACCCCGGCTTCAAATCGGCGCTGACGCAGATCGTCGATGAAGTGCGCGGCGGCAGCGATTTGAGCCAGGCGCTGGGCAAACACCCGCGCGTCTTCCAGCGCATTTACGTGAACATGATCAAGGCCGGCGAAGCGTCGGGCCAGTTGGACACGATCCTCAACCGACTCGCCGAGTACCTCGAAGCCACCGAAAAACTGCGGCGCGAAATTAAATCGGCGATGACCTACCCGGTCGTCTCGCTGGTCATGATTTTGGGCATCACCATCTTCCTGCTGGTCTTCATCATTCCAAAATTCCAGGAAATCTTCAAAGCGCTGCGCGTCGATCTGCCGCTGCCCACACGCATCGTGCTGGCCATTTCGAGCACGTTGACGACATTCTGGGGCCAGACGCTGTTCCTGATCGTCGGCGGGATTCTGCTCATCAAATTCTGGAAGTCCACGAAATCCGGCGGCTACACGTGGGATCGAATGATGCTAAAAGTGCCAGTCTTCGGCCAACTGACCCAAAAAGTGGCGCTCTCGCGATTCTCGAAGACGTTCGCCACGCTGCTCCGCTCCGGTGTTCCGATTCTGGGCGCGCTTGAAATCGTGGCGCAGACCGCCGGCAACCGCGTCGTCGAAGAAGCCGTGAACAATGCGCGTGAATCGATCCGGCAAGGCGAAAATCTGGCCAAGCCGCTGGCGCAGTCGTTCGTCTTCCCGCCGATGGTGGTGCGCATGATTTCGATCGGCGAGAAATCCGGCGCGCTCGAACAGTTGCTCGAAAAGATTTCGGAATTCTACGACCAGCAGGTCGAAGCGACGGTGGAACAGCTCACGTCGTTGATCGAACCGCTGATGATCGGCTTGATGGGTTTTATCGTCGGTGGCATCGTGTTGTCGATCTTCCTGCCGATCTTCAAGATTCAAGAAGCGCTGCGGAAAAAATAGAAAAGAGCCGTTAAACGTTACACGTTAAACATTACACGTTGTCAATCGCTCGTGCGACCGGTAACGTGTAACGTTCAACGTGTAACGTTTAACGACTATGTTTGAAGCCTTCATCGAGCGCAATGCGCGGATCGCGCGCAGCAACCAGGTGCTGATCGCACTGCGCCTCCTGTTCGCCACCATCGCGCTGATTGTGCTTCTGATCGGCGAGCAGCGCCTGCTTAGCGAGCAGGCGGCGCTCAACAACCCGCTTCCCGAAGTCCCCTTTTATTTTCGCCCGCCGGGCTTTCTCATCGTCGTCGTGCTGGTGCTTACCATCGCCTACCTGCTGCTGGTGCGCGCGGTGAGGCACAGGCCGGTGGTGGCGGCGCGCCTGGCGGCGCTGCAGATTTTCGTCGATATCCTACTGATTACGGGACTGGTCTGGCGCACCGAAGGCATCAACAGCCAATTCGTGGTGCTGTACCTGATGTCGATCTGCGCGGCGGGATTTGTGCTGAAATGGAATGCGTCGATTATCGCGGCGATCGTGTCGGTGGCTCTGTACAGTTCGGTGGCGATTGCCTACAGCGTGGGTTTTGTGCCGGAGGAAATCAAATCCGATCCGGAAAAACTCAAGAACTTGCAGAGCGCTCTCACCGGCCTCGGCTTCCTGCGTTTTCTGCTGCTGCCGATTTTCGCGTTCATCATCGCGGGCGTGATTGCGGGAATGATTTCGCGGCGGCTGGTCGCGGCGAGTTTGATGCGCGACGACATTCTCGAAGGCATCGGCAAAGGCATTGTGATGCTCGACCGGCGCGGGCACTTGGTCTATCACAACCGAGAATTCCTGCGCCTGTTGGATATGAGCGAAAGTGCGCTTAAGCGCAACCTCGCCGGCGTGCTGGGCGAAGCGGTGCACGGCCAGGCGTTGGACGTGCTAAAGACAAATGTGCCGGCGAAGGTTGAACTGATTCACACGCGCGGCGACGGGCGCGCGATTCCGCTGATGATCCGCGTCAATCCGATCGCCGAATTCGACGGCGGCGAACCGCACGGTCTGATCATCGCGCTCGACGACATCACCACTGAAAAAAAGATGGCGGAATTCAACAAGCAGCGCCAGCGCATCGAAACGATGGGACACATTTCGGCGACCATCGCGCACGAAATCCGCAACCCGCTGGCCTCGATCCGCGGAGCAGTGCAGGAGATTGTGCGCGCGCTGGAGGTGCCCGAGGATAAGAAGATTTTGCTGGAGATTGTGCTTTCCGAATCGGATCGCCTCGACCAAATTATTACGGACTTCCTGCATTTCGCGCGCATGCGCCCGCCGGGCTTGGTGAAGACGGACATCAAGCGCGTGCTCTCGGACGTGCGCTATCTGCTGGCGACGCGGCCGGAATCGCGCGACGTCCAAATTTCGCTGGCCGGCGAACCGGGAGAGCCGATTGCCGTCGATCCAGAACAACTGCGCCAGCTTCTGTTGAATCTGGGACTCAACGCGCTGCAAGCGATGGACGGCTGCACGCGCAAGCAGTTGGCCATCCGCGCGACGCGCGCGGAACACACGCCGCTGGATAGCGGCTACAATTTTACGCGCTTGATGGACCGCACGAACCGCCCGGCGGTCGTGATTGAAGTGGAAGATTCCGGCGCGGGCATGACGCCAGAGGTCATGAAGCAAGTCTTCGAGCCGTTTTTCACAACGAAGCCCGCCGGCACGGGATTGGGTTTGGCGATTGTCGAGCGCATCATCAACGCGCACGACGGCATGATTGGCGTCGAGAGCGTGCAGGGACGCGGAACGAAAATCAAAGTGTGGCTGCCGGCGGATTTGAAAGTCGGCGCGGTGATGGTGCCGCCGACGCCCGCGATTGTGCTTTGATTTATCACGCAAAGGCGCAAAGTTGGCGCAAAGACCGCAAAGAATTCCATCAGAAGTTCTTTGCGCTCTTTGCGCGCCTTTGCGACTTTGCGTGAAACCGAGCGACGTTATCCCACAACCGCTGCGCGGGCTTCGAGGCGATTGGAGACGTCGAGCGTTCTGAAGATATTTCGCAAGTGCGCGCGCGTGGTGTGATAGGAGATGTCGAGGTCCTCGGCGATTTCCTTGTTGGTTCGGCCGCGCGCCATCAGCGCAAAGACGCGCGCTTCACATTTGCTCATGCCGCGCACCTGGGCGGCGGCTTCGAGTTCCGCGCGCTCGGCTTCAGGCGGAAGTTTGACGGCTTGGCGTTCGAAATGAATCAGCAGCAGTGAGGCGGAAGTGCCTTTGTGACCTGCGTTACCATTACCATTACCATTACCATTGCCATTGCTGTTGTCGTTGTCGTTGCCATCTTTGCCTATGGGCACGGAGCGGAGTTTGAACACTTCGCCGCTGGGCACTTTCCAAATTGGAGCGCTGGCACCGTCATTAAGGGTGAGCAGGCAGGCCTTAAAGAAGTCCTGAAGAAGTTCGTCCGGATCGCTGAGTGTTGACGAAAGCAGCACTTTGGCGGCCTGGCCAGATGCCAGAACCAGTGTGGCGTCGCCGCTTGCATCGACGCTAAGCACCGCCAGATTCTCACTGACGTGCTCGATCAACTCCTGCATGCAGCGCCAACGCAGACCGACAGCTCCCACCTGCATACTCGTCATACGCATAACCCTCTTGAAAATAGCCAGTGGTCATAGAGCACCCGTGTATCGAATGACAACGTTGAGTGTATCGGCTGGTGAATTGGTTTCCGTTATTGCCGAAAATAAGAAAAACTCGCAGGATTTATAATTTCTACGCTCCCTCCCCAGCCTTGCGGTGCTCTTCTTCGAGCTTTCCCAGATCCAATCGCCTCAATGCCGGCGACAGCACCGCCACCACCACCGCCGTTAGCAAACACATGCCGCCGCCGAATACGACTGACGGCACGGTGCCCATCAGCTTCGCGGCCACGCCGGATTCGAAGCGCCCGATTTCGTTTGACGACCCGATGAAGATCGAATTGACCGCGGAGATTCGTCCGCGCATCGAATCCGGCGACGAAAGTTGCACCGCCGCCGAGCGGATCACCACGCTGATGCTGTCGAACGCGCCGCTCAAGCCCAGCGCGACCATCGACATCGAAAAGTCGTGGCTGAGCGCAAACACAATCGTGCAAATGCCAAACCCGCTCACCGCGGTAAAAAGCCACGCGCCGGCGTGCGTGCGAATTCCTTTGCCGACCAGCAGCACACTAATCAACATCGCGCCGAATCCGGAGGCGGCTTGCAGATCTCCCAATCCGCCCGGCCCAACACGAAGAATATCCGCGGCGTAGATCGGCAGCATCGCCGTCGCGCCGGCGAAGAGCACCGAGACCATGTCGAGCGTGAGCGCGGGAAGCAAAATCGTATGACGCGCGACATATTTCGCGCCGGAGAAAAATTCCTCAGCGCGCGACTTCGTGGCGGGCTGTTCGGCGATGGGACTGATCGCAGCAGGGATGCAATAGAGCGTGATCAGCGCCAACAACAGCACGGCGCCGACGACTTCGGTGGCGCCGGCCATCGACGTGCGCGCCAAAAACCAGCCGCCGAACGCAGGGCCGCTCACGCGCGCGATCTGAAACACCGCCGTCATCCACGCCGACGCGCGCGATAGATTCTGCCGCTCGACCAGGCGCGGCACCAGCGCGTACGAAGCCGGCTGCGAGAAACTGCGCGCCGCGCCGGTACACAGCGACGCACTGAAGAGCATTGCGACTTGCAGCGCGGGAGATAAATACGCGTCTTGCGCGAAGAACATGTTGAGCGTCGAAAGCAGGCTGACCAGCATCACGCCGCGCATCACGATCAGCGGCCGGCTGCGATCGACAAAATCGCCGGCATGCAGCGCCATCCCCAGCGCGGGGACCGCTTCGGCCAGACCGATCAGGCCGAAGTACAAGGGGTCGTGCGTGAGTTCCAGCACGCGCCACCCGAGCACCACCGCTTGCATCTCCACCGCAAAGCGCGAGAAAAAACGGGCGAGCATCAGGAATTTGAAATGGATGGGCATATGGGATTAGGTGAACTTGCCGCAAAGAACGAGAATAATCAATCTCATTTCTTTTTTGCGCGCTGAAATTAATGGTGGAGAAAAGGGCAGGCTCACGCTTTCCAACTCAGCACCGCGCCGGCGACTTTTTCGGCGTTCTCGCCGGTCAATTCCGGATAGAGCGGGAGGCTTAAACATTCGCGCGCTGCCGCTTCGGAATGAGCATAACTGCCCTCCCCCAGCCCCAAATGCGCGTACGCCTTTTGCAAATGCAGCGGCAGCGGATAATGCATCCCCGTGCCGATGCCGCGCGCTCTCAAATACTCCGCCAACTCATCGCGCCGCGCGTGCCGCACGACGTAGAGATGATACACATGTGTCCGTTCCGCGCCGACCGGCGGAGTTTTCACTGCGCTCTGCGCCAGCCGCTCGTTGTAAAACGCCGCCAGCTTCTGCCGCCGCGCGTTCCAGCCGTCCAAGTGCGGCAACTTCACGCGCAGCGCAGCACCTTGCAATCCTTCCATGCGATAATTGAATCCAATTGTGTCGTGATAATAGCGCTTCGTCGAACCATGCTCGCGCAGCGCGCGCATTTTCTGCGCAAGGCTTGAGTCGCTCGTAATCGCAATCCCGCCTTCGCCGCACGCGCCCAGATTTTTGCTCGGATAAAAACTGAACGCCGCAATCGCGCCGAACGAACCCACGCGCCGCCCTTTGTACGTCGCGCCGTGCGCCTGAGCCGCGTCTTCGATCAGCGGCAGGCCCTTCTTTTTCGCAATATCCAGCAGCGGCTCCAAATCCATCGGCTGCCCGTACAGATGCACGCCCACAATCGCCTTCGTCCGCGGCGTGATCGCTTGCTCGACTTTCGCCGGATCGATGGTGAATGTGCCCGGCACGATATCCGCAAAAACAGGTTTCGCGCCGCAATACGAAATCGCCCACGACGTCGCCACGAACGTAAACGGCGTCGTGACCACGTCGTCGCCGGCGCCCACGCCCAGCGCCAGCAGCGCCAAATGCAGCGCGGACGTTCCTGAATTCATCCCGACGCCGTGGCCATTCGGCAGGCCGCAATACGCCGCAAATTCCCGTTCGAAGGCTTCGACTTCCGGACCGAGACAAAACGCAGTGTCGTCGAGTGCCTTCGAAAATCTCGCCAGGAGCTGTTCTTTCAGCGCCGCCGTCTGGCCTTTCAAATCCATCAAGGGAATCGTGATTTTTTGAGTTGGGTTCATGCTCTGAATTGTAACCGATCAGCGCAGATGGTGCCACTGTGGGCTATGGTGGAGCAGACATTCTTGTCTGCCCAGTGCAGACAGGAATGTCTGCGCCACCAGCCAGGGCTTTTCAAAAGTCATCCGCGCAACGGGCGAGGAGTTCGAGCGCTG
>Ga0070731_10001399_pt1 | contig 25030 bp, 13 predicted proteins | sample Coa_R1_2_FD_66448 | JGI IMG/M metagenome (GOLD analysis project Ga0070731, IMG submission 66448) | Surface soil microbial communities from Centralia Pennsylvania, which are recovering from an underground coalmine fire - Coalmine... | ecosystem: Environmental > Terrestrial > Soil > Unclassified ... | reverse complement strand
ACAATAAAAAAAAAAAAAAGAAACAAAAAATGTAATTAATTTTATCTAATTGTATTATATCAAATATAGAATTTCAGATTACTATCAGATAATAATAATTTTTTATTATTAAATAATAAATAAATAGAATTATATTCAATTTATAGACTTAATATATCTATTAAGGATGAATACCAGGAATCGAACCTGGACTGATTACACCACAAATAATCGTTCTACCTTTAAACCATATTCATCGTATTCCTGTGAAACATATTCTTAAATAATTATAAATATTATTCCAGAATTTTTCTTTAATTTTCTTTCCATATTTTTATAAATATTCATACTTATTAATACATTTACTAATATAAAAAATTAAGAATAAATATGTAAAATAATTGAAATTTATTTTTCTATGAAATAACTGTCTTTTGTAAAGAGATAAAATAAAGAAAACAAAAATTATAAGTTTATTTTAATAGAGTTGATAAATTATTCCACTAATTTAATATTAAATAAATTAACGCAATAATTAAACAGTATTCACTGTTATATAAATGATTAAAATTTATATAGTATTAATATAAATTTAAACTATTAATTACTATAAATCATTTATTCAAATTGAACTATTTATAAAAATAAGTATTAAATATATAATACTTTTAAAACTTTTCAAAAAAATTACATATAAAAAATAATAATAGTAATTAATTATCATTATTATTATCCTTATTATTATTACTAAAAGCTTTATTAAATCCTTTTGTTATATTATTCATTTTACCTTCAAAATTAGATTCATAATCATCTAATTTGTCCCCTAACTTATTATGTTCCATTTCCAATCTAGCAATTTTTCGAGTTTTTTTTTCAACAATTTTTAATGTATCCTGAAAATCTTTTTTCTCAGCAGGATCCATAAATCTAGCTTTTTTTGATTTAACTACCTGAGGTTCATGTCGAACAATTGTAGTTCTGTTATCATTATCACTATCTGAATCAGAATCTCTATCATTTCAAGTTCTTTTTGAAGAAGGCTTTGGTTCGTTATCAGGAATAATTGTTTTAGTCTCTTCATATATTTCTGCCTTTCTTAACTTTAAGAATACTGATTTTAATCTCTCATTTCTTTGAATTATCGTATCATCTATATCCATTCTTAAACATCGCCTTTCTAGTTTTAATTGATCAATTTTTTCCAATCTTTGACTATAGTCTGGATTGGAATTATTTTTTTCACTAGGTTCTTTTTCACTTTCGTCTGATGAAGATTCATATCCACCCTCATCGGAAGATTCATTAGCTCCCTCTAAAGGTGAAAAATATCTAGGCATTCTAGTTACATCTATTGGACTAACTGATCTATTATTTAGATTAGGATTATTCTTATTTTGACTAGGATTATTCTCATTATGATTAGGATTATTTCCATTTTGATTATTATTCCCATTTTCATTATCATTATTAATCATTGCAAAAACATTATTAGAAATAGAATTCTTATTTCCTTTAAAGTTACCATCTATATTATCTAAATAATGCATACCAATTCCAAATCGGCTATTCATTAAATTTATAAGCTCTCCTTCTTCAAATAATAAATCAAATATTTTTAATAATCCTTTATAATCTACATTTAAACCATTAATAACATTAACAATATAAATCGTAAAAATGATAACAGAAATAATAAATTTAAATCGAAACATAAAATCTAATATATCTAATAAACTAAAACTATTAACAGAATAAATTTTTTTATACATATTTACTTTCAAAGACTTAATATATCAATATACACCGATTAATATTATAGGAATAAATAAATATAAAATCAAATTATTGAACATGGAATTCGTATTACATAAAAATACAAAAGAAAAATGAGTTTTACCACAGTATAAATTCATTTTATTAAAAAGAATAAAATTTATTCTTTTTAATAAAATGAACATCTTACGGTAAAATTTAATTACTTTTATTTGTCATAGTTTCGCAATGAGTCCACTTAATAAACTATGAAACTTAAGCAGACTTATTACAAACCCAAACCCTCCTTTCATGGATTTTCGGTCATAGCTTGTTGTCCTCCCCAGAAATATACGGCTCCAAACAAAAAAAGTCAGACTACATCAACAAAATGTCAATATAAAATACCAGATTCAACCCCCACATGATGAGTATTTGTTACTTGATATGAAAATATTCGAAAGGCTCCAACTAATAGAAAAATTGTTCCGATTATTACATGCAATCCATGAAAACCTGTACCCATATAAAAAGTAGAACCAAAAACACTATCTGTAATAGTATAAGAAACTCCGAAATATTCCATTCCTTGTAATGCTGTAAAAAAAACAGCCATATAAATAGTAGCAACAGATCCATTATTAGCTCAATCAATTAATCGATCTACTAATGAATGATGAGTAACAGTTACAGCAGATCCTGATGATAATAATAAAGTAGTATTAGCCGTAGGAACTTCTGAAGCATTCACTGGTTCAATACCTTTTGGAGGTCATTCTGAACCTATTTCAATAGCTGGTGCTAATGCTGAATGAAAATAAGCTCAAAAAATACTTAAAAAAAAGAATACTTCACTTATAATAAATAATGCAACACCCAATGAAATACCTTTTTGTACTTTATCAGTATGTGCTCCTAAATAACTAGCTTCTGTAATAATATCTTTAAATCATAATGTCATACCTCAATTTAATAGTATAAAAGAACTTAATAATAAAAAATTACCCATGGGATAACCATGAAACGATAATACTGCGGATGTTGTTAATGATAATAAAACCCCTGAAAGGGCTATAGGCCATGGAGATTGATCTACTATGTGATATGGATGACTGGGTAATACAATTTTTGAATTTATATTTACACTATTCCTCATATTATATTGAAAATTATCTACTTGAATTTTCAATATACTCAATAAAGTAATTCTTCATTGATATATTATATTATTAACAAATTTAATTAAATTTAACATTTGTTATTTAATATAATTTATAAATCACAATAATTATTGTAACTTATACCTAAAAAATTAGATTATTTATGCAATTATACTTGCTAATATTAATCTTTTATTATTTTAATAAAAATAAACTTTTTTTATATTATAATAACCATCCAATATAATTTTATAATTAACTTTATGACCTACTGTCTAAATACATTATAAAATATTCAATATAAAATCTATATAAATAAAAAAATATTACTTAGTAAATCATTATTACTTAATATATAATAATACTCTTTATTTCAATAATATAAAGATAAAGATGAATCATAACATTTTATTAAATAATAATAAACAAAATTTGGTTACTTTATAGAGAGATAAAAAAGAATATAAATTATTTTATATGAATAAATATTTAATTCATTATATAATAAAACTAATATTACTAACTTAATCGGCAGCTTATTTGTCGGATAGGTTGGATTCGAACCAACAGCCTCCTACTCCCAAAGTAGACGCACTACCAATTTGTGCTGCTTTCCGCTCGCTTTTCAATATTTAATGTATTTTAAATAATATCCTTTAATATTATAATCAGATTACTTCTATAAATAATAACCTATATATTTAAAATCTAATTTTTTCTATAAGTAATATTATGCAAATATATTATTGGATTTTTTTAATTAATATCCTATATATAATTATATTATTTTCCGATAACTCTAAGAATTACTTTAGTATAAGTCTTTAGAAATATTTTTTATTCTATAATTAGAATTACACAAATTAATAATAGAAAATCTAATTATAAAACAAAACAAAAATGAATAGATATTAATCTTCATTATTCAATTAATTAATATATTAATTAACTTGACAGCTAATTTAGCAAGCAAATACTAATCAACCCGACAATTTTTACTCCTAAAATAGAGACATTATAAATTTAAGTAACTATTCGAAATAAAAAAAAAAAGAATAACAATTATAATAATTAGTATAATTATTATAACATTTATATATTTTATTACCTACGAAGGGACTTGAACCCTTACATATAAATATAGCAAATCTTAAGTCTGCCCCGTCTACCAATTCCAGCACGTAGGTAATATAATTTATTATAGTGATAAATCAATTATTATGATTAAATACATATAAAAAATATAACTAACTATAATTTTTTATTACTGTATTTAATTAAGGCTAAAAGGAATTGAACCCTTATCATGCCATTATGAGTGGCAAGCTTTAACCGTTAAGCTATAGCCCTAATGATTCTATAATGATAAAATAAAAGAATTAGGAATTAATACCTACTGACGGACTCGAACCCCCATAGCCTGATTACAAAACAGGGACTTTACCAATTAAGCGAAATAGGCTAGCAATGATATAATTAATATAAATAAAATTATTCGCATTATATAATAATTTAAGAAAATTTTTAATAAGGTATTAATATAATTAATATTACACATATCCTTCCGCGTCTTTATGGGATGCGGAAGGGACTATTGAAATAAAGATAAGAATAAGAAAATAATATATATCCCTAGATTAACGATTCAAGAGCTTATTTTGTTATCATTATTTGATTTCATTATTAATTTAAAAGAAATAATAAATAATAAGTAAAAATGATAACAATTAGCCTTAACGGGATTCGAACCCGTATAACAGCATTGAAGGAGCTGTGTCCTAACCGTTAGACGACAAGGCCTACCTATATGCGAAATAATAAATAAAAATAAATAAATAATAAATTTAATATAAAAATATAAATATATGTATCGGTAAAAGGAATTGAACCCTTAGTTATTGTATATGAGACAATCGTTTTAACCACTTAAACTATACCGATAAGGAAATAAAACAATTAACAAATAACATATATTATAAATTGCTATATAAAACTGATTAATTTATTAAATAATTCCCCGAATATAACAATAGTTATATTCTTTTATTACCAAAAAAAAATACATATATAATTACTAAATTAATTATATATTATTATTATGAGAAGAAGCATTTCAATAAATACCAATAGAACTTAAAATATTTTCTAAGATACCAAAAATAGGTAAAATAATTAAAAAATGTGCAAAATAATAAACAGTTGCAATTTGTCCGGCTATTACAAAAGGAGCTTCTACATGACAGCTACCTAATCACATAAGAACTAAAAAATTTAATGCAAATATTCAAAAAGCTATAGTATATAATGGTCTATAACTATTTCCTTTAATATTACTTGTATCTGTAAATGGTAACACTAATAATATTAGAATAGCAACGAACATACTTATAACACCTAATAATTTATTAGGTATTGATCTTAATATAGCATAAAAAGGTAATAAATATCACTCAGGCACAATTGAGGCAGGAGTTTGCATACTATTAGCTTCTATATAATTATCTGAATGTCCTAATTTATCAGGAGCATAAAAAACTATAGCAGTAAATATAATAAAAAATAAATATACTGTTACTAAATCTTTAAAACTGAAATAAGGATGGAAAGCTGTTCTGTCTGCATTAGATGTAGTTCCAACGGGATTAGATGAACCACTCACATGTAAATATAATAAATGACCAGCTACTAATGCAGCTAATATAAATGGTAATGTAAAGTGAAGTGAAAAGAATCTATTAATTGTAGCTGAACTTACAGAAAAACCTCCTCATACAAACTCAACTAAGGATTTTCCTAATCATGGAATAGCAGATAATAGGTTTGTAATAACAGTTGCACCTCATAAACTCATTTGACCATAAGGTAAAACATAACCTAAGAATGCTGTAGCCATCATTAAGAAGAAGATAATAGTTCCAATCACTCACACTCCTATCCTAGGAGATCTATAACTACCATAATATAATCCTCTACTTATATGTAAATAAACACATATAAAGAAGAAAGATGCTATGTTAGCATGTACCATTCTAATTAATCATCCATCATTAACATCTCTCATAATGTGTTCCACAGAAGAAAATGCGAAACTAGCAGAACCTTGATAATGCATAGCTAATAAAATTCCACTAACAATTTGACTAATTAAACATAATCCTAATAAACTACCAAAATTTCATAAATATGAAATAGTAGAAGGTTGAGGACTATCAACTAGATAACTATTAAATATAGTTAAAACAGGATTTGATTTAAGTATTCTCATTTTTTTTAATTATAAAAAATTATCCAAACATCAGGTTAAGATAGGATCTTAAGTAAAGACATATTCATATATGCTTTAAACGATAATATAAATATATTATATCAATCTACCATAAAATATGTAACAATTATATAAATAAATTAATTATATTAAAATATTATATATTAATGTTATTAACCCTTTTATATTAATAATAAATAAGGGTTTTATGTTAAATAAAAAAGCATTCTATACAATACTATACTCCGTCCCAACCGCTTTGCGGTTGGGACGGAGTATTAAATTATTCCCTTCGACAGAATGTTGATGGGAGATATAATTCTATAAAAATAAATAAAAATTTAATTTTAAATAGAAAAGATTATTACTAACCTACCATTTATTTCTTAATAAATTGTTTTTTATAGAGAATAATATCAATAAAATAATAAATTTGATTCATTAGAAATAAATAAGCCGTATCCTGTAATTACCGATTTAACTAAAATAATATAATTTTTGAGTAGCTTCATTACATTTAATCAGACCATAATCAAATATGGTTCTTTAAAATTATTATAATTTTAAATATAAATATTATTTTCTAAATTTTCAACTCAATAATTTATTATCAATCTAATTTATTTTAAAAATAAATAAAACACTTAACTATGAAATCATATTATCGGACTTTCCAATTACACTTTTTTTAGTGTACTCAATAATATATTTCTTAACGAATCAATATTAAATAATTAAAAAATTCATCCATTGAAATTACAATAAAAAAAAGGAAATAGCAATAATCCCTCTTTCATTATTATTAGATTAAAAATAATGTATTTTTATTCTAATGGAATATAATAAATTAAAAACAATCCTAACAAAATATTTAATCATTCTTAATATATAAATATACTGAAAAAGAGTGATAAATATAATATTTATATTATTCCTAATATATAAATATATAGAATATATTACTAAGGATTAGAATAGAGTAAAAATGTATAAAAAATAAAAAAAAAATTAATATTAATGTAAACTCACAGAGTCTTTAATATAAGAAGAAGTTAAAATACTATAAACATAACTTTGAATTCCCGCAATAGCTAATTCTAAACCAGAAATAGCAGTTATTAAAATAATAGCTATGGATCCCCCTGTTAATTTTATACCTATAGTGGCAGTTAAACCTAAAAATCCGAATCCAGCTAATATTAATAAAAGTAAATGTCCAGATATTAAATTAGCTCCTAATCTTATACCTAAACTTAAACCTTTAGCGATATAAGATATTAATTCAATTAATGCTAATAAAGGAACTAGTAATAAAGGAGTACCTTCCGGTGAAAATAAACTAAAAAATTTCAAAGCATGCAGAACTAAACCAATAATAGTAACACCAAATCAAATACTAGAACTCATAGATAAAGTACTTACTAAGTGAGCTGTTGTTGCAAAATTATAAGGAATTAATCCAACTAAATTACTAAATAAAATATAAATAAATAAAACAAATATGAATACAAAAAAAAATAATCCTACTACTGAACCTATTTGACCTAATACCATATTATAAATGGTATAATATATAGCTTCAGTACTAAATGATCAACCATTAATTTTAATATTATCTTTAAAAGCACCATATATATAAAATAATAAAGTAAAAGTAACAACTAAACCAATATAAACTAATATATTAGTAAATAAACTAATAGGTGTATAATTTAAACCTAAAAATTCACCAAAAAAAGGTTTAATTTCAAATTGATCCATAGGAGAATATAAGAAATTAGAAAATTGTATATTCATATAAATTTAAAAAGAATAAAGACCCTTCTACCTTATAACATGCCGACGGAATACTACTTTTTATAATTTTTACAATACAATATATTACTAACCGATATATTTATATCCTTTAGAAAATTATCTCGACTTTCATTTATATTTTTAATTAGCCCTAAGTTATATTTATATATTTATTATATAAAATAAATAAAGTCGAATTAATATTAAATTAATTCTTATCTGTAAACTAATAAAAGAATAAAATATATAAACAAAGTAAATAATAATTAATTTTGCAAAGGTTAGAAAAATAGCAATAAAAAATTTTTTTATTAATATTATACAAAATGAATCTTAATAATATTATAATTAAATAAACATAGACCCATTTTCAAATTCGTAACCTATAAATTAATCAACCCGCCCCCAACACAATGTGTTGGGGACGGGTTGATTAGGATAAAAAAAAAAAGAATAAAAGATATTAATATATTTGCACATATACTTTAGCTAGACGATTTGAACGTCTATTTTAATACCAATGTAAAATGTTTTACTTAAACTAGCTAAAGAAAGGGGAAATACATTCTTATTAAAAAATAATTTTTTCTTTATTAAAAAAGAATTAATAATAAAATATTTAAAAATAAAATTTAATTTTATTTTTATTAAAATGTAATACCAAAAGGCATCATATCAAAAGTATAAAATAAACAAATAGTGAATATTATATAAGCGAAAACTAAAGGTAATAATTCTTTTCAACATAAAGACATTAATTGATCATATCTAAATCTAGGAAAAGATGCTCTAACTCATATATAAAAAAACACAACAATTACAATTTTAAAACCTAAGATATAAGATCCTTGAATTTTGTCTATTAAAATATTAAAACTATCTAACATAGTATTTTTACTACTTAAATTAAGGAAGTAATCATTAACTGGTTGAATATTATCATGTTTTACTGGAGAATTACCTATTAAAGGAAAATAATAATAAAATTGATATTCTAATAAATAAAAAAGGAAAATAAAAGGATCCAAAATAAGTTTATGTATATCAGGACAATGATGTCCTCCTAAAAAGAAAATAGACATAAAACTAGACATCAATATTAAAGAAGAATATTCACCAAGGAAAAAAAAAACAAAAATAGATGCACCATGTTCAGTCATAAACCCTGCAACTAACTCGGATTCCAAATATTTATATTGATTTAATAACGAATTATACTTGATATTCTGAATACATTAAATTCTATTCAAATCCAGAAGAGATAAGATTTTAAAAGAAAAAAAGATTAATTTATAATTATAGGAATTTTATTATATAATTTTTGAATTATATAATAAAATTTATTTTATCCATACTCATTAATTGCGTTTTGCATATGAATATTTGATTTTTTACCTTTTATATGTTTCTTAAATCGTTTAACTAGATTTTCACTATTACCAATATAAATTTTCTTATTAATAGTACAGAAAAAACCATAAATACCTTTATAATCTTTTAATTCAACACTTATATTTTTTTGAGTAGAATATTCATTTATTTTACTGTAAATTTTTTTTGGTTCAATAAATTTCAAATCTATAATATCAGGCTTGATAATAGTAGACAAACTAATAAAATATTTATCTTTGTCTCAGTTATTAAATAAATAAAAGAAGGACTTTATCATAAAGCTAATATTTTCATATTTAACTTTGTTCACATTAAGTCTCTGAAAATAGCTATAAATAACTAATAGATTTATAACCGTTCTGCTGATTATGTTAAAAATTACATTATTAAACCAATATAAATAATTAATTAAAACGTCCCAGCATATAATGAACTTATTATTAAATAGAAAGTAATAAAATTCTTTCTTATTTAAAAGGCCAAATCTAGCCTCAGGTAAATCAAAAGGGGGTCTATTTGTTTCAGCTAAGATAGCTATAAAAAACATTAATGCTATTGGTAATAAAGGAAAAATATTCCACAGAGCCTGTTGACATTCAACTATAAAAGTTAAACTAAAAGAACCGGAAAATATAATTAAAATTAAAACAATAGAAGAAAACACTAATTCATAAGATAAAAGCTGAGCTGTAGATCTAATAGCACCCATAAAAGCATATTTAGAATTAGCTGCTCAACCCGATACTAAAATACCATAAGAACCTATAGAAGATACTGCCAATGCAAAAAAAACACCTAACTCATAATCGAAAATAGCTAATCCTTCACCAAAAGGTATAATAGCTCAACCTAATAATGCAAAAATAAGAGTAATACAAGGACCAATAACAAATAAAAAATTATTAGATTGTCTAGGTATAATAATTTCTTTAACTAATAATTTAAGAGCATCTGCAAATGGTTGTAATATACCTCAAACTCCTACAGCATTAGGCCCACATCGTCGTTGCATAGCAGCCATTACCTTTCTTTCAGCTATTGTAACAAAAGCAACTGTCATTAATATAGGAACTAAAACTATTAATACTTCTAATATACTATAGGAAACTGTCATTTAATTTAATTCTGATCTCATATTTATTTTTATTATATAATTACTATATTCATTATAAATATTAAATTAATATTTATAATTTCAAAATTAATATATACTAAATTAACTTTTAAATATGTATTATATAATTAATTTAAAGAAAAATTATTCTTTACATTATTCATAAAACTGACTTTTAAATAATAAATAAAATACTATATACATATAATTTATTTTCAATTTAATTTTAAAAAATTGAATATTATTTAAACATCATATGAAAAATTATATTTAATTCTATTTCATTTTCTTGTTATACCAATTCAAAGAAAAGCTTTATATTTTTAAGAAAAACTGTATACTTCAAATGAAAGCTAAAAAATTTTATATTCTAAATAAAACAAGAAAAGTAATAAATAAATAATAAAAGCAGAAAAAGTTTTATAACTAAAGTAAATATATGTTAAAGAGATATTTAAATAGACGTAAGAATATTATTCAAATTTAAAATCAGTATGATGAGGAGTTTTAACTATATTAAGTGCTCCTTCCTTTAATTCATAAATAAATCCTACAACTAAAATGTATAAAAAAGCAAGTATATTATTTTTACTAATATTTTGATTTTTCTGATATAAAGCAGGATAAGGAAAAGCTAAAATTATTTCTAAATCAAAAATTAGGAATAAAAGAGAAACTCTGTAAAAAATAATATTATAACGTTCTCGAGTTTGAATAAAACTAGTAAAACCACATTCAAACCCTCCTCCTTTTTCTAAATATTTAATACTAAGAGAAAAAGAAGAATTAATTACTAATAATAATAATCCAATAATTATATTAGAAATAACATAATATAAAAGAGTATCTCCTATGCCTTCTGAAAAATATTTTTCATGATTTAAAACATCAAAAAAAGGATAAATACCAATACCAGATAAACTAAAAATAGAAGGTTTTATTTTCTCTATTTTATTAATAACAACAAAATATATTTTATTATATAAAAATTTAAATAAAAAAGCACTAAATAGAAAAAAAGGAACTAAAAAACTACTATTTTTTAGCTTATTATTATTACTGATATCATCTTGGTAAGGTAATTCTATAGTAATTAATCTAGTATAATGATTATGTTCTGCAGTCAAAATAATAGCACCTACCATACCTAATAATAATATAACACTAACTATATAAATATAAGAATGATATACAGTATATAAAACATCACCAATACCCGAAATCTGTGTTACTCTACTAACAGCAGAATTTCATTCAGGTATAATTAATAAATAATTACTATCACTAATATCTGAAGATATTTCATTTAAAACAAAATCTGTACTATTAAAATTATATTTATTAATAAAAGAAGTTCCTTTTTCATAATTATTATTATATAAAACAGCAGATTTATTAAAATTATCAGATAATAAATCAAATTTATTATCAATTAAATTATAATTATTGAAAAAAGAATCTAACTTATTATCAATGGATAATTTATCAAATAAAGAAATATCAGAATAATTATAATTATTTTGAATAAATTTATCACTATTAAGTAGAGATCTAGGGTTAATATTAAATAATATACCTTTTTCATCTTTAATCAAAAGTTTGTCTTGATCTTTATATAAAAGACTATTAATTTTTATACTACCTATATTATAAAAAATATTTTTTAAAGTAAATAAAAATCCCCCTAAAAGGAAAAATAATAAAGGAAGGTAATTATTATTTTTCTTTTCAACAACCTCAATATCAATCATCATAATAACGAATAAAAATAAAATAGCTATAGCTCCAATATAAACAATTATATATGAAATACCTAAATAAGTTATTCCAATATAAATTAAATAAAAGGCAACTAAAATGTATAAAACAATTAAATTAAAAACTGAAATAATAGCATTTTTAGTAGCTATAACAAATATACCCGCAATAACAGCTAAAATCATTAGAAGGTATTTCAAAGTAGGGAAAGAAAAAAATAAATCTAACCCCATACTATATATAAACTAAAAAAAAGGAAAAAGGAAATTAAATAATACAATAAAAAAGTATTAAAAAGAAGGATATATATTTTTAAGTAATAAATAAGAGAATCATCCCCGAGGCATTGCCTCGGGGATGATTCATTTCGGGTTCCATGTTTTAAGAAAATTCAGAGCTGAATCTAAATAAAAAATAATTCGACTTAAGTCGAACTTGAGAACGGACGGAATTGAACCGCCTATGGTACAACCAATGAGTTTACAGCCCATCTCTCAAACCAAATGAGAATCATTCCCAGGGGGATAAATATGATTTAATTCTTCAGCTGCAAGTTCCCTTACAACTACCATATTGCGACTTAACAGACATTAAAGTCATACATTAAAATCTTCACTATAATAATAAAAATCAAATGTTTATGATTTCCCACCTACTTAAATCTTAAAAAGAAAGGTACTAATTTTCTATAATAAGCTAAAAAAACTTGCTCTCTTTTATCAAAAACAATGTTAATGAAATAATATACAACTAAAAATAAATAATTGTATTCTAAGAAATACATTAAGAAAACAAATTCAAGTCCCTCCGAAAAATTAAAGAAAAAGAAAAAAGGTTAAATCTCTTCATATAATTTAACATATTTACTTGTAAGATAATCATTAAGCATAAGACCCTTCCTGCACATACTTCTTTCTCCGCCTGACGAGTAGTTAGTACACCCACGATTAAAATTTCACCGTAACGTACTAATTTACGATTACTAGCAATTCCTTCTTCATATAGCCGAATTTCAGGCTACAATCCGCATTTATATTCTTTCTTATTTTATAGGATTAGCTCCGACTTTCCTTTCATTGCATCCCTTTGTTAAGAAACTTGCAGCACGTCCAAATAGCCCACTCCATTAGGGCCATAACGACTTGTCTTAATCCCCTATTTAAACCACCGAAATATCAATTACACTAAATTACTTTAAAACCAATAAAAAATATAAAATAATAGCACAATTAATAAATCTTAAACATTATCTGTAAGTTCTTCTTTTTTACCAAAAAATTAATCTAGTTTTTTTTATGTAATGTAATTCTATTTAAAACAAAAGTAGAAAAATGTACTAATTTAGATCAGTCAGTAAAGACGGAAGGGGGGTTGCGCCCGTTTTATTGGATCAAACCATACATCTCACGACACGGACTTAGGACAGCCATGCAACACCTGTAATTGTGAATCTTTCGAAATCTATTCACGGAGTGGTAAGGTTCACGAGGATTATCGTATTAAACAACATACTTCACTGCTGATCTCTATGAGCCGTCTAATGATTTGGGTTTCCGCCTTGCGACCATACTCCCCAGGTGGTATGCTTAACACCTTCGTTCGTACGTGCACCAGATTCTTGTATGAAGATAAAATTCTTCTCAACCAATTAATACCTATACACAACAGCATACATAATTTTCTGCTAGGACTACTGGGGTATCTAATCCCTATCGCTACCCTTGCCTTCGTACCTCAGCGTCAGTTTTCCGTAGTTACATGCTTTCGCCGCTTCGTAATTCCTTGAGTTTCCCAGTATTAGTACTCTCTTCTCAAAGCTTTTGTAACTCCCTTAAACTCTAGTATAATAATATCAATTCCACTCTTAGGTGTAAAAAAAAAAAGATCCTTTATACAGCCTACGTACCCTTTAGACCCATTAATGACGAATAACGCTTGCCTCTCACGTATTACCGCGGCTGCTGGCACGTGATTTAGCCAAGACTAGGTAGGTCATTTTATCAATATAAATAATTATACAAATACTTTCCACATATAAATATAATTAATATATTGTTTCGACATTCTTATTATAAGCATTATTAATTAATCGATATAGATGAATATATGTCAATAATAATATCTTCATTTTTTTAAACAAAGAGATAAAAATACATATTTTTATCCTTATAACAAAAATATCCTTTCTACTAAAATATAAAAAATATTACTTTCAAAAGCGACATATATCTTATTTAAACTTAGATTATTTAAATTCTAGTATTTAAGTAAAAACATATAAGATACCGTCATCATCCTCTCATTCCTTAGGGTTTTACCTATATATTATAGCACACATTAAGCGTTTTTTATCACCCTCCTGGTTAGCTGGTTCGGCCTTGCGGCCATTGACCAAAATTCCCTACTGCAGGCAAATATTGATTGCAAGGCTGTTATTTCATCGCCAATGTGGTCGTTCAATCTTCATAAATCCGACTACGGTTCAAAGGCTAGTTGAGCTATTACCTCTCCTACTACCTCCCCGATCCAGGCCTATCCCAAAGCGAAAACTTTCCTTTAGTCTCATGTTTTTTATTTTCATTAATTAATATCTTACTTAAATTTAATTTTTAATAATTTATTATGTTATTAAAAATAATTATGATTATCCAATTTAATATTTATACAATATCTTATTATTTTTATTACTGTCATTTATTATTTTCAATATTTAAAACTATACTTATTTTAATAAATTAAAAAATTTATATATACTATATTAATATAAATCTTTTATTTAGAGTATTCACTCATTTAAGTAATGAAAAAAGAAAAAAAAAAAATTAAATTTAGTTTTTTCTTTTCTACCATTGATACTAAAAATAATATATACATACTATTAACTAGTTCTTTATTTTATTTTTATCTTAATTACTTTTTTACATTATGACAATTATAAGGTATTTAACCTTACTTTGGGGTAATGTTCCTGATTTTACTCACCAGTCCACCACGCCCTTTCTTGTTTATATCTAGTCTTAATAGTACTTTTTAAGTAATATATATATACAAATATGTAAAAAAAAAAACAATAAATTATTATTAAATTAATTACATAAACCAATTTAATTAATAACATAATAAATTATTATAATTTATTATCATCTTGTTATTAATATATATATATATTTATTATGATCTAATATAAACTTTTACATACTTAGACGTACGATTCGCATGTATTAAAGCTACCAAATAGCGTTCACTCGGAACCATCATCAAATACTTATTCTTTTAAACAAATATTCTTATATTAATATCTTCAAATATTAATATATAAGCTAATATAATTACAATAATAACAATATGTTATTATTGTAATTAGTCGTCAATAGGAATCGAACCTATATACAAGCATTAACAGTGCTCTGCTTTACCATTAAGCAATAACAACATAATTTCTTTATTATTAGTATTAATCCTTATGAACCTTAAATTCATGGAGATTAATTATATAAAATTAAGAATAAAAGAAAATTTTTTTTATTTAATATCTATTTTTTTTATTAAATTATTTTATATTGATCTTACTAATATACAAAAAATAACAATCGTTTATAATTTCATTTAACATATAACATAATTACTATTCATCTTAATAGCTAATACAAAAAACAATATAAATAAAATTTAAATAAAGGTAAAATTTAAACACTAATAATTTTGTTAATGAGACTTGAACTCATAAATTAACAATGTAATAAAAAAGATATACATTATTATGTCTTACTTAAACAATAACAAAACAGAAGGGACTAAAATTAGTCCCCCTATGCAAAACTAAAGTAATAATAAAATAAATTATCTTATTATTATTGTTCTAATAACCAGGAAAAAAATTTTTCAACTTCAACAGCTTCTACTTTAATGGGCATAGAAGAATGAAGTACTCCACATATTTCAGAACATTGACCATAAAAATGACCAGTTCTTTCTATAATGACTGAAGCTTGATTTAATCTACCTGGACAAGCATCTACTTTAATACCTAAAGCGGGAACTGCTCAATCATGTAAAACATCAGCTCCAGTAATTATAAATCTTATATGTGTATCAACAGGTAAAACAACAGGGTTATCTACCTCTAACATTCTAAGTTCACCTTTTTCTAAGCTAGCTTCGTCTTTCATATAAGAATCAAAATTAATAATTTCATTTTCTTCATTTAAGAAATCAGCATATTCATACTCTCAATATCATTGATGACCTGTAACTTTAACAGTCATTGCTGGATCAATTACTTCATCCATTAAGTAAAGTAATTTAAAACTAGGGAAAGCAATAGCAACTAATACTAATGCAGGACCTACAGTTCAAATAAGTTCTATTAAAGTACCATGATTTAAATATCTATATACTAATTTATTTCGAGAATTATTAAAATTTCACATAATAGAAATCATAACTCAAGTCACACCAAATAAAATTACAACAAGATAAAACATAATTCTATTATGTAAATCAACAATACCTTCAAATGAAGGGCTAGCACCATCTTGGAAATATAGTCCTCAAGCTAAAGGAATATCAGCTCTTTTAGTATTAATAACAAAAGAATTAATATTTTTGTCAGAAGTGTTTTTACTATGACCACCCCCACAACAGCCACAAGATCCACCACAACAGCAATCATCATAATCATATCCTCCTAATAATTGAACACCTTTTTCAAGTTCTTGAACAGCATAACTAGAATGGCTACTTCCGCAACACCCACAAAATCCACCGCAGCAACAATCATCATAATCATATCCTCCAAATAATTTGAAGAATTTATTTGTATATTTATATTTTATTAAATAAGAATTCATTTATATTATATTATATTAAAAAAAATATTACTATAATCTTATATAAATCGACTATTCCATATTAATATCAACTCTCTTAATAGTAATATGAAATTAGTTCCTAAGTTATTAATTGGAACAATATTAAACGATAATATCATTCAGTAATAATAACTTAGTAACCTCGATTTATATTTTATTAGATTCGTAAAATGAATAAAATTTTTCTAATAAATATTAATAAAAATATTAACATTATGAAAAAATTTATCTCATAAATTTAATTAGTACGAATTTAAATTTTGAGATAAAGTTTCATTTATTAATATTTTTATTAATTAAATCATTTAATAGAAAAAAAAACAAGCATTAACAATTCAAAATTAAGCTTGAAACATAGGGATAGTAATCATGTAAATAGCATTTATTAATACATAAGGTTTTAAAATATAGAACAATGATATATTAGTTAATATAGCAATAATTAAACTTAAATTATTACTAGGTAGCATAGATAAATTATGATATTCCTCTATATTAGAATCTTCAAAAAAAGCATTATTTGAAGATAAATTAGAATAATTAATATCATCACTATTATTAAAATATAAAGGCATAAACACATCATCATAAAAATAAATAAATTTAATTATTCTTAAATAATATGCAGCACCTATTACACTAGTTAATATTGCTACAATTGATAAAAAATAATAATCAAGTTGCATAGCTGCTAATAAAACCTGCTGTTTAGCAAAAAATCCAATAAGAGGCGGAATACCAGCTAAAGAGAAAAGAGATACAGCTAAACAAAAAGCTAAAAATGGATCAGATACATGCATACCTTTAAAATTTGTTAAAAATGGTATAGGAGTATACAATCATTCAGTATCTTCTCTATTAAAATCATAATAATCAGTATCACCTTTAATAATTAAATGATTATAAATAGTATTAATTTTAATGTTTTTATTATTATAATTAATGCCAGTATGTAAACTATTTTCTTCTAATTTATTTTTAATATATCGAGCATAATCGTATAAAGAAGGTTCGATATATATATCTTTTCACGAATAAGGATTTAATTTTAAATAACGTATAGATAAAAAATCATTATCTAAATAATATCTACTATAAAGATAACCCCAAGCTATTAAAATAAAAAATAAATTCAGATTAGTAATAGTATATTGAATTAAATAAAAAATAAATGCATCTAAACTAGCAACTGAATTTATAGACAAAGCTAATAATAAAAATCCAACATGAGTAATAGTACTATAAGCAAATAGTCTTTTAATTCTAGATTGACTAATACCTAAAACAGTACCAATAATTAAGGAAAAAAAAGCAGATAAAGTTAGAACATTTGTTCATAATCCCAAGCTAGAGTAAGAAGGATTTCAAAATGAAAAAGGAATATTAGAATTAACATATAAAGAACTAATACCCTTTAAAAATTGAGTATCTAAATCAGGGTTAATTACTGAACTATCTTCATTATCACTATTAATATTAAAAGAGTAATATTGCTCTAATAAACTTAAGTTATTTAAATTCAAACCATTATGAATATTATGAACTAATAACAGCATTAATATTAAAACTGAAAGTTTGGCAATAATTATTAATCATGTTGTACTATATGTAGGTACATCAGAATAAACATCAGGAGCTCAATTATGAAAAGGAGCAGCTGAAACTTTGAATAATAAACCAGAAAATAAAATTAATAAACAAGGATCTATATAATAATTTGTTACACTATCAGAATATATCATAAATATATGTTCTATATTTAATGTTCCAGTATATGCATATAATAAACTACATCCTAATAAAATAAGACCAGAAGAAAGACCTCCTAATAAAAAATATTTTAAACCTCCACTAGTTCCTCTAAAAGATCTTATTTGAGATGCTGATAATATGTATAAAGTAAAACTTTGTAGTTCTAAAGACAAATATAAAGATATTAAATTCTGAGAAGATATCAACAAAGAGCCACCTAAAACAGTATATAGTAAAAGAAAACTATATTCTTTTACTTCTAACTTAGGATAATCTAGTTTATTATGTGCTAAAAATGGAAAATTGAATTTATAATTAGGTAATATATTAGTTAATTTTTTAACACCACTAATGAAAGGTGTTAAATAATTAAATTCTTTATTACTTTCATTATAAGGATAAAATTTTAATAATTCTCTGTAATAATAGTCTTTAAAATCAGTTTTAAAATATCATGTAGATTTATCAGAATATATATTTTTATCCCTCATTAAAGGTTCTATTATATGAGAATCATTATAAATTTTAAAGTTATAAGGAGCAAAACACGTTAAAAGGGTAACAATAGCTCCAGTAACAAATAAAATAATGTCAAAAACCTGTGACAACACTGTAATTTTGAAAACGCCACCATATATTCCGATACCAGTTCCAAATGCATCAACATTCAAACAATTGTATGCAAGGTAAGCACCTAAAATAAAAATGATGAGAACGATTCTATTAAACTTCACGTAATCCGCCATATAATTATGATTAGAATCAACACTTGAAGTTACCGCTAATAATAAAATAACTAATGATATTATTAGCATTATAGAGATAAAGGAATTGAACCTTTATAAATATTAAAATTAATATACATTTTGCCTTTTAAATTAATCTCTTATTTTCTAAATTAAACACCTAGAATAATCCCTTTTCGATTTAATTACAATTAATTACAAGAAGAAGATGATAAAATTTAAAATTAAAATTCTATATTATTATAAAACTTGTATTAACTAAATCGAATTAATTCATTTATATTTCACTAAAAATAGAAAGAAATACTCTAGCAAAAAATTAATAATTACGACTGTATAGGTAATTTATTAAATGTATGGAAATGAGGAGGTGAATCGACACTTCATTCAATATTTTTACTTAATTTAGCATTATCAGTTCAAGCTGAAATATCTTCTAGATATTCATCTTTAGCTCAACCATCTCTAGGTACTTCTTTACCTTCTTCAAATTTATCACATATTAATGAGATAAAATAAGCAGTCATTACTACAGATAATATAGAACCAGCACTAGCAACTAAATTTCATCCAGCAAATGCGTCAGGATAATCTGCTATTCTTCTAGGCATACCTTGTAAACCTAAAAAGTGCATAGGTAGGAAAGTTAAATTAACCCCAATAAACAATCCTCAAAAATGCAATCTACCTTTTCTATCGTTATATGTTAAACCTTCTGCTTTAGGTGATCAAAAATATCAAGCAGCAAATAAAGCAAAAACTGCACCCATAGATAATACATAGTGAAAATGAGCTACTACATAATAAGTATCATGGAATGCTATATCTAAACTAGCATTAGCTAATACAACACCTGTCAATCCACCAACAGTGAATAAGAATACAAACCCTAAAGCATATATCATAGGTGTATTGAATGCAAAAGTTCCCCCATAACTTGTTGCTCAAGGTTCAGCCTTTAACCATTTCAGGTCTAGATATTTACTTATTAAAAAAATTAGCAAAATCATTATTGAATACAATTTTCAATAAAAATTGTAAACTAGTTGGCTTATTTTCTCGAAATTCTAGATTAATAAATTTTTTATTAGAATTTCTTATTAGAGTTTTGCTCTAAATCGTTACCGATGAATTTGGACAATACCTTATAATTCCATATACAAAAGACGTAGGAATTATGGAGCATCTTGTCTCTACGCTTTTACACAATAGTTTCCTTATTGTGATTTAGTTCGGCGATTATCCTATAATTATTTTTATTCTAATTATAGGATTTTTCCCGAGTTTGCCCCTAATTTATATAAATATTTATCATAATCAATTATTAATTTATAGTAAAACTTATATCGCATACTAGGAATAATATAATAACTAATATTAGGATATAATGCTTTAATAGACTTAACTGTAATATATATTACTGGCAAATTTCTTTGAAAATGTAAACCAGTATGTAATCCAAATTTAATATATAAAATATTCATTATTAATACACAATCTTTCACAGTGAAAGATTGTGTATGTAAATACAATCCTCCTCCTTTAACAAAAGAACTATCCCCCATAATTCAATATGCTAATCCTTCATATGTCAATATATCATACAAATCATATGGTATTCTTTTTTTACCTTTTAAATAAAACTTATTATATAATTCTAAAAAACAAGGTAATGATCGAGAAATAATCTCTACTCCATAAAAATCCTTCCTATTTACTCTAGTTTTAACAAAACGAGGATATGAAGAACAATAATGAGATAACAAAGAAAAAATATTATAAACATATTCGAATTTATTTATTGATTGTTTAAATCTAAACCGTCCGCCTACTTTATACTTATTTGTACTCGACACAGTTATAGACCCATCAGACAATAATATACCAATTAAAGGATATAATATATTATTTGGAATACCAACCATACAACGTACTATTTTAGTATAATACGGATAATTTACTGTACATAATAAATTTGTTCCATATCTAACTATATCTCTACATTCTAAATAAGGAGGTAAATAATTATAAAGAGATACAGGATAATTTGACAACAAATATTTATTTTTTACTTCTGTTTTTATATACCTTTTAATAACTATTATATATAAATTATTGGTCATTTTATTCTTACTAAAGGAATATGACAACCATGAAAAAATCTTAATACCAGTAGGCACAGCTATAATCATTGTTGCAGCAGTAAAATATGCTCTTGTATCGGCATCTAGTCCAACTGTATACATGTGATGGCTTCAAACAATAAAACCTAAAACTCCAATGGATAACATAGCGTAAACCATTCCTATATAACCAAAAACTGATTTATCGGACATTGTACCAATAACATGACTAATTATACCAAATCCTGGTATAATTAATATATAAACTTCTGGATGCTTAGTAAAAAAACTAAAGGACTATATCATCATCCTTAGAATTTCATTTTTCAATAAATTTTTTTCAACTTTTATACTTAGCTGTTGTTTTGTCTGCTGAATAAGCTTTAATGTCTTTCAACTCATAATAACTATTTATAAGAAAAAGTCTATTACGTTTTATAGAACGACAAGGACAAATTTTAACATAATTAAAAAAGAATAAAATATCTTCTTTATTCTGAATAGATCATTTATAATACCCATTTTGAGATTTATCATAATAAATACTACCATTAAATATATCCTTAAAATAAGATACATCAATTAATAATTTATTAGTAACACTAATTGTTAACTGTGGTATAAAATTATATCCTTTTAATGAAAAAGTAATAGTACCATCAGCATCAAAAAAACCGGCGAATCAACCATGTTTACTATGTAATTTATCTGGTAATAAAAAATCAATACCCAATATAATACATAATAAATTCAATTGTTTTAAACGACTAGAATGTCGAATTTTTCCATTAATCCGATTTATTAAGTTTATCATATGTTCTTTATTATGAAGACGATATCTAACAGCCTTAGCACCTGATCTTAATTTAATAGATCCTCCTAATTTATTTTGAATATAACGTAAAACATATTCATCACTTAAAGACATAGTTATTTCACAACTTGTATAATTTTTCTTATTAACTAATAGAGAACCATCTCCATCAATTAATCCGCTAAGTCATTCATTGAACAAATTTTCTTCTTTATTAAAGGACGATGCTCGTGTAGTCTCTGAGGTTCCTACTAAATAAGAAATAAACTTTCTATTTTTTGTTACCAGCTGATTATCTTTAATAATGAGAATTTTAACTAGATAGGGTAAAAAAATTACACTTATTATCTTAGTATCTATTATTATATATGAGAGATCTCAGCTTATAGAGCAATTCAATATTAAGCTTTCACTTAATAGGGGCCATATTTGACCAAAAAATCAGAAAAGATGTTGGTACAATAATGGATCACCACCTCCAGCTGGTTCGAAGAAACTTGTATTAAAATTTCTATCTGTTAATAACATTGTTATTCCCGAAATATCTTGATCTACTGAACTAGGTCCCATAACATCAGATCATATAATCTGGTTTCAAAAATATATTAAATTATTTAAGGTAGATACTCAGTATGTCACCATATTGTTGGGACAATATCTTATTTATGTAAGTCGTAAAAATTTTGCAGATGATCTCAATTAAATTCTTTTCTTTTATCATTCATATTTAATTTAACATTAATTATTTCTTTTATAACTTCAGGTCTTGTATGTATTTTAATTTCAAAATATTTCAATACTTTTACTCAATCTTTATAATTTAAATATTTGCTAGAGAATAAAGGAAATTTATTTAAATAATCAATTAAAATTAAATTTCCTTTTAAATTAACAGTTCTAACTCTATATTCTGGTTTAGGTTTAGTAATTCTAATTTTTTTAACTGTAGTATTTAAAAATTCAGCTATTATATTTAAAAATAAAAAATTATCTTCTTTATTATGATCTACTTGTCTTTGAGATAATTCAAATTTACATTCAATCTTAGGATATTTAGATAATATAGATGTACGAACCGAAAAATGACCATCGGCATCTATGAAACCTGAAAATCAACTATTAGAATTAATTCCACTATTATCTAAATTTTCCTTATTAATCTCCATTTCAAATCGTTTGTTTAATCAATCAATTAAATTAAATAAACTAATAATTTTAGGTGTTCTCATATAACCATTAATTAAATTAACAACTAATAATATTCCCTCAAAATTATTAACTGTTAATACATAAGCATTAACACCTTTTTTTTTAGATAAAGAACCATGTTTTAATTTTTGTTGAATAACTTGAGCTAATGGAAAATCTCTTAAATCAAATATTATTTGTATAGAAGGATAATTTAATTTACCTTTATTAGATCTTTCTAATTTAGGAACTAATATAGTACCGTTTCCTTCTATCAAACCAGCTAAATAAGATGAAAAATGATAATTAATCTTCTCCAAAGAGTATTCTTTGTTTATATTATGTATATTTTTATCTCTTAAAGAAGTATTTAATTTTACATTATATACAAAATTTAAAACCCGACACATAAATTCCGGCGTATAGTCTCTGAGGATCTCAAAAACACTCAAGTGTTTTTGATTTCCTGCTGATTGTCTTATTCACATTTTTAATACAAATAAGAGTTCCCAGCATATGGCCGAATTTAAAGCTAGCAGAATAATAATAATTATACCAGCTAATACAGGTAATGATAACAGTAATAATACTGCTGTTACAAATATAGCTCAACCAAATAAAGGCACTTTATGTAATACTTGTCCTGGCATTCGCATATTTATAATTGTAGTTATAAAATTCATAGCACCCAGCATAGATGAAATTCCTGCTAAGTGTAATGAAAAAATGGCTAGATCAACTGATCCACCACTATGAGCTTGTGCTCCTGCTAATGGAGGGTAAACTGTTCAACCGGTCCCAGCTCCAGATTCCACAAAAGAACTAGATAGTAGTAAAATCAATGATGGAGGAAGTAATCAGAAACTTATGTTATTTAATCTAGGGAAAGCCATATCAACTGCCCCTATAAGTAAAGGAACAAAAAAGTTACCGAATCCACCCACCATACCTGGCATAACCATAAAGAAAATCATAATAAAAGCATGAGCTGTTATAATAGTATTATATAACTGAGCATCATTAGCCAATATTTGTGTACCAGGTGAACCTAATTCAATTCTTATTAATAAAGATAAACATGTTCCTATCATACCACTAAAAATGGCAAAATAAATATACAATGTTCCAATATCTTTTGCATTAGTACTATATAATCATCTCCTTCATCAATCTGCTCTTGTAACATCTGATACTCAATTTATTCTATTTCTATTTTGAATCACAAATTTTATAATTTGCCTACAACTTAGAATAAGAATTTAAAAAGGATATACTTAAACATTGTAATACCTTATTCATAGTCACCATTTTTTTTT
>Ga0070731_10001397_pt1 | contig 25040 bp, 19 predicted proteins | sample Coa_R1_2_FD_66448 | JGI IMG/M metagenome (GOLD analysis project Ga0070731, IMG submission 66448) | Surface soil microbial communities from Centralia Pennsylvania, which are recovering from an underground coalmine fire - Coalmine... | ecosystem: Environmental > Terrestrial > Soil > Unclassified ... | reverse complement strand
CTTTCCGCCCGATCCCACGCCTGCGGACCCACCGCAATGGGATGATTTGCGGCATCGATTTGCAGCGCTGCTGCAGCATTCGGCGGCACTCGCGAATTCGACACCCGAACAACTTCAACGTCAGGTCGAAGCCACGCACTCGACCCACAAACAACGTGCCGCAACCCTGGAGGCCGTTCTATGGCAGCTGGTCGCGCACAACAGCTACCACGTGGGCCAGGTCGCCATGATTCGGCGCGCGCTTGACGCTTGGCCGCCGCGCGCCGGTGGAGACACCTGGTGAGAGCTTATGGAATCTATTTAGGAACTCTTATGGAATCACCAGTGCGGCAAAATGCTCACCCAACCGCCCGCTGAGATGCGCTCTGAGGTTGGCGGAATCACCGCGTAACAATTGGCGCGAGACTTAGCCGCAATATCTCCTGAGCCGTGCCAGGGGACGAGTTCGACCTCCGCACACTCGTATTCGCCCGTTAGAACTGCAGGAAGGAACCGCGTCAGCCCCGGCTTAACCTCAATGTCCGCCTTCGCCTTCGCATGGAGAAACTGCAGCGGATGTGGTTTGATTCCTGCGAGCGCTTCAACCATCGGCCGCGCGAAGAGTTCGAAAGTCACCATCGTGGAAATTGGATTGCCGGGAAGGCCGAAGAAATATCTAGAGCTTGGTGAGCTTTCGGTAGCGGCCTTGGCATGCCCCACTCGTCCAAATACCACAGGGCGGCCGGGCTGAATCTTCGCTCCGGTGAAAAAGAATTCGGCTGCAAGTTCGCTGAGAACTTGCTCGACGAAATCGTAGCGCCCCATCGAAACGCCGCCGGTCATAATCAGCAGATCGGATTGCAAACCTTGCTCGATCAGGCGATGCAGACACTCCGGCTCGTCCGGGGCGATGGGCAGGATGACCGGCTCGGCACCCGCTCGTTGAATTTGTACCGCCAGTGAGTAGCTGTTGGAATTGCGAATCTGACTGGGGCCGGGCGCCTGCTCGACGGGAACAATTTCGTCTCCTGTGCTAAGAATGGCAATCCGGGGGCGAACGAATACTTCCACTTTCGATTTGCCAACTGAGGCTGCAACGGCAATAGCCGCTTCGTTAAGTTTTGCGCCGCGATCGAGCAGGAATGTTCCGCGCTTCGCTTCCGCGCCCTGCGGGACGATGTTCTCACCGCGTGTCACTCCGCGGTTGATCTCGACAAAATCTCGCTGCTGCGAGGTGTGCTCGACCATCACCACGGCATCGGCGCCCGACGGAACGGGTGCGCCGGTCATGATCGAATACGTTTCCCCCAGATTGATCGAACGTGGCCGATCCTCGGGACCAGCCTTGATTTCTCCAATAATTTTCAATTTCGCAGGAAGTTTGGCAACGTCGCCGGAGCGGACTGCGTAGCCATCGCGTGTCGATCGGGGAAAGGGAGGAATGTCGCGGTCCGCGGTAATGGTTTCGGCGAGCACTCTCTCCGAAGCCTTGAGCAGGTTTATGGGTTCACTCGCCCCGGGATCGATCTGTAATGCGTGTTGCTGGACGACGCGGCGCGCCTCTTCGAATGCCAGGATGAGAGGTTGAGTTGGCAACGTGGCCATGCAGAGATGATAGACCAAAGATCAGAGCGTCCGAATCCCCTCCATGGTCAGTGGATCTGACTGCCAAATGCCAAGCGTGAGCGATCGCGAAAAAAATTCTGAAAAGTAGCGGGAAATACGGTACTGAAAAGCAGGCGCCGATTTCAGAACGGTTGGCGCGCGATTTCCTGTCCCAACACTGTCGGATTGCTGGCAAAGGATAAACCCGCCTCGAGCTCGATCACGCGGTCGCGAACAAGTTGGGCGATTTCGTTGTCGAAGTGCTGCATGCCCTCCGTAGCGCCCGCCTTCATGGCATCCAGCAAAGTCTTGCCTTCGCGCTCGCCTTTCTCGATACACTCGCGCGTGCGTGCGTTGGCTTTCAGAATTTCCGCGATGGGAATGCGCCCGCTGCGGTCTGTTTTGGGCACGAGCCGCTGGCAGATGATGTACCGGAAGGATTTTGCAAAACGTTCCCGAATGCTCTGCTGCTCCGGCGGCGAGAAAGAACTGACGATGCGCTCCACAGTCTTTGGCGCGTCCATGGTGTTGAGGCTCGAGAGCACGAGGTGCCCCGTTTCGGCGGCTTCCAGTACGATTTCAATGGTTTCGCGGTCGCGCATCTCGCCGACCAGAATCACTTTCGGCGCCTGGCGCAGCGCCGACCGCAAAGCATGAGCAAAGCTGGTTGTATCGCTATGGAGCTCGCGCTGATGGATGGTGGAAGATTTATGGTTGTGCAGGAACTCGATGGGATCTTCGATGGTGATGATGTGATAGCTCTTTTCACGATTGATGCAATCAAGAAGTACGGCAAGCGTGGACGATTTTCCCGAACCGGCGGGTCCGGTGACGAGTACGATTCCATCGCGCAACTTGGCGACTTCTGCCAGGTGTGATGGCAAGCGAAGGGAAGCGAAGTCCGGTATGGCGGTGGGAATTACGCGCATCACGATCGCGCAACTGCCCCGTTGGATAAAAATGTTGGCGCGGAAGCGGGCGACTCCAGACAAACCATAGGAGATATCGCAGGAGCCGTACTCGCGCAGGCTGGCCATTGCCTGCTTGTTCTCCCCGATCAGATCCGCGGCAATGTGGCGCGTGTCGTCTGGCGTGAGCGAGACCAGCGATGGCACCTGTACCGAAATGAGTTGGCCGTAGACTTGAACCTGCGGCGGACGGCCAGGAGAGAAAATCAGATCGCTGATTTTGTCGGCCGAGCGCAGCATGGCGCCCAACAGCTCCGGCGTAGCGACCTTGTCGCTGCCGGAATAATCTTCGAGTGAGACGGAGATTGCCGCAATGCCTGGTGATGCCATTCGTCCTCGGAACTGCTTGGTTTTTAGGGATTTGAACGCACCACAGCGGGGTCTTCCACGCAATTCTGAGTCAGCGCCTTGGAATCAATTTAACGCGCTCGGGCTTGAAATGTAAGGACGCGTTGGTCGTAGCCTTTAGTAACCCGGGGAGGGAGGTGCTGAGCGCACGCTCGCTCCTCGATTCGAAATCGAGACCGACTCGGCAGCGACAAAAAGCTCGGAATACCCAGTCGGAAATAGGCCGGAACGAGTTCCGTCGCACCAGGTTTTCCCTGGACCAATGTGTTTACTTCTTGGCCGGCTTCTTCTTTCCGAATCCGGTTTCCACCGAGCCGCCGATGCTGGTAAGCATCTGCTTTGCGACGTCGGCGTAAGGGCCATTCGGCTGGAGTTCGAGATACTTCTGGAATGCTTCAGCCGTGCCCGGAGGCGCAACCATTTTGTCGCCCTGAAGCGTGGCTTTACCGATCATGTTGACGCCTTTTTGATAGTAGGCGTCTGCTTTCGTGGGATCGGCAGCAATGCACTTGTCGAAAGCCGTGATTGCGTCATCGACCTTTCCGGCATTGGTCAATACGGCGCCCTCGTTGTAGTAGTAGCCCGCTGCTCCAGCTGGATTCAGCTGCGCCGCCTGGTTATAGGCCTTCAGTGCTTCATCGGGCTTTCCGGATTTGCCGGCGGCTTCGCCCAGATTGTTGTAATAAGCGGCCAGCCGTTCGTTGTCCTGCGGATCCTTTTTTGTGGCAGTCTCCATCGCCTTTTGCTTCAGGTCAATCGCTTTCTGATAATCGGCAACTGCTTCCTGCAGCCGCTTCGATCTTTCCGCGGGATCAGTCTGCTTGAGGGCGGAGTTTCGATAGGCGTCCGCCAGTTGAGCCCAGAGCACGTCACGCGTCGCATCCATCTGCGTGGCTTCGGTCAAGATGTTGATGGCGGTGTCGTAGTCTCCGGCTTTAGCGGCGGTATTGGCGGCGACGATCTTTTCATTCAACTGCTTGATCGTCATGTTTTCCTTGGCGACTTTCTGTTCGGCTTCCTGGCGCTGCTTAAGCTGCTCCGGGGTTAGGCCCTGGCCCTGCGCCGCCTTCTCCTGTTCCTTTTTCAAATCGAAGTCGAGGGTGTTTTCGTCGGCTGTGACCTGAAAATGATTCACGTGGAACATTTCTTTGTTGGCTTTGGCGTCATCGGCGTTCTTGTAGAGCGTGACGTTATAAGTTCCCGATGAAACACCGAGAGAGAAGTACTCGCCTTTCTTGTTGGTCTTCAACGTGTATTTCTGGCCGTTATCCTGGTTGGCGTACACGACGACGCCGTCGGCGATGGGATTGCCCTGGAAATCTTTGGCAACTCCTTTCACCGTTCCCGAGGCCTGCGAGAAAAGCGGGGGCACACAGAGCGCGACAGCAAACAGAACGAGAACGCCTACGGCAAAATGCTTCGTCATGATGGTCTCCTCGACAGGACCTTGGATTATAAATGCGGATCTCAGATACTCTGATTAACCTTTACGTACGGAATCGGATCTTTAGTTCCAGCAGCGGCAAACGCGCGCAAGCGCAACACGCAGCTATCACACACACCACAGGCTTGATCCTCGCGGCTATAGCATGACCAAGTTAAATCGAAGGGCGCGCCGAGTTCAAGGCCCAGCTGCACGATTTCGGCTTTGCGCAGATGAATGAGCGGCGTGACGATCTCGATATTGCCGGCCTTTGTGCCGGCTTTGATCACCTGATTGAACGCCTGGTAATAAGCCGGTCTGCAATCGGGATAGCCAGAGCTATCCTGCTCTACGGCACCGATAAAGATTTTTGTGGCCCCAATAACCTCTGCCCAACTGACCGCGACCGAGAGGAAATGAGCGTTGCGGAAGGGCACGTAGGTAACCGGAATGTCGTGGCCGATATTTTCAGATGCGGGAATTGCGATCGTGTTATCCGTAAGGGCCGACCCGCCAATGGCGAGGAGAGCTTCGTTGCGAAGCGCCAACCGATCGCGAATGTTCAGCCGGCGGCAAATCGCCAGGAAAGACAGGCGCTCGCGCTCTTCAGTACGCTGGCCGTAACTGATGTGCAGAGCAGCGGCACCGTAGTCCCGGGCAGCAAGCGCGGCGCAGACACAAGAATCCATCCCTCCGCTGAGGAGAACGATCGCGCGTTGGCTGGAGCGGGCCATAGATCGATTCAGTTAACCTCGGACGAGGAAGACGGCGAATGCTGATTTTTGACCGGCAGTCGGCTAAACTCCCTTCACCGCCGGGTCCCAAATGAATTTATGCAGTTGCAGACCCAGGCGCGCCGCAACGTTATCGGTGAGCATCCACTCCGCCAGTTGTTGCGGATCGAGAAGGCAGTGAGAGCTGTCACGGGCGCCGGTTGCGTCTTTGCGAAAAGACGGCGAGAACAGGACCGCATGGACCCGCTTGGCAAGCTCGTGCCGGCGGATAAAGTCGCAGGCAAATTCGTAATCGGCGCGGCTGCTCAGAACAAATTTCACTTCGTCGCTCAGGGTCAGCGCTTCCAGATTCTCCGCAGCAAAGGTGCCTCCTTCGCCGGAATCAGGGCACTTTACGTCTACGATTTTGACTACTTGCGCCGGGACTCGCGCCAGTGGGCGCTCCCCGCTGGTTTCGAGCAGCACTCGATAGCCGGAATCGATTAACTGCTGCATGAACGGCAGAAGTTCACGCTCCTGGAGCATCGGCTCTCCGCCAGTAACCTCAACCAGACCCCCGTCTGGGCTGAGCCGCCGCACTTCTCTGAATACTTCTTCCTGCATCATTCTCCGGCCGCCGGTGAAAGTGTATTCACTGTCGCACCAGGTACATCGCAGATTGCATCCGGTGAGTCGCACAAAAACGCAGGACAAGCCCGTGTAGGTCGATTCTCCCTGCAGGGATTTATAAATTTCAGTAATCAACATGGATGAGAATGGATGGCCGTCCTCTACTCGCTGTATTTTGCGGTAGTAGTATCGGTCTCGAAGACTGTGACGTCTTTCACACGCACACGGCCGTTGGTCACAGCTTTCAACCGTGTGTTCGACTGATCGTAAAAATACTTCGCCAAATTCTCGGCTGACGGATTGATGACAGTGAAAGGCTCGATTTCATTGATCATCTGATGGTCCAAACGGTCGATGACGTGACGCATCACATCGCGCAGATCCTTGAAATCGAGCAGGAGACCGGCTTTATCCAGTTCGGCACCGGCGAGCGTAACCCGGATCTTATAGTTGTGGCCGTGCGGGTTTTCACACTTGCCCTTATAGTTGCGCAGGTAATGGCCGGCGGCAAAGGTATCGTCTACGGTAACTTCGAACATGCATCCCTTATTGAGTCCGGCATGAAATCCGGACCACACGCAGTGGTTAAAGCCTATTGTAACGCGGAGCAGGGCTATTGCCGCTTGACTACCAACCTGTCGACGGGTACGGTGCCTATTTGTCTTTTTCGTTTTTCGGTTTCGCAAAAGGAGCGATCATGAAGCGCCTGGTTTCCTGTTTCGCAGTACTCGTAACTTCCATAACTTTCAACTTGGTTCCGAGTCTTTCCGCCCAGAAAGCGCCGGATACGCCGGAGTTCGATGTCAAGGAGCATTACACCAAGTACGAATACCGAATCCCGATGCGCGACGGAGTTCATCTTTTCACATCCGTGTATGTTCCGAAGGATTCTTCGCACACGTATCCCTTTCTCATCAATCGAACTCCTTACAGCGTGGGCCCGTATGGGGTGGATCAATACCGCAGGAACCTCGGCCCATCGACGGATTTCGACAAGGCGGGATACATCTTTATTTTTCAGGACGTGCGCGGGCGATATATGTCGGAGGGGACCTTCGTCGAAATGCGTCCGCACATCGACAACAAAAAGTCGAAACAGGACGTCGATGACTCGAGCGATCTCTACGACACAATCGACTGGCTGCTGAAAAATGTGCCGAACAATAACGGGAATGCAGGCATCTGGGGGATTTCTTATCCGGGATTTTTTACTTCAGCGAGCATCATCGATTCGCACCCCGCCCTTAAAGCGGCATCGCCACAGGCGCCGATGACCAATCTTTTCATGGGCGATGACGCCTATCACGGCGGAGCCTTCATGTTGAACGCGAACTTTGGCTTTTACAGTTCGTTCAAGCCGCAGGACAATCCGCAATTGCCTCCGAAGGTGCGGGTGCCTATCGATTACGGGACTACGAGCGGATATGACTTCTATCTGAACGTTGGACCGATTTCAAACCTGGACAAATACCTCGACGGCAGAAGCGCTTTGTTCGACGACCAGATGCATCACGATACTTACGATGATTACTGGAAGGCGCGCAACCTGGCTCCGCATATGAAGAATATTCACTGCGCGGTCCTGACTGTGGGTGGGTGGTTTGACGCGGAAGATCTGCAAGGGCCATTCAGCATATTCCATGCCATTGACGCGCACAATGCAGGCATTTTTAATGCGCTGGTGATCGGGCCCTGGGTGCACGGGGGCTGGGCACGGTACGACGGCAATCATCTAGGCCGAGTGGAGTTCGCATCAAACACTGGCGAATATTACCGGAAAAATATTCTGTTTCCTTTCTTCGAGCAGTATTTGAAGGGCGGCGCCGATGCAAAGCTTCCGAAAGCCTACGTCTTCGAGACCGGCACGAATGTGTGGCGGCGGTATTCGGCATGGCCTCCCAAGGAGGCGGAGCCGAGAACACTATATTTGCGTGCCGGGGGTGAGCTGTCGTTTGATCCGCCGAACGCCGAGGCGCCGGCTTTTGATGAATACGTAAGCGATCCGGCGAAACCAGTACCGTTTGTGAATTATGTGTCAACGACCGTGCCGCAGGAGTACATGGATTCGGACCAGCGGTTCGCGGACAGCAGAACCGATGTTCTAACCTATGAAACTCCGGTGCTGCAGGAAGACGTGACGGTTGCGGGGCCAATTTCGCCGAAGCTATTCGTTTCAACGACGGGGACCGATTCCGACTTTGACGTGAAGTTGATCGACGTGGATCCTCCGGATTATCCGGACAGCAGGTTTGACGCGCCGAAGCCAGAGGACAAAGACAAGCCGCAAACCGATGTAGGGCCTCCCGAGTTCAAAATGGGCGGTTATCAGCAACTGGTGCGCGGCGAGCCATTTCGCGGCAAATTCCGCCACAGCTTTGAAAAGCCGGAGCCTTTCACTCCCGGCAAAATCGAAGAGGTCGATTTCACCATGCAAGATGTGAATCATACGTTCCGGCGCGGGCACCGCATCCTGGTGCAAATTCAGAGCTCGTGGTTTCCGCTGACTGACAGAAATCCGCAGACCTTCGTCGATATCCCATCAGCAAAGCCTTCGGATTTCGTGAAAGCTACAGAACGCGTGTATCACGACCAAGGCCACGCTTCGGGAATTCACGTGGGAGTTTTGGCTACTCCGGGAGCGGCCGAACCGAGCAAATAGCAAAGGCTGCCGCAACCTTTCGGCACGCCAGCTCAGGCTGCGGTAGAATTCCGACCAGATTGTCGCGCGTTCGCTGCGATCAACCTGCGCCTGCAGGGGCGTAGCGAGGCAGTAAGGACTGGTCGTCATGAACGTTCTTTTGCTTTCCATGCCCGATTCCTTCGAGCATATGCCGCCGGCGGTAGTGCGCATGCCAAACGGCGCGCTGACTTCATTAGCGGGAAACGTCGATCCGCATCATCGAGTGGCGGTAGCGGATTTGATCCTGGTACAGCGCAAGGTGCGCGAAACCGTCACGGAGCTGGTGCGAGAGCTGAATCCGGAGGTGGTCGGGCTTTCCATCATGACGTTTCAGCGGCGCACGGCTTCGCGCATCATCGAACTGGTGCGCGCCTTGCTCCCGGGCGTGAAGATTGTGGTGGGCGGCTACGATCCCAGCCTTGCTCCCGAAGCCTATGAAGACATGGGCGTTGATTTTCTGGTGCGCAGCGAAGGGGAAGTTACTTTTCGGGAATTGCTGCGAGCAATCGAACAGGGTACGGGATTCGCCAAGATCTGCGGGCTTTCATTTCGGAATGGCGACACCTGGACGCATAATCCGGCACGGCCGCCGCACAGGCTGGAGGATAGCGAGATTCGCCTGCCGGATCGAAAATCTCGCGCGCTGAAGGGGTACACGTTGATGGGCAGGCAGATCGACGTGATCGAGACCTCGCGCGGATGCACCTATGACTGCAGTTTTTGCTCGATCATTGAGATGCGCGGGCGCAATTTTCATACCTATTCCTTCGACCGCGTGCTTGCCGACATCCGCGACGCGCGCGATCACGGTGCGGAGACAATTTTCCTGGTGGACGACAACATTACGCTGAACGTGAAACGTTTCGAGGCGCTGTGCCATGCAATTGTCGATGCCGGCTTGAATTCGCTCGACTACTTTGTGCAGGGGATGACTTCGGCGATCGCGAATCACGGCGAGACGCTGGCACCGCTGATGCGGCGAGCGGGTTTTCGCTATGTTTTCCTGGGAATCGAAAACATTCTGGAAGGCGATCTCGCGTTTTTGCGGGCCTCAGCCAAAAATACCGAGCGGACTAACGGCCACGAAACGGGAAATGCAACGCTGAAAGCAATCGATTACCTGCATCGCAACGATATGTATGTTGTCGGCGGATTGATCGTCGGCAGCCCGGGCGATACGCGCGAATCGATTGAGGCCAACCTGGAATTTGCGCGGCGTTATGTGGATTGGCCATATATTCAGCATCCGACGCCTTATCCACGGACCCCAATGACGAAGCAGTTCCGCGAGCAAGGTTTGATCATCAACGAGCGGCTCGAGGAATATGACGGCACGACGGCGGTGGTGCGCACCGACCATTTGCCGGCTGAAGAGGTGGAGTTTATGCGCTGGAAGGCGGAGCGGTGGATCAAGTTGCAGCACGTTCCTGCGGCGCTAAAACATGATCCCGGATTCGTGCTCTTTCGAGGGTGGAGGATGTTGCTGCACACGTTTCGAGGGAGCTCGCTTCGTTCGCTGCTGGGGCTGGAAAGCGACAGAAAAGTGTTCGAGCGTTATCGGGAGATTCGCCGCGCGGAGCGCGAGTACGTGTGAATTGGCGCTCTCATGGCGTGAGGAATAAATAATCTCGGCAAGCCAGATCGAGTGGTAACGTTCAGGGCGATTCCAGCCGATCACAGCTTAAATGTCCAAATTAAATGCTGATGGTCGAGTTACGATACCGGTGCGCATTCGCACCGCTTTGCGTCTTCGAGCAGGGGACCAGGTTGATTTCGTGGCGATGCAAGGAGGAGAGTTTGTGATGGTTGCCGCGACGAAGCTGCTGAATTCCGGGAAGCGGGGCCTGAGAGCTGATCGATTAACATCTCAATTTGCGCGACTGAAGCTGGGGCCGCGAGGTCCTCGAAGCGGCAGCCAAACTTAGAAGGCGCTTCAGGTAAGCGTTGATCATTCTCGCTCCAATGATCATCCCGCTCCAAAAAAATCCTCCACCGCCCGCAGGTCAGTTGTTCTTTTGTAATTCGGCAAGCTTTCGATGAACACGCGGCCGTACTGCTTCTTCAGGATGCGATTGTCGAGCAGTACCAGCAGGCCGCGATCGTGCAGCGAGCGGATGAGTCGTCCGAAGCCCTGTTTGAGCGTGATCACCGCTGTGGGAACCTGGTAATCGAAAAATGCATTACCGCCTGCGGTATCGATTGACTTCACGCGCGCGGCGACCACCGGATCGCTGGGAACAGCAAACGGAAGCCGGTCGATGATGACGCAGCTCAACTGTTCCCCTTGAACGTCGACGCCCTGCCAGAAGGAAGAAGTTGCAAAAAGCACGGCATTCGGCGTGAGGCGAAACTCCTCGAGCAGCGCGCTTTTTGGAGCATCGCCCTGGCGCAGCATCGGATATTCCAGTTCGCCGAGCAGCCGCTGATAAACATCATTCATCTGCGCGTAACTGGTGAAGAGCACAAAGGCGCGGCCCCGGGAGATCTCAAGGAGCTTACGAATGCGTTCGGCTGCTTTGGCGGTAAAGCTGGGCGTGCGCGCGTCCGGCAGATCGGGCGGAACATAGAAAAGGGCCTGCGCCTGATAATCGAAGTGCGAAGGCAGGACAGATTCTCGAGCGTGCTCCAGGCCGAGGCGTTGGCGAATGTAATCGAAGCCTTGGCCGACAGCCAGCGTCGCAGAAGTCAGCACTGCACATTCAAGCTTCGACCAAAGACATTCTCGGAGGATCGGACCGACGTCGATGGGAGTCGCTTGAAGGAAGACATGCTGGCGACCGGAGATGGCGTCTTTAGAATCGGCCTTGCCTCGCTGCGAGTTCGTTCTTCCCCGGCCGCCGCGCCGCTCAATCCAGAAGACCGTATTGCGATCGTCAGATTCCATTGCGAAACTGAGGTGCATCTGAATTTCCTGGGTTCGACGCACAAGATTGAAAACTTCTTCTGGCTTCTGTGCGAGGCCTTCGAGTTCGCCGGCGAGGCGAGTCAGAGAGTTATTCAGCGCCAGGAATTCCTCTCCGTTTTCTTCTAGAAATTCGCGGCGCGATTCAAAGGCGAAACGCCCGTCGCCGGGCGGCAGCAGCGAGAAAAAGAACTGAGATTTCTCGCGCAGGCTTCCCAGTGCTCCGGAAAGGGAAGCTGACATCATGTGATTGTGCTGCATAGAAGCTTCGGCGTCGCGGGCGAGGTCTTCGACGCGGAGATTGCTTACCGAGATTCCGAAATAATTTCCGGCTACATCTTCGAGCTCGTGCGCTTCGTCAAAGATGACCGCCGCAGCTTCGGGAAGAATGCCGGCATCGGGCGCGCCATCGGCCTGAAGTTTGATCGCGAGGTCGGCGAAGAAAAGATGATGGTTGACGACGATGATGTCGCTCTCCATGCCGCGACGACGCATCTCGGTGATGAAGCAGCGCTCGAATTCACTGCACTTCTGGCCGGAGCAGGCATCCGCCCGCGCATCGAGTTTATGCCAGAGCTGGCTGGTTTCGGGCAGTTCGGCAAGTTCGGCGCGGTCGCCGGTCGATGTAGTCTTCTCCCAGGCGGCGATGTCACGATATTGTTCGATCTCTTCCAATCCGCTCAGCACAGGTGCGTTGGTGAGGTCGTATAACTTTTTTCGGCAAAGATAATTGTTGCGGCCCTTCATGTAACAAACAGAGAGACGGCCGGGGCCCGGGAAAGAGTGCGAATCGGATTCAGGCGCTCCGCCGCCGAATAGGGTATGCTCAACAAAAGGGATATCTTTGTAGAAAAGTTGCTCCTGCAAATTTTTTGTGCCGGTGGAAATGATTATGCGTTTGCCGGATCGTATGACTGGCAATAAGTATGCCAAGGTCTTCCCGGTACCGGTGCCAGCCTCGACGATCAGATGGCGCTTTTCTTCCAGCGCCTGCTCGACTGCCTGCGCCATCTGCAACTGACCGCGGCGAAATTCGTAGGCGGGATGCGTACGGGCAAGCACGCCCCCGGGAGCGAAGAACTGATAAAGAGAGGCGTCTTTACTCCCAGGCACTGGGGGTTGGGTCGAAGTCAAAGAGGCGGGTTTAGAACTCAAAGCCACGGGAGTCTCTATAATACGAGTTCCGCACCATTTGAATTGACGGCCGACGTTGGATGCGAGCTTGAGGGGATTCGGGCCGCCGTCGGTTGTCTTCACATCGGGATCATTTGACCCAACCCACCTACAATTCGAGCCATACTGCGGCTGCAGAGGCTGCCATTCCTAAGCTTGCCATTGTGGGCCGGCCAAATGTCGGCAAGTCCACATTGTTCAATCGTATCGTCGGATCCCGGCGGGCGATTGTCGGCGACGAGCCCGGCATTACACGCGATCGGCTCTATGGTAATGCCGAGTGGCGTGGCATCACACTCCGCATCATCGATACTGGTGGCATTCTCCCCGAAGAAAAAGATTTCATTCCATCGGAGATCTTTCGCCAAGCCAGAGTTGCGCTGGACGAGGCGGCTGCCATCGTAATGGTGGTGGATGGCCGCAGCGAGTTGGCTGCACCTGATCTGGAGCTCGCTCGGCTGTTGCGCAAGACGGGGAAGCCTCTGATCTTGGCTGTGAATAAAGCGGACAGCGAAAAACAATCGTCGCTTATCAATGACTTTCACCGTCTGGGCATTCGGAATATGTTTCCGATTTCCGCCGAACATGGGCGCGGAATTGACGATCTGCTCGATGCTGTTCTGGAGGTGTTGCCGCGGCAGACAAACCAGACCACAGGGGACAAAGAGGAACGCGGCCCAGAGGTATCGGAGGATTCCGAAACGCCAGAAACGCCGACGACAGCCGAGCCTGTCTTATACGAAACCAAAGTTGCGATCATCGGCCATCCCAACGTTGGCAAGTCGACCCTTTTGAATGCGCTGACCGCTTCCGATCGCGCCATCGTTTCGCCAATTCCCGGAACCACGCGAGACGCCGTCGATGAATTGGTGGAGCGCGATGGGCGACGATTCCGCTTCATCGACACCGCCGGAATCCGGCGTAAGGGAAAAACCCATCTGATGGCGGAAAAGCTTTCGGTAGTGATGGCGCGCAAGCATCTGGAAGCCGCGGACATTGCATTATTGGTGATTGACGCGACTGAAGGTGTGAGCCAACTCGATGCGGCGATTGCCGGCTACGCGCACGAAAGCGGACGATCGATCATCATTGTCGTAAACAAGTGGGATCTGATGATCAGCCGCTCGCAGAAGATCGGTAGGCCGTCGAAAGCGGAGCGCATGCGCGAGAGCAAGCGCCAGGGAAACCGCGAAGCATATGAAGAGCGGTTGCGCTACGATTTGAAGTTCTTAAGCTACGCGCCGGTGGTTTTTATTTCGGCGAAAAGCGGCAAAGGCACCGAGAGAGTTTTTTCGTTGCTTGAGCAAGTCGCGACCGAGCGGCGAAAACGCATTTCGACCTCGGAGATGAACCGCTTCGTTGAACATGTGGACTTCGAGCGCGCCTCGGTTCCCATGAAACAGCGCGTCAAGATTCTTTATATGACGCAGGCGTCGGTGGCTCCGCCGACTTTTGTGTTGTTCACCAACCGGGCGGTGAAGCTGCATTTTGCGTATCAGAGATTTTTAGAGAATCAGATTCGCAAAGCCTTTGGGTTCTCAGGCACCCCCATTTGGATTAAAAACAAAGCGCGGGATTAGGCGAGACAGGCCGGGATCACACGGCTGATGTACTCTGTTATTTCTGCGCATGGCGAATCTACGGAGACATTGGCTACTGCCGTTTGCATGTTTTGCTTTCACGGGCTGCGCTTCAATTGGCCCACCGCTCCCGCCATCTCTTGAGTTGCCGCGTCCACCGGCCGATTTACGGGCTTCGCGCAAAGGCGACAAAGTTACTTTGACCTGGACTGTTCCCCGAAGAACCACCGACCGGCGAAGTGTGCGCTTCCTGGGTCGAACGGAAATCTGTCGGCGTGCTGAACCCGTTTTAGAAGAATGCGGAAAGCCAGTGGGAGAAGTGCCGCGGCCTGCGGATTTCGAAGCCAACAGGAAGCCGCCAACGAAAAAACTTGTTGATGTCTACGTCGATATCTTGCCGAAGGCGCTTGAGCAGGAGCATCCCGCAGGCTTCGCCACCTATGCGGTTGAAGTGTTGAATTCGGCTGGACGCGGCGCCGGGCTTTCGAATCAAGTGCATGTGCCGCTGCTCCCTGCCCTGCCGCCGTTTAGTGACTTTGCTGCGAAGGTTGTTCCTCAAGGAGTCTTAATTTCATGGCAGTGCGAGGCCGTGCCGGGAGCCAAACTACCAGGCGTGAGATACGTGTTCCGCATTTACAGGCGGCAGGAAGGGACCACGAGGAGTGACAGGATCGGAGATTTGGTTGCTCCTTGCCGGAATGAACCAGCGGCTTCCGACGCATTCATCGACCTTCCAGCCGCGAAGCGGGAAAACCACTACGATTCGTTCCTCGACCAAAACTTGGATTGGGAGAAGACCTATTTTTATCACGGCACCGTAGTCAGCGAGATGCCGGCACCGGGAAAGCCTGCGGTAGAAGTTGAAGGCGATGACACGCCAGACGTCAAGGTGTTTGCGCACGACGTTTTTCCTCCAGCGGTACCGACAGGATTGCAGGCGGTGTTTTCCGGCCCGGGCCAGCAGCCGTTCATCGACTTAATTTGGTCTCCCGTCACCGATGCGGACCTCGCTGGGTACAACATTTACCGGCATGAAGGCGGCAAAGTCCCGATGAAGCTCAACTCGGAACTGGTGAAGACTCCGGCGTTTCGCGATACGCAGGTCGCTTCAGGCCAGACATATTTTTACTCGGTTACCGCCGTAGATCAACGGGGCAACGAAAGTGAGCGTTCGGAAGAGGCAAGCGAGAGAGTGCCGTGAAGGGCTTCGGCATCTTCTATCGAACTCTGCGGCAGGAACGACTTCTATCGACGCTCTCCGGATGGCAAGTTTCGGCGGGAGTCGTGTCTTTGGCGGTTACTTTTTGACTTCAACTTTTTCACTTCTTGGCGAACTCGCTGCGATGGCGGCTGTAGAAGATGTAAATCACCAAGCCCAGCACCAGCCATACAATAAAACGCACCCAGGTGATGACGGTGAGACCGGTCATCAGTCCGCCGCAAAGAACGATGGAAATGAGCGGGAACCACGGCACCAGCGGCACTCTGAAAATGCGCGGGCGATCGGGTTGAGTGCGCCGCAGGATGATCACGCCAAGAGAAACCAGAACGAAGGCGAAGAGCGTACCAATGTTAGAGAGATCAGCAGCGTCGCTGATCGCGAAAATTCCTGCGGGAATGCCTACGGCGAAACCGGCGATCCAGGTTGAGTAGTGCGGCGTTTTGAATTTGGCGTGCACCTTTGAGAAGAGCGCCGGGAAAAGCCGGTCGCGCGACATGGCATACCAGATGCGCGCTTGGCCGTATTGAAAAACAAGCAGCGAGGAGATCATGCCGGTGAGAGCGCCGATCACAATGATCGAGCGCGACCAGCGGCTGGCTCCAAGAACTTTCAGCGCGTAGGCGACGGGAGCGTCGGCGGCCTCTCCACTGACGAAGGTGGTGTACTTCATCATGCCCAGCAGCACGATCGAGACGCCTACGTAGAGAATGGTACAAACGATGAGCGAAGCAATGATGCCGAACGGCAAGTCTTTCTGCGGATTGCGTGCTTCTTCAGCGGCGGTTGAGACGGAATCGAAGCCGATGTAGGTAAAGAAAACGATAGCGCCGCCAGTTACGACGCCACCAAATCCGGAGGGCGCGAACGGGCGCCAATTGCCGGGATTAACCAGCGCACCACCGATCACCAGAAAAATCAGGATGGCGCCGATCTTGATGGCGACCATAATGTTATTGGCTTCAGCCGATTCACGCACCCCGCGAACCAGAAGAACAGTGAGAATGAAGATGATCAGAAATGCCGGGAAATTGAAGTAGGAGCCGGTCCAGTGGCCAGACTCCCACACCGGGGTCGACCATCGATTAGGCAAATCGACGCCGAAGGATGCTAGCTGAGCTTTGGTGTAGGCAGCGAAACCGATGGCGACAACTACATTGCTGACGACATATTCGAGAATAAGATCCCAGCCGATGATCCAGGCAAAGATTTCGCCGAGTGTCGCGTAGGAGTATGTATACGCGCTGCCCGCGATGGGAATCATCGAGGCCAGTTCGGCATAGCAAAGGCCGGCAAAGCTGCAGGCCAACGCGACTAGAAAGAACGAAATAGCAATCGAGGGTCCGGCGGGGGGTCGGCCGTGCATGAGAACCTGGCCAATGCCTCCTCCCCGCAAGAAGTTGACGATGATGTCGAGGACCTGCGCGTGAAGAATCGACGGCGCCTGAAAATATTCTCCAGCAGCCGCGGTCCCAGTGAGAACAAAGATCCCTGAGCCGATGATCGCGCCGATTCCGAGCGCGGTCAGCGACCACGGACCTAACGTTTTCTGCAGGCGCTGGCCGGGCGCTTCCGATTCGGAGATCAGCTTGTCGATCGACTTACAGCAGAAAAGCTGGTTGTCGGAGGTTCGTACCGTTGAATCCCGAACGGTTTCCGCGGGTTCTGTGGATGGTTGCGACAAGTGGTGGTTGTCTCCTGAGAACGCTTCACGTACATCCCCACCTTTGCCGAAAAAAGGCAAAGATGGGGTACCCGCTTCGTTCTTACCGCTTCGACTGGCCGCGAGCCAGCTTTTTCACCTTGCGCTTTTTCGATCCGCGAGCGTAGTCGCGAGGCTTTTTTGGCTTCTCCGCTTTAGCCTTTTTGCGCGAGGCGCGTTTCGCTTGCTTGCGGTCATCTTTGCTTAGCTTTGCTGTATTTGCCATGAACTCCCTTAAAATTTGTAATCTGGTAGCCGAGTAATTTGTGATTTAGCAGCGATTCGACATTTTTAGTACGTTACAAATTGCTCGGTTACAAAATTATCAGATTGCCTTTAGGCGTTCTCCAGCTGAGCGTATTTCTCCACCAGCTTTTTTAAGCCGAAGCGAGGAAATTGTACCGTAATCTTGGCTTCTGCGCCTTCTCCTTCGCGGCGGTAGACGGTTCCTTCGCCGTATTTTGGATGCCGAACCTTCTGGCCGGGGCGGAATCCGCGCTTACCGGCAGGTTCTTCAGGAGCCGCTTTCGGTAGCGAAAACTTCTTGCCGCGCGAGGCAAAAAACTCGGCAATGTTCTCCATCGAGTTGTAATGGCCCGCGGGTGGCGCAGATTTTTGCCGGATCTCGGCAATCCGGCCCCGCTTCCAACTCGCACTCTGGTCCTCGTCCTCGTAAGAATAGTGAGGCGAGTAATCTTCGCTGGCCGCGGGGCGAAGTCCCGTCGGACGACCGACGGGCGCAGTCCCAACATGAGTTCTCCTAGTTCCGATTTCTTCAATCAGGGGCGCGGGAACTTCTTCCAAAAAGCGGGAGGGAACGCTGGCCTCGGGTAGATCGGTGCCATAGCGGCGTCGATAGACCGCGCGCGTCAGGACAAGCTGGTCCATGGCGCGAGTCATGCCCACGTAGCAGAGCCGGCGTTCCTCTTCGACTTCTTCGGGCTGCAGCATGGTGCGCGAGTGCGGGAACAGTCCTTCTTCCAGGCCGCTGAGAAAGACTAGCGGAAACTCAAGCCCCTTGGCTGCATGCAGGCTCATCAGCGTAACTTGCGACCGCTCATCATAATCGTCGGCATCGCTGATAAGTGCGGCGTGATCGAGAAATTGATCGAGAGTTTCGCCGCGATCACGCGAGTCCATAGCAGCGTTGACTAGCTCGCGAAGATTTTCGATGCGGGAGAATGCTTCGGGCGTGTCTTCAGCTTCGAGGATCTTGATGTACCCGGTGCGGTCGATCAGGAATTTCAGGATATCGGCTGTCGAGACGGTCGGAGCTGGAAACGAATCGGATGTTGCTGCCGCGCCGCTGTCTGTGCTCTGCGCCAGTTCTACATCCTGCGCATGGGCGGGCAGCGCACCAGCACTGATTTCAATTGGTTCGCCATCGTAGGCTCCGCCGAAATCGAAGGAGGTGTTTTCGAACTCGGTGGGATCGAAGGTCGCCTCGTCGTCCCGGAGGGAATCTTCTGCGGCCAGCGAAATGGATTCTGGCCCTTCCGGCGAAGCGAGCGAGGGCGCCGGTGCCACACGTTCAGCTGCAGTTTCTTGGAGGTGTTCTACGAACGTTCCAGCTAACATGGCTTGCGCGTCGATAATCAGTTGCTGAAAGCTTTTCAGTGCGGAAAGAGCGCGTTGAGGCAGGAGTTGGCGGCGAATGGCTTCGCCAATCGCTCCCCAGAGCGACAATCCGGTTTCGAGGGCGAGACGTTCGATGGTCTCGATTGTGCTTTTGCCGATGCCACGGGCGGGGGTGTTGATCACCCTAAGGAGCGAGATTGAATCGTCGGGATTCTGGATGACCTTGAGGTACGAGATCATGTCTTTGATCTCGGCGCGCTCATAGAAGGAAAATCCGCCCACCACGTGATATTTCAAGCCGTACCGGCGCATGGCTTCTTCGAACAACCGCGATTGTGAATTGGTACGGTAGAGCACTGCTGCGCGCGGAAATTCGTCGCCGCGCTGGGCTGCTTCGCGCAAATATTTTGCGATAGAATCGGCGGCGAAGAGGGCCTCGTTTTCGCCGTCCGGAGCTTCGTAGTAGCCGATCTTTGCGCCGCCCTGGCGTGAGGTCCATAAATTCTTGCCTTTGCGGCGGATGTTGTTCGCAACCACACTTGAGGCAGCCTGAAGGATATTCTGTGTTGATCGGTAATTTTGTTCGAGCCGAATAATCCTGGCTTCAGGAAAATCCTGCTCAAACTCCAGAATGTTGCGGATATCCGCGCCTCGCCAGGAGTAGATCGATTGATCTTCATCGCCGACAGCACAGACGTTATGGCGATCGCCCGCGAGCAAACGCATGAGTTCGTATTGCGGGCGATTCGTGTCCTGATATTCATCAATCAATAAATATTGAAACCGCTTGTTGTAGTACTCCCGTACAGACGCGACCGTTTTCAGCAGGCGAGCGGCTTCGAGCAATAAATCGTCGAAATCGAGAGCGTTGGCGCGGCGCAGCTCTTTCCTGTATTCCTCGTAGAGGTGGGCGATTTTTTCTGTTTTTGGATCGGCCGATTGCAGGTAAAGCTCCTGCGGATCGAGCATGTGGTTCTTTGCCCACGAGATTCGTGAGAGCACGGTGCGCGGCGTGAGCTGCTTATCGTCAACTCCAAGGCGCTTCATGATCGACTTCAGCAGCGATTGCTGATCGGCTTCGTCGTAGATGACGAATTTCCTGGTGAGGCCGATCGGCGGCTGGCCGGGTGTGGCTGAAGCGATTTGCAAGGCTTCGATGTCGCGGCGAAGCACTCGCACGCAGAAAGAATGGAAAGTCGAAATCACGGGCTTGGCGATGCTTAGTCCACCGACGAGTTTTTCTACGCGCTGGCCCATTTCGGCGGCGGCTTTATTGGTGAAAGTCATGGCCAGAATCGATTCGGGCATCACCCCCACATGCTCGATCAGATAGGCGATGCGATAGGTGATGACACGAGTCTTGCCGCTGCCCGCGCCGGCGAGGATAAGCACCGGCCCTTCGGTGGTTTCGACGGCTTCGCGCTGCTGCGGGTTCAGATGATCGAGAAAAGACAATGCCGGAGCGGCTCCAGAGTTGATCTTTTGATTTTACAGGGAATCGAAATTAGCCGCGCCGGGACTGGCGCGTATCAATCGTTGGTCTTACGTGGATTCAGGTAATTATCGATGGGAATTTCGAAATACATCAGCTCCGTCCCCTTGGCGTCATCGACACCAGTAACGTAAATGCGTGCTCCGGTGAGTGGGGAAGAGATGTCACCCACGTCAAAAAAGAGAAACCCTGATTGCGTGTTGCGCGGCTCGACCGCTCGCGCGGCGAACATCGAGCCTTCGATTTCATCTTTCTCTTTCTGACTGACTGTGCCTTTCACTTTCTTGTGAGGGATGGGAAAAGGAATTGCCGGGTCGGTGCTAGCTTTTGGATTCGAGAGGCGGCGGTAGATGTCATCCGGCGAAGCGGGAGTCAGCTTCGAATTATTAGCCGTGGTTAGCGTTACCTGCATGGCGGCAATGGAGATAGGCTGGGCGCCATCGTTGGTGACGATGAAGAATACGGGCAAGAATCCATGCTCGTGAAAGTTAACAGAAAAAACTTTTGCTTTTTCTGGCGTGTCGTAGGGGTCGGCGGCGATGGCGACTTTTTCATCGGAATGGTCGTCATGCGCTGGATAGAGGTTAGCAGCCTTGGCCGCAGGTTTGGCGAAATCCTTCGCCGCCAGCGGCAGCGCGACCGCTGCAATAGCGCACGCGGTGAGCACGAAGTACCCCGAGCCTCGATTTAGCCTGAGCGGCATGGCTAGGATTATAAAACCTATTCCGTTCACGGGAGCAGCTCGGGATGCTATGAAGATGGTTTCGCACCGCCACTTCGGAGCAGCGGGTAGAGCGATCGCGGCAAAGTTTATTTAGAATGGCTCGACTTGATCAATTCTTTCTACGGCCTTCTTTACAGCTTGGCGCTGGCGTCCGCGATGCTGGTGAGCCTGCCTTATTGGCTTTTTCAGATGGCGGTGCGCGGAAAATATCGCAAAGGGTTCTCCGAAAGAATTGGACGAGTTCCGGCACGGTTGCGGGTTCCCACGGACGATGACGAGGCGATCTGGGTGCACGCCGTCTCGGTGGGTGAGGTACTGGCTGTGATGGGTCTGGCAGAGGAACTCAAGCGCGATTCGCCTCACCTCAAAATATTCGTTTCAACCACCACCGATACTAGTCAGACGCTGGCACGAAAGCGTTTTGGCGATGAGAATGTGTTTTATTTCCCCATGGATTTCGGATTCGCGATCGGCCCTTATTTGCGAGCGCTTCATCCGGATTTGATTGTGATCGCCGAGACCGAGTTCTGGCCGACTTTTCTGCGCTTGGGGCATGCCAGTGGCGCTCGCATTGCGGTGGTGAATGCACGCATTTCGGACCGCTCGTGGCCTCGGTACCGGAGATTTGGCGGACCGCTGAAAAGAGTGCTGGCGAATGTTGATCTGTTTCTGGCGCAGAGCGCCGAGGATGCGGCGCGATTGCGCGACATCGGCGCGATCGCGGAGCGGGTGCATGTCACGGGAAATTTGAAATTCGACATTCCTGTGCCGCCCGAGCCATCGATTGTCGGAGCCCTGCGAAAATCGATTGCACAAAACGGTAGCGGCCCCGTGTTGGTCTGCGGCAGTACGGTCGATGGAGAAGAACCATTGCTGGTAAAGGCTTTTGAAAACTTACTGGTGCAGCATCCGCAAGCGTTCATGCTGCTTGCGCCACGCCATCCGGAGCGGTTTGCGGCAGTGGCCGGATTGCTGGAAAGCATGTCGATTCGCTTCTGGCGGCGGTCGGCGTGGAACGGCGAACCAGTAGGCGGCGGAGTATTCCTGTTGGACACAATCGGCGAACTGGCAGCGCTGTATGCGATCGCCGACATTGCTTTCGTTGGAGGAAGCCTGGTGCCGCGAGGAGGACACAATATTATTGAACCGGCTCAGCACGGCGTAGCGATCGTGGTCGGAAATCATACGGAAAACTTTCGCGATATTGTGACACTTTTTCAGGGCCGAGACGCAGTGCGGATTGTCGGTCCCGCAGAGTTGCCTCTGGTTTTGATGGAGCTGCTGGCCAACGACGTTGAGCGCACCGCCTTGGGCAAGCGGGCGGCGGAGACTATGCAATCACAAGCCGGGGCAACCGCGCGGGCAGCCGGCGAACTGCGCCGGTTGCTGGCAAAGCCATGAGCTTCCATCCGTTTTCGACGATTTATGGCGGCGTAGTCGCCATGCGCAATACTCTCTACGATCATGGGGCGCTCGCCGCTCACAGGCTCCGAGGCCCTGTCATCAGCGTGGGCAATCTTTCTACGGGAGGATCGGGGAAAACCCCATTTGTAATTTTGCTCGGCGAGATGCTGAAAGCCCGCGGTCTTCGGTTTGACGTGCTCTCGCGCGGCTACGGGCGAAAAACCCGCGGAGTCCGGCTTGTCGATCCCGCTGGACTGCCGCACGATTTCGGCGACGAGCCTTTGCTGATAGCCCGGCGGCTGCAAATGCCGGTGGTGGTCGGCGAAAGCCGGTATGAAGCCGGATGTTTTGCCGAAGGAAGATTTGGAGGACAGATCCATCTGTTGGACGATGGCTTCCAGCATCGCGCCCTGGCCCGGGATTTCGATATTGTTTTGGTTACACCGGAGGACGCACGGGATTGCTTGCTTCCATCGGGAAAGTTGCGGGAACCGCTGGACTCTTTGCAGCGGGCTGATGTAATCGTGCTCGCGAGCGGAGCCTCGGCGGATTTGTTCCCGCTTGCCGGCAAAACAACCTGGAAAGTCCGGCGCGGCATTTCGACGGAGGCCATCGAGCGAAATCATTTCAGGCGATTTGTGGCATTTTGCGGTATTGCCCGGCCGCAGAGTTTTCTGCTGCAATTGCGGGCCGCCGGAATTGATCCAGCGGCTGAGGCTTTCTTTCGCGATCATCATGCTTACTCTGAAAAGGATGTGCGCGACCTGTTGCGATTGCGCCAACAGAGCGAGGCTGACGGTCTTGTGACCACGGAAAAGGATGCAGTGAATTTAGGCGGTTATCTCGAGGCGCTTATGCCTTTGGTGGTTGTTCCCGTGAAGATGGAACTCACGAACGCCGATCAGGCTTTGGATACGATGCTGCAGGTAATCGCGGAACGTCGGCAGAGCTCGTGAGAAAATGCCGGAGGACGGGCTGCAGCGCTTCAACGCTATCTCGATGACAAAACACTTCAAAGAAATCGAACGGCTGCGCAAGATCATCGAAGCGTTTCCCAAGGTCACCATTACGGTGTTGGGAGATCTAGTCGCCGACGAATTTGTCTACGGAGAAATTTCGCGGGTCTCCCGCGAGGCCCCGGTGCTAATCCTGAAGCACCGCGAGCGCACAGTCGTGCCCGGAGGCGGAGCAAACGCCGTCAACAACCTGGCCGATCTGGGGGTTAATGTTTTGCCCGTCGGGGTCATTGGCGACGACGAGCCAGGTCGGCTCCTGCTGAAGGCGTTTCGTCATAAGCGCATACCGGTAAGCGGCGTGTTGAAGGACAAAAGTTACACGACGGTGACCAAGACTCGGATTCTCGCGGGAATGACGCACAATACCCGACAGCAGGTGGTGCGCGTCGATCGCGAGCCGGAATACGCGCCGAACCGGCATCTGACGCGCGAGCTGTTTCTCGCTGCCCGGGAATATCTTCGGGCGTCGGATGCGCTGCTGGTTTCAGATTACGGCTATGGGTCGGCGAACCCGGTGTTGGTCAATGTATTGCGCGAGCGGGGAAAAAGAAAAGGAGTTCCGCTGATTGTCGATTCCCGCTATCGGCTGCTGGAATATTCCGGAGCGACCGCGGCGACGCCGAACGAGCCGGAAGTTGAAGCGGCTCTCGGCATGCGAATCGGACAGGACTGGGAAAAGGTCGTAAAGGCGGGCAAAGAGCTGATCGAGCGCATGAACTTGCAGTCCCTGCTGATTACGCGAGGACGCGACGGCATGGTCGCATTCGATCAAAGGCACGCGCCGGTGGATATTCCTATTTTTGGTTCGGATCAGGTCGCCGATGTAACCGGTGCGGGCGATACGGTGATCGCGGCATTCAGTGCCGCTCTTGCGGCGGGAGCCACTACTGAAGAGGCGGCTCAATTGGCAAACTACGCCGGCGGAATCGTAGTCATGAAGCGTGGGACGGCGACGGTTTCTGCTGCCGAATTGTTGCACGCGTTGGAGCAGGCCCCGCCACAGACGCGGCCGCACTGATGCGCGATTTAGTTCTGATTGCAGGTTTCATCCGAGCAGCATGCATAGCCCGAAAATATTGATTCGCGAAGAACTTCGGCGCCAGGTCAAAGAGTGGCGCGACGCCGGCGAGCGCATCGTCCTGGCGAATGGAAATTTCGACCTGCTGCACGTTGGCCACGTTCGTTACTTGCGAGGCGCAAAAGAATTGGGCGGGAAGCTGATTGTGGCCATCAACGCCGACGAATCTGTGCGAGCGCTGAAAGGTGAGGGACGGCCGATTATGCCGGCGGAGGAACGCGCCGAAATTGTTGCCGCGCTCGCTGACGTGGATGCCGTTGTTGTTTTTTCGGAGCTGGATGTGCGGCCATTGATCCGCGAGATTCGCCCCGACATTCATGCCAAAGGAACCGATTACACGGTTGATTCTGTTCCAGAACGCGATGCAGTGGCTGAATGTGGTGGGCAGGTTGCAATCGTAGGAGACCCCAAAGATCATTCCACCTCCGAAATCCTTCGTTCGCGACTTGCGGCGAGGCGGTCGTGACTGTTGAATCTGCCGGCTTGGGAAATATCTACATCAAAACCAATGGGGTCGATGCGAAGCCTGAGCGGTTGCTGATCGTGCGGCTTAGCGCCATGGGGGATGTGATTCACACTCTACCGGCGGTTGAAGCGCTGCGAGCGATGTTTCCACAAGCCCATATCGGCTGGTTAATCGAGGAGCGCTGGGCCGAGCTTTTATGCGCACCCGGCGCGTCGCGGCGTGGACCGCGTTCGCCGCAGCGGCCCCTGGTGGATGAAGTCCACACCGTGAACCTGAAGGGTTGGAGAAAGTCCCTGTTTTCACTTTTAACCGTACAGCGCATTGCCAAGGTCTGGAATGATGTGCGATGTGCGGGCTATG
>Ga0070731_10001396_pt1 | contig 25056 bp, 27 predicted proteins | sample Coa_R1_2_FD_66448 | JGI IMG/M metagenome (GOLD analysis project Ga0070731, IMG submission 66448) | Surface soil microbial communities from Centralia Pennsylvania, which are recovering from an underground coalmine fire - Coalmine... | ecosystem: Environmental > Terrestrial > Soil > Unclassified ... | reverse complement strand
CGACATAGCTCTCCGCATAGCTATAGTCGTGCTCTGCCTTCTTGCTGATACTTTTCGCCACCTTACCGATGACTTCTTCGACTTCTCTGCGCCTATCAGCTGGCATCTGACACAGGATCTTTACTTTAACGGCCTCGGTCGCGCGCAACAGCAGTTCCTGCAGTAAATTATCAGGAATGTCGCGCCGCTGACCGACAATTTCACCGAGATGATCGTTCCCTTCGGCTTTTTTGACTAATGTCTTGAAACCCGAATCTGAGAAGCGCGCGCCGGCATTGGTGGCTAGGGACGTTACCACCTTGCCGTCGCCGCGGGTCACGAGGACATCAGTGACCTGGGAGTCCAAGGTCGTGCGCTGCGAAATCGCCAAAAGGTGTGCCTGGCCCTTCGTCTGCACCACTTCCACCAGGTCGGACGCGGTGAGCCTTTTCGATCCGGTGAGGACTGGCGCGGCTACGGCGATGTCATCGTCATGCGCCAAACGCTTGATCACGCCTACGGGCGCTACGTCTACTGGAGCAAGTCTTGTTCCCAGCTCCACGAGGGCGGTTGTTTCGATTTTCGCGGCGAGATGACACAACACGTCATCAAATACCGCAATTTGTTCCTCGTTGAGCCGATTGGCATCGTGGAGAAAAAGGTCGGTGATCCGCCGCAGCGTGTTGACGCGGCTTTCTGTCGACCCGCTTCTGACGGCGTTCTCCAACTCCTCGATCAAAGAGTGCTGCTGCATATCAGATACCTCTTCGATTCCGGTCCGACGAGCGCAAAAACTCTACGCTCAGGGTCTTTCCATCGTGCCAAACGAGACGACAAATGCGGCGGGCCTCGCCGCTCATGATAAAAGGCGCGCCACTTCAGAAATGCAGCACGAGCGCGTATTGCCGTGCCGCTCTATAAGGATGTGAGCGAAGTACCGCAGTGGCTGGCCCCGGCTGCGGCGAAGCTCCACGCCATCTCTGAAGTTGCCCCCGACCGCCATCGAATTCGCAAACTGCACGACACATTGCGGTCGAATAATAAGCGCCCCACATTAACCGTTTGTAAAAGATGTCATTATCCCTCCCGCGACTGGCACCAGCGCGGCGGGTTGTGATTGTTCGACGAATCCTATGGGATCTCAAGGCAACGAGATTGGCCTGTCATGCTCCGCCAACGAACCCGGCCCGATGCCAGGTTCCGGCGGAGCATCCGGTAGTTGCCTCGCCTGCGGATCGTGACAAAACTCAATCATCGCCGATGACTGGGGCCTCCGCCTTCGCGAACGATGACAATGATGACATAATACCGACATACCGACCCAAATCGGAGCCGGGCATGCTGTTCGTGGTTCACGCGCTCGACAAGAAGGACATGCTGCCGGTGCGGGCGAGGCATTACCGCGACCACCGCATCCATCTCGATAAATCCGCCGACCACGCCGTCGACGTGGTGACCGCCGGCACGCTCGTTGCCGACGACGGCGAGACGCCGGTCGGGAGCATTTTTGTGGTCGACGCTGCCGACCGCGCCGCGGTCGATGCTTTCACCAGGAGCGATCCCTATCACGTCAACGGCGTCTGGGAGCGCGTCGCCATCCACCGCTACAACAAAAAGCGCGGCACGCCAATCGACAGCCGCAGATGAGCCGCCTTGCGCCACCCATCGCTGCATAACTATTCTTTGCCGCCTGCGAACGAAGGAGGACGTAATGCTCATGATCGCCAAATTACTGCTGACACTCACCGTTTTCGGCTACGCTCTGGCGACGATCAAAGCGGACTTCAACAAGACGCACGCGACCAATCCCAAATGGACGCCGCATGCGCGGTTTCACGTGGTCTGGCAAATCCTGTCCTACTCCGGTGTCGGGTTGATCGCGCTTTATCTGATCTGGATCGACGGACCGAACCCGCTGGAGCGCTTGTATCTTGCGGCCGCTCTCAGCGCCGCGATCTATGGCGCGTTCTTCCTTGCCGTTTTGACCCGGCCGGTGTTCGGCGGCGCGCTCTATGACGACAACGGCTACCGCCCGTTCAAACCTCCCCTCGGCCCGCAAAACTGGCGCTGGGACGTCAACGTCACCGCGTTCACGATTCTCACCGCGATCTGGGGCGCCGGCGTGGTGGCGGTGCTGGCGGCGTGAGCCTCGGCTAGGCTAATGCGGGTAAGCGCACTTTCTCGCGCAGCCCCATGCGCTCCAGCCGCCCGATCACCTCGGCGCAGAAATATGGCAGCTCGGCGAGATAATTGACCAGCGAAATGGCGATGCCGGTGAGCCCAGCTTTGGAGAGATCGGCAAGCTGCGCCGCGACCTGATCGGGATCGCCGACCAGCGCCAAGCCGCCCATGCCCTGTGCATAGCCGGAGCGCTGCTTGAGGTATTCCTCCATCGGCACCGTCTGTGGCGAGATATTCTTCATCCCCAAAATCAGATCGACCGCGTTCCAGTCGGCGCACTCGACGATGCAGTGGTGGAAATAATCCTCGGCCTCCCTCTTGGTCGGCCGGCAGGTGACGACGCCGACCGTGTAACAGCCGATCTCGCGGTCTTGCGCCTGCGCCGCGTCTTTCGCCCGCCGCACGCGGCTGGCGGTTTCCTCCAGCGAGGTGCGCGAGGCCTGCAGAAAGAACGCATCGCAATTCTTCACCGCAAAGGCCTGGCCGGTCGGCGAGGCGCCGGCATTCATGATCACCGGGCGGGTGCCGCCGAACGGCTTCGGCTTGCCCTTGATGCCTTTCATGTGCAGGTACTTGCCGTCGAAATCGAAATTCTCGCGATCCGACCAGATCAGCTTGATGACGTCGATCCACTCCTGCGCGTATTCGTAACGGTCCTCGTGTGCGCGCTGCTCGACGCCGAACATATCGAACTCGCCTTCGTTCCAGCCGACCACAATGTTGAGTCCGAAGCGGCCTTCGCCGATGTGATCGGCGGTGACCATTTCTTTCGCCGCCACCACCGGATTGAAGATCGGCGCGTGCACGGTGCCGAACACGGTGATGCGCTTCGTCGCGCCAAGAAGCCCGGTCGCCCAGGTGATCGTCTCCAGCGTGGTGCCTTGATAGTCGGTATCGCCGCCATAACCCTTCCAGCGCCCGATCGGGAGAAGAAAATCGATGCCGGCCTCATCCGACATGACCGCGAGTTTCTTGTTGTCGGTCCAATTGCCCGACCAGCGCTCCGGTACGAGCGTCACCGCGCGGCCGGACGAGCAATTGGCGCCGAACAGGCCGATCTGCAGCTTATTGCTGCCGTGCATGGCGCGGCGCGAATTCAGCGACGGCGATAGAGCGTGCATCAGTTCCACAGTTTCTTGGTTGCGATATCGGCGCCTTGGCGGAGCGCCTTGAACTTTTCCCAAACCACAGTGTCATGCACCTCGGTGCGGTATAATGCCTGCGAGGAGAAGCCGCAATCGGCGGCGGCGATAACGTTCTCCCGGCCGACCAGTTTGGCAAAGCGCAGGATGCGCTCGGCGATCAATTCCGGATGCTCGACGATGTTGCTGGCATGGGTGATCATGCCGGGGCAGAGCACCTTGCCGTCCGGCACCTTGACGCGCTCGAACAGATGATATTCGTGCTCGTGGCGCGGATTGGCGGCTTCGAAGCTGTACGAGCCGGCATTGATTTTCAGCACGTAATCGATGATGTCCGATAGCGCCGCCTCGTAAAGCCGCGGGCCTTCGTTGATGCCGTAACAGGTGTGGAAACGCACGCGCTCCGGCGCAATGCCCTTGAGCGCGGCATTGGTCGCCTCGACATAAATCTCCGCGCGGCGCTGCATCTGCGCGCGATCGAGGTCCGGCTCGAAGAAGATATCGGGCAGGAACGGATCGTCGATCTGCACCAGAAGGCCGGCATCGGCGATGGCGCGGTATTCCTTGCCGAGCTCGGCCGCCAGCGCATGGAAATAATCTTCGTCGGACTTGTAATATTCGTTGCGGCCGACGCCCGAAGCCGCGGTCGCCGGCAAGAACACGCGATGATCGGGCACGCCCGCCGCGGCCGCAGCCCTTTTAACGTTATCGATATCGCGCTGCACGAATCTCTCGCCGCGGTATTTCACCGGACCGACGCACACCACCGGCGCCAGCGTCACGATGGCGCCGCCCATCATCGCGGTCTTGAAATACTCGGCGTAATATTCGGGAAATGCGGCGACCTCCCGCGCGAACAGCTTCATCTTCTGGCCGGGCCGCGCCTCAAAACCTTCCAGGCGCTCCTGGATGTAAGTGAAGAAGCCGGGCTTGGAGAATTCGCCGTCGGTGACGATGTCGATGCCGCAGTCGACCTGCTTGCGCACCACGTCGCGGACCGCAGCGGTCAGGAGCGCCTCGAACTTGCCTTCATCGAACGGCTGGCCGGTGAATTTCGCCTTCATCAAATCGAGCAGCGCATGCGGGCGCGGCAGGCTGCCGATATGAGTCGTTTGGATTCGATCGGTGTTTTGCTGAAGGCTCATGCGTTTCATCCCTGTTCTTTGAGCTGCCGCAACCACGCGGACGGTCGTGCCGCTTTGCCGCGGCTGCGAGAGCCGATTTTAGGTGGAAAATGACTCCAGTGGACGCTCCGGCGTGAGTTGCCGGCGCACCGCCTCGATGTCGCCCAGCACCCAAAGCTCCGCGATCATGCCGCCCTCGATCTTGAAGAAGGCCGCACCGCTCCACCTTATCTCGCGGCCGGTGGCGGCGATGCCGAACATGGTGCCGCGGTGCGTGCCACGAAAGCTCATGCGCGCCGCGACGCGGTCGTCCGTCGCCAGCAATTCCTCGATGGTGCAGGTGAAATTCTCCAGCGCCGCATGCACCGAGCGCAGATAGGCGATGAAGCCGCCCGGCCCGCGCAATTCGGGACCGAGCGAGGCGCGGAAGCGAAAATCGGCCCGGAGAATTTTCCGCGCCTCGGCCTCGTCCGCCCGATTCCACACTTGATGATAAAATCGCTCGACCAGTTCGCTCGCTGTCGCGGTCATCAATCCTCCCTCGCCCAGCGGCAACTCTAGACCGCGCTGAACCGCGTGTGAATTGCGCCGCAGGTCCGACAGGGATTGTCCTATGTCCAATCTGCTTCGGACTTCTGCAATTGCAGCGTCTATGCGAATGTGTGCGGTTCATCCGTCGAATAAAGCGCAGATGCCCGCCCTCCTCTCCCCTTCCCGCCTCGGCCCGCTGAGCTTGCCCAATCGGGTCGTGATGGCGCCGATGACGCGCAACCGCGCCGGGCCGGGCAATGCGCCTGGGCCGCTCAACGCCACCTATTATGCGCAGCGCGCCGGCGCCGGGCTCATCGTGACCGAGGCGGCGCAGGTGTCGCCGCAGGGCCTCGGCTATCCCGGCACGCCCGGCATTCACTCCGCCGAACAGGTCGCCGGCTGGAGGCTTGTGACCGACGCCGTGCATCGCGCCGGCGGGAGGATTTTTTTGCAGCTCTGGCACGTCGGGCGGATTTCGCATCCCTCGCTGCAGCCCGACGGCGCGCTGCCGGTCGCGCCGTCGGCGATTGCGCCAGCGGGCCAGGCCTGGGCGCTCGACGGCATGAAGCCCTTCGTCACGCCGCGCGCGCTCGAAACCACGGAACTTCCCGGAGTGATCGAGCAGTTCCGCCACGGCGCGGCGAACGCCAAAGCGGCAGGCTTTGACGGCGTGGAGGTGCACGCCGCCCACGGCTATCTGCTCGATCAATTCCTGCGCGACAAGACCAACCGGCGCACCGATAGCTATGGCGGCAGCGCAGCGAACCGGGTGCGCCTCATTGTCGAGGTCATGCAGGCCGTGGCCGGCGAATGGGGTGGCGAACGCGTCGGCGTACATCTGTCGCCGACCAATCTCGCCTTCAACGACATTTCCGACAGCGATCCGCCGAATACCTTCGCAACCGCGGTCCGCGCGCTTGACCGGCTCGGCCTCGGCTATCTGCACCTGGTCGAACCGGGACCCGCCGATCCGGTCGGGCCGGGGCCGCGGCTTGATGCTGCGTTCTTCCGTCCGCTGTGGCGAAGCGCGCTGATCGCCAACAAGGCTTACGATTTGGCGCGCGCGGAGGCGGTGCTCGCTAGCGGCAGCGCCGATCTTGTCTCGTTTGCGACGCTTTATCTCGCCAATCCCGATTTGCCCGAGCGCTTCCGCCGCGGCGGGCCGTTCAATGCTCCGGACCGCAAGACGTTCTATGGCGGCAGCGCCACGGGCTACACCGATTATCCGTCACTCGGCAGCTGAAGCCGCTCCATTTTCTCTATCCATAACAACAGCTTAGGTCGAAAGCACGATACTGTGACCGCGGTCACTTCAAGGCCGGGGCAACCGGGCCTAATCTCGTTTTATGGTTAATGAAGAGTTGACGCAGGAGCGTGCGATGGCATCCGCCCTGAAATATTTGTGCCGAATGACCGATGCGATTTTTGCTTCGCGAATGCAACGCGCCGCGACGAAGATCAGCGCCAGCGAGCGCCTTTTCCGCCGCCGCACGGTCTAATACGCCGCCGGCCACGAATCGAAATCGAAATTACGCCGCGAGTTTATCCGCCAGTTCTTCGAGACTCTGCACCGCAAAATCGACCGGCACCGTCGGCGCGTGTTCGCCGCGGCCGGCGCCATGCTCGTTCGGCCGCGCCACATGCGCGGTGCGCAAGTCCAGCGCGGCGGCCGCCGCAAGATCCTTGGAATGCGCCGCCACCATCATGCAGGCCTTCGGCTTGAGATCGAAGGCCGCCGCAGACGCGAGATAGACTTTCGGCTTCGGCTTGTAGTCGCCGGCGATCTCGGCGCCGAGAATGGCGTCCCACGGAAAATGATTGCGGCGCGCCAGATCGACCATCAGCGAAATGTTGCCGTTCGACACCGGCGCGAGCAAATAGTTGCGCTTGAGGCGAAGCAGCCCGCTTGCCGCATCGGGCCACGCGTCAAGCCGGTGCCACGCCAAATTGAGATTCTGCTTGTCGTCCTCGCCGAGGCCGGCGACGCCGAAGCGCTCGAGCGTGATGTCGAGATTGCGCCGGTGCAGCACGTCGAGCTTGCAGAAGGCGATGCGGCCGGTGCGCACCTCGTCCATGGCGCCCTGATATTCGCCGCGCCAGGCATCGGCGAATGCCGTCCAGTCGAGCGCCGCACCGTGCGGCTTGAGTAGCGCCGCGGCCTCGCGCGCGATTCCCGCGCGCCAATCGACCAGCGTGCCGAAGACGTCGAAGAACAAAGCCTTTACCGCAGCAGCCATGCGATATTTCTAGCGCAATTTCGCGGGGGATGCCAAAAAGCGCCGCTGCGCACCGAAACGATATCGCCAGGGAGGCAACGATGACCGACGAGCTTGCCGAGCTCCTTCATGAATTGATTGTCGCAACGCGCATTCTCGCCAACCAGAAGGTGCTCGATGCGTTCGGACATGTCAGCGTGCGCCATCCGCGCGACCCGGGGCGCTATTTCATCTCGCGGCATCAGGCGCCGGAACTGGCGGAAGTCTCCGACATCATCGAGATGAATCTCGATTCTGAGCCGGTGCGGCCGACCGAATTCCGCATGTACAGCGAACGGGTCATTCACGGCGAAATCTATAAAGCGCGCCCGGACGTCAATGCGGTGTGCCACCATCATTCGCACGCGGTGCTGCCGTTCTGTATTTCCGGGCGCGAACTCGTGCCGGTGTTCCACCTGCCCGCCGTGATCGGCCGCGTGCCGTTCTGGGATCAGCGCGACGAGTTCGGCGACACCAATATGCTGGTGGTCAAGCCGGAAGAAGGGGCGTCGCTGGCACGCGCGCTCGGGCGAAATTGGATGGTGCTGATGCGCCGCCATGGCGCCACGGTCGCCGGCACGAGCTTGCGCGAAATGACCTTCCGCACGGTGTATGGCTGCGAAAATGCCGCCTTGCAGAGCCAGGCCATCGCCCATGGCCATGTCGACCATCTGTCACCGGGCGAAATGAAGCTGTCGTCGGAGCACAGCGTGCGGCCGCCCTCGACCAATCGCGCCTGGGATTACTGGGTGCGCCACGTCGAAAAGGTGGGACTCATGCCGGCCAAGGCCGTCCCGAGGCGCGCTACCGCCGCGGCAAGGCATTCGAAAGCAAAGCGCGATCCGGCAGGACGCGTGGCGAAAAAGCGCCGCTGAGACATCGCACGGCATCGCTCGCTACGGGAGTCGTGGCCGGCGCATCGATCAAGCTGTTACAATAGAAACATTCATCGCGCCGCGAAACGCAACAGAGGAAACCATGCCCAAGAGTCTGCAATCGCCCCGACTGCCGAAATTGTCCGAGGAAACGCTGACGCCCGAACAGCGGGCGCTCGCGGAATCCATCAAGTCAGGCCCGCGCGGCCAATTCAAGATGTCGGGGCCGTTCGCGATCTATCTGCATGCGCCGGCCTTCGGCGAGCTGGCACAAAGACTCGGCGGGCATTTGCGCTTCAAAACCAGCGTGCCGGCGCGGCTGTCGGAATTCGCCATCTTGTGCACCGGTGCATTCTGGAAAGCGCAATACGAATGGGCGATGCACGCGCCGATGGCGGAAAAGCAAGGCGTCAAGCCGGCGACCATCCGCGACATCCAGGCCGGGCGCGCGCCGAAGTCGGCGCCCGCGGACGAAAAGGCGATCTACGCCTTCGTCAAGGAGCTTTATGCCAAGCGCAGAGTCAGCACTCCAACCTTCAATCGGGTGAAGAAAATTCTCGGCCACGCCGGCACGGTCGAGCTGGTCGGCATCCTCGGCTATTACGCGCTGGTGTCGATGACGCTCAACACTTTCCGCGCACCGTTGCCGGAGGGATACCAGGCAGCATTCAAGGAGCCATAGAGCTGCGCTTATGGTGCTGCGCTGCGCCCGGGAAAACCAGTGTTCACGCCACCCGGTCCGCCGGCCGCGTGCCCGGCTGGGCGCGGTCGGCGGCGCCGGCGCGCGGCTTACTCAGGCGCTGACGCAGCAAATCGAGAAACCGCTCCTTGGGCATCGGCGGCGCGATCAGCGCACCCTGGCCGAAGTCGCAACCCATCACCTTCAAGGCTTGCAAGTCGACCTGGCTCTCGATGCCTTCGGCCACCGCGGCGCTGCCGAAGCGGTGCGCGAGGTCGATCGCGGTCTGGCAGATCGCGGCATTGCTGGCGTTGATAGCGCAGTCGCGAACGAAGCAGCGGTCGATCTTGAGTTCCGCAAACGGCAGATTGCGCAAACTCGACAGTGACGAATAGCCGGCGCCGAAATCGTCGATCGCGATCGAAATGCCGCTGCTGCGCAATTTCGTGGCAATCTCGCTCGCCAGCTTGATATCGCGCACGATCTGGTCCTCGGTGATCTCAAGGATGAGACCGGGCCATTGCCCGGAGTTCGGTCGATACTCGGCGACCAGCGCCGCGATCGGCCTGCGCAGCAGCACACCGACCGGCACGTTGACGGCGAGGCGAAGATTGAATCCCGCCTCTTCAAACATCGTCCAATCGCACAGTGTCGCGACCAGCGCCTGCTGCGCCAGCTCGGCGACGCTGTCCTCGTCGACGTCGGGCAGGAAGCTGCCCGGCAACAACACGCCAAGCTGCGGGTGGCGAATCCGCGCCAGCGCTTCGGCCCCGGCAAGGCACTTGCGCTTGAGATCGATCTTCGGCTGGTACCAGATTTCGAACCAATTGTTGCGCAACGCGTCGGCGATGCCGATGCGCGGCCGTTCGCCCTCGGCCGATTGCTCGATCGGCCCGGACCGGGCGCGCACGTCATTGGGGTCGGATTGACTCATGCTCATAAGACTTTTGACCGGCGTGCAAATCCTATACGCCAGCCTGTCTTAACCAATCGTATGATGAACAATCCGTTGATCCGGCCCGGCCGGCGGTGGCTCGCCGCGCCGGACCGAATTCGACCCAGCTACGGCTTGTTCATCGGCATGCCGCCGCCAGGGCCTTGCATGTTCATCCCGCCGGGTCCCTGCATGCCGCCGCCTTGCATGCCGCCGCCTTGCATCATCATCGTGCCGCCGCCAGCGTCGGCGCCGGGCGCCGGCGCGCCGATCGCAGCGATGGGGTAGGCGACGTCGACCGTTCCGGCGTGATCGAATTTCAGCGTCGCTTTGACTGTTTCGCCCTTGACCAGCGCATGTTTGAGATCGACGAACATGACGTGGTAGCCGCCGGGCTTGAGCGTGACCGTCTCGCCCGGCTTGATTTCCAGGCCGCCCTCAACCGGCCGCATTTTCATCACGCCGTCTTCTATGGTCATGCTGTGGATCTGGCATTGCGCGCTGGCATCATCCGAGACGCAACTGACCCGATCCGGCGCGGTGCCCTTGTTGGTAATGCTCATGTAGCCGGCGCCACTGGCCGCACCCTTTGGCGTGGCCCGCGCCCAGGCCTGGGTGATGTGCATCGAGCCGACGTCGTAGTCGGCCGCTAGCGCGGGGACGGTCGTCAGGCCTGCCAGCCCGAGGATAGCCGCAAGCGTTGAAGCCACCGCCGGACCGCGTGAGATGGACGTAAAATCGAAATTCCACATGGAATTGCTCCAAATGCCCGGCAAATGGGCAAGTCACCATTACCAGGGAAGCGAAGGCACGCTCTAGACCCGTCCAGGCCGGTTAAGCAGTAGCTTAAGCGGCAGGAAACCCTCGTTCCCACCCCGGATGATCTAGGACAAGTGGCTCTATTTCGCGCTTAGAAATTTCGCCGCAGGAGCGTATTCTAGAGCCATGAATCGTAGTGGTTCTCAGGCGGCTCATAGCCGGCCAGACCCGCACGACCGCGACGCGTTCGGGCAGGTGCTGCCGTTCCGGCGCCGGGGCCTGCCGTCGCGGCAGATTCTTCCAGCGCGGCCGACCGATGCCGAGAGCGAGCCGGCCAACGAATTCGACCAGTTCGAGCAAGACCAGGACGAAGTCGTCGACTATCGCCAGCGGATGGTGATGAACCTGATTGCGCTTGCGGTTGTCGCGCTGCTCGTCTCCATCGGCGTCTGGCTCGCCGACACCATTGCCGACATGCAACGCGATCAAGACTGCGTGATGCAGGGGCGCGTTAATTGCGCCCCAATCGAGTTGCCCGCGCCGATGCTGCAATAGCTATTGCGCCGATCCGGACGGATGCGGCGGCGATGCCGGAGACGCATCGGTGCTTGCGCCGGAGCTTGCGCTCTTGCCGCCTTTTTCGGGAAGCGCGATGACCGGCGTTCCGTTCTCCGCCACCGGCTTCACCACGGCCGTCGAATTCGTCGCACCGTCACCGGCCTTGACCGGCGCCGATGGCGGCGCCGCGTCTTGCGACTTAGCGCCGCTATCGCTGGGCGCTGGCTCCGATTTCACGGCGCTGGCGACAGGCGCACTGCCCTTTGCCGCCTTTGCGGCGCTCGGTTCGCTGGCGCCGCGCGTGCCGACGATGGCAAGCACTTCGCTGATCACGCGCGCATGCAGTCGCGGTGACTTGTCGATATTGAGATGGTCGATGTTCGGATCTGACCTGAGGTCGACATTGATCAACGAGCCGTGGAAGCCCGGTCCGCGCGACATGTAATAGTGCTGCGTCAGATTGAGTACACGCGCGACATTCGCCGAGGCCGCGTAGGCCGCGGTGCCGTCGAACGGCACCACCAACGCGACCGGAATCCCCCTTCTGCCCAAATACGCGGCCATCTCCATGACCGCATCGGCGCCGAGCGAATGGCCGATAAGGATGATCGGTCCCTCTTTTCCGGCCTTGTAGTTCGCGGCAGCCTGATCGGCCAGTCCCTGCCAATCGGCATGATTGTCGACCGTCGCATAGACGCCGCGCTTATTGAGCTGGTCGCAGAGCGTGTCCATGCCGAGGGAGAAAATATTCATCAGCCCGCGCAGCAGGTAAACGTGTGCGTGCGGAGAAGCCATGCTTGGGCTCGATCCGAGCGCGAACATCATTCCCGCAGTCAGCACTCCGATTGTGCTCAGACGCCACCGACCGATCATTTCCACCTCGCGGCTTGCTTCATAACCCTTGGCTCGGACCCCAAACGCACGATTCATTCTAGGCAACTCATGCTGCACTGCCAGATTTTGCGGCCGAATTCCCCCCTGATTTCTCAGCGCTTTGCAATCGGCGCAAACCTGTAGCAAAAATGCAACGTCGGCAATGCCGTCAATACAGCCAAGGGACGATACGCGCGGTCCGACCCATATAGGCGCGGTATTCGTCACCGAAGGCAGTTATCATCATCTCCTCTTCCCGCCGCACTCGCCCAAAAAACAGGACGCCAAAGCCGGCTAATCCGGCAAGTCCTGCCACCCAATTGGGCAACAGCAGCACCTGGGCGACGGCCATGAGCCAAAAGCCCGCATACATCGGATGCCGAACCGTTGCGTAGATTCCAGTTGTGACGAGGGTGTGGCGGTCGCGCAAGTCGAGACTGACCGACCAATTGTGGCCGAGATCCCGATGGGTGCGAATAAACAGCCAGAGGCAGGCGACATCGGCGGCAATACCGAGATAGCTCAGAACCGGGATAACGGGATAATCGGCAAATCTCGGAAAATGAAATGCGACATAAATGAAGGGCACGATGCCGAGCCCGGTCAATGAAACGGCGAGAAGCGCAAATTCTCGCGCGCCACGCGCCGAGTAGCGCACCGGCGTCTTGCGCGCGCGTTGCCCTGGCCGCAGCCGCAGCAGGGCCCAGGCAATGCCGAATGCCAGCCAGATTATCTTGGCAGCCGTCGCGGTCACGGGCTAAGGCTCCGCTGCGCGCGCGGGCAAAGCCGGCGCTCTGTCGGCATTCCCCCACTGCGCTTCGACCAGCGCGCCATCGGCGGCAAACGCGGCAACCGCGCGATCCGGATGCTCTACCCACTGGGCGAGCGGGAGTGGACCGCAGCACAGCATGTAATAGTCGTAAAAGTAGCGCCGTTCGTTGCCCATCACCGCTTGGCGGTGGACGCGAAGAAAATTGAGATGGAAGCGTCGGTAAGTGTGCTCCTCCACCATCATGCGAATGCGCACGATCTTTACGATCGGCTTGCCGGTTGCCGGCATTCCCAGCGCGGCCACCGGATCGACTTTGTAGACATTGATGATGTCGACCAGCGCCTGGTACTCCACCCAATAGATCGACGGCGCATTCGCCAATCTGCCGACGGCTTGGCGCAGCCAGCCGGAGGCCGGGTGCAACGCCACTTTGAGGAGCGACGAGCCGGTTGAAACCAGGTGAAGCGGCTTGCCGCCGCCGAGTTGCGGATCGAGTTGCAAAGCGCGGTCGATGACGACAAGCGACAGCGGCGCGCCAAGACTGTGACCGTGGACGACGATTTCGTCGGCGTCGGTCTCGCGCACAAGCCGTACCAATTCGCCGGCGAGACGATCGAGCCGCGCTTCAAGTTGCGGCCGCACGCGGTGCACAAAGTCGCGGGCGAAATACCAATCGTCGAGCGCGTAGCCGATATGGATGAATCGTCCGAAAGTCCATCGCAACGCGATGTAGATCGCCAGCCAGAGCGGCGGCGCGATCAGCATCGGGTATGGCAGGCCGAGATGACCGACGGCAAACCGCGTCACCCCGATTGCCAGCCATGCCATGCCGACGATGTAGAGCAGCGGAAACAGAAAGAATCCGCCGTAGCGCCAGGCGATGATGAAATATTTGACGACCGTCCCGCTCAGGATGAATTCCATCAATGCGGCAATGCCGAGCGGAAACCGCAACCAATCGCTCCTCGTGCCGTCGTCAGCAACGAAGTCATCCCAGCGGAACCAGTGAAAATCGGTCGTCGCGCGCCAGTTCGGCCCCCAGGTCTCGACGGTCCAGCTGGCCGTAGACCCATCGGCCGCAACATTGGGTGCCGATACTTTGCCCTGCACGTTCCAGGCTTTCTGGAACCGCGCCATTTCGCGAATGAAGCGGCGGTGCTGGTGCTCCGCTCCGACCGGCTCATAGCCTGTCATCTGCACGAAACAACGCTTGCGCACGCGCGCCTTCGGCATGACGGCCCCCTTTCGCAGCCTGCTTAGGGAATGTGTCCCGGCCGATCAAGGAGAGCTCGGTTACGGGGCGGGACGAAATCGCCAAGCCAATGATGATGGGCCTCCAAGCTATTGCAGACAAGGCGAAATCGGCGCTTTCGCCGCCGCATCCGTAATCAATTCCGCGGTGGCGCCCGCCGTTGAACTTGGCGGCGTCCTTCGCTATACGGGGCGTTCACATTGAGTGGCCCGACGCGATCCGGGCTTGCTCGCGCCGGGGCTGGGCCGGCGCTTATTCCTCGCTTGACCAAGAGCATGCCCGATGTCCACCACGTTTGATAAAGTGGCTGAAATCATTGCGGAAACTTGCGATATCCCGCGTGAAAATATCAAGCCGGAAAGCCACGCCATCAACGATCTGGAGATCGACAGTCTCGATTTCCTCGATATTGCCTTCGCCATCGACAAGGCGTTCGGCATAAAACTTCCGCTCGAACAGTGGACCCAGGAAGTCAATGACGGCAAGGCGACGACGGACCAGTATTTCGTTCTGAAGAACCTGTGCGAGCGGATCGACGAGCTGATCGCTGCCAAGGGCGCCTGAGCGCCGCATATGCGTCTTGAATATTTTCAGATGATCGACCGCTTCGTCGACGTCGATGTCGCCGGGCGCGTGGCGCGCGCAGTCTGCACCGTGCCGCAACAGAGCCCGGTATTCGAGGGCCATTTTCCCGGCTATCCGCTGATGCCGGGCGTGCTGTTGATCGAATGCATGGCGCAAACCACTGGATGGCTCGTCAGCGCTCTCACCGGATTTACCGGATTGCCGGCGCTCGCCGGCGTCAAGGAAGGCAAGATCCGCAGCGCCGTATTTCCCGGCGATGAGCTCGAATTCGAAGGCAGAGTGGTGCACGAAGGCTCCGGCTATGCCATCGGCGAAGCCAAGGGATGGTGCAAGGGTGCCGCCGTCTGCGACGCCACGCTGACCTATCGCATCGTTCCCTATCCCAGCGCGGAGCTGCGCGCCGGCCTGTGGGAATGGGCGGAGCGGATCAATTTCCCGGCCAAGGAGTTCGCTAAGTGACCGGACGCCGCGAGGTGTGGATCACCGGCGTCGGTCTTCTCACCTGTCTGGGCGAGGGCCTGGAGACCGCGTGGCGTCATCTCGAGCGCGGCGATCCGCCGCCTTACGACGACAAGAGCTTTGCGCCCTACATCGTGCATCAACTTCAGCCGATGAGTTTCGACAAACAGATTCCGAAGAAAAGCGATCAGCGGCAGATGGAAACCTGGCAGCGGGTCGGCGTTTATTCCGCGGGCTTAGCGCTGAGCGATGCCGGCATCGCCGGCAATGCCGAACTGCTCGACCATACCGACATGATCGTTGCCGCCGGCGGCGGCGAGCGCGACACTGCGGTCGATACCGCGATCCTTGCCGGTGTGCGCAAGACCAATGCGCCGGGCGCGTTTCTCAATGAGCGCCTGATGAGCGATCTGCGCCCGACCTTGTTCCTGGCGCAATTGCCCAATCTGCTCGCTGGCAATATCTCGCTGGTTCACGGCGTCGTCGGATCATCGCGCACTTTCATGGGCGAGGAATCAGCCGGCGTCGACGCGGTGCGGGTGGCGCAAGCGCGCATCGCCGGCGGGCAAAGCGAGTTGACGCTGGTCGGTGGCGCCTATCACGGCACGCGCTGGGACGTGCTGCTGGCGTTCGAGTTGGGCGGCGTGGTGCTCAAGGACAAGTTTGCCCCGGTCTGGGATCGCGGCGCCGAAGGCGGTATCGCCTTTGCGACCATGGGCGCCTTCCTCGTCCTCGAAAGCGAGGCACACGCGAAGGCCCGCGGCGCGCGCCCGCGGGCGCGGATTTCGCAAGTCCTTTCCGACCGCAATGCGCGAAAGCCCAGCGAAGCCGAGGCCTCGCTGCGCCGGCAGTGGCAGGCGATTGCCGGCAAGGTCGATCCTGCCCATGCCGCAGTGATTTCCGGAGCCGCGGGCCTGCAACCGGCGACTTCGGCCGAGCTTGCCGTGCTCAAGGAGATTGGCCTTCCCGTGCGCAATACCGGTACGTATATCGGGCATGGCGTCGATACCCAATTCATGGCCAATCTGGGCATCGGCTCCGCGGCGATCGAGCATGGCAAGCTGTTCGCGCCGACTGGGAGTGGCGATTTCGGCGACAATCCACCCGATCTGTCCCAGGTCGTCGTCACCAGCGTCGGCAACTGGCGCGGCGAAGGGCTCGCGCTCATCGAACGGGTCGAGTGAGGGAGGGCATCATGGCATCGGCAAGCGCGCATCGCGACAGAGCCGGCCGCGCGGTGATCGCGGTAACCGGCATGGGTGTGGTCACTTCGCTCGGCGTCGGCAAGGGCGACAACTGGGCGAAACTAACCGCCGGCAAATCCGGCATCCGGCGTATTTCGCGATTTCCGCTCGATAGCCTGCGCACCACCATCGCCGGCACGGTCGACGACGTCTACACGGACTATATGCCGCCCGCCGAACTGTCCGAGCGCATCGCGCTCCTGGCCGGCGAAGAGGCGATCGCTCAATCCGGCATCGGCAGCAAGGGCCGCTTTCCCGGTCCGCTGTTTCTCGCTTTGCCGCCGCTCGAAATCGAGTGGCCTTACCGTATCCGGATGGCCGAGGAGGCCGCCCCTGACGCGGATGCCGGCTATGCCGACCTTATGCGGGTGGCGCGCCGGCCGCAATTCGCCCCGATCTATGAGACGCTCAAATACGGCATTATCGGCGAGCACCTTGCCGAGCATTTCGGCACCGAGGGATCGCCGATCTCGCTGACCACGGCCTGCGCCTCGGGCGCAACCGCGATCCAGCTCGGCGTCGAGGCGATCCGGCGCGGCGAATGCCACGCGGCGCTGGCGCTCGGCGCCGATGGTTCGTTGACGCCGGAATCGCTCGTCCGCTTTTCGCTCTTATCGGCGCTGTCGACGCAAAACGATCCGCCGGAGCAGGCGTCAAAGCCGTTTTCCAAGAACCGCGACGGCTTTGTACTGGCCGAAGGCGCCGCGGCGCTGGTGCTAGAAGACTACGATTATGCAATCGCGCGCGGCGCCAAGGTACTCGGCATTCTCGAAGGCTGCGGCGAGAAATCGGATTCGTTTCATCGCACCCGGTCGAGCCCGGACGGCAAGCCGGTCATCGCCTGCATGCGCAACGCGCTGGCCGATGCCGGCGTCGGACCGCAAGATGTCGACTACATCAACGCCCACGGCACCTCGACGCCCGAAAACGACAAGATGGAATGCCTTGGCGTCTCCACGGTGTTCGGCGAGCGCATTCGCGACATTCCGATGTCGTCCAACAAATCGATGATAGGTCACACGCTGACCGCTGCGGGCGCGGTGGAAGCGGTGTTCAGCCTGCTGACGCTCGAAAATCAGCGCATCCCGCCAACCATCAATCATAGCGTGCCCGATCCGGCCATCCCGCTCGACGTGGTGCCGAACGTCGCGCGCGACGCCAAGGTCACGCGCGTCATCTCCAATTCGTTTGGCTTCGGCGGCCAGAACGTTTCGCTCGTGCTGACGCGGGAGCCGGCGTGACCAGCGCCACGACGGCGACTCTTGGTGAGCGCGAGAGCGCGGCGCCGGCCCGGACAATGCGCGCGCTGACGCTCGTCGCCGACCGCAAGATCGAACTCCTTGACGTCGCTGCGCCGCCGGCTCCGGGTGCCGGCGAAGTGCAGATCGGCATCAAGGCGATCGGGCTCAATCACATCGACGTCTGGGGCTGGCGCGGCATGGCCTTCGCCAAACGCAAGCTCCCGCTCGTCGTCGGCGTCGAAGCGGCGGGCGAAATCGCCGCCGTCGGCCTGGACGTCACCGGATATAAAGTCGGCGACCGCGTGGTCGCCTATGGCGCTCAGACCTGCGGCATCTGCAAGGCCTGCCGCGAGGGCCGTGACAATCTGTGCGAAAACGTCGCCTCGATCATGGGCTTCCATGTCGACGGTTTTGCCCGCGATCTCGTTAATATGCCGGCGCGGCTCGTGGTGCCGATCCCGCCCGGCGTGAATTTCCGCGACGCCGCTTGCGCCCCTGTGGCCTTCGGCACCGTGCAGCACATGCTGTTCGACAATGCCAAGCTCGAACCGGGCGAGACCATTCTGGTGCAGGCCGGGGGTTCGGGCATCGGCACGAGCGCAATCAAGATGGCAAAAGCGATCGGCGCGACCGTCATCACCACGGTCGGCGATGATGCCAAGGCGGAAAAAGCCAGGGCGCTCGGCGCCGACCACGTCATCAATTACCGCACCGACCGCTTCGAAAGCATCGTGCGCAAGCTCACCGGCAAAAAGGGCGTCGATGTCGCCTTCGAACATGTCGGCCCCGACACGTTCAACGGCTCGCTGTTATGTCTCAAGCGTGGCGGCCGGCTCGTCACCTGCGGCTCCACGTCGGGCCAGTCGATCACGATGAACCTGTTCCAGCTCTATTTGCAGCAATATCGTATCTTCGGCTCGTTCGGCTGCTCGATCCGCAATATCCGCGAGAGCCTCGCCAAGATGGCGTCCGGCCTGACCCCGGTCATCGACACCGAAGTGCCGCTCGCCGAATTCGAGCGCGGCTTGGCGCGGCTCGAAAGCCGGCAAGTGTTCGGCAAGATTATTGTCACGTTCTAATGCCTGACGGGGGCTTTAAGCACCTGCTCGACAAGACGGCCGGCGCGCTCACGGTCGGCCTGCTCGGCGCGATCAAACATACCGATCGCCGGCGCATGGCGAATTTCGCCGGCGCGCTGATGCGCCGGGTCGGCCCGCTGTTTCCGGAGCATCGCCTCGGGCGCGAGCAGTTGCGCGCGGCATTTCCGGAAAAATCCGCTGCCGAGATCGAACAAATACTCGGCGGCGTCTGGGACAATCTCGGTCGCATCGCCATCGAGTTCGCGCATCTCGACGAATTCTGCGTCGAGGGCTTCGGCCGGCAAACGCCGGACGTCATCACCTATCCGCCGCAATCCAAGGAGCGCTACGATTGGATTACCAGGAGCGGCAAGGCGACAATCGGGTTTGCCGCGCATCTCGCCAACTGGGAGTTGCCCGGCGTCGGCGCCAAATTGATCGGGGTAAAATCCGCGGTGCTGTACCGGCCACCAAATATTCCGAAGGTTAGAGACGTCATCGTCAAACTCCGCGAGCCGCTGATGGGCGAACTCATCTCGACCGGGCTCGACGCGCCGATCAAATTGGCGCGGTTGCTACAATCGGGCATCCATGTCGGCATGCTGGCCGATCAGCACTACGGGAAAGGCGTCGAAGTCACGTTCTTTGGCCGACCCTGCCTCGCCAATCCGCTGATTGCGATGCTGGCGCGGCAGACCGAACTGCCGATCTACGGTATGCGGGTCGTGCGCAAACCCGACGGCAACAGCTTCTGGGGTGAAGTCTCCGAGCCGGTCGAGCCGGCGCGCGATGCAGACGGCCGCGTCAATATCAAAGGCACCATGCAGGCGGTTACCTCGGTGATCGAAGGCTGGATCCGCCAATATCCCGAGCAATGGCTGTGGCTGCACCGCCGTTGGCGGTGACCCGCTCCATCAGAGATACCGCGGCAGACTGTTCAAGGCCGTCACCATTGCTGCGGACAGTGCCGGCAGGTTGGCGAGAGCTAGGCCTATCAGGGCGCCGGTGATTACGTAAAACCCGGCCGCCAAAAATTTGCGGCTTGACTGTTCTTGCAACCGGGCGATCGCGGCACTTCGTGCCGACGGACGCGGCAGGTAATAGACGTTATCCTCGGTTGGCACCGCATTGGTTCGCATAATCTTCACTCCCAGTGGAGCCTTATGGCTTTTTCTTAACTAACGCTGGGGCACTAAAAAATTCCGATCTTGTCCCTAAGGTGAATCCCCTAGGCAGGATGGCTTATCTTCGCAGCGTCGTACCGCTTCAAATTTCTGATTTATAGCGTCTCCGGACCCCCAAACCGGGACACAAAGCCCGTGGTGCCGGAGCTGAAAGATTTTATGATTCAAGAGGGAAAAAATCGCCGAAGATTAATGAAATCCCGTCCGCGCGCGGAAGGCAGTCGATGGGCCGGCCGCCCTCCGCGAGGACTTGCCAGACTACATCAGATGCGTCGGCACGATGTTCAACGTCGTCAGGATCGATCCGGCCAGAATCGGCAGATAAGCGATCGATAAAACGACGATGGCGCTGACGATCATATAGCCGCTTGCGACCAGGACGCGGTGGCCTGCATCACTGCGCATGACCTGCACTCCTATTCGCCTCATGATTTCCTGTTACCGGCTTGTTGTTACTTGCCGCGAATGGCGTCTTTGAGGCCGCCGACGGTATTCTGGATCTTGCCTTTCAGCTGATCCGCCTTGCCTTCGGCTTCGGTCTTCTTGTCGCCGGTCACTTTGCCGGCCCATTCCTTGGCTTTGCCTGCGGCCTGATTGGCCGAGCCCTTGATGCGGTCCTTGTCAACCATTTGACGCTCCTAACGCTCGATTGGTTCTCTTAAGGAGAACCTTTTCGCCGTGCCGGAGTTCCATTGTCGGAGTGTCGGCAACTCCTGGGGCGCATCGGAAAATCGTGGGCAGCAGGGGGTGAATAATATTGTGCTTCGAGGAATACCCGACCCCGGCTTTTATCTCTATTCGTTTACAACGACTTATACGTGGCCTGTGCCGGAGCCCCGGCCCGAGATGGGATGATGAGATGCGGCCGTATCCGCCATACACGACAACGGTGATCGGCGCGCATAGCGTGCCGGACTGGTACGAAGCCCTCGACCGGCTGATGGCGGTCGGCCAGTTGTCGATGGGCGCGATGGCCGACGCTCAGTATCGGGCCGGGCTCGCCGCCATCAAAGACCAGGAGCTCGCCGACATCGACATCATCACGGGCGGGGAAATGCACCGGCGAACGCACAACCGCCATTCGCCGCCCAATGCCATGCTGAACCACTTCTGGCAGAAAATCCCGGCCTTTCAGGGCGCCACGCGGCCGAAGCCGATCACCCCGCACGATCCGAACGTGTTTCATCCCGCCGCCGCTTGCAAGGCGCGCATCGGCGAAACCACCGATCTCGGCTTGGTCGACGAATTCAAGATGGTGTCGGCGCTGACGCGAAAACCCGTCAAGATCACCATGACCGGCCCGCACATGCTGTCGGCGGTCGCCTACGACGAATACTACAACGACCCGGCGGCGATGATGCGAGACCTCGGCAAGCTGTTGCGTCATAACTTCAAGAAACTCGTCGTCGCCGGCTGCCAACATATCCAGATCGACGAGCCGCTCTTCACCATGGCCGATGAGAAGGACGTGGCCGCGGCGGTCGATGCGATCAATCTCGCCATTGCGGACCTCAACCGCAACGCTCATATCTCTATCCACATCTGCCAGGGTAACTACGCCGTCGGCAAAGAATACGACGCGCAGATCGGTCATCGTTATTTCGACGTCGGCCACTACAAGGCTGACTTGGTTTGCCAGATCGACGCAGCAGCCTACCTCGTCGAATACGACATGGCGCATCACTACAAGAATTGCCTCGGCAACAAACAACTCGGCGTCGGCGCGGTCGACGTTCAGGATCCGAAGGTCGAGAGCGGCGAGGTGGTCGCGGATCGCATTAGAAAAGAATCCTGGTTGGCGCCGGAACAGACAATCGTCACCAGCTCCTGCGGATTCAATCATCTGCCGCGGCAGATCGCGTTCGGCAAATTGCAGGCCTTGACTGCCGCCAAACGCATGCTCGGCGGGTAGCAATCGGACCAGACGCGATAGGCCGCCGTGACTCCGAGAAAAGATTCACCCCCGACCCCACAGCGCCGCAGGACACGCGGGGGCACGGACATGCGGCGCGCGGACACCGCAGATCTGCTCGAATTGGCGCAGGAGGCGGGGCGAGTCGGCATTTTCGAATGGCAAGTGCCGAGCGGCCGGGTTCATCTATCCCCGAGATTTCTGGCGCTCTACGGGTTGACCGATTTCGACGGCCGTTATGAAACTTGGCTCAAATCGATCTTCCGCGAAGACGTGCTGCATGTCACCAACCTGTTCGACACCGCATTTGCAGCGCAGGATCGCGAGATCAATTTCGAATTCCGCATCACTGTCCCGGACAGCAGGGACCTGAAATGGATCGAAGCCCGCAACCTCGCCTTCTACGGCGCCGATGGCCGCGCCACGCGCGTTGTCGGCGTCAATGTCGACATTACCGAACGCAAGCGGATAATGGCGCAACTGCGCGCCTTCACCGAATCCCTGGAAGAAGCCGTCAAGGAACGCACGCGCGCGCTTGAAGTCGAGAACGAGGCGCGCCTGAAGGCCGAGGAACTGCTCCGCCAGGCGCAGAAAATGGAAGCGGTCGGGCAACTCACCGGCGGCGTTGCCCACGACTTCAATAACTTGCTCACGGTCGTGCTCGGCGGCCTCGACATCATCGACCGGCAACTGCCCGTGCTGGGGACCGCGCCTGCGGCCGAGCGCGTCGCGCGCGGCCGGGACATGGCGCTGCAAGGCGTGCAACGCGCTATTACGCTCACCGACCGGCTCCTCGCCTTTTCGCGCCAGCAGCCGCTCGATCCCAAATCCATCGACGCCAATAAGCTCGTTGGGGGCACCTGCGAGTTTCTGCACCGGACGCTCGGCGAGGCGATCTCGCTCGAGACCGTGCTGGCGGCCGGGCTGTGGCGCGCTTTTGCCGATCCCAATCAGCTCGAAAACGCGCTGCTCAACCTCGCATTCAACGCGCGCGACGCAATGCCCGACGGCGGCAAGCTCACCATCGAGACCGCGAATTGCTATCTGGACGAGTCTTATTTACGCTCGATCCCGGAGCCGGTCGAGCCGGGTCAATACGTCATGATCGCGGTTGCGGATTGCGGCAGCGGAATGGACAAGGCGACGATCGAGCACGCCTTCGAACCGTTTTTCACCACCAAGGAAGCGGGCCGCGGCACCGGGCTAGGTTTGAGCCAGGTCTACGGCTTCGTGCGCCAATCCGCCGGTCACGTCCGCATCTATAGCGAGCCTGGCGAAGGCACCACGGTGAAGATTTATCTGCCGCGGCATCTCGGTGCCGAAGATCATGCCGAGGCTCGCGCGCCCGCCGCTGCGCCCGTTCACATGAACGGATCGGAGACGATCCTGATCGTCGAGGACGATGCGGCGCTGCGCGCATATGCCGTCGAGTCGCTCGCCGAACACGGCTATCGTGTGCTGGCGGCGGCGACCGCCCGCGATGCGCTCAAAATTCTCGATGCCGGAAACGCCGTCGACCTGTTGTTCACCGATATCGTCATGCCGGGCGGGGTCAACGGGCGGCAGCTTGCCGATGAAGCCGCGCGGCGGCGGCCCGGGCTTAAGGTCTTGTTCACGACCGGCTACACGCGCAACGCCATCGTCCATCACGGCCGGGTCGATCCCGGCGTGCAGATGATCGGCAAGCCGTATTCTTTCAGCGCGCTCGGTGCAAAAGTCCGCTCGCTGCTCGATAGCTGATGAGGCAACCCGCACTCGTCAGCCGCGCTATCGCACAGAACGCTACATCTTCTGGACGCCGGCCTGATCGATGATGTTCTTGAACATCACGATTTCCTTGGTCACGCGCGCCCAGGCCGCGTCGGCGCCTTGCGGGCGCACCAGGAAGCCGGCCTTGAACAGTTTCTCCTTCATTTCCGGCGTCTTGAGGACCTTGAGCGTTTCCGTCTCCAGCCATGTGACATTGGCGGGCGGCGTCTTGGCCGGCGCCAGCAGCACGCAATCGACTGCAAATACGAAATCTTTGTAGCCGGACTGCTCCATGGTCGGCACGGCTGGCAGTTCGGGCCAGCGGTCGGCGGCGCTGACCGCGAGGCAGCGCAGCGTGCCGGACTGGATATGCGGCAAAGCCGGCGCCAGCGAGCCCGAGCTGAGTTGTGCGGTGCCGCTGAGTAGCGCTGTAATGGCGTCGCCGCCGCCCTTAAAGACGATGTCGGCGAGCTTCGGCAGTTTTTCGCGGATTTTCAGAAGCTCCAACTGCAGCTGCGCCGTCGTCCCGATGGGCGGCGTCGCGCAATTATATTTTTCGGGGTTGGCGCGGGCGAGCGCGACAAAATCCTGCATTGTTTTCGCCGGCAAGTCGGATTTGACCACAAATGTGTTCGGCGACGTCGCCAATTCGCTCACGGCGACGAAATCCTTGTACGGATCGTAGGGCAGATGATTGTACAGCCCGTAATTCACCGAATAGGCATTGGTGGCGAGCAGGATGGTGTAACCGTCAGGCTCGGAATGTGCGGCATATTCCATGCCGATATTGCCGCCGGCGCCGCCGCGATTGTCGACGACAAATGTCTTGCCGGTCGATTGCTCGAGCGCCGCCGTCACCATGCGGGCGACAATATCGGACGGGCCGCCGGGCGTGTTGGCGACCACGAACTTGATCGGACGATCCGGATAATCGGCATAGGCCGCGCCGACGCGAAGGATCACCGGCGCGGCAAGGCCGACCGCCACTACCGAGGCGCTTTTGATGATGCTGCGCCGAGACGGCGTCAATCGTGCGGTCAATTTGCTCATGGTTCTCCCCTCCCCGCGGGCGTGCGATCGCTGTCAACCTGCGATATTAGAACAAGTCGGTCGGCGCCGCGGCAAGGCTTCACAATGCGGCTTGCGCGGCGCCGGCACCCCGGCATCAGCGCTCTATTGTCGCAGGAGCGATCATTCCCCGGTCTTGATCCGCGTCCACAGCCGGTTGATGAGCCGCTGCGTCTTCGGGTCGTGCGCGATGACGGTATAGAAATTCGCCATGGTCGCGGCATCCGGATAGATGGTGGGATCGTCGAGTATCGGGGCTTCGATGAACCGGCTCGGCCGATCTCCGTTGGCGTACCAGACGTAATTGGTGTTTTTGGCCGCGACCTCGGGCTTGATCAGATAATTGATCAGTTCGTGCGCCGCTTCCGGATGCGGCGCATCCTTCGGGATGGCGAGATTGTCGAACCACAATTGCGCGCCCTCCTTCGGGATCGAATATCCGATCGCCACGCCGCCCTTGGCGTCGGCGGCGCGGCGCTGTGCTTGCTTGACGTCGCCGGACCAGCCCACGGCAAAGCAGATTTCGCCGGTGGCGAGCGCATTGAGATATTCCGAGGAATGGAATTTGCGCACATAGGGCCGGATACGCATCAGCAGCGCGGTGACCTTTTGCAGATCGGC